>Ga0081539_10002716_pt1 | contig 23969 bp, 15 predicted proteins | sample TabmetS4T2R2_FD_71023 | JGI IMG/M metagenome (GOLD analysis project Ga0081539, IMG submission 71023) | Tabebuia heterophylla rhizosphere microbial communities from the University of Puerto Rico - S4T2R2 | ecosystem: Host-associated > Plants > Roots > Rhizosphere ...
GGCCTATCCGGTCGAGCGATTGGCCTATCTGCTCGAAGACAGCTCCCCGGCCGCGCTCCTGACGCACGCTCAAGTCAATGCTCAGGATCGTTTGACGCTCCTCCAATCGAACGCAGGTCTGCCAGTCATCGATTTAGAGCCCGACGCCGGGGGCTGGGCCAATCAATCCGGCGCCAATCCGGACTCGACCGGCGCAAGTCCGAGACCGGAAAATCTGGCCTATGTCATCTACACATCAGGATCGATCGGTAAGCCCAAGGGCGTAGTGGTTCGGCATTCTTCAGTCGCGAATCTTCTGGGAGCCCTCAACCGCGCTATTTATTCGCGCCATCGAGAGAGCCTGCGGGTGAGCCTGAACGGCGCTATCTCTTTCGATACTTCGGTGAAGCAGTTGATCCAGTTATTGAACGGTCACACGCTTTACATCGTGCCGGTTGAATTGAGATACGACGCGACTGCGCTCCTCTCGTATCTGCACCAGTATCAATTGAACGTACTGGACTGTACACCATCTCAGCTCAGGTTCTTGCTCGACGCAGGGATGCTAAGGGAGCGCGGGCTTGCCCTGACCGATGTCTTGATCGGCGGTGAGGCGATCGATCAAGCTACCTGGGATTCTATTACACAGAGCGACGGCCCCATATTTCATAATCTGTATGGACCGACTGAATGCACTGTGGATGCCTCGATCAGCAAGGTGCAAGGCGGCGGCATCAAGCCGAACATCGGGGGCCCGATAGCAAACGTTCGGATTTACCTGCTTGATCATCAACTGAATCCAGTCCCGGTCGGCGTGCCGGGCGAATTGCACATTGGAGGCGCGGGCCTGGCGAGGGGCTATCTTGATCGAGCCGAGTTTAGCTCCGAACATTTCATTCCGGACCCCTTCAGCAGCGCAGAAGGCGCGCGGATGTACAAGACCGGCGATCTGGCGCGCTGGCTGCCCGACGGCAAGATCGAATTCCTCGGACGCAACGACTTCCAGATCAAAATCCGCGGCTTCCGCATCGAACTCGGCGAGATCGAAAACAAATTGGCCACACATCCCGAGGTGCGCGAGGCAGTAGTTCTCGCACGTGAAGAAGGTGAGACAGGCAAGCGGCTGGTCGCGTACTACACTGGAAATGAATGCGCAGCCGAGACGCTCCGGGCCCATCTCTCATCCGGACTGCCCGACTATATGGTCCCCGCGGCCTATGTCCATCTGGAGACTCTGCCGCTGACCCCGAACGGCAAACTCGACCGCCGGGCGTTACCCGTTCCTGAGGGCGAGGCCTATGTCACGCGTGGCTATGAGCTGCCGGTCGGCGAGATCGAGATCCAGTTAGCCCGCATCTGGGCCAACTTGCTCAAGCTCGAACGCGTGGGCCGCCACGACAACTTCTTCGAACTCGGCGGCCACTCCCTGCTCGCCACTCAAGTCCTCTCGCGGATGCGACAATCTCTGGGCGTGGAGGTCCCGCTGAGCGAACTCTTCGCCTGCCCGACGTTGGCCGACTTCGCGCTCGCCATCGCGCGCGCCGCGCAAGTCGAGCTGCCTCCCATCACGCCGATCGACCGCAACCATCCGCTCGAACTCTCCTTCGCCCAGCAGCGGCTCTGGTTCCTCGCCCAGTTCGAGGGGGCGAGCCAGGCCTATCACATCGCGGGCGGACTGCGGTTGATTGGCGATCTCGATCGCGCGGCATTGCGTCGGGCGCTCGATCGCATCGTCGCCCGCCACGAGGCACTGCGCACCACCTTCTCCCGAATCGATGGCCGTCCGGTGCAAGTCATCCATTCCGCCGAGAGCGGCTTTCACCTTCAAGAACATGACTTGCGTCTCAGTCCCGATGCGCAAGCCGAGCTGCGCCGGCTGGCCGCGGACGAAGCCTCCGAGCCCTTCGACCTCCAAAGTGGTCCGCTGATCCGAGGGAGGCTAATTCAGATAGAAGATGACAACCACGCGTTACTTCTCACGATGCATCACATCATCTCGGACGGGTGGTCGCTCGCGGTCCTGGTCAATGAACTGAGCACGCTCTACCGCGCTTATCGCCGGGGCGAAGCAGACTCTCTGCCGGACTTGTCCATCCAATATGCCGACTACGCCTCCTGGCAGCGCCGCTGGTTGAGCGGAGAGGTCCTGCGACGACAAGCCGACTACTGGAAACAGGCCCTGACCGGAGCGCCTGCGCTCCTGGAACTACCCACCGACCGGATGCGCCCGGCCCGGCAGGATTATGCGGGCGATGCGATCGAGGTCGAACTGGGTCCGGACCTCACCCGCGGTCTCAAGGCGCTCAGCCAACGTCACGGGATGACGATGTATATGACCTTGCTCGCGAGCTGGGCCGCGCTGCTGTCCAGACTCTCCGGTCAAGACGAAGTCGTGATCGGGACTCCCGTGGCCAATCGGACGCGCCCGGAGATCGAGCCGCTGATCGGCTTCTTCGTCAACACTCTGGCGCTGCGAGTCGATCTCTCCGGCTCGCCGACTGTCGGGGAGTTGTTGACGCGAAGCAAGGCGCAGACGCTCGCAGCGCAGGAGCATCAAGACATCCCCTTCGAGCAGGTGGTCGAGATCCTGCAACCGCAGCGCAGCCTCGCGCATGCGCCGGTGTTCCAGACCATGTTCGCCTGGCAGAACACGCCGCAAGGCTCGATCGATCTGCCGGAATTGACGATCGTTCCTCTATTGACGCCCCAGGTCACATCGCACTTCGATCTATCGCTATCTCTCCAAGAGACTGGAGAACGCATTGTGGGCGGCGTGGAATATGCCACGGCCCTCTTCGACCGCGAGACGGCGCGGCGCTATCTAGGATACTGGCAGCGGTTGCTCGATGCGATGGCGACCGGCGAAGCGCTCGCCGTCGATCTCTTGCCGTTGCTCGGAGAGGCCGAGCGGCTTCAGGTGCTGGTGGAGTGGAATGCGACGGAGATCGATGATTCACCGGCAAGAAACCGCCGGGAGGAGTGCATTCACGAATTATTCGAGGCGCAGGCCGAAAGGTGTCCGGACGCCATCGCTCTGACACAAGATGATCAGAGCCTGACATATGCGGGACTCAATGCCTATGCCAATCGGCTTGCCGCTCACTTGCAAGAACTGGGCGTGGGACCTGACGGGCGAGTAGCGATCTGCATAGAGCGCAGCATCGAGATGGTGGTTGCGCTGCTGGCGACGCTCAAAGCCGGCGGCGCCTATGTCCCGCTCGATCCGACCTACCCGCCCGACCGATTGGCATACATGCTCGAAGACAGCGATCCAATAGTCTTGCTCACCCACGGTGCGGCGAGAGCCACGCTAGCCGGACAGGTCCTCGGAGTGCGCATCGTCGATCTGGACCTCGATGCTCCGCAGTGGACAGCTCAGAGCGCGCAGAATCCGGACCGCGCCGGCATTGGCCTCCGGATCGATGAAGCGCGGCGGCTCGCCTACGTCATCTATACCTCAGGTTCCACCGGCCTCCCCAAAGGAGTGATGGTCGAGCATCGAGGGCTGTGCAATCTGGTCCTCGCCCAGATTCAAAGCTTTGACGTCGGACCCGCCAACCGCGTTCTGCAATTCGCATCGTTCAGTTTCGACGCCTGCATTTTTGAAGTGGCGATGGCCCTCGGTCGCGGCGCCACGCTCGTTCTACCGCCTCGTGGCTCGTTGTTGGCGGGCGAAGCCCTGATCCAGACGGTTGATCGGTATGACGTCAGCCATGCCACATTGACGCCTGCGGTGCTGGCCGCCCTGCCTCAAGACGCCCGGCTCGATTCAATTCGCATGCTGGTTGTAGCCGGGGAGACCGTTTCGCGCGAGCTGGTTCAACGTTGGTCGCCGGGACGCCAATTCATCAATGCTTACGGGCCGACCGAGACCACCATCTGGGCGACACAGCACGAGTGTCGTCATGACGAACCTGGAACCCCGCCGATCGGCCGTCCAATCACCAACACCCGCATCTACCTCCTCGACGCTCACGGCCAACCGGCGCCGATCGGGGTGGCAGGAGAAATCTTCATCGGTGGCGAGGGAGTGGCGCGAGGTTATCTGGGCCGCACCGAACTGACGGCTGAGCGCTTCCTGCCCGATCCCTTCAGTAATGAGCACGGAGCCCGCATCTACAAGACAGGCGATCTGGGACGCTGGCTGTCCGACGGCAAGATCGAATTCCTCGGACGCAACGACTCCCAGGTCAAAATCCGCGGCTTCCGCATCGAACTCGGCGAGATTGAGGCCCGGCTGGCCACCTTCCCCGAGGTGCGCGAGGCGGTGGTGCTCGCGAGCGAGAATGGCGAGGTCGGCAAGCGACTGATTGCCTACTATACTGGCGAAGAACTCAGGGCCGAGGCGCTCCGCGCCCATCTCTCATCCGGGCTGCCCGACTATATGATCCCCGCGGCCTATCTTTACCTGGAATCCTTACCTCTGACGCCGAACGGCAAACTCGATCGCCGGGCGCTGCCCGCTCCCGAAGGCCAGGCCTATATGACATGCGACTATGAGCCGCCGGTGGGCGAGACCGAGATCAGAATGGCCCGCATTTGGGCGGAGGTGTTCGAGATCGAGCGCGTGGGCCGCCGCGACGATTTCTTCGAACTCGGCGGCCACTCGTTGCTGGCAGTACATTTGGTGAGCAGGTATGAGCAATTGGGCATCGTCATCTCGGTTACCGAGATATTCACCCATCCAACGGTTGAATCCCTTGCGGCCTACGTCCAATCCGGAAATGCCGATTCGCTGAAGGAACCAGCCGAGATTCCTCTGCGGATAGGCGGATCGGAGCCGCCGCTCTTCCTTGTGCATGAGGTTTCAGGAGAGATGCTCTATGGCCCAAGGCTAGTGCCTCACCTGGCTCCCGGTTTTCCCGTTTATGGATTGGCAGCTCCCGGCCCCTCCGAGAAACCATTGCGGACCATTCAGGCCATGGCAGCCCGCATGGTGCGAATGATCCGCGCCGTACAGCCGGACGGACCGTATCGAATCGCTGGTTGGTCATTTGGCGCAACTCTCGCCTACGAGATTGCAACCCAACTCATCGGAGAGGATGCGATCGTGGAATTTCTCGGAAGTTTCGATGGATACTATCTCGGGCCCGAAACTAAAGACCTTCAGATTCCCTTGGACAACGAAGGTCTCTTGTTATCCATGCTTAGAAGTGAGGTGGGACAATCTCTAAAACCGATCTCATCGATCGATGAAAGTGCGAGCTTTGAGGCCCTGGTGCAGGCCTGCCAGGAACGATTGCTACTTCCTCCGGAACTATCCGCTGACGAAGTCAGACAATATTTGGATCGCTACCGAACCAATGCGCTCGCGGCCAGAGCATACGTCGCCTACCCGATTCCGACTCCACTCTATCTCTTTGCCGCAGAAGATACGAAGAAGCCTGGAGAAACCAGCGCGCTCCGCAATTGGGAGATGGTCATGCCGGTGGAGCAAATCCGATTAATTCCCGTGCCTGGGACACACCATTCGATGATCGAATCTCCTCACATCGCATCACTCGGAGAGGCTCTTTCTCGAGCGCTTCGTCAAGCGAGAGAAACCAGAATGCCTCAACCGGAGAAAGACTATTGCCCGCTGCTGCCAATCCGTGATGCGCAATCCGGATCGACGCCGGTTATCTGCGTGCCCGGAGCGGGGGGCACCGCAATCAGCTTCTTCGATCTGGCGAGCGGCCTTGATGGCTTCGGCCCCATCGATGCGCTGCAGCCGCGCGGCCTTGATGGCGTGCTGGTTCCCCATGCGACCGTTCCGGCGGCGGCGCGAGCCTATCTGCAATGTATCCGGCAAAAATATTCGTCTGATCCGGTGCACCTGTTGGGACACTCGTTCGGAGGATGGATCGCATTCGAAATGGCCCAACTCCTGCGTCTCGAGGGGCGTGCCGTGGCCTCGCTGACTATTCTTGATAGCGATCCACCTGCAGGCGGTAGTGCGCCTCATCGAGAGTACTCACGAACCGAGGCGATGATGGAGTTGGTCGATTTGTATCAGCAGGCCGCACAGCACTCACTAGAGATCTGCGCGGAGCAAATCGAGGCGCTCACCCCGCTCGGGCAATTGGAGCTTCTGTCTGAACGCCTCGCTCACGCGGGACTGATGCCGCACCGGTTGCACTCTGCCGACTTCATCGGAATGTTGCGCACGTTCGAGACGGCCCTGCGAGCGCACTATCGCCCAGAAGGCGTCTACCCCAATCCCGTGCAGCTGGTATTGGCCCCCGACCCGAAGAGAGACCCGGAGGCCAATGAAGAATGGTTTGAAAGCAGGGTCGCCGGGTGGAAGCGCTGGGCGCCTGATCTCACGGTTTGGCGGAGTCCAGGCAACCACATGACGATGTTACGCCGGCCGCATGTCACACTGCTCTCCGATTGGCTGTCTTGGACGGATACCTGCAGGGCCAGCAAATGATCTCTGGGAAATTATCAAATTTTTGCCCGATGAATGCGATCCGCCAGCTGCGACCGGCCGCCCCCGTCATGACCGGCGACCGATTCTCAACGCGATCATCCATCGCTTCCGCAACGGATGTCAGAAGAACGCGGGCAGCAATCCCGCATCGTTTGTCACGAAGGCACCAGGGATCGCGAGTTCATCGAGAGTCTCAAACCGGGCGAACGAGATTGTGACGGTATCCCCGTCATCAAATCCGGATCACTCCTGTTTTTTCGCTTTCGGCAGATCCCTGGGCGGATAGTAAGGTTTGCCGTTCAGCTTCTGCACCTCTTTCGTGAAGCTCGTCCCGTAATCGCGTTCGGCGTCCGACAGCGCCCAGGCTTGGCGTTTGTAGTTCCAACTCTCCGGGTTGAGTCGTTGTGCCTCCTTGTAATGCTTGATTGAGGCGGGCCCCTGGCCGTTGTGATAGAGGTATTCGGCCAGACCGAATTCGGCTGCCGCCAGCGCCCAATCGGGGTTCTGCGGCGCGAGTTTCGCTTTCAACTCTTTTTCACTGAGCGCGAACATGCTCTGATCGCCCTTCGCCACCCAGTCGCGAATGGCATCGAGATACTCTCCGGCGTCGAGTTTGTGCAATGGCGTGTATCGGTTGTCGACGAAGGCGGTCTCGTTAGGACGGACGATGCGCCCCCGTTCGTTGATCCAGACGGCGGTCGGCACGTTGACCATATTGTAAAGCCGAGTGACGAGATGCTGAGTGTCAATTAATACGGTGTATTCGGGCTTGGCGGCTTCGATCCACTTCCCTGCGTCTTTGACTCCTCCTGTGTCCTGCGCAACGGAGACGATTTCGAAATTCTTTCCCTTCAGTTCACTATAAAGTTTCTGCCATCCAGGCAGGTCAAAACGGCATCCTCACCATGAAGCCCATGTCAACAGCAACACCTTCTTGCCGCGGAAATCGGAGAGTGAATGCTGTTTGCCATTGACGTCGGGCAGGTTGAAGTCCGGAGCTATGAGCGAATCGAGATACCCGTTCTGGTCTTCAGGTCTCGGCCCGAAGTAGTAAACGGAGCGCTCGGTATCGAAGGCTACGGGCTGGCGCAGCAGCCGCGCGAATTCGCTCAGGTTGAACCAGGTGACCGATTCTTGTTCATTCAAGAACGCGGATCTGCGCGCTTTGGGAATGGGGAAACAGAGTTCATCACGGCAGACGCCCTGCGGTTTGAGCTCAAAATGGGTGGCCCGTTTAAGATCTGCCAATGTCACCCACAGATCGTTCGGGGTAGCGGCGATCAGCGCCGGGGCGGGAGGCCCCAGCTCCGTCGCCACATTGTCGTAGATCACCACACGGCTGCCGGCCTCACCTGCAAGCACGTCAATGGCCGCCAGCCAGCAGAACAACGCTAGGCAAAGAAACAATCGCATCCTGCGCATTTCTCCTCCATGAAATTCAAACGAGATGAACAGTAGATGGAGGATTGTCTTTCAATTTTGACCGATTGTCATCTGATTCACCATTAAGGTGCGTGCTTTGCCAAAAGCGCGATCCGCATTTATCACGAAACCGTGATTTTCATTGAAACTAAGATCCTCGCGCCTGTTAGTCTCCGGTTAGAAGTCTATTAGGTTGAACCCAAGCTGCCGGTTTTTAGGGTCTGCGACAAGCTTCCACGATGGCGTCGCCCATCTCTTCAGTACTGACGCGTTTGGCGCCAGGCTGGAAAATATCAGCCGTCCGAAATCCCTGGCGCAACACGGAACGTACCGCCTCTTCAATCCTGACCGCCCGTTCTTCGAGATCGAAGGAGTGCCGCAGCATCATGGCGGCGGATAAAATAGAGGCGATGGGGTTGGCAAGGTTTTTGCCCGCAATGTCCGGCGCCGTCCCGTGAACAGGCTCATAAAGACCCTTGCGGCCCTCACCGAGCGAAGCCGAGGGTAACATCCCGATCGAACCGGTCAACATGGCCGCCTCGTCCGACAGGATATCGCCAAATAGATTCCCCGTGACAATGACGTCGAACTGTTTGGGATCGCGCATCAATTCCATGGCGGCGGTATCAACATAGAGATGTGAGAGTTCGACATCGGGATACTCTCCCTGCAACTGGCTCATCACCTCACGCCAGAGAACACTGGTCTCCAGGACATTGGCCTTATCAACAGAGCAGAGCTTTTTTCGCCTTTGGCGAGCGGTCTTGAAAGCTGCATGACCGATCCGTTTCACCTCGGATTCCGAGTAACGCATGGTATTAAACCCGGTTCGCTCGCCTGCCGGATTAGCCTCTATTCCGCGCGGCTGTCCATAGTAAACATCTCCATTGAGTTCACGGATGATCATGAGATCCAGACCTTCAACCACTTCCGCCTTCAAGGTGGAGGCGCTGATGAGTTCGGGGAACATGTACGCGGGACGGAAATTCGCAAAAAGGTTCAGTTCTTTGCGGAGTCGTAATAATCCCCCACCCCCGCTCGGACGCTGGCCGGGTACTCGCTGCTTATTTTCCTGTACGCCGATCGCTCCGAAAAGAACCGCATCCGCGGCGCACGCCAGATCCATCGTGGATTGCGGCAGCCGGTCGCCCGTCGCCTCGGAGGCTGCAGATCCAATGGGCGCCTCCCTTATTTCATATGCATGAGATTTAAGGAGCACGGCTTGCAGCACCTTGACTGCCTGTGCCGTCACTTCCTTTCCGATCCCATCACCCGGTAAAACTGCGATCATCATGGCGTTGTCACCTCTTTGATCTCCCCGACATTACATTGCGCGAAGATCGTCAAATTTCGCGTTGATAAACCTTCTCGAATCTCACGATTTCGTCCATCCGAGAGAGTGTGTATTCAAGTTCATCGAGACCGCCCAAAAGACACTCCTTGGCAAAAGGGTCAATCTCGAACTGATGCGTCGCGCGATCCGGCAGGGTCACGATCTGTGTTTGAAGATCTACGCTCACGGCCTGGCCGGGTCTTTCCCTCAGAGAGCCGAGGAGGCTCGCAACGACGTCGTCCGGCAGCACAATGGGTAAGAGGCCATTCTTGAGACTGTTGTTGGAAAAGATATCACCGAAGCTCGGAGCTATGATCGCGCGGAAACCGTAGTCATAGAGCGCCCAGACCGCGCTCTCGCGTGACGAACCACAACCGAAATTCTGCGCGGCGACCAGAATCGAAGCAGAACGATATGGCGCTTGATTGAGAATGAAATCGGCATTTTCGGCGCCATCGGGTTGAAAGCGCAAATCGTAAAATAGGTATTGGCCAAATCCTTGCTCGCGCGGCTTTTTGAGGAATCGTGCGGGAATGATCTGATCGGTATCAAGATTTGATTGGGCGATCGGCGCCGCTATCGCCTCTATTCGTGTCAAGCGCTCCATGATAAGCCCCCCGTCATGACTTGCCGCACATCTACGAGATGGCCGGTGATCGCCGCCGCCGCCGCCATGATGGGACTCATCAGATGGGTTCGCGCGCCAGGGCCTTGCCGGCCGATAAAATTGCGGTTGGAAGTAGAGGCACAGCGTTGCCCCGGCGCAACGATTTCACCATTGGTACCCAGGCACATCGAGCAACCGGCCTCACGCCATTGGAACCCGGCCTCTCTGAAAATGCGGTCAAGCCCCTCTTGCTCCGCCTCTGCCTTGACCAGACCGGAACCGGGTACGACCCAGGCTTGAACATGTGCTTTGACGCGATGGCCTTTGATCACTGCGGCTGCGCTCCGCAAGTCCTCGATCCGGCTGTTAGTACAAGAGCCGATGAAAACGCGGTCCACTTTAATATCGGCCAGCGCGGTTCCCGGACGCAGATCCATGTAGGAGATGGCCCGCGCCATGGCCTCTCGCTGAGAAGAGTCCTGGATCCGGGCCGGGTCCGGAACGCGACCATTAATCGGCAAAGCGTGTTGAGGGCTGGTGCCCCAAGTCACCATCGGTTCTATCTGCGCAGCGTCGAAGCGGATCTCCCGATCGAATTTGGCGCCGGGATCTGACCGCAGGACGCGCCACCTGCCAATCGCCTTTTCCCAGGCATCGCCGGCTGGTACATAGGCGCGGCTCCGGAGATATTCGGACGTGAGATCGTCGGGCGCAATCATTCCGGCGCGCGCGCCTGCTTCGATGGTCATATTGCAAACAGTCAGCCGGCCTTCCATGGACAGTGCAGAAATCGCGGACCCGGCATACTCGATGATATGCCCCGTCGCCCCGGCCGTCCCGAGCTCGGCAATCATTGCTAGGCTTAAGTCTTTTGCGGTTACTCCGTAACCAAGCCGATGATCGACAGTAACTCGCATCGTTGCCGGTTTGCGCTGCCACAAGGTTTGAGTTGCCAGGACATGAGCGACTTCGGTGGATCCTATTCCAAAGGCGAGCGCGCCCAGCGCGCCATGCGTTGAAGTATGACTGTCACCGCATACAATCAACATGCCGGGCTGGCTGAGCCCTTGCTCCGGACCGATGACATGAACAATGCCGTGGCGGCGATCATTTAAACCGAACAGGGTGATCCCGGCATTCTCCGTATTTCTCGTCAGACTTTCGACTCTGCTTCTTCGCTCCGCATCGCTGATCTGCGTCACGCTCCGACTATCGGTCGGCACATAATGATCAGGCGATCCAAAAGTCCGGCTCGGCGCTCGTACTCGCAAACCGCGCTCGTTCAAAACTTGAAAAGCTGTGGCGGAGCCCTCGTGGATCAGATGACAATCGACGAAAAGCAGCGTCTGCCCGTCCGCCCGCTCAATAATCTGGTGCTCCCGCCAGATCTTTTCAAACATAGTCCGTGCCACAGTATTGGTATTTTCGCTCATTTTGATCAATCTTCCGGCTCTCCCTCTCAGATGATGCATCGGCAACCAAAGAACTGTGGCGCGGGTTTGCAACCGGCGCTCGCTTGAAGAAGGAAGGCGCCGGCTGCAAACCCCGCCACAACAGGCCGATATTCATCGAGTTGTAGCACCGGGAAACTTAGGTTACTAAGTACTGAATCTTCCGCAGGACCACCGTGCGGTGCTACTCTCCGCCATTTGCCATTTCATTGGGATGACTCACATCACGAAGCAATCTTTGCAAATCTGCTTCCCGCAGCTCCGCGCCGCTGTCACAGAGGTCCTTAATTCTCTCCAGAATTTCGTCACATGAGGCATCGCTCAGCTCTACCCCTTCAGCCATCGCGAAATGCCGCAATCCCGCACGGCCGCTCGTCTTTCCCAGAACAAACTCGCGTTTCGCCCCGAACAGAGCCGGATCATAAGCTTCGTAACACTGTAGATTTCTCAGCATTGCGCTCACGTGGATGCCGGACTCATGGCGAAAGGCATTCGCGCCCACAATCGGAGTGTTCGGCGGGACATGGAAACCTGAGCATTCTGAAACCAGCCGCGAAACCGTTTGGAGCTTAGTGAGGTCCAGGTTGGTCTTGTATCCGAGAAGAACTCCGGCCGCGGCAGCGCAGCACTCGGTCGCGGCATTCCCGGCACGTTCCCCGATTCCGTTGACGGTGGTGGAAAGAATATCCGCCCCGGCTTCGACTCCTGCCAGCGAGTTGGCAACGGCAAGACCGAAATCGTCGTGACAGTGGATAGACACGAGTTTATCGGTCATTTGCTTCACGGTTCTCACCAACTCCGCAATCGATTGCGGGGTTCCGATCCCAAGTGTATCGCCCAGGCCAATGTGATCGGCACCCTCTTCAGAGACACGCCTGATGACCTTCTCAAATCTTCCGGATGGAGTGCGTGTCGCATCTTCGAATGCAATTGAAATATAAAAGCCTTTCTCTTTGGCCGAAGCGGTCGCGCGTGCGATCATTTCAGTCGCGTCATCAGCGCTCATTCGAAGCTTATGCTTCAAATGCATGTCGGAAAGCGCGATGAACAAACAAACCATTTGCACTCCGACCTCAGCCGCCGCCCGGATGTCCGACTCCAATGGGCGGGCGAGCGAACGCGTTCTCGCCTTGATGCCTGATTCGATGACGCTCGCCATATCCCGTTGATGCTCGATCCCGGAAGCGGCGAAGCCGAGTTCGATCTCATCGACTCCTAATTGATCGAGTGCCTGTGCAATTGCAATCCGCTTTTCGCGGTTAAATGCAACGCCGGGGGCTTGTTCTCCATCGCGCAGCGTTGTATCGGAAAAGTAGATCGTTCTGGTGCTGGGACTTTTCGACGAGGAATTATTGAAATTTGCCACTTGCTTCCCCCTTTCAACTGTTGAGATTTTGTCTTAATCGCTCTTTTGAATTGAGAGGACGAGCGACTCACTCTTTCAAACTTTTCAATGGATGCAACCAATGGCGATAGTTTGAGTGGCAGCCCGAAACAATCCGGATGAAACGCTCTCGAATCCGCGCAGTGATTGGTCCGCACTGTCCATTACCGATTGGTTTGTCATTGACTTCGGAGATTGGCACTATTTCGGCAGCAGTCCCTGTCAGAAAGGCTTCCTCAGACTCCATCAGATCATCTACCCCCAATCGCGAAAAGAGCACCTCGTATCCCAGGTCGCGGGCAAGTTCGATGACGGATAGTCTTGTGATCCCGAGTAAGATGGAGTCCCTCTCATCATTCGTCCACAGCTTACCGTCACGGATGATAAAGATATTTTCTGAAGTCGCTTCTGCCAGGTACCCTTCAGTATTTAAGATGAGCGCATCCTCATATCCCTGCGCTTTGGCCTGACGGATGGCAAGAATAGAGTTAATATACTGGCCGCTCGCCTTGGCTGTGGTGGGGATCATGTCGGAATGAAATTTCTTCCACGTGGAAATACAGACTCGAATCCCTGTCCGGGCTGCCTCGGTTCCGTGGATCGGATTTGACGGCCACGCCAAAATGCAGACCTCCACCGGGCAACTCTCCGGATCTAATCGCAGGTTCCCGCTTCCTCTGAAACAGAGAGGACGGATATAACAACTCGTGAATCCATTGCGGGAGACCAGTTCCGAAATTGCTTTTGTCAGCTGCTCTGTCGTGTATGGAACCGCCATTCCATGAACTCCGGCTGAGTAGGATAATCGCTCCAGGTGCGCATCAATACGAAACAAAGCCGGGCCATCTGCTGTCTGATAGCAACGCACCCCCTCGAAGACCCCGCTTCCATAGTGGAGCGCATGGGCTGAAACATGGATCCGGGCTTTCTCCCAAGGAATCAGCTCTCCATTCATCCATCCCCATTTGACTTCGTTAAATGACATCTCTTCATCTCCTGTCGCCGTACGGCAAGGGCCTCCACAGGCCAGGGGCGCCCATGATTTTGATCAGGCGGCAATCTCCAACACCGGCTTGATGATCTTGCCGGCCTGTTGATCAACAATGGCCTGGTTAAGTTGTTCGAATGGGTAAAAACTCAAGAGCCGGTCGAAGGGGAACCGTCCCTGCAAATACAACTCGATCAATTGTGGGATGAAGAGATCGGGGATACTATCGCCTTCGATGAAACTACGGATACACAGCCTTTGCCTTAACATCTGCAAAATATTGAGTGAGACCTCACTCTGCGGATCCGGGATGCCGACCAGTCCCAAAGTTCCATGCCGGCCCAAAGAATCCGCGGCCTGCCTGATTAAATCGGGAATGGCCGTCGTTTCGACGAGATAATCCACGCCGCCGGGAACAATGTCGCGAACTCCCTGCGCTAGATCGCGCTCGGTGCTGGCGTTGATCGTATCGGTTGCGCCGAGTGAGCGAGCCATCTCCAGACGGCTTGCGAGCACATCCACGGCAATAATCCGGGAGCATCCGGAAACAACCGCGCCGAGGACGACGCTCAACCCCACCGATCCGGCGCCGAAGATCGCAATTGTGGAACCGGGTTGAGCCTTCAAGCTATTGATTACGGTCCCGGCCCCGGTCTGAACCCCACAGCCGAGCGGGCCAAGAATCTTAAGCGGCACATCCTTGCGGACCTTCACCGTATTTCGCTCTCCACTCAGCGCATATTGCGCGAACGACGATTGTCCGAAGAACCTGAGGTAGACAGGTGAACCATCTTCGCCAGTCGCCTTTCGTTCCATCTCAGGATTGGCGGAAAAGTTGTAATCATTGAACCGAAGACAATACGCTGGTTGGTCTGATTGGCAGCGACCGCAGGAACCGCACGAAGCGAAAGTTAGCACGACGTGGTCGCCCGGAACGACTTTCGTAACGCGCGAGCCGACTTTTTCAACGATCCCCGCCCCCTCGTGGCCCAGAATCGATGGCACGGGTACGGGAACGAGTCGATCGCGACAAGCCAAATCACTGTGACAGAGCCCGACCCCCACAATTTTGACGAGGATCTCGTCCTCGTCAGGCTCCGGGAATTCCACCTCCTCAATGGAGAATGGATTGAGCGGTCTCCGCGCAACTGCAGCTAAGATCTTCATCTCGCCATTTGCCTTTCATGGTTTTATGACCAGGCGCGCCACAGAGCTGACCCGGCTCAAAATCCGAGAGCGACCAATTGGTATTTATCGCTTATCGGGGTGTCCAACTATATGTGAGCGCCTGAACCGCCCAGCTAATAGCTAATGCGTACCATGGCAGTCCCCCCAGCCACGTCCATAATGCCGACGTGAGTCCGAGGCAGATTGGATAAACAAGAGGGGTGTTGTGTTTATAATGAAATAAAATGGGTAACGTTTTTATCCCCTCCTTAAAATCTTTCCCCGCGTCGCGAAAGTCACCAACCAGATTTCTGATTGCCATGACCGTAAAGACTATGGCAACGTTTGTTTTGCTTACGTCCGGAAGGGTGAGGATCAGCGTGGCTTTAACTAACCCATTAAATAAAGGAGACGCCCATCCTAGACGGGGATATTTCTTCAACGCGTATAACACCGCCGCGACAAAAAACAGTAACTGGAACCAGTTCGGTAAGAGCGCGACTCCGGCAATCCAAGAGGAGAGCCAAACAGACCAATGCCAGCGAGATCGTCCCTGATCTTTGTGGACGCTCTCCAAATAGACAAGAAACCCGAACCATAACAAGGAACAACTGACAATCTGCTTAAAGGTAGCATCGAGCCAAATGAACATCAGTAAGAGGTCGGAGTACGAATAAAAACGTAACTGGCCGATGTAGTTTATCAATGAGCGATACGTCAATTTAGTTACGCGTAAGTATTTTTGATCTTTGGGAATTGCTGGATATGACATAAAAAATATTGTAGGTCTTGACGAGAGCGCGCCTTGATTGAGAGGGTCGATGACCGACTCCGGCGCATTTGCCGGCTTGAATCTGCTTCAGGTTTTAGTCAGGCCTCCGGCAAAGCCAGTGGCCTGATGAATGTGGCCGTCCCAAGGACGATCCACCGTCTTCAACTTGAATGAGTTCCGGATTGAGAATTGCTGGTGATTTGAATCAGATGACGTCTTCAGTCAACATCTCTTTCTCTCCAAATAATCTTTCAGCATAGATGCCGTGCTCCATGCACTCTTGGACGAGGCGGTTTGATTCGATGATCGGCCGGGAGTCTTCGGTATATTTGAGACACAGGATATGGTTCAACCAGGGTTCCTGCCCCATGGCATAAACATACGTCTCCTTGGGATTGAATCGCCGTACAATGTCGATGGCCTGTTCAAAGTTAGACCCGGCCAGGCGGCGAGACTCATCCACAGCGCGTTCCAGCTTTTTGGTCAGCAATGGGCCATAGAGCCACGAGAGGGGAGCGCCATCGCATTCCATTCCCAGGAAGATCGTATTCACGTCCCCGATCTCGTCGTAAAGGTGTTGATAGAGTCGAGGTTCGAGATTGCACGAGTCAGCCGCAAACAAAAGTGAACGGTTGCCGATTCGCACCAGATATGCGGCTTTACAGTGGACATTCATATCAGAATGCTCACCAAAAAAAGGCAAGGCGGTGATCGAGCCGTTATAAAACTCCACATTCTCCATCGAACCTAGTTCAATGACATTTTTGCATCCGATATTCTTCAAGATCAGTTTGAGGGACGGATCCTGAAGAAATCCCCCTGAGCTCGACGGCACGATAAAGTTTTTAACCTTGTGTCTGATCTGCAACAAAGTCTCGAACAGAATGTGGTCCTGATGATTGTGAGTGATCACCACATAATCGATCGAGTCCGGCAGATCCTGATAGGTGTAACGCGGAATATCCGATTCATAGCTGTAGCTCAGCGCCGGATCAAAGAGCATGGTCATGTCCTGCGATTCGAGCAGCAGGCAGGCGTGACCAAAGTAACGCCAGCGCAGACCGCGCCCTTGATAAGACGAATAAACGGGTGGGGGATCGGGCGTCAAAAACGAGCGGACCAGCCGTTCCGAGTTTTCGGGAACTTTCAACATCTCTTTAATCTCGCCCCAGGGGCGCGGAGAGGACTTCAACCGGAACAGTTCGTCCACGACTTCATCATCGAAAGGCACGCGGAGGTGAAAAAGTGAATCTGATTCCAGCCGCGGCGTACTGAGTACGACCGGACGGTCATCTCCCGTCAACACCGAGAGCATTAAGCTCTGAGTGGTTCGATCGTAATATTTGCTTCGGTAGAGGAGCGGCTCGATGATTCGAAAGCTCGGATTGTGGTTGAGGTCATAGACCAACTCAACATAGCCTTTCAGGACGTCCGGCGTCATCTGGTAGAGCGGCTGGAGCGAGAATCCCTTGGCATGGGTCCGCAAGATTTCGTCGAGCGCTGCGATGGCGCCGGAGAGTTCGATCAAATGCGGCCGCATCCGTTTCGTCTGATCTCTCAGGCTCTTCACCTCATCAATCCGCTTTCCGCCGAAATCCATGAAAGGCCCCCCGAGGAGTTTCGGGTTCTTAACGGCGTTGGCATGGATCTGTGGCGCATTGATGTAAGAATCCATTATTTTAAAATGGCGTTCCGTCAAATTCCGCGCCGCAGTAGCGGGAGGAATCAAATGCGACCAGGCGTACCAGTGGTCGAACAGCGGCTCGACCTGGATGTTTGGACGGAGATAGAGCAAATCATTGTTCAAGTTAAATCCTTTCAAAATTCCGGAGGAATCTGATGTGACTCGCCTCACCCCTCCATGGCCTTGATCAAGCTCTTTGGGCGCAGATCCGTCCAGTGGGCGTCAATCCAGGCGAGACACGCTTCGCGAGTGTTTTCTTGATAGGCGATGGTCCATCCTGCCGGCACATCGATAAACAATGGCCAGAGCGAGTACTGCCCCTCTTCATTTACTAACACGATGTAAGCGCCGTCCTGATCCTCGAATGGATTGGTCATTTTCTTTCACCTTCCGCTCAAGCATTTTTCCGGGTCTGGTGTGGAGATCTAAGATGGTTCTCTGGCGCCTCATCAGATGCCCCTCACCCTCGTAATTCCTTCAAGACCTTCGCCAACCTGCCCACCCCGTCTTGGATCTGTTCAGGCGAGCAGTGAGTAAAGTTAAGCCGCAGACCATTCCTCGCGCCGCCACTGCCGTCGAGACCAAAGAACGCGCCCGGCATAAAAGCTACTCGCTCGGTTTCAACCGCCATTTTCAGTAACTCAACGGTGTTGATCTCTCCGGGTAGTTCAACCCAGATGAACATGCCGCTGCTGGGTTTCGTCCATCGCGCCTCCGGTGGAAAGTGCGATTCGAGGGCTTGGAGCATGGTGTCCCGGCGAATGCCGTATTCTTTCCTGAGAATGGCCAGGTGAGCCGGCAACTCTCCCGTATCTAAATAAGCGGAAAGAGTGAGCTCGGCGAGAGTGCTGACATCCAGGTCGCTGGCGTGTTTGAGAAAAGAGAGAGCCGGCCCGAACGCATCCGGGGCGACGATCCAACCTATTCGCAACGCCGGAGAGAGAATCTTCGAAAACGATCCGAGATAAAATACCCATTCCTCATCCAATGCGCGCATGGGAGGCAATGCGGGGCCGTCATAATTGAGATATCCGAAAACATCGTCCTCGATGATCGGAATCTGAAAGTGACGCGCCAGTGCGACCAGCCGATTCCGTGCAGCCTGGCTCAAGCTGATCCCCAGCGGGTTCTGGCCGTCAGTCACGGTATAGATGAAAGCGGGGCGAGCGCCTTGAGCTAACTGCGCTTCGACCGCGTCAACATTCATCCCTATCTCCGGGTCTGTCGGTACGACGAGAACCTGCGGGTGCGACGGCAGAATGGCGTGATGCACCCCCTCATAGGTGAGATCCTCAAGCAGAACCTGGCCCCCCTGATTGAGGAGCAAATTAACCAGTAAGTGGATGGCCTGCTGCGCGCCGGTAGTCAGATAGATCTGGTCCTCTCGGCAGTTCACTCCGCGGGATGCCAGCAGTTCTCTCAGATGCCTTTTGAGCGGCTCGGGGCGTTTCTGGTATTGCAGCACCTGGTGATCAGTGGCCAGCGTCTGCGCCGCCGCCACACGACAGGCCGCCAGAGGAAGGAGTTCCGTCGCGGGCAGACCGAGCGCAAACGAGAGCATGCCGGGGGTTGATACTAACGAGGACATCTCGCGCATCGCCGATCCCATGGACGTTTTCGCCCATTGAACGAGGCTGGCCGGTTCTCGCAAAGTGGTAGTCGATGTCGACATTTAGACTTTTCCTATGGGAGAGCGGTTCAATCCTGGCAAGGTTCGAACATTTTCCATTGGCCATTCAGTTGAAGCCCGTGCCAAATTACTGAAGGTGCGCAGCGTGACGGCGAATGTGGAGCAAGCTCCCACTCCGGCGCACGCCTGCAGTTAGGAATATATTCGCAGGGGCGAGAATCATCTTTTTGAATCTCGAAGGATGAAGTTGTTGAACTTCCCGACGTATTACTGCCCGCCTGAAATTTTCCTGGGACGGTGGTCGCGCTCAGGACAATGCTCGGAGATCGAGCGCTCGTTTCGCTGATCGACGATGGCCTTTATTTGCGCAGGCCCCATTTAGCTGTGCGTCAACCGATGACGGATGGCCGCGCCGGCCTCGGCGGTTGAGAGTCGCCCGCCGAGATCGATCGTCACCTCGCCCGCCTCGCAGACCGCTTCGATCGCCCGTTCGATGCGCCGAGCCACTTCTGAGTAACCCAGGTAATCGAGCATCATGGCGGTCGTCGCGATGGCGCCGATCGGATTGGCGATCCCTCGCCCTGCCTTGTCCGGGGCGCTCCCGTGCACCGGTTCGAAGAGCGAGACGCGGCCCGGGTGGAGATTGGCGGAGGCAGCCACGCCCAGCCCGCCTTGAAGCGCAGCGCCGAGATCCGTGAGGATGTCACCGAACATATTGTTAGTCACAATTACCTGGTATTGCCCCGGATCGAGCACCATCAACATGGCCATCGCGTCGACGTACTGGGCGCCGGCTTCAATCTCCGGGTACTCGGCAGCCACCAGTTTGAAAACTCGTCTCCAAAGCTCATGACCGTGGGTCAAAACGTTCGACTTGTCGGCCAGAGTGACCCGCTTTCGTCGATGCTCACGAGCATAACTGAAGGCCGCGCGAATGATCCGTTCGACTCCGTGTCTGGTATTGATCTCCTCCTGAATCGCCAGCTCCTGAGCGGTGCCCCGTTTGAAGTTCCCGCCCGAGTTAACATAGATTCCCTCGGTATTCTCACGAAAGACGACAAAATCGATGTTCTGGCGATGGCCATTCTTGAGCGGCGTGAATCGATCATTGAGGAGCCGGACCGGTCGAAGATTGATATAGAGGTCCAGGCCGAAACGCAATCCGGCCAAAATATCGATCGCATGTTTATTCGATTCGACGCGTGGATCTCCGAAGGCGCCGGTGAAAATCGCGTCGAAGTCGCGCTGGAACATCTCCAGGGCCCCTGCGGGCAGTGTCACATTCTCACGTAAATATTTCTCCGCTCCCCAATCAAATTGGACCAACTCCATCTTCACGCCGAAGCGATCGCGGACTGTTTCCAGGACCTGCGCCGCCTCGCGCGTGACTTCGATGCCGATCCCATCTCCGGGGATAATCGCAATTCTTTTCATTGGTCTTCTCTCCGATGAGTTTCAACGATTGAGGAAATCATCCGGTTCAACGATCCGCCCTGCCACGGCCGAGGCTGCCACAACGTAAGGTGAGGCCAAATACATCTGACCAGGTCCGCTCCGGCCCGGGAAGTTACGGTTCTGCGCGCTCACCACAACCTGGGTCGGCGAAACCGAGGCTCCGGGCCCGGCGTTGATACAAGCGCCGCAACTCGGATCGATCAATTGCGCGCCGACTTCCTGAAAAATGCGGAGGTAGCCCCGTTGTCGCGCGTATTCCTTGATCTTTTGCGAACCGAACTGGAGAAAGAGTTGTGTTCCCGGAGCGATCGTCATCCCTTTCCCGAGGGCTTGTCCCAAAACCTCGGCATACATATCCATGTCGGCCATCTTCCCGCCCGTGCAGGAGCCGCCGTAGGCAATATCTATCCGGACTTCGCCGGGAAGTTGATTGATGGAGATTCCGTTGCGCGGATCGCCGGGAGTCGCGACCATGGGGCGAATGGCGCTGAGATCGATCTCGCAGGTCGCGTAATACGATGCTTGAGGGTCGCTCCGCAGGAATCCTCGCCGGATGAATTCCGGGTCGAGGCCGCGCATCCGAACCAGGTATTCAACCGTCGTCTCGTCCGGTTCGATGATCCCGGTGGTACTCCCGGCCTCAACGGCCATGTTGGTTAAGGTCGCACGCTCGTCGATCGGCCAGGACCTCAATCCTTCACCTGCATACTCAATGACGCGGCCGATCCCATGCCCCTGCCTGATCAGGTCGGTTGCGAGCAGATGGAGCATGACATCCTTAGCCGTCACTCCGGGCCGCTTCCGGCCCAGCAGAGTAACCCGGATCGTCTCCGGGACCGAGAGCCGAATGTCCTTCGTATACCAGGCGTTGGCCATATCGGTCGATCCGACTCCGAAGGCGAAGCAACCAAGGACGCCTGCCATGCAGGTATGCGAATCGGTCCCGATGACGATCTGGCCCGGCAGCGCGATGTCTTCGACGATCGCGTTATGGCAGATCGCTTCGGCCCCACCGGCCGGGCTTTCGTGATAAAGCTTGATCCCCTGGCGCGCCGCGAAATCGGCCTGCCTCACCGGAAGCTCTTTGACCCGCTCCAGGAGCCCCATCTCGCGCTGCTTGGCGGGCATCACCTGGTCAATGAAAATGAGATGATCGTAGAAGGCGAAGACCGACTCCGGGTCGGTGACTTTAACCTCGGGGCCGAGCGCCTCTTTCATCAATGATTCCGCCATCGGAGTCACCGGCTCGTGAGAGAAGCGAACATCGGCCACGGCGAAAAGCGTATCCCCCGGTTTAACCGCCTCAACCCCGACTTGCCCCGGTTTGACGAAAGCATGACGCGCAATTATCTGCTCTACGATGGTCATCGGCCGGGTGGTAGTCTCGATCGGCGGGGGCGCAGTCTCACCTCTCAACCGCGCCTTGTTGTAGTTGAAGAGCCCGCCGTATTCCACAATCCCTTTCGAGATCGGATCCAGGCCCTCGGTGAAAGTCTCGAGCGGAACTTCTTCGCCTCTCAGAAGTCTCTCAAGGAGACCAAAATCAGTAGTAGTCAACAACCCGATATTCTGCGCATTCTGTCGATAAATTTTCTCGATCGAGGGAGCGACGATCAATTCGATGCCGGCCCACTTCTCGGCGTAAGGCGCCATCTCCCGCGAGGAGCCGCACCCCTTAGATCTTCCGGAGACGGCCACGGAGAATCCACCTCGCTTGACCTCATCCTGACCAATGGCGCCTTCACGCATACCGACATAAACGTATCGCCCTAACGTCTCGTCATGGTAGAAACAGACCCAGAGCGGGGTCATTTCATCCGTCGAGATATTATTCATGAGAGGGATGGTGGGGTCGAAGAATAGATCTTCGCCTTCGAGTTGGCGACGGATGAGTGAAATGTCCTCGGTGAGAAAAAGTACTCGCCCGTTGAGCCGAAAGCTCGATGACCGTTTGGTCTTCCTCTTTTTGCTCATCATCTCTGCCTCCTTAACTCAAATTCCGATACCTGTGGCGGCCGATCAATCGCTAACGCGAGAACCCATTCATCGACGCCGTCTCCTTCTGCAGCAGGCTCATCACCTGATCCTCCTCAAGCACCGACGAGGACTGCTTGGCGTGCTCGTAAAGACAGGAGACCCTCTCTTCCGTAGCCTCAATGCCACGGGCCTCAAGCCAATAGATCACATTCGACCGGCCGCTCATCGGGCCGATCTCGATCACTTGCCGCCGGCCGAAGAGCCCTGCCGGAACCGACGAATAGATCACATCAGCCAGCGCCGAATCGCCCTTTTTATATGCCTTGATCAAGGCTGAGGCATGGATGCCGGTCGCGGTCCGGAAAGCATCGCGTCCGAAGACCGGATAATTATCCGGAATCGGCCAGCCGCACCCGGCGGACGCGGTGGAGCAGTATTGACCAAGGAGTGACAGATCGTTGTCGATCCAACCGAGGAGCTTGAGATTGACCAATAACTGATCCATCGGAGTGTTACCAACGCGCTCGCCGATTCCGAGCGCCGTTCCATGCAACCGGTTGGCGCCGCCTTCGAGCGCGGCGATCGAATTGATGACACCTAAACCGCGATCCTGATGGCCGTGCCAATCGATCCGCATCTCTTCTCCTTGCTCAACGGCGATCGCGCGAACGAATCTGGCGATCGCGCGGGCTCCGTTCGGAGTGACATGCCCCACCGTATCGGCGATCGCCAACGCGGTGGCGCCACACCGGATCGCGGTCGTGAACAGAGCGCGAATCGCATCCGGATTCGAACGCGTTGTATCTTCTGTTCCAAACATGACGGGCAGCCCTTCCTTCACGGCGAAGGTGACAGCCTCCTCTGTTTGCGCCAATAACTGGTCCAACGTCCAATCCTCAGCATAGAACCGGACAGGCGATGAGCCCACGAAGATGACAGCTTCAATGGGAATCCCGATCTGCTGTGAAATATCGACGATCGGCGTCAGATCACACAGGTTTGCACGGGCCAGGCAGTTAGGACTGATCTTCATCCTTTGATCGGCGATCTCCCACGCCAAACGCCCGACTGACTTGGCATGCGTCCCGCCCGCTCCGGGAAGCCCAATGCTTAAAGCGTCAATGCCGACGGCTTCCATCAAGTGGAGCAGTTCAATTTTGGCTTCGATTGGCGGATCCTTCACCGATGGGGATTGCAATCCATCACGTAACGTTTCGTCATTAAGATAGATTCGGTGACCGGGAACCAGACTTACCTGATCCGCCTGATTCCAATCATAAATAAGATTATCGGTCGTCATCATTCACCTCTTCATAAGTCAACCTTGATCAAACCTGGTTGACTCATTTCGCTCGTCAGCTAACTGTTGATATTCAGGCCGAGAGACTGACAGTGGGCAGTTGTCGGGTATGACCTGAGATGGAAAGACGGTTCACGCTTTCTGGGCAACGTAGAAAGTATTTAACCCTTTTGGATAGCCGGTTGGTCCCCGGCCTTCGATCTCGATCTCACCGGCATCGACGGAACGAATCTTGTCGAATCCGGCCTCGCGCAGGGTCTGTTCGACCTCCTCCGGAGTCCACCACACTTGTTCAACTCGCTCTTGCTGGCGGCGCCAGCGACGGCCCTCGCGGGTGAAACAATTGGCGAGCATCCACCCTTTATCATTTTGAGGATCGTATCCGCCATTCAGCAGCAACAGGACATC
>Ga0081539_10002717_pt1 | contig 23958 bp, 20 predicted proteins | sample TabmetS4T2R2_FD_71023 | JGI IMG/M metagenome (GOLD analysis project Ga0081539, IMG submission 71023) | Tabebuia heterophylla rhizosphere microbial communities from the University of Puerto Rico - S4T2R2 | ecosystem: Host-associated > Plants > Roots > Rhizosphere ...
TCGGGGAAACGAACGCGATGCCAGTGAGCAGCAGCGCGGTGAGGATCAGACCGCCTATTCGTCGTAAATACTTGCCTTTCATCTAAACTTCCTAACCTCCTTGTACTTCACTGCAGCCGCATTTAGCTGATGCGCGTGCGGCTGATTAATCTAGTGTCTGTTCTGCCGTTCGGGTTAGTACCGGACGACATACGCTGCAATTGTGGGGCTGCGTTTCGCGGCCAGCGTTGCATTTTCATTCGAATTTATCGATGTTTCTGGAGAGAGGCCGGCCTATCTTTTAAGACACGCAAAGCCGGGGTTTGGTTACATTATTTGCGCTCTCCGGCCGCCTCGATGAGCTTCATTGCCGGTTCGCTCACAAACAGTTTCGCGTGAAACTGGCGGCCCCATTCCAGGGCGGTAACGTTGCGGTACTCATACGTTCTGTCCGTGTCGTAACGCGGCGCGTAGCCAGGGTGGAGCTTCTTACGTAACGAAGCGCGAACGCCCGGGTCAGCGCCGTATTCCAGCAGCAATTCAGTGAACGGCGCGGCCTGCGGACGGTGCTGGTAGTTCATCCAGAAGTTTGGCTGCGAGACGACGGTGCCGAAGAGCGCCGTGTGACCGCCGAAACCGTCGGCGTCGACCGCTGCCCTGGCGTTAGGATCCATTCCCTGTTCCAGCAGCCAACGCGCGATCTCGACTTCATCGTAGTCGGCGCACAGGTGCAGCAGCGTCGTGCCTTTCAGCGGCGTGCCTTGCGTGGCGAGCACTTCGTCGTGACAGCCGAGCTCCGGCGGATAGATCTCTTCGTGCGTGAAGGTGCGTTTCAGCAGCGCGGGATCGCGTCGCAAGTGATCCGCGAGCAGGTCGACGCGGCCGCGATGGAGCGCCATGACGGGCGTGTCGGGCAGCGTGAGTCCATGTTCGACGTAGAGCTCGAGAATTCGATGTTTGGCCTCGGGGTTCCGGCTGTCGGTTTCGAGCACGATGTCGACAGGCGCGAGCCGTTCACCGTTTTGGTCGACGACCTGGCCGCCGAGTTCGAGCACGAGCTGTGTGCCGGTGGCGCTTAGCGTGTACGCGGCGCCGCCGAATGCGCCGTTCGGTGGCAGCGGCGAGCCCATCATTTCGTGAAGCATGCGGGCGGTGTCGATCTGGCTTTGCAGCACGGCGCGGCCCATCGCTGTCGACAGATCGCGGGCGCCGAGTTCGTAGAGCAGCTTGATAATTTGATTGCGGCCGAGGTTCGCCGCGTACGTCATCGGTGGTCCCCAGTTGTTGTTGCGGATGCCGGCGTTTTCGTGGAGCAGGTTTGGGTTTTGGTTGATCAGCCGGCGGACGGTGTCGGGATCGTCGAGCCAGATTGCGTCGATAAGTTGGCAGCTTTGGATAAGGCGCGACCAATTCGGCGCGCCGTAGCTGCGCGCCAACGCTTCCTGTGCCTCGTCGAGTTGAAGGTGCTGTTCGTCGCGGAGCTGCTCGGCTTCGCGTTTTAACTGCTCCAGATCCGGGCGTACCGGAAGATCGCGAACTGGTTTCATCGCTTCGTTCTCGCTTGACACGTCACTACTGTACCTCGATGCTTCCACTCGTGGAACACGAACTGACCTTGCGCATCATTCTCGAAGCGCCGCCGTCGGGTATCGATTTTGGTTTGCAGGAAGGCCGCGGCAACGACTATCAGACAGTGCAAACGCAAAGATCGAAAACGAGCGATCTGATTTTCACGTTCACGGTGCGAGCGAAGGAGAACGCCGGTGGTGAACCGGTGTTTCTGGGACCGTTCACGCAAGGCCCGCCACACGGGCGGTTCGTTTATCTCGACATCGGCACGTACGCCGGACAGAAAGATACGCCGTGGAGTCGGCGTTTGAAGATTCCGCTACGTGGAATCTCATGGCAGATGGTTGAGCAAGCTTCGGGTTCGTCTGGTGTGCTGGAAACACGCGTTCGCGGCACCGGGCGAGATGGCGGACCAACGTGCGGCACCATAAAACCATTCAACGGCTGGACGCTGTCCCGCCGCGACGCTACGTAGCTGTTTTCTCCTGTGCCCGCGCAAACGCGCCCTCGAAATAAACAGCTTCGAGTCCCGTCGACCAATATTCAATTGCCGTACGGTTCGGTTGCGACGTCTCCTGGTCCGTCCTCAATACCGCTCCCTCGCCGTCGGTCGGGTGGAATTCGATCCAGCCGGTCCACGTGCCGTCACTTCGTTCTTCCCCATAACTGCGCACGTCGTAAGTCGTGCCATCCGAACCCACAACCTGCACAGAGTATTCCTGTAGCAATACTGCCATTAGCTTCCCCCCGAAGTTTCGATGTTTGAAGCCTATTCTTACACGCCGTCAAACTTTCCACAAAAAATTTCGGCACAGTGTCGATCCATCGACCCGGCATTCGACTAACCAGTGAAGAGCATAAAACACAAGGAGATCTTAAGATGGCTGCAACTAATCTAACCCCCCAACCGCGCGAGCAAAAAATCACGACCTTTCTTTGGTTCAATAACAATGCCGAAGAGGCGGCGAACTTCTACGTTTCCGTTTTCAAAAACTCTCGCATTCTGACTACCGCACGTTATCCGGAAGGCGGACCGGCACCGACGGGAAGCGTGATGGTTGTCGATTTCGAACTCGACGGCCAACGATTCACCGCCCTTAACGGCGGACCGCATTTTAAGTTCAACGAGGCAATCTCGCTTCTCGTGCATTGCAAAAACCAGGAGGAAGTCGATTACTACTGGGAGAAATTGACCGCCGACGGCGGACAGGAAAGTCAGTGCGGTTGGCTCAAAGACAAGTTTGGACTGTCGTGGCAGATCACGCCCGATGCGTTGCTGAACGTGTGGTCGGAAGCTGACCCGGCCAAAGCCAGTCGCGTGATGCGGGCGATGATGACGATGAAGAAGCTCATCATTAAGGATCTCGAGGCGGCGGCTGCGGGCTGAGATTACATTTCGCCTTTGAAAGGCCGCCAGCGCTTAACTTTGCTGCACCCGGCCACGTAATTGTCGGTTCTCACCTTTGGCATCTGGCCGGGTGCGGCGTTCGTCACCGTAAGCACTGTCGCTTTTACCGTACTTCCCGGCGTCCCCGTCGCGCACGAATCATTGAGGACGGTGCCAAAATCCTGAATGACACGCAGGCGCCCGTTCTTGAAACTCAACAACGCCGCCATCTCGATCAACTCTCCCTGCGCCATATCACCGCTCGTCATCAACAGCTCATTGATCCCGTCCATATCCAGATCCGTTTTCAACGCAATGGCGCCGCGGAACTCGACGTCGAAATCGGCAATCAACTTCGGTCCCGAAAAAATCGCGACGCGTTTCGAGCCGAAGTTGTCGGCGTGCGAGGCGTTGCACTCGTTCACGAAAATCACGTAAGCAGTTTCGTTCTGTCCGGCGGCGGTAAAACTTCCGGTCGCTACTTCGGCGATATCGGGAACGATCTGGCCCGCGCGCCGCGCGCCCGCGAGGAAGTCGTCACCCGCGTCGAAATTCGCTTTGCATCTATTCGCATCCGTCAGGTAACGGCGAAACACTTTCGCTAACACGTCGCGTTGAGTGGCGGCGGAAATCTTTGGCGGCGTGGTGACGTGCTCGGTGCGAAAATCGTAAAGGATCGTGGGCTTTGGTCGTTGCGTGAACACGGGTGCAGCAAGGAGCAGGATCAGTAAGGAGATCGTTTTCATATTCAAAGATTACACTGTTAGAATCCACGCCGCTATGACTAAATTACTTCTCGTCCTTGCGCTTGCCACGTTTGTTTCCGGTGAAGAATGGTCGCAGTTTCGCGGCCCAAACGGCACCGGTGTTTCCGCCACCACCGGTCTGCCGGAAAAGTTTGGACCAGCGAAAAACGTGCTTTGGAAAACGCCGCTGCCGGCGGGACACTCGTCGCCGGTGCTGACGAGCGATCGGATATTTCTGACGGCGCACGACAAAGACAAGCTGTTCGTGATCTGTCTCGATCGCGCGACGGGCAAGATCGTCTGGCAACGAGAGGTGCCGCGTGCGCACGCCGGGCGTTTGCAGAACGTGAACGGTCCGGCCTCGCCGAGTCCGGTGACTGACGGCTCAAACGTCTACGTCTTCTTCCAGGACTTCGGCATGATCTCGTTTGACGCCGCGGGTAAAGAACGCTGGAAGCTGCCGCTCGGACCATTCAACATGTTCTACGGCTTTGGGGCGTCGCCGATTCTGGTTGACGACAAAGTGATCCTGCCGGTCGATCAGGATTATCCCGCTTCGTACTTGATCGCGGTCGACAAAAACAGCGGAAAGATTCGCTGGAAAGTTGAGCGGCCCGTCGTGATCTCCGGTTATTCAACGCCCATCGTTTACCAGCCGAAACAGGGTCCGAAGCAGGTGGTTGTGCCCGAGTCGTTTCAGCTCTCGGCTTACTCGGTTGCAGACGGCAAACGTGTGTGGTGGGTGCGCGGGCTGGCCTGCGAGATGAAATCGATTGCCAGCCAGGACGGCGAGTATCTCTACATCAACGGCTGGGGCTTTCCGCAGAACCAACCCGGCCAGCAGATCCCGACGATTCCTTTCGACGAAGCACTGGCCCGCTACGACAAAGATAAAGACGGCCAGATCACGAAAGCCGAAGCTGCCGGCGACACTAAGATGGACCGGATTTTGAACGCGGCGTTTGAGGCGTTCGACATGAATCGTGATGAGAAGCTGGACGCGAAAGACTGGGAAGTGTTTCGTGCGATGATGGCCTCGGAGAACGGCTTGCTCGCGATCAAGATGGGCGGGCAGGGCGATCAAACAGCGACTGCGATTCGCTGGCGCTACACGAAGCCCGTCCCGCAAGTGCCGTCGACGCTGCTCTACAAGGGCGTGCTCTACATGATTAACGACAGCGGCATCCTGCTCTCGTTCGATCCGGCGACCGGAAACGTGATCAAGCAGGGACGCTTGCACGGCGCGATCGACAAGTATTTCTCGTCGCCCGTCGCGGCTGACGACAAAGTGTTCCTGATTGGCCAGGGCGGGCAGGTTTCGGTTTTGAAGGCCGCCGGCGATTGGGAAGTGCTGGCCGTAAACGAGCTCGACGATGAGTGCTTCGCGACGCCCGCGATCGCCGACGGTCATATCTACATCCGCACCCGCAGCGCCTTGTACGCGTTCGGAAAGTAAGCCGCGGATTTTCTTGCCACAAACCGGAACGCGGGCGGTGTTTATTCCTTTGAGCGCTAAACCCTACTGATTTTGAGCGGAAATCAGTGAGAAATAAGCCGAAGGAAAAACATGCGAAAGTTCCGCAGTCTTACTGCGCTGTGCGCGTTTGTGCTGTTCGCAAGCGCGTTCCCACTTTCAGCGCAAACGCCCAGTCCCGCTCCCGCTCAAGCTCCTGATCCCGCGATCACAGCCCTCAGCGTTTTGGGAGTGGTGTCTGACGTCAAGGCAGACACCCGGCAAGTCGTCGTCACCACCGCCGCCGGCAACCAGGTCACGGTCACGCTCAGCGACCGCACCGTGTTCATGCGCATCCCGCCCGGCGAGAAGAGCAAAGACAAGTTCGTCCGTATCGGCCCGACGGATTTCGCGGCCGGCGACACTGTCTTCGCGCGCGGCCGCATGACTGACGATCGAAAGAGCATGCCGGCGCTCGAGTTTTACGTGATGAGCAAGAACGACATCGCCGAGAAGCGAGAGCGCGAGAAAGACGATTGGCGCAAGCGTGGCCTCGCCGGGACCGTCAACGCCATCAATGCCGACACGAAAGAGATCACGATCGACGCGCGCACGGCGGAAGGTCCAAAGCCAACGGTGATCGCGACGACGGCGGCGACGAAGTTTCGCCGGTACGCGCCCGACTCCGTTCGGTTCAGCGACGCCAGGCCCAGCGCGATCGGCGAGCTGAAAACCGGCGATCAGCTTCGCGCCCTTGGAACCAGAAGCGCCGACGGGCGTTTTACTGCCGAGGAGATCGTGGCCGGTTCGTTTCAAACGATCGGCGGCGCGATTACGGAAGTCAACGCCGAAAAGCAGGAGCTCAAAATCAACGACGTCCAGAGCAAACAGCCGGTGACCGTCGTCGTGAGCAAAGACTCGCTGATGAAACGGCTCACGCCCGAGCTGTTGGCAGCCTTGACGCCGCCGAAGCCTGGCGGGGGATCGAACCCCGCACCCGCGAGGCAAGGCAGCGATCTGCAGGAGATGTTTGAACAGCTTCCGGCGGTGACGTTGCAGGAACTGAAGCCTGGAGAGTCCATTCTTATCTCGAGCACGAAGGGCGCGGAACCAACGCGCGTGACGGCGATTGCGATCGTCAGTGGCGTCGGCCCGTTGCTACAGAACAGTCAGGGTGGTCGTCCCGCCGCAGTTTCGTTGGGCGCGATGAGTCTCGGTGGGCCCTGACGGGCCCGATCAAACGGATTACAAAGGCTCGATCTACACGGATACAGAAGGGAAGTTGTTATGTTTGGTAAAAGTCTCCTCGTCGTGGTTTGTTTGCTGAGCGTTTGTCTCACCAGCGGCGTGGCGCAACAGCGTCCGGGCTCACTTCGCGGCCAGGTCACTGACGAACTCGGCGCGCTCGTCGTCAGCGCCACGGTGACGCTGGTTGCCGCGGATGGAACGCAAAGGACCGCGACCACGAACAACGAAGGCGTCTATACGTTCAATTCGGTCGCGCCCGGCGCATACACGTTGCGCATCACCGCGCCCGGCTTCAGCACCTATGAAACGCCGGACCTGACCGTCGCGAGCGGCCCGCGAACGACGCACGACGTGCGACTCGTCGTCGGGATCGAAAAGCAGGTGATCACAGTCACGGAGGATCATGCGCTCGACGTCGATCCCGCGGCTAACTCTGACGCCGTCGTCTTGAAAGGCCAGGATCTCGACGTGTTGCCCGACGATCCGGACGCACTCGCCTCAGCGGTGCAGGCGATGGCGGGACCCTCGGCTGGACCGAACGGCGGACAAATCTTCATCGACGGTTTCACGGGCGGCCGCATGCCGCCGAAGGAATCCATCCGCGAAGTGCGCGTGAACCAGAACCCGTTCAACGCCGAGAACAGCGGCATCGGTTTCGGCCAGATCGAGATCTTCACCAAACCCGGCGCGGACAAACTGCGCGGCAGCACGTTCTACAACTTCGGCGACGAGAGTTTGAACTCCCGCAATCCGTTCGCGCCGACGCGCGCGCCGTTTCAGGTGCGCTATTTCGGCGGCAGCCTCAGCGGCCCGGTCAAGAAAGCCAAGTCGTCCTTCTTTATCGATTTCCAGCGGCGTGCGACCGACGACAACGCGATCATCAACGCGACCGTGCTCAATTCGGGTTTTTCGCCCGAGCCTTTCAATGTGGCGCTGCTCACGCCGGCGCATTTCTTCTCGATCAGCCCGCGCTTCGACTATCAGCTCAACCAGGGCAATACGCTCGTGATGCGGTACTCCTACACCCACACGCGCGCGGAAAACGTCGGCGCGAACGGTTTCTCTTTGCCTGAGCGCGCCTTCGATCGTTCGGGTACGTTCCAAACGGTGCAAATAACCGAGACCGCGATACTCAGTCCGGCGTTGATGAACGAGACGCGTTTTCAGTACATCCGCAATCGCTCGCAGCAGGACGGCAACAACGAAATCCCGACGATCGTCGTGCAGGAGTCTTTCACGTCCGGCGGTTCGGCGATTGGGCTCGCGCACAACGACGAAGACCGCTGGGAATTGCAGAACTACTCAACGTGGACGAAAGGCCGGCACATCCTGCGCTTCGGCGCCCGCGCTCGCGGTGTCCGCATCACCGATTTTTCGCCGAACAACTTCGGCGGGACGTTCAATTTCTCCGGGGGGGACGCGCCGCAGTTGGACGCGAATAATCAGATCGTGCGCGACGCGCACGGAGATCCGGTTTTGATTCCGATCACGAGTCTTGAGCGCTATCGTCGGACGCTGCTGTTTCAGGGAAATCCCGACCTGCGTTTGCTCGGCGGTGGCGTCACGCAGTTTTCAATCGCGGGCGGCAATCCGGAAGCGAAGGTGAGCCAGATCGATCTCGGCACGTTTGTGCAGGACGAGTGGCGCGTGCGGCCGAACCTGACGTTCACGGCCGGCATGCGCTACGAACGACAGACGAACATCACCAGCAATTACAACTTCGCGCCGCGTCTTTTTTTCGCGTGGGCACCCGGCGGTACGAGTGTCGGGGGCGGTCCGGGCGCGCCGGCTTCGAGCTCGTCCCCGAAGATGGTGATTCGCGGCGGCATGGGCGTCTTCTACGATCGTTTCGGCGAACAGGCGACACTGCTGGCGCACCGTTTCAACGGCACGAACCAGCTCGAGTTTCGCGTGTTTGATCCGACGCTGCTCGACCAGGCGGTATTCTCGCTCGATGGCGTGACGAACGTGCCGACAGCGGAATCACTGGCGGCGTTTGCCGCGCCGGACATCGTGCGGCAAATCGCGCCTGACTTTCAGTCGCCGACGTTTGTGATGACGGCGATCAATTTCGAGCGGCAGTTGACGAAGAGGCTCACGATGTATCTCGTCGGGTTCAACTATCGCGGCAAGCACCTGCTGCGCGTGCGCAACATCAACGCGCCTTTGCCCGGCACCTACGATCCGGAAAATCCCAGCGCGGCCGCGCGTCCGTTTGGCAACATCGGCGACATTTACTACTACGAGTCGAGCGCGAAATTTAACGACTACCGCTTTTTTGGCGGCGTGCGGCGGCAGATGGCCAAAGGCTTTTCGCTGTTTGCGAACTTCGGCACCGGCCGCGGCAAGACTGATACCGATTGCATTTTTGGATCGATCGGGAGCTGTTTTCCGGCGGACTCTTACGACGTCAGCAGCGAGTATTCGCGGGTAGGTTTCGTTCCGAGTGTGAACTTTTTCGTGGGCGGCACGATGATCCTGCCGAAACTGAAGTTGAACTTTAATCCGTTCATCATCTTTTCGAGCGGGCGCCCGTTCAATATCGTCACCGGTCGCGACACAAATGGCGACGGCTTGTTTACTGAGCGGCCCGCGTTTGCGACCGCCGATACCGATCCCGCGGATTTGAGAAAGACTCGGTTCGGCGACTTTGATCTAAATCCCGCGCCCGGTCAGGCATTGATCCCCCGAAACTACGGCATGGGTCCGGGTTTCTTCTCGGTGAACCTCGGCATCAGTCGCTCGATCATGTTCGGGAACATTCCGGCGAAGGCGGCTCCAGCCGGAGCTGCACCGGCGGCTGCTAAACCCGCAGCCGCGGGCGCAAAACCGCCCGCTCCGCCGGCACCCGAGAAGCGATACACGCTGACGTTCTCAGTTAACATTCAAAACCTGCTGAACAATACCAACCTGGCGAATCCGGTTGGCAACCTGAGTTCGCCGCGGTTTGGTGAATCAACTTCGACGGTGGGCGGCTTCGGCTTTGGGCCGGGTGGCAGTGCCGCCGCGGGCAACCGGCGCATTCAACTACAAGTCCGCTTCGGCTTCTGAGCGCCATCTCAGGACTGTTTCAGCTTCGCGACTTCGTTGTCGAACTCTTCCATTTCAAACAGCGGGCGAATCTCGATCTCGGTGCCGCCGTCGAATGGCGCCCGCTTGAGCCACTCGACCGCTTCGTCCATCGACTTCACTTGCCACAGCCAGAAGCCGGCAATCAGCTCGCGCGTCTCGGCGAATGGGCCATCGGTCACGAGCCGGTTCGTGCCTTGAAATTTGACGCGTTTGCCTTGTGAAGACGGGCGCAGTCCCTCGCCTGCCAGCCAGATGCCGGCCTTCACCAGTTGTTCGTTGTACTTGTCCATGTCCGTCAACAGTTGTTGGCTGGGCATGATTCCGGCTTCTGACTCTTCACTCGCTTTGACAATCACCATCACTCGCATTTTCGTTCTCCCTTAACAATTTTCGTATTTTTCGAACTCTCACTGGTTAATCGAACGGCCGCGACGCAATTCGACAGCAGGCACGGAAATTATTTAAGCTGCCGGAAAATGATCGTACATCTCGTGGACGGCACTTACGAACTCTTCCGTCACTTTTACGGAATCCGTCGTTTTAAGAAAACAGACCCGCCTTACGGCGCTGTGTCGGGCGTGTTGACAACTGTGGCGCAGTTGCTCGACGAGGGCGGAACGCACGTTGGTGTGGCGACAGACCACATCATCGAATCGTTCCGCAACACGATGTGGCCCGGTTACAAGACGGGCGCCGGAATCGAGCCGGCCTTGCGCGCGCAGTTTACGCCGCTGGAAGACGCGCTCGCCGCGATGGGCGTGGCGGTTTGGCCCATGGTCGAGCTCGAAGCTGACGATGCCCTTGCCTCAGCGGCTTACCTGGCCGCGCGCGACGAACGCGTGGAGAAAGTTTGCATCTGGACGCCGGACAAGGATCTGGCGCAGTGCGTCGTCGGCGATCGCGTGGTGCAGATCGATCGCCGCAGCAACGTGATTCGTAATGCTGAAGGTGTACGCGCGAAGTTTGGCGTCGAGCCCCGATTTATTCCCGATTATCTCGCGCTCGTAGGTGATTCGGCTGACGGTTATCCGGGAATTTCGGGTTGCGGTCCCAAGACTGCGGCGCAACTGATCAATCGTTTCGGGCCGTTGGAAGACTTTCCGCCGAATGCTTTGAATGACGAAAACCGGCCGCTGGCGTTGTTGTTCAAGCAACTGGCGATGCTGAAGACGGACGCGCCTTTGTTTGAAGACGTTGACGAGCTGCATTGGCGCGGCGCAACGCCACAGTTTCAAGCGGTGACGGAAACGATTGAGAACCCGCGTTTGTTGACGAAAGTGCGAAAGCTTGAAAGAAATCTCCGCTAAATCACGATTCGATCGTTCGATTGTCGAAGGGCCGCTGCAATCGGCGGTTTGGAAGATCGCGTGGCCGACGATGCTCACCAACGCCATCGGCGGTTTGCAGGGCATGGTGGATCACGTGCTGGTCGGACATCTGGTTGGTTATAAAGCAAACGCCGCGATCGGCGTGAGCTGGCAGATCTTTCTGGTGGTGATTGTGTTCATCTCGTCGCTGTTTACCGGGATGAGCGTGCTGGTCGCGCGTTTCGCGGGTGCGGGTGACGAAGAAAAGGTCAATCGCACGGTCTACCAGGCGTTTCTCACGTCGCTCTTCATTGCACTCGGCATCATGGCGCCGCTTGGTTATCTGCTCTCGCCAAGTTTGCTCAATCTCGTTCACGCTGCGCCCAACGTCAAAGCGGAAGCGCTGCCGTTCCTGCGCATCATGTTTGTTTGCAGTATCGGCATGATGATCTACTTCATGCTCAGCGGCGCGCTGCGTTCGGCCGGCGACGCTCGCACGCCGATGGTCCTCGGCATCACGATGACGGTGCTGAATCTGTTTCTGAACATCGTGCTGATTCGCGGGGTCGGTCCGATTCCGGCGTTTGGCACGAAGGGCGCGGCGATGGGCACGTGCATCGCGTCGGGCGCGGTCGCGCTTTACGCGCTTGGCAAACTGTGGAGCGGCGATTGGGTGGTGTCGATTCCGCGCGGGGAGTTTCGGCCTGATTGGGGGATTATCAAAGCCATCTTTCGTTTTGGACTGCCGACCGGGATTCAGGGCATCGCAATGAACATCGGCGGCGTGTTTATGCTGTCGTTCATCGGCTCGCTGGCGCAGAGTGCGGCCGCGCAAGCCGCGTTTGCGGTGTCGTACACGGAACTGTTTTCGTTCATCACGTGGACTTCTGTTGGGTTGATGGGCGCGGCGGCTGCGGTGGCCGGACAGAATCTCGGCGCTGGTCAGCCGGATCGTGCTGATGCAGCGGTGCACGCGGCAGCGCGTTTTGGTTTCGCAGCCGCGGCGGTGGTCGGCATCTTTTTCTTGTTCTTTCCGCGGCAATTGCTCGCCGTGTTTGGCATGGACGAACCCGTCGTCGTCCAGATCGGCGTGCAGCTTTTACGGGTGCTCAGCTTGTCGGGCTTGTTCATTGCCGTGGCGTTGACCTACACGGGAGGATTGCAGGGAACGGGCGACACTCGCAGCCCGCTCTACATCTCGCTCGTTTCGCAGATCGTGGTGCCGCTCGGCATCTGCTTTATCGTTCAGCAAACCAGCACGCTCGATCCGATCGACATCTGGATCGCGATACTCGCCGGACACGCGACGCGCTGTTTGTTGAGCGTGGTTCGGTTCAAGCAGGGCAGGTGGCGGATGATCGCCGTCAATATCGAATCGAAATAGAGCCACGAAGAAGCACAAAAAGCACAAGAGGCCGGAAAGAACTCACTTCACCTGACTTGTGCCTTTTGTGCTTCTTTGTGGCTTTACTTCTTCGCGCCGAGGCTCTTTTTGAGCACCTGAACGAGATCGATGACTTTGTTGTCGGTGTCGGCTTCTTCCTCGACGCGCACGACGTTGCCGCGTTGCTTTTCCTTCTTCTTGACGAGTTTCAGCAGGTCGTCACTCTGCTTGTCGGCGAGTTTTGTCGGTGAGAACTGCTTTTTCGATTTGCTCGCGATGAGTTTTTCAAACTTTTTCACCGTGGCCGCGGGCGCCGCTTTCTTTTTCGGCAGTCCGACGTCTTCCGGCGAGCGAATCTCGTCGGCGAAACGCATCGTCTCGGCGCGCAGGATTCCTTTTTCGGAAAAGATCGCGACCAGGTACTCTTTGCCGCGCATGACAAACGTCGCGATGCCCGCGAGCTCGTTCTTGTCCATCGTTTCGGCCAGCAGCTTGTAGGCTTTCTGGGAACCGGCAGCCGGCGTCAGGAAGTAGCCGCGCTCGAAATAGAGTGGCGGAATCGAATCGGCCGGCACGAACTGCGTCAGATTGATGTCGCGTGTCTTTTCCGGTTCCAGACGTTCCAGCTCTTCGTCAGTGACGACGACGTACTTGTTCTTGTCGGTCTCATAGCCACGCACGACTTCGTCGGCGTCGAGATCCTTGCCGGTTTTTTCCGCGTAATAACGCCGCGCCAGCGGTTGACCGTCTGGTCCAAGCATCCGTAACGACGGGCGGCCGCCGCGCGCCGCGGGAAACAGACTCACTGGCACGCTGACGAGGCCAAACGTCAAGGTTCCCGACCAAAATGGTCTGGCCCCGCCGCGCTCTTCGTCAGCGACTTCCTGTTGTTTGCGAGCAGTCCTAGGCAGCGCGTTTCTCCTTCTTCAAGGCCGCAATACTCTTCGCGAGCACGTTGTCGAGTGCGGCAGTCTGCCGCTTGGTCTTCACGGGTTTCAGCCGAGGCGCGTGGCCCCTGGCTTTCTTCTCGATGAACTCCATCACGCGGTTGCGATACTCGTCCTTGTAATCCTTTGGATTGAACTCGCCTTTCAGCATCTCGACGAGTTGCTTCGCCATCGCTAATTCTTTTTGCGTGGGCGCCGCACCCGCCGGTTTCGGCAAATCATCGGCGAGGATGACTTCGTTCGCGTCACGCAGGGTGAACAGAAACAGGTAATCGTCAACCGCGCGAAGCCCGCCCGCGTAGTATTTGCCGCGCATCACCCAGTGCGCGATGCCCTCTTTCTCCTGTTTGTTCAGTGCGTCGACGAGTGCGAAATAATCTTTGTCGGCGTCGTCCGGTCCGAGGTAGTAAGGCCGGTCGTACCACTGCTGGCTAATTTCCGTTTGCGGCACAAACTCGACGATCTCGATGTCGCGCGACGGCGGTGGTGCGAGTTTCTCGAGATCTTCTTCAGTGAGAATGACAAACTTGCCCGGTTCGACTTCGTAACCTTTTTGGATTTCCTCACTCGGAACTTCTTCGCCCGAATCCGGATTGATCATGTGCTGCTTTACGCGCGCTTTATGTTTGTCGTCGAGGATGTGGAAGCGCACGGTCTTGTCCTGCACCGCCGAGTAAAGCTTCACCGGTATCTTAGTCGTGCCAACCTTCAATTGGCCCTTCCACATTGCGCGGGCCGCCATTTACTTTGCCTTTCTTTTCGCCGGCTGCTTCGCGCTACCGGACGTTTCCTCCACGGAGCGCGTGCTGTTGCAGCCATGACAGAGAAGCTCGATCGAGACGCTTTCCTGTACGCATATTGAACAGATGTTGCCGTCACAATCGAGACAGTAAGAGCCCGTTTGGTATGCGTACGACTGGTGACACGAGGAGCAAATCTCCGTGTCACCCTCGAACCACCACGGCGCGGCGCGGTTTGTTTGTTGTTTAGCGCGCGTCAGCTTCTCGAAACCTCCTCGGAGTCTCTACTCAACCTCGATCCCGCGGTTGAGCGCGATTCCGCGGGCTTTCATTACCACGTCGTCGTCAATCGTTTCTGACCCATTAATCAGGTTTTCAACCTGCTCGATTGATCGTCCGAGTGCGACGGCCAATCGTTCGTTATCGCCGTCAAAACCGCGATCACGGAGCGCCGTCAGTATTTGTCTGGCCTCCTCCTGATCGGTACCTTTATCGTCAACTGGTTGATCATCAACTTGCTGGTCGAGCATGACAGACTCCCGCCCTTCGCTTCTGTTCTGTTCCAGATCACTATTTAGTTCAGCAGGAACTTAGCGCAAACGAAATGCCAGAGAGAGGGGGGACTTGAGGTTTACTGCTCTTTGCTCTTGAGCTTCTTCGCACCACTGCGCTTCGCCGCACGCTCGTGTTCGTTGATCAGTTGCGCTTCGGTGAGCAGCGCATTGCGAAACGAGCCGAGCACTTTCAGCAAGAGGTCCAACTTCTTCAGACTCTCGCGTCGCGCGCGCACTGTGCCGAGAAAGAACTCGAGTTGAATGCGACGACGACAGTCAGCAATCGTCAGCATGCAATGGCCCCACTTGTATTCGCCACCGCGACTCGATTCGACCTCAGCGAGAATATATGAAGTGAGACCGGTTGAGATTGATGCCAGGAAAACTCGTTTGCGGAAAAATGAACGACTCATGGTGAGGCCACTACTTCAAGTTATTTCGTTTTTAATCTGGGCCGCTAACTCGGTACCGCTTGTACCTTGAATTAAACTAAAGCTCGCGTATAATACGCGCGCCCCACCGCCTTGTCAACGATATTAGTTAAATGCCGTCCTCATTCAGGATGAGAAAGAGAAAAACAAAATGGATCTGCTGGACCACATCGCAGCCAGGATCAAAGAGCTGCGTGTTACTTACAACAACGGCGAGGGACTGTCTCAGGAGTCGCTCGGTATTCATTTAAAAGTCGCCACTAACACCATCTCACGTTGGGAAACGGGAACGTATCGGCCAAGCGTTAAAGACGTCGAACGCATCGCGCGCTTTTTCGGTGTGTCGATGATGTCGTTCTTGCCATCGGATCTCGTCGACGAAGACGAAGACGAAAACTTGAAAGCGTTGTTGCGCACTGCGCGGCAGTTGCATCCCGCTGATTTGGAGGAGCTGCGGAAGTATGCGGAGTTTCGCCGCGCACGGGCCATCTATGAAGGCCGGACTCGCCCGAAGCCGGGCCGGAAAGGAAGTAAACAGAAATGAACCGGCAGGCTTACTACGACGATCTCAAATTGCTCGCGCGACAGGTGCGAGCCGAACACGGCTTGCGCACGCCGCGCGTGCTCGCGAGCGATCTGCGCCGCATCTACGCGTGTCACGGAATCGAAATCGACTCCTGGCCTTACCGGCTGCGAAACCTACGCGGAGCATTTATCAGTGACCATCTCGGAACGACGGTGCTGCTCGCCAGCGGTCTGCCGCAGGATCCGATGGTCTTTACCATGGCGCACGAACTGAAACATTTCTTCCGCGATCGCGACCTCGGCATTTCTTATTGCGACCAGTCAAACTTGAGTAAGACCGTGGAAGTCGGCGCCGAAATTTTCGCGGCGGAATTGCTATTTCCGGATCAGGACTTCAGTAAGCACATGCGCCTGCTGCGGGTGGGCAGAGAGCAATGCCTGCCGAAAACGCTCGTTCAGTTGAAAGTGAAAACCCGCACCACGTTGAGCTACGCGGGACTCGCGATCAAAGCGGAACGACTCGGCTACGCGCCACCGTGTTCGTTAACGAGGATAAAGACCTGGCGCAAATTGGAGGAGCTTTATGGCCGCTAAAACGAGTTATCCTTGACAGTCGTTGTCCTCTGATATATGGTGCGCCGCCAAACAGGCGCGCAGCCCAGAATTCGAAGTAAACGCAGCCTGCTGACCAAAGCGAGGGGTTGAGACGGTATCCAACCAGTCTCTTGTTGAGGAACCCTCCTCGCTATCTTTTGTACCACCATTGTAAGACCCCCGGATCCAACACACTCGTCGTTCGATGAGTGCAGTGATCGAGTTCCGAAGTGTCTGTTATACTCTACTGGGAGTGCGTATTTCCATACAGGCGTCGCACTCGCCGGTTAGAAATCTAGACCATGTGGGAAGGAAGAGTATGACGCAACCTCCTCTGGTTCTCGGCGATAAAGTGTGGTGTCCTCGTTGCGGCGAATACGTGAAGGTCGTGAGAGTAGCGGGCGCGGCCAAAATCGTCGACGTCGATCGGCGTACTGTTTACAAGTACGTGAAGAAAAAGAAGGTGTATGCGGTGAGGGTCGCCGGCAGCACGCTGCGTGTATGCAGCCACTGCCTGTTACGCGAGAATGGCGAGCAATCGTCGAACGGCCACCATGAATTCTCAATGGCTGCCGAACGCGCAGTGTAAACCTGAGCCGCACCCGGTTGCCGAACAGATTTACGCTCGCACTTCTCACCGTCTAAACACAAACTGTCGCCCTTTGTCGCCTCTCGCTCGGATGACGACCTCACACGAGCAGGGATTTCAGCGACATAGCTCACGAAGACCTTGAAACGCTTCACGCACCATGTCGTCTAAACTCGCGCTTAGCAAAGAGATTTTTAGATCGCACGAAGTCGCCTTCGTCGAGCACTACCACTGGCTGATCAGGTGGGCGCTGCAGTTCACCCATCAGGATCGAGAGCGTGCGGAAGATCTCGTGCAGGAGGTCTTTTCACAATTCGCCAATGCCCAGACGGACTTGTCCGCAGTACAGAACGTTCAGGCATATCTCTACACGACGCTGCGCAACATTCACGTGTCGCAAGCGCGGCTGGCAAGTCGCAGTCACAATCAACCGCAGTCAATCGTCGACTACAGTGTGGCGGAAGCCGCGCTCGATCAAACGGATCCCTACACGATTTTTCATACGCAGGATCAGTTGCGGCGCGTCTGCCGCTACGCGTGTCTGCGCAAGCAGTCGTCGCGCGCCGGCAGCGTACTGATACTGCGCTACTTTCACGGGTACCACGTCAGCGAGATCGCGCAGATCTTCCACGTAAATTGCGAGGCGGTGCGGCAGCAGCTTACTTTTGCTCGCAACGAGGCCAGGTTGTTCCTCGAAGACCCGCGCGCACTCAAATTCATGCGACAGTCACCACCAGCGAGTGCGGCACCAATGAACTGCATGTGCCCGACGGACCAGTTGCTCGTGGAGCTGCGCGCCGCGATTTTCGATTCTCGGCAGGGTGAATGTCTTAGCAGAGAGTCAATCGCATCCTTGTACGTGGACCACCTCATCAGCAGCGCCGGCAACTCTGTTTTCGGTCACATTGTGAGTTGTCCGACTTGCCTCGACGAGGTGAATGCGCGACTCGGCCTGCCGCGTTTGGCGGAGAGACATCCCGCCGACACGCTCGGGCCGAATAATGATTGGCGCGACGGAAGCAGGGGACCGCGAGGCCCAGCGGGCGGTAGCGCGATTCCGTCGCGCCGGCGGGGAACGAGTGGTGAGGCAAAGATTAGTGGCCCATTTCTCCTCCAGTGTCGCCGGCGCGCAACCGAACTGTTTGAGCATTACCCGCGCGAGCTCTGCGTGTCAGTCAATGGCCACGTGCTCGGTTCGCAATCCGTGAGTTCTCACGTCAGCCGCCTGCGAGTGGACGTGACGATCGGCGAAGAGCCGGACTTTGTAGAGGTGTTGAGCGAGGAGCGAGTGCGCTTACTCGTCATGCCGATTCAGCCGCCACCCGCCGGCGAGCCGGTGCAGACGCATCTGGTCAGGCTGAGCGAAGGTCGCTCGGTTGAAGTCATCTTTCACTACGGTCATCCGTGGCCCATGGTCGAAGTTATTTATGAAGAGCCTAACTTCGTTCAGGAAGCACAACCGGCGTTGCCGGTCTATGAAGTGCGACCGGTCGGGACTGGTGCGGTGCAAACGCGTCTTGTCCGCGGCTGGAAGTGGTTTGGATCGTTTTGGCTTCGCCCGGCTTTTGTCACCGCGATCGTTTCGCTGATTCTGATCGGCATTCTGCTCACGTTCCGTCGCGACAGCACGCCTCCAGTTACGGCGGCGAACCTGCTCGAGCGCGCGACGGTGGCGGAATCGTTACCGCTCGCACCCGACCTGGCGCTTCATCGCGTGGTTGAACTGGAGCAACGGCGCCAGAGCGATGGCGCGTTGATCGGTAAGAACCGGATCGAGGTATGGCGTGATCAAGCACGAGACCTGAGCGTGCGGCGTGTTTATGACGATAAAGGACAGTTGACTGCGGGTGTCTGGATTGAGCGGAACCACGCGACAAACGGCAAACCGTTGCGACACGTCTATCGTCGTGGTAGCGGGCACAGAATTGAGACTGGCGCGCCAGATCCGCAGCAGGCAATACGCGAGGCGGAACTGTGGCAGTTGGATCCGTCGGCGATAGTTTATCTGGCGTTACTCGATCATCCGCAGGCGGCGCGTGTAAACGAAACTGCCGCCGCGTATGTGATTAGTTATGACGCAGCGGAAACGCGCTCAGATGGTTTAGTGCAGGCAGTATTGACGCTGAGAAAGTCGGATCTACACGCAGTTGAGCAGGCGTTAGTAATCACCGATGGTCAGGAAACCTACGCTTACCGGTTTGTGGAAACGGTCTTTGATCGGCCGCCGCTTCGCCTGGTGAGTCCCGACGTATTTGAGCCGGATGCGGAACTGGTCTCGAAGATCCATGCCTCGCATTCAGTCAAGCGTGAGTCTCTTAGCGCGACCGCAGCGGCTGCAACGATCGCGCCGGCGGAGCTGGAAGTAAACGTTGCGTACGCGCTGGATCAGTTCAGAACAAGATTTGGCGACCAGCTTAGTCTCACGAAGACACCGGCGGGGCTGCTTGAGGTCCGCGGCGTTGTCGATACGGAAGAAACGCGCCAAGAGATCATGCGAGCGCTTTCGTTGGTCCTGAACGACACCGCTGCGATCCGAATTCAGATTGATACGACTGCCGAGGTCCTGGCGCACAAACCACAACGGTCTGAAAGACTGATTGTGAGCGAGTTTGCCGGCGGCGCGGATCAGTCGATACCGCTTCACGCCGATTTGATCGCTTACTTTTCTGCGCACGAGGGCGCGCGCCAGACTGAGCAGTACCGGGAACAACTTGTCCGCGACTTTGCCGCGCAAGTGATTAGCAGATCGCGACTGGCCGTCACTCATTCGCTGGAACTCAAACAGCTCGGTTCCCGATTCTATGCTGCACAATTAGACGGGTTCACCCCCAGCACGCGGACCAAATGGACAAATTTGATCCGCAACCACGCGGAAGCTCTCCGCCGGGAGTTATCAATTCTGGATGGAGAGCTTCAGCGAACTCTGTTTGCTAATGAACGCGCCGCGCCGCAGCCGGATCGCATCGAGATTGCCACGACCGCGACTCTCCTCGTCGCTATCGATCGTTTGCACAAGCGTGTTCTCGCTGTCGATCAGGCGGTGCGTTCTTCATTCGCGGCGTCCTCCGGTGTCTCCCAAACGGAAGGCGTGAAGAGCGTTCGCTTTCGTAGCGAACTTGCTGCATCCCTGAAACTCGCGGACGAAATTCGACAGGCGGTTGCAACTCAATAGCGACCGCCTTTGTTGTTTGAATAGCTGTGCGCTCTTCGTCTCACAAACGTGGGAGAGGCGAAGGTCGCCGACCTCCAACGACAACACCTCTATCCCAGTAAAGAGTGTTGCTACCGGACCTCGACGCCGCGGGAAAGCGTTGTGGTCCAAGGAGACATAATGCCCAGGCCCAGAAGCTTATTCATTCTCATCGCTGTATTTTGTTTTCCGATATCCGCGCTCGCTCAATCCTCAACCGCGACGCTCAGTGGCACGGTCGAGGATCAGGCCGGCGCCATTGTTGCCGGCGCTAACATTGCGCTCGTCAATGTAGCGCAGGGTTCACAACGTTTGGCGACCAGCAATAACGAGGGTCGCTTCGTTTTTCCATCTCTTCCGCCCGGCCAGTATTCCCTGACGGCAACGCGCGCCGGCTTCGCGCCGGTCGAGGTCAAGAACGTCGCGTTGAACGTGAACGATCAGGTCGCGCTGAGGATCACGTTGAACGTCGGCGAGATCAGCCAGTCAGTCGAAGTGCTTGAGGGTGCTTCTCTGGTCAATGAGTCAGCGGAAGTTGCGACTACGGTGGATCGGCAGTTCGTGGCGAATATGCCGCTCAATGGGCGCAGCTTCCACTCGTTGATGAGTCTTACGCCGGGCGTGGTGCAGACCAGAGTGGGCAGCAACGACCTGGGCCAGTTCAGCGTGAACGGCCAGCGCGCGGACGCAAATTACTTCACGGTCGATGGCGTGAGTGCCAACACGGCGATGTCGGGCAGCCAGAACCAGGGGCAAACGCTGGCCGGCACGTTGCCGGGGCTCACCGTTTTTGGCGGCACGAACAATCTCGTCTCAGTCGATGCGCTCGAAGAATTCAAGGTGCTGACCTCCAGCTATGCGGCGGAGTTTGGCCGCAGCCCGGGGGCACAAGTCTCGATCGTCACGCGCGCCGGGACGAACGATTTTCACGGCTCGATTTTCGACTACCTGCGGAACGATGTGTTTGACGCAAACGACTGGTTCACGAATCGTAGCCGTCTCGCGAAACCGCCACTGCGGCAGAATGATTTCGGGGGCGTGTTTCATGGCCCGATCCTGCTTCCTCGTTTTGGTGAGGGGGGCAAGCAGCCCTGGTACAACGGTCGCAATCGATCGTTCTTCTTTTTTAGCTATGAAGGACTGCGCTTGCGCCAGCCACAGGTGATCTCAAACGCGGAGGTGCCATCGATCAATCTGCGGCAAACGGCGCTGCCGCAGATTCAGCCGTACCTTAAAGCGTTTGCGGTGCCGAACGGAGCGGACTTGGGAAATGGATTAGCACTGTTCTCGGCCGGTTATTCCAGCCCGGCTACCCTGAACGCCACGAGCATTCGCATCGATCAGACATTGAGTGCCAAATTAGCCCTGTTTGCGCGTTTCAATCACGCGCCATCCGAGAGTACGACTCGTAGCCGGACTCAGCTCAGCAGTCCCCGCACCGTTGCGTTCAGAACGCGCACCTTTACCGTCGGCGCAGCGTATTCTCCGACTGCAAACAGCAACAACGATCTGCGGCTCAACTATACCGAGAATAGAGCAGGCGCATTTTTGGCCCTGGATGAATTTGGCGGCGCGGTGCCGGTACCGGACTCGGGGCTGTTTCCTTCATTTACCTCAGCGGCGGAGTCACAGGTCACTGTCACACTGTTGTTTGGCGGTTTCCCCGAACTGCGCGTGGGGAGCAGTACGGCGAGTGTGCAGCGGCAACTGAATCTCGTCGATACACACTCCGTGTTGATTGATGACCACCAGTTAAAGTTTGGCGTCGATTTCCGCCGGCTCAGTCCGACGTTCCGTCTTAGTCGTTACTTCCAACAAGCCTTGTTCGCTAGTGCGGCCGACGTGCGTGCGGCCAACGTGTCCTCGCTTGCTCTGTTGGCGAATGAAGCTGCTGAACCGCGCTTTGTAAACTTTTCGGCATTTGGCCAGGACACCTGGCGCGCCAGTCAGCGGCTCACGCTCACGTACGGTCTCCGTTGGGAGGTCAACCCAGCGCCACGCGGCGCTGGAGGAAACGATGCCTACACTGCCTTGGGAATCGATAACCCGGCAACGATGACGTTGGCTCCGCGCGGAACACCGCTTTACAAGACAAGCTATCTCAATCTCGCGCCAAGGTTCGGTATCGCCTACATGCTGTCGCGGGAAACGGGCCGGGAAACCGTGGTACGGGGTGGCGCGGGTGTCTTTTACGATATGGGCAATGCCCAATCGACGCTCGGCTTCACGCTGCCGCCGTTCTCGAGCGGATTCAGCGTCAAGGCGAATGTTCCTTATCCAGTGTCCGACGCGGCGGCACAGCCGCCGCCATTTCCCAACCCACCGTTCGGGGTTGTAGCTGCATTCGACCCGGATCTGAAACTGCCGCGCACGTATCAATGGAACATTGCCATCGAGCAATCGCTTGGCGCCGCTCAAACGGTGACGGCATCGTACGTTGCTGCGTTGGGAAGAGACTTGATCAGTTTGCGGCGGCTCGTGAATCCGAGTCCCACGTTCGCGAACGTTCAGGTCGTCCGTAATGAAGCGGATTCCGACTATCACGCCCTGCAACTACAGTTTCAGAGACGGCTGTCACGCGGGCTCCAGGCGCTGGCCAGCTACACGTGGTCTCATTCGCTGGATGACGCTTCTTCTGATTTCGGAGTTGGGCTGGACCACGCCTCATCCGATTTCGACTTACGGCACTCTTTCTCTGCCGCCGTCACCTATGACATCCCCGCGCCGCATTCACGGTGGGCGCGTTCGCTTTTCGGTAACTGGTCGGTCGATACGATCATGCGTAGCCAAAGCGCGACGCCGGTGGATCTCATCGCTCGGTCTTCGATCAATCTCTTTGGCGAGACGGTCAATGTCCGGCCGGATCTGATTACGGGGCAACCGCTGTACATCGATGATCCCAAAGCTCCTGGCGGAAAGGTATTCAACCGCGCTGCCTTCGCCAGCCCACCCGTGGGCCGGCAGGGCACGTTGGGTCGTAACGTGATGCGCGGGTTTTCGCTGAATCAGACGGACTTCTCGCTGCGGCGGCGGTTCGGTTTGGGCGAACGCGTCAGCCTTCTCTTTCGGGCGGACATGTTCAATATCTTCAACCACCCGAATTTTGCCGATCCCTCAAATTCGCTCAGCTCCGGCACTTTTGGTCAATCAACCCAAACGTTTGGCAAGGGGCTGGGCAGTGGAACATTTGGCTCGGGTCTGAGTCCGCTTTACCAGATCGGTGGCGCGCGCTCGGTGCAGTTTTCTTTCAAGGCGCAGTTTTAGGCGGACAAAGATGATGATTCCCCGAGCGTGGTGGCGCGTGCCGTCGGTTTTGAGCTGCGCGGTTTTGGCAGCGCAGATGATGAGTGTCCGACCGATGGTAGTTCGTACGAGCGCCAATACTGCCGAAGTCTCGCGTCAGAGCAAGCTTCTGAAACACGATCGCATGCGACTGATTGAAGCGCTCGCGCAAGACAAACCATCCGTGACGCTCTTGCTGGCGGCCAGGCCGAAAATGAACGAGGTATTGGTGGCTAAGGTTCGTAAGCTCAATGGCGTGGTGCAGTATCGAGATGACGACGTCGATTACCTCCGCGTGGAGATTGCGACCACGCGAGTGGCGGAGCTGGCCGTTGTTCCAGCAGTCGAATCCCTCAATATTGCGGGCAGCATCGATTACCTGAGTTCGCCGGGCGATGAGGAGAGGCAGACACGAGCGGCCGCCGCTCCGACGGAAATTCGACCGCCGGATCGTGATACGCCGGCCATAAACCCGTACCTGCCGACCAGTGCGATTGGTGCAGCTCAATTCGTCGCTTCGCACCCCACGTTCGACGGTCGGGGGGTTGTAGTGGCCGTGGTCGACACGAACATCGATCTCTTATTGCCGGAGCTACGAACGGCAAAAGCGCTCGACGGCACACCCGTGCCGAAGTTCGCGGACATCTATTCTGCCGCCCCGAATGCCCTGGTCCCGATCGATGGGGACAGTAACCCGTCCGCCTACGTGCGAGTCGGGATGGAGACGAAGATCACCGCGAGCGGCGGGAAACTCGCTTACCAGAACCACGCTTATGTCGTTCCTGGCGACGGGCAATATCGCGTCGGGATGCTCAACGAGCGGATTGCCGGTCCATCCGGAGATCTGAACCGCGATGGTAATCCGGCCGGCAGCAGCGAACTGTTTGCGGTTTTATGGAACGACAGGACGAATGCCGTTTGGGTCGACACGAATCAGAACTTCGACTTCACCGATGAGCAG
>Ga0081539_10002718_pt1 | contig 23943 bp, 17 predicted proteins | sample TabmetS4T2R2_FD_71023 | JGI IMG/M metagenome (GOLD analysis project Ga0081539, IMG submission 71023) | Tabebuia heterophylla rhizosphere microbial communities from the University of Puerto Rico - S4T2R2 | ecosystem: Host-associated > Plants > Roots > Rhizosphere ...
TCCGATCTGCATTGCACGAATGGCCGTCGGCTACTGGAAGACGCCGACCGAAAAGACGTACCTCGCCACCAACGACGCCTCGCAGAACATGCACATCGAGGGCTTGCCGCTCGGCACGCGCGGCGGTCTGATGGTGCGCCATGAGTTTCCGGCGGATGGCGAATACAAGTTCTCGATTCAGAACTACGGAGTCGGCAGCTTTATTCCCAACGAGCGGCTCGAGATCGTCATCGACGGCGAGCGCGCACACATGTTCACGTACAAAGGTGTCGGCCTGAGCTCGGGCATGCAGGCAGACAACGATGGTACGTTGACCGTCTCGCTTCCGGTCAAGGCCGGCTCGCGCGTGGTGGGTGCGACGTTCATCGCCACCAACTATCGTCCGAGCCTCGACATGATCCGCCAGTACGATCGGAAGTCGCTCGAGAACAACAGCATCCCGCAGCTCGAGTACTACCCGGCGATCGGCTTCCTGCGGATTCAGGGCCCCTTCGGCCCGCAACGGCCGGAGGACTCGCGCAGCCGGCAGAAGATCTTCACCTGTCGACCGGCAACTGTCGCCCAGGAAGAAGTATGTGCGCGTCAGATCCTCGGCACGCTGGCGCGGCGCGCCTATCGGCGTCCGTCGACAGCGTCGGACCTCACGACGTTGATGGACTTCTATCGCGATGCGCGCCGCGAGGGAACCTTCGAGGACGGGATCGAGCTGGCACTGCGACGGCTGCTGGCGAGCCCGCAGTTCCTCGTACGTGGCGAGCGCGAGCCGGCCACCGTCCCCGCGGGCCAGCCGTTCCGCATCGCCGATCTCGAGCTGGCGTCGCGCCTGGCGTTCTTCCTCTGGAGCAGCATCCCGGACGACGAGCTGATTGGCGTGGCGAGCCAGGGCCGTTTGAGCAACCCACGCGTGCTCGAGCAGCAGATCGCGCGGATGCTCGCCGATCCGAAGTCGGATGCGCTCATCACCAACTTCGGCCAGCAGTTCCTGTATCTCCGCAACCTGCCCGCCACGTCACCGGACGGCGTGTTCTACCCGGACTGGGACCACGAGCTGCGGCAGGCGTACAAGCGTGAATCCGAGCTCTTCTTCCAGAGCATGATCCGCGAGAACCGCAACATCGTCGACCTGCTGACGGCGGACTATACGTTCGTCAACGAGCGGCTCGCGAAGCAGTACGGCATCCCGAATGTCTATGGTTCGCAGTACCGGCGCGTGACGCTGCCGCCGGAGCTCGATTACCGGCGCGGGCTGCTCGGCAAGGGCGCGTTCCTGTCGATTGCGTTCACGCAGAACTTCCGCACGTCTCCCGTGAAGCGCGGCGCCTGGGTGCTCGAGAACATCCTCGGCACGCCGCCGCCCGAGCCGCCGCCGAACGTGCCGCCGCTCGAGGATTCGAACGACAAGTCGGGGAAGGTGCTGACGCTCCGCGAGCAGATGACGATCCATCGGCGTGCGCCGGCCTGCGCCGGCTGTCACATGATCATGGACCCCATCGGCTTCTCGCTCGACAACCTCGACGCCGACGGGAAGTGGCGCGACAAGCAGGGTGGCGCGGGTGGGACGCCGATCGATGCGTCGGTGCAGCTCTACGACGGTCAGCAGGTGAATGGGCCGTCGGGACTGCGCAATGCGCTGCTGCGGTACTCGCCGCAGTTCGTGCAGATGTTCGTCGAGAAGATGATGACCTATGCGACGGGGCGCGGCATGGAGTACTCCGACATGCCGACGATCCGCGCGATCGCGCGCGACGTGGCCAGGGACAACAACCGGTTCTCGGCGATTGTGGCCGGTGTGGTGAAGAGCAAGCAGTTCCAGATGCGGGTGCGGTCGGACGAGAGGACGACGAGCACTAATTGAGCGCGTGTAATGCAAAATTCAAAATGAAAAATGCAAACACTGCGCGTGCGGCGCTACTGATGGATGAAAGGGCGGACGCTTTCGGCCCGTTTGCGTCAAGCCTGGAAGTGTTTGCATTTTGCATTTTGAATTACGAATGCTCTTCAGGAGCGACTCATGTTCTTGAGTAAGAAACACATCCCCCGTCGAACCTTCCTTCGTGGCGCCGGTGTGACGCTTGCGTTGCCGCTGCTGGACGCCATGGTGCCGGCGCTGCAGCCGCTACGGCTGTCGGCAGCGGCGCCGGTGAAGCGCTTTGTCGGCATCTGGCATCCGCACGGTGCGGCGCCGGGTTACTGGAGCCCGACCAAGGAAGGGAAGGATTTCGACTTCTCCTTCATCACCAAGCCGCTGGAGCCGTTCCGCAAGCGAACGGTGCTCATCACCGGTCTCGACATCCCTGAGGCGACGGCGACCACCGAGGAACCGGGCGGCGACCACGCCCGCGGTGCCGTCCTGCTGTCGGGCGCACGGCCGCGACGCAACGCGGTCAGCCCGTATCTGGGCATCACGATCGACCAGATCATCGCGAACAAGTACGGGCAGAACAACATCCTGGCGTCGATTCAGCTCGGCATCGAAGACGACGGCAACTACGGCAACTGCAATTGGGGCTACAGCTGCGCGTACACCAACTCGGTGTCGTGGACGTCTGCGACGCAGCCGCTGCCGACGCAGGTCAACCCGCGTGTCGTGTTCGAGCGCTTGTTCGGTGACGGCACGAGCGCCGAAGAGCGTCTGCGCGGACGCAAGGAGAACGCCAGCATCCTCGATTCAGTGACGCGTGAACTGGTCAGCTTCAGGAAGAATCTCGGCGCCGGTGACCAGGAACGGCTGGATGCGTATCTGGACAACATCCGTGAGCTCGAACGTCGCATCACGATCGCGATGAACAACTCGGTGAAGGAACCGTCTTCCGACGTACCGTTCGGGTTGCCGGAGAGCAAGCATGTTCACTTCAGGTTGATGTACGACCTGATGGCGCTGGCGTTCGAGGGCGACATCACGCGCTCGGCGACGCTGATGCTCGGTCGCGATCTCAGCGGCTCGACGTTCCCCGAGTCGGGCTTCAACGGCGGCTGGCACGGGACGTCGCATCACGGCGACAAGCCGGAGAACGTGGCGAACTACTCGAAGGTCAATCGCTACCACGTGCAGAACCTCGCGTACTTCTGCGACAAGCTGGCCAAGACGCAAGACGGCGACGGGACGCTGCTCGATCACATCCTGATCTACAAGGGCAGCAACATGGGCAACTCCCACCGGCACGCGCACGAGAAGGTGCCGGTCATCCTGGTCGGCGGCATCGACGGCACGTTCGAGGGGAACCGGCACATCGTGTTCCCCGACAACCAGCAGCGCACGTCGAACCTGTTGCTTTCGATCCTGCACAAGTTCGGCATCGAGCAGGATCACATCGGGTCCAGCACGGGGCCGCTGCCGTTGCTGTAGAGGGAACGATGTTCACCCGACTACGACACACTGAGGCACCGAGACACCGAGGATGAGATTTCGTTCTCGGTGCCTCTATGCCTCGGTGTGTCGTACGTCTGTGGAGAATGTGTCGAAAGAGATGAGAGCGCTTTCAGCCCGCTCGATGCTCGTTGCGGTGATTGCCATTCTGGCCGCGGCTCCGATCGCCGCGCAGTTCGGGAACAAGCCGACGAGGCCGCAGGTGAAGCCGCCCGATGGACCCGTGCGGCAGGTGATCTTCAAGAACTGCACGTCCTGTCACGGCATCGACGACTACGCCTACAACGCGCTCGATCGTGAGCGCTGGAATACGCTGCTCGAAAGCAAGCACAAGAACTTCGCGACCCTGATCGCGGACAGCGACCGCGCCGTGCTGCTGGACTGGCTCACCGTGCGCTTCGGGCCGAACACCAAGCCGTTCCCGCGCACGTATGTGCCGCCGGAGATCACCACGTATCTGAGCGACGCCGAAGGGGAGGCGCTCGTCAATCGCGCGTGCACGCGATGCCACGCAGCCGATCGCGTGAACCAGGCGCGCAACAGCGCCGATGCCTGGCGCGTGCTCATCGTCGACATGCGCGAGCGTGGTGCGCAGATCGCCGACGAGGATCTCGAAAAGCTGGTCGAGTGGCTCGGACGAACCAAGGGCACCAACGCGAACAACTGATGGCTATGCGCAGGCTGATACTTCCGATTCTTCTGTTCTCATTCACGGCGTTTTCACCCTTGCTTCAGGCGCAGCGTGCGACGCGGCCACGACCGGCCGCACCGCAGGCGCCGACCGGCCCGGCGTCGGTCCAGAAGGCGGCGGCAACCGGCATCGAGCTCACGGCGACGTCCGCGAATGTCGCCGATTCGGGTACCGCGGTCAGGATCCATCTGTTTCGCTGGTCCAACGACGAAGAGCGCACTCCTCTTCTGGCGGCGCTGAATCCACCGGCGCGCGGTCGAGGCGCCCGGGCGGCGGCGCCGCCGGCCGGTGACGCGCCGGCCGCCGCGGAGGCGGGCATCCCGTCGCAGGCGCCGGCCGGACCCGCGCCGCAGGCGCCAGCCAGCACTGCGCCACAGGCGCCAGCTAGCGCTGCGCCGCAGGCACCAGCAGCTGCTGCGCAGGCGCCGGCGGCGGCGGATGCGGCACGTGGCCGGGCCGCGGGAGCAGGCGCACGAGGCGGTCGTGGAGGCGCACGCGGCGCGCCGCCGCCGACACCCATCGAGGCGTTGACCGCCGCGATCGGTCGCGCGCCGACCGTGGGTTACATCTGGACCACCGAAGTCACCGGCTATTCGATCAAATACGCCTGGCACATGGCGCTGCCCGAAGGCGGAGAGCGCATCGTCCTCGTCACCGATCGGCGATTCGGTGCGTACTCGCCGGGATGGAAGCTGAAGTCCACCGACATGCCCACCGACTACGAGTTCTCGGTCATCGAGCTCCGCCTCGATGCGAAAGGTGTCGGGGAAGGCAAGGCGTCGCTCACCACGAAAGTCGTGGTCGACAATACGGCCGGCACGTTGGCACTCGAGAATTACGCCACGCCGCCGGTGATCTTCCAGAACGTCAGGAAACGGCAATCAGGGACATAGAGACATGTCTGCTGTCATTCGGAATTCAAAGTGCAAAAAGCCAGAGGGCCGTTGCTCTTCTGCACATTTTGCATTTTTCATTTTGCATTTTGCATTGCTGCTGGCGCTCTTCATCCCGTCCTCGAGCGCCGCGGCCCCGAGCAGTCCGCTGGCGGATGCCGCCATGAACGGCAAGCGTGACGTTGTCCGCGCGCTGCTGCAGCGCAGCGCCGACGTCAACGCGCCACAGGTCGACGGCACGACCGCGCTGCACTGGGTCGTTCGCGCCGACGACGTGGAACTGGCCGACGCGCTGATCTCCGCCGGGGCCAAGGTGTCGACCGCGAATCGCGAAGGTGTCACGCCGTTGCAGCTCGCCGCGATCAACGGCAGCGCCGCGATGATCCAGAAGCTGCTGAAAGCGGGCGCCGATCCGAACGCGCCGCTGACGCAGTACGGCGATTCGGCGTTGATGATGGCCGCGCGCACCGGACGAACCGACGCCCTGAAGGTGCTGCTCGAAGCGGGCGCCGAGGTCAACGCGCAGGAGAAATGGGGCGGCACGACGCCGTTGATGTGGGCCGTCTCCGAGCGGCATCCCGACGCCGTCAAAGTGCTCATCGATGCGGGCGCCAACGTGAATGCGCGCTCGAATCTGGTTCGCCCGCTCAACGGTCGCGGATTCGAGGGACGCACCCCGATGGCGCCGGCGGCCGAGCAGGGAGTCGAGGAATTCGCCAGCGGCTGGCTGACGCCGCTGATGTTCGCGGCGCGGGAAGGCGATTCCGCGTCCGCGAAACTGCTGGTGGCGGCCGGCGCGGACGTCAACGCACAGGCCGGCGACGGCAAGAATGCGCTCGGGCTTGCCATCTTCAACGGCAACTACGAAGTCGCGTCGTATCTGATCGACGCCAAATCGAACGTCAATCAGGCCGACACGCAGCGGTTCACGCCGCTCTACTGGGCCGTCGATCGGCGCAACATGGAAACGGCGCCGAACTTCCCCTGGATGGTCACGGAAGACCCGCTGCCGCTCGTCAAGAAGCTGCTCGACGCCGGCGCCAATCCCAACGCGATCGTCAACAACACGCCACGCGCGCGGATGCGCGAGGGGTCGCCGCGAATCGTCTTCGCGACGCCGCTGATGCGGGCGGCCTTTGCCGGCGATCTCGAGCTGTGCAAGCTTCTGCTGTCCTACAAGGCCGATCCGAAGATCATCTCGCGGGACGGCGAGACGATGCTCGAGGCCGCCGCCGGCGTGGCGTTCATTCAGGGATACCACCGTGGCAAGCCGGAGGCCGAGCGTCTGGAAGTGGTCAAGCTGTTCGTCGAGCTCGGCGTCGACGTGAACCAGGCGGACGACTACGGCATCACGCCGCTGATGGCGGCGGCGAACCTGGGGCACACGAAGGTCATTCAGTATCTGGTCGACAAGGGTGCGAACCTCGGCGCCTACGATCTCGGGAAGAAGAACGACGGCGCGTTCGGCGCCAGCGTCGAGCCGCTGATGCCGGTCGACTACGCCATCGGCGTCGGGACCTTCGTCCCGAACAACGCCGTGATCATGCACGACGAAGCGGTTGCGCTGATGATGCGTCTGATGCAGGAGCGCGGCATCAAGCACACGACGTCGGAATGCACCCTGCGCGGCTTCACGTGCGTGCAGGTCAACGTCGATCCGAAAGTGGCGACGCCGGCGGAAATCGCCAAGATGCGCGCGCTGCAGACCGGGCCGCAGGTCCAGGGAATCACCGGCGGTCTCCAGGTCACAGAGTCGAGCCCGAAGTAGAATCCCGCTGATGATGAACAAGAGCCTCGTTGCTCTCATGGGCGCGGCGTGGATCGTGTCTGCCGCGCCGGCGTTTCCACACCATAGCAACTCCGCTTTCGAGGTCGAGAAAGTCATCGAGCTGAAGGGGACCGTGCGCGAGTTCAAGTGGGCGAACCCGCACACCTGGATCTTCCTGACGGTCGACGATGGCAAGGGCGGCAAGCAGGATTGGCAGGTCGAAGGACGGCCACCAGGCGTGCTCGGTCGCGCCGGCTGGACGCGCAATTCGTTGAAGCCGGGCGACACGATCAGCGTTTATTGCAGCCCTGCCAAGGACGGCAGTCGCATCGCGCTCGTCGCGCGCGTGATTCTTCCGGACGGAACGGTCCTGCCGAACGCCCCCGAACAGTAGTGATTAACGGTTCGACACTGCGCGGCGGGTCCTGTCGCCGAGTTGCCCCACCCGTCCTCGGCGCCGGGAAAGAGGTGCAACGGGGAGGCTTCTCCACCCGGGCCTGCGCGGCGGGCGGGGCGGCCCCACCCGGCGCCCACCCGGCGCCACCCGCCGCTGGAGTCGAAATCGAATCGCGTTGAAGTTCGCGTAGGGGGCGTCTTTAGACAGGCCGGAGAGCGCCAATGACGATCACTCGCGGATGCGTCTACTTCGTGGACCATAAAGGTCCGCGCCGCAAACTCGTTGTGAGCGCCTTGCTCACCATCGCGTTGGTCGCGGTTGACGGTGTGCCGGCGTTGCGCGCGCAGTCGGCCGCTGTGCCCGACTTCAGCGGCGTCTACTATCCCGTCAATCCGTTCGGCCCGCCCGCGGGTGCGCGACCTGGCGGCGCTGCTCCGGCCGGTGCTCGACCCGGTGGCGCTGGTGCGCCGGCGGCCGGCGGCGCGGCCACGCGCGGACGCGGTCCGTTGCCGCCGCCCACGCGATCGGCACCGGTATCGGACGGCCGTTACGGTCGTCCGGACGATGCCCCGAAGCTGACGGCGGAGTATCTGGCGAAGTGGGAACTGATGCGGAAGTCGCGGATGTCCGGTTCTTCCGAGCACGACCCGATCGCTCGCTGCCTGCCCGCCGGGATGCCGGCCATGATGCGCATGGACTACGGGATGGAGCTGCAGCAAAGCAAGGACAAGATCACGATCTACGGCGAGCTGAACGACATGTATCGGCGCATCTACCTCGATGCGCGCAAGCCGTCGCAGAAGGTGCTCGACGATCCGACGTACGCCGGCTACTCGGTGGGCCGCTGGGAAGGCGACACGCTGGTCGTCGAGACCGTGGCCGTGCGCGACGACACGCTGCTCGACAGCTTCTCGCCGCACAGCGAACAGATGAAGGTGGTGGAGCGGATCCGCTTCGCGTCTCCCGGCATGCTCGAGGATCGCGTCACGGTGACCGATCCCAAGGCGCTGGTTCAGCCGTACGAGCGGACGTACACCTATCGAAGGGCCATGCCGCCCAACGACGAGCTGCGTGAGTTTGCGTGCGCGGAAGGGATTGAGTCGGCGAAGTAGGTAGATGGGTAGATGGGCGGATGGGCAGATGGGCAAGTGTAGTTACCCAGCTACCTATCTGCCCAGCAACCCAGCAACCCAGTGAGCGCCGGCCATCCCAGGGAGTGGACCAGGAGGTCACACGGGAACGACAGCGGGACGTCCGGCGCTCGTACTGGTTATCGACACGCCCGGCAGGGGACTGAAATCCGCGGTCGATCGCCCGGACAACCCGTCTTGCACCGGCCACGGAACGGAGCCTTGCACCGGCGGCGAAGCGACCATTGCACCGATCAGCGAAGAGGGCATCGCACCCCACGTATGATCGGCAGCCATGCAGCGCGATACACGGATCGTCCACGCGGGCTTCAAGAGTCCGGCGCAACCGGGTGCCTTTCTCACGGGTCCGCAGTTTTCCTCCACCTACACCACTCCCGGTGATCCCGCCGAGCACGCGCTGACCTACGGGCGCTACCACAATCCGACGTGGACGGCGTGGGAGGACGCGCTTGGCGTGCTCGAGGGCGGGGAAGCGATCGCCTTCGCGTCGGGCATGGCGGCCGTGGGCGCCGTTCTCGGCGTGACCTTGCGTCGGGGTGACGCGCTGGTGCTGCCCTCCGACTGCTACTACAACGTGCGCACGCTCGCGTCGACGTGGCTCGAATCGTTGGGCGTCGACCTTCGACAGGTGCCGACACGTGACATGGCGCAGTCGGCGGCGCTCGATGGTGCCCGCGTCGTCTGGATCGAGACGCCGAGCAATCCGCAGCTCGACGTCTGCGACATTCGAGCTGTGGTCGCAGCCGCACGGGCGCGAAACGCGGTCGTCGTCGTGGACAACACCACGGCGACCCCCTACCTGCAGCAGCCGCTGGAGCTCGGCGCAACCTACGTCGTGGCCTCCGACACCAAGGCGATTTCGGGGCATAGCGATCTGGTGCTCGGCCATGTGGCGACCGCCGACCTGGAGCGCGCCGCCGCGCTGCGTCAATGGCGCAATACGCATGGCAGCATCCCGGGACCCATGGAGGTGTGGCTGGCGCATCGAGCGCTGCCCACGCTGCCGCTGCGCGTGACGCGACAGTGTGCGACTGCTGGACGCCTCGCAGAGATGTTGGCTGGAAGGAGAGACGTCGCCGCCGTCTACTATCCGGGCTTGTCCTCACACCCCGGTCACGACATCGCGTTGCGGCAGATGCAGGCGTTCGGAACGCTGGTCAGCTTCGACCTCGTCACGCGCGCTCGGGCCGAAGCCTTTCTCCGCGCGCTGACACTCGTGCGCGAGGCCACCAGCTTCGGCGGCGTGCACTCGATGGCCGAACGCCGCGCCCGCTGGGGCGGCGACGCGATCAGCGAAGGGTTCATCCGCTTCAGCGTGGGGTGTGAGGCGACGGAGGACATCCTCGGCGATGTCGAGGGCGCACTCGACGCGAGCGCCTGACACGATCACAAGAGCAAAACACGGAGCCGCGGAGGGCCACGGAGACGCGCGGAGGTGCGATAAACCATACCAGCCGATCGCGGCGTCGCAGCTGCACAATGAGCACACCGGCGACCGCGCTTTGCGCGGCGGAGATAGAGAGGCACCGCGATCGCAAGCCATGCGAGGCTTTGTCGGATTTTGCTTGCGATCGCGGCGCCTCTCTATCCCCGTCGTCGGCCGAAGGCCGACGTCGCCGGTGTGCCCTCCGTGCGTCACTGTGTCCTCCGTGTCTCCGTGTTTTCGTGGGGGTGAAGGACGCCGCGAATCGACGTCAGAACTCCGCGCGCAGTCTCGCGGCCACGCTGCGCGGTGGGGCGAGGGCAGTCCCGGAGAACAGGCCGGCAAAGTTGATGACGTCGAGCCGATTGGTGAGATTGCGGACGTCGACCTGCAAGCGCAGGCGCGGTGCCGATCGGGTCAGCCGCACGCCCGCCGAAAGATCGAAGGACACGCGCGGCCGTACGCGGCCGGTGTCGAAGTTCACCCGATCGAGAATCCGCTCGCCGTACTGTTCCTCCGCCTCCTCTCGTTCGCCCTCGAATTCGAACGGCAGACCGCTGCCATAGGACGGAGCGAGGGTCACCCACAGCGGTTCACCAAGGCGGAGTGTCGCCCGCGCGCGCAGCGTGTGGCGTTGATCCTGCGTGAGGGGGAACGTCTCGTCCGACGTCAACAGCTCCGCCGCCTCGTCGTCGAGGAACAGTCCGCCGGTGACGGGCAGCTGCGACGTGCCGCGCATCCACGAATATGCGACCGATCCCGACAGCGTGCGCGTTCCCGGGAAATCGAGCTTGACGTCGACGCCGTTGATCCGTCCCGCGGCCAGGGCGACCGGGAAGCTGACGCCGGTGTTCAGCAGCACATCATCGTCCGCGAACTCCGTGGCGTGGCGATGGTAATACGTGACGTCCAGGCGGGCCGCGTCGCGCAGCGTCTTGGAGAGGCCGGCCTCGTAGAAGTTGCCTCGCGACGCCGGTACCGGAAGGTGCACGACGTTGGCGCGCAGCCCTTCGGTCGCGGGGGCGCTGGCCAGCAGGAGGTTTTCGATGGCCGGCGTCTGGAATGCGCGATCGTAGGAGCCGCGGAAGACCAGATCGCTCGCCGGCGACCAGGCGACCGACAGCCGCGGGCTGAGCGCGTGGTCGTCCACGACGAACGAATACTGATCCCAACGAAGACCGCCATTCACGGTCCATTTCCCGAATGACAGCCGATCCTGCGCGAAGAGTCCGAGCTCGCGACTGTGACGGCGGTCACTGAAGTCGAACGTCGCAGGCACGTCGGACGGAAACGCGTCGCTGTCGGTAATCGCGTACGAGAATCGCTCGCGGACGCTGGCGCGGCTGATATCCCCGCCGACCTTCCACTCATGCGCGCGAACGAGGCCTGTGGCAGTCGCTTTCACGTAGAGCTCGTGGAAGCCGCGGTCCTGATCCGCCCGAATCGGGACCGAGGCCGGATTCGACAAGAGCGTCGCGGAGACACGCCGCGCCATCCCCCGGACGTCGCTCGTGGCGGAGCTCGAGAACAGGTGCTGATACGAAAACAGACCCGCCGTCTCGTCGTTGTCGCGATCCTGGCGCTGGCCAGCGGCTTCCTGCATCAGCTCGTTCGGTACGTGGAAACGTGCCGTGCCGGTGCGCACGATGACGCCGGCGCGATCGGCGCTCGTGAGGTCCACGTCCATGCGTGCCGCGCCGTATCGCGTCGTCCCGTCGTTGGTGAAGTTGTCTTCGACCGGTGGATCGAGATACCGATCGGTGGACGCGAGGCCACCGGTGACGACGAACATGGCGCCGCGACGGAGATAACCAGCGCTGGCGTCAGCAGAACGCGTCGAGAAGCTCCCCAGCGATCCGACGGCGCTGCCGTGGAACCCGGTCGGTCCCACGTCGGATGTGACCACCTCGATCACGCCGCCAAGCTTGCGGCCATATTCAGCAGGGTAGCCGCCGGTCCGGATGCTGAGCGCCTGCACGCTCTCGGCGTCGATGGCCGGAGCGAACGCGGGCGAGCGATTGTCGGTCACCGGCAGGCCATCGATGACGTACTGCGTCTGGTATTCGGAGCCGCGCGGATGCAGAACGCCGTTGGCCTCCATCAACCATCCGGGCTGCGTGTCCACCAGCTCGGGAATCGCGCGGCCGGGCAGCGCCAGGCTCTGCGTCCTGATCGTCTCGGTCCCCAGACGCTGCACCGACGTGGTCTGGTGCGTGTCGAGCAGCGTGTCGCCGGCACGCACCGTGACGGTGCTTTGCAGCGGTGCCACGCTCAACGTGACCGGCAGATCGATCGGTTGCGCGGACTGAATCTGGACGACGGTTGAAAACGGCGCAAACGCGTCGCGAGTGACGATGACGCGGTAGCTGCCGAACGGGAGACGGCGCACCAGCATGGCACCGGAGGCGTCGGTCCGGTATGCGGCGCGGAACTGATTGCCTTCGCTGACGAGCTCGATGGAGCTTTCGAGCGGCAGTCCGCTCGCATCGGTTACTCGCACGCGCAGATCAGCGCTCTCCGTCTGCGCGAACTGGAGCAGCATCAGCGCAAGCGCCACTACCATTGACAGCCTCCGTGCCTTGGTGCCGCGGTCTGCCTGAGAGTCCGGTGAAAGGCGGACGCTACGGGTCGGGTGAACATCCTACCGCTTCGACTCGCCAGACGATTCGACCTCGCTCCCACCCTCGAGCAGCTGCGGCAGCGACGTGCCGCGACCCGTCGCCAACAAACCCGAGCGGGCGTAGGTCACCAGTTTCTCTCGCGTATCCGCGATATCGAGATTGCGCATCGTCAGCTGGCCGATGCGATCCTGCGGCGTGAAGAACATCTCGCCTTTCTCCATCGTCAGGCGCTCGGGCTTGTAGGTGAGATTCGGACTGCGGGTGTCGAGCAGCGAGTAATCGTTGCCGCGACGCAGCTCGACCGCCACCTCGCCGGTGATCGCGCGCGCCACCCAGCGCTGCGCCGTTTCACGCAGCATCATGGCCTGCGGATCGAACCAGCGCCCCTGGTACAGCAGACGTCCGAGCCGCCGGCCGTTGTCACGGTACTGCTCGATCGTGTCCTCGTTGTGGATGCCGGTGATCAGGCGTTCGTAGGCGATGAAGAGCAGCGCCATGCCCGGCGCTTCGTAGATGCCGCGGCTCTTCGCCTCGATAATCCGGTTCTCGATCTGGTCGCTCATCCCGAGCCCATGACGGCCGCCGATCCGATTGGCTTCCATCAGCAGCTCCACGGGGTCATCGAACCGGTGACCGTTGAGCGAGACTGGTTGGCCTTCCTCGAACGTTACGGTCACTTCTTCCGGCGCGATCCCCGCGTCCTCACGCCAGAACGGCACTCCCATGATTGGCTGGACGATTTTGACTCCCGTGTTCAGATGTTCGAGGTCTTTGGCCTCGTGCGTCGCGCCGAGCATGTTCGAGTCGGTGGAGTAGGCCTTCTCGAGGCTCATTTTGTACTCGAAGCCCGCGCGCGTCATGTAGGCAGACATCTCCGCGCGACCGCCGAGCTCGTCGATGAACGCCTGATCGAGCCACGGCTTGTAGATGCGCAGCTGCGGATTGGCGAGCAGGCCGTAGCGATAGAACCGCTCGATGTCGTTTCCCTTGAACGTGCTGCCGTCGCCCCAGATGTGCACGTCATCGTCTTTCATCGCCAGCACGAGCATCGTCCCGGTGACCGCGCGACCGAGCGGAGTCGTGTTGAAGTACGGCACGCCGGCGGTCGACACGTGGAAGGCGCCGCATTGAATCGCGGCGATGCCTTCGGCGACCAGTTGCGCGCGGCAGTCGATCAGGCGTGCTTTCTCGGCGCCGTACTGCATCGCCTTGCGTGGGATGTCGTCGTAGTCCGGCTCATCCGGCTGTCCAAGATTCGCCGTGTACGCATAGGGAATGGCGCCTTTGCCGCGCATCCAGTGAAGTGCTGCGCTTGTATCGAGGCCGCCGGAAAACGCGATGCCGACGCGTTCGCCCGTCGGCACCTGCTGAAGGATGTGAGCCATAGAGTCACATCATAAATCGTTGCAATGCCGTCAAATCGACGACTAATCTCCCGATGTTGTGGCAACGGAAACGCGCGACGGTGAAGGGAACTTCCGCGCGCTGGTCGAAGCGGCGCCGGATGCGATGGTGATCGTTCGCGAGGACGGCCGCATCGATCTGGTGAACGCGCAGGCCGAGGCGTTGTTCGGTACCGGCGGGAGGAATTGCTCGAGCAACCGATTGAGGTTCTCGTCCCGTCTCGCTACCGCCGCGCCCACGAGTCTCATCGCAACAAGTACTTCGCCGCGGCGCGGACCCGTCCGATGGGCGCGGGGCTCGAGCTGTACGCCCGCCGGAAGGACGGATCGGAGTTTCCCGTCGAAGTCAGCCGAGCCCGATCGGGACCGAAGGCGAGCTGGTGGCGAGCGCGATTCGCGACATCACGGAACGCAAGCACGCCGAGCACGAACGCTCACGCCTGATGCAGGAGCGTGCCGCGCACGCCGAGGCGAGCCGTATCAAGGACGAATTCATCGCGACCTTGTCCCACGAGCTGCGGACGCCGCTGAACGCGATTCTGGGGTGGGCCAGTCTGATGCAGGAGGGGGCCGTCGCCGGGGAACGAGCGGACCATGCGCTGACCACGATCGTTCGCAACGCGAGAGCGCAGATGCAGCTGGTCGAAGATCTCCTCGACGTCTCGCGCATCGTGGCCGGCAAGCTGAATCTGACCGTACGCGCGCTCGATTTCGCCGAGCTCCTCGAACACGCGATCGAAGTCGTGCGCTCGTCTGTCGACGGCCGCGAGCTGCGTCTCGACGTCTCGATTGAAAGCCGGCCGCTGTTCCTGATGGGCGATGCCGATCGCCTGCAGCAGATGATGTGGAGTCTGCTGTCGAACGCGATCAAGTTCTCGCTGCCGCACGGCCGCATCCGCGTCCGGGCCTGGCAGGCCGAGTCGCAGGTGTTTCTGGAGGTGCGCGACACGGGCGTCGGCATCGATCCGAAATTTCTGCCGCACGTGTTCGACCGGTTTCGACAGGAAGACAGCAGCTACACGCGCGATTACGCGGGCCTTGGTCTCGGGCTGGCCATCGTGAAGTCGATCGCGGAGCTGCATGGCGGATCGGTCACGGCCGCGAGCTCGGGCGCCGGTCACGGCGCCACGTTTCAGGTGGCGTTGCCGGCCCGAATCGGCAGGCCCGATGCGCGCACCTTCACCCACGTCACACCTGCGACGATGAGCCGTCTCGCCGGTGCCCGTCTGTTGGTCGTCGACGACCAGCCCGACGAACGCGAGCCAGGAACTCCCGGAACCTGGAACCTGGAACCGGGAACCAGGAAAGTGGCGTTGCTCCATGTTCAGCTACAATCCGCCCTCAGAGGAGTGTCAATGCACACGCGTCGTTCACGTCTGATTGCGGTTGCTCTTGCGTTGCTGGTCCCCGCACCGGCATTCGCGCAGGGAAGCCGGGGCGATCACTGGGTTGCGACCTGGGCCACGGCAATCGTCGGTCGTCCGCAACCGGGCACCGGGCCGCAACCCGGACCGCCGCCGGCTGCAGCGCCGGCACCTGCAAGCGCGACTCCTGCACAAGGAGGAGCAGCAGCGCCGCCCGCTGCGGCCGCCGGACGCCAGGGCGGCCCGCCGCCGGCACCTCCGCTCGTGATCAATAACCAGACGCTGCGACAGATCGTGCACACATCAATCGGCGGCAATCGCGTCCGAGTGGTGCTGAGCAACGCGTTCGGCACCGCTCCGATCGAGGTCGGCGGCGCGCACATCGCGCTTCGCGACAAGGAAGCGGGCATCGTGCCGCAATCGGATCGACCCGTCACCTTCAGCGGCCGGCCGGCTTTCCGCATCCCGTCGGGCGCCGTTGCCGTCAGCGATCCAGTGGATCTGGCGATTCCGCCGCTTGCGGATCTGGCGATCGATCTCTACCTGCCCGGAGAAGTGGGGAGTGGACCGTCGCCGCTGAGCATGCACAACGGCGCCAACCAGACGAACTACCTGTCCACGACCGGGTCGCACGTCGGCGAGCCAACGTTCGCCGCCAGCACGCAGACGCGATCCTGGTTCCTCATCTCCCGAGTCGAAGTCATGGCGCCGCCACAGACCGGCGCGATCGTCGCCTTCGGCGACTCGATCACCGACGGCTCGCGATCGACCGCCGACACGAACAACCGCTGGCCCGACGAGCTCGCGCGTCGCCTCGCCGCGCAGCGCAACGGTCCGCGCTTGGCGGTGCTGAACGCGGGCATCGGTGGGAACCAGATCCTCGGTGAAGGAAATCCGACGGCCGGGATCAACGCGCTGGCGCGCTTCGATCGCGACGTCCTGATGCTCCCCGGCGTCACCCACGTCGTGCTGCTGGAGGCGATCAACGACATCGGCATCGCGCGGCAGAGCGCCACGCCGTCGGCCGACGACCTGATTGCCGGCTACAAGCAGCTGATTCAGCGGGCGCACACGCGCGGGCTGAAGATCTACGGCGGCACGTTGACGCCGTACGAGGGCGCCGCCTACTTCACGACGGAGGGCGAAGCGAAGCGTCAGGCGGTGAATCAGTGGATTCGTACCGCCGGCAATTTCGACGGCGTGATCGACTTCGACATGGCGACGCGCGATCCAGCCATGCCGACGAAATTCAAACCTGAATACGATTCCGGCGACCACCTGCATCCGAGCGACGCCGGCTACAGGGCGATGGGTGCCGCGGTGGATCTGGCGCTATTTCGTTCCGGAACCTAATCGATGGTTTGGATTTGATCTTTGACGATCACGCGCGCGCCATGACGCGCCGCTCGACGTGATGATGATGATGATGGTGCTCGCGTTCGTGCAGGAACTCGTGCGCCATCGCCATCACCCGCTCGGTGAACTGATCGGCGCTCAGGTTTCCGAACTTCTCGCGGAACGCGCGCAGCGGCACGACGGCCTTCGCCATCGCCCGATGGCCGCCGGCGCTGCCGATATCCGCAAAATACTTGCGCACGAAATCGCCGGCGTTCCGCTGATACCCGAGATTGCGCACCGACATCACCAGCGTGTCGTTGACGATGCCAGCGACGATCGTCCACTTGACGTCTTCGAGCTGCAGGTAGAAGTCGGCGACGTAGGGAATGAAGTCCTCGCGCGGTGAGTTGCCGAGGAACGTGCAGAACACCTGTTCCTGCATGCGGCCGTTCTGCCGCGCGCGCAGCACGTAGTCGAGCCGTTCCATCGTGATTTCCGCGCCTTCCATCTTGCGAATGAGCGCGGCGTCCGCCATCGGGTAGAGATACGAGAACGCCTCGATGTCGACCCGGTTCGCCTGCCGATTGAAGAACAGCGTGTCCGACTTGATCGCGTACAGCATCGCGGTCGCGGTGCGCTCGGAGATGTTCACGTCGACGGCGCGCAGGTGCTCGGTCAGGATCGTCGAGGTCGAGCCGTAGTCAGGCCGGATGTCCTTGTAGACCGCCGTATAGCCGGCATGCTCCGGGTGGTGATCGATGACCAGATCGACCCGATCGATCGCCCCGCCGAAGTAGTGCGGCTGGACGTCCACCATCGTGATCCGATCGAACTCGCCGAGCTGGGCCGGCGTGACGATCTCCACGTGGATATCCAGCAGGTTCATCATCCGCTGGTTCTCGGGCCGCGTCACCCCCTGCAAGGCCCCGATGACCGCCGTCTGCTTGTTGCGGCGCAGCACGTTGCGGAGCGCGAGGCCGCTGGCCATGGCGTCCGGGTCGGGATCGTTGTGGAGGAGGATGAGGACACGGCCGGCGTCGCTGAGGAACCGCTGATACTGCTGAACGCGCAGGCGGGTGAGGGAGCGGCTGAACTCGGTGAGCAGCGGGCCGCCGAACAGCTCCGACAACGCCAGATAATTCAGCTCGGGGAACTGCGCTTTCAGTTCCTCCTCGCGTTTCTGCGAATGGGCGGTGCCGACCCCGAGGACGTAGACCAGCGTGCCTCCGGCATCCCAAATCGCTTCGAGTACCTTGCGCAGGCTCTTGCGACCGTTGTCTTCGACCACGACGCAGGTCCCGGGCGTGAGGTCGGCTTTGAGATAGGTGTCGGTGCGGCGCACGTCACCCGCCACGACGTTGAGACCGCCATCGTGAAGGCGCCGGGCCAGTGGCTTGCTATCGACGAGGAACTCGACTTCGAAGCTGGGCAACAGGATCTCGTCGAGCATCCTGATGGCCAGCTCCGTCTGGCAGACGGCAATGCACCTCATTGACTGAGCGCCGCCGCCACCCTTTGGACCGTGGTCATACCCGCCAACTTGTCATTATAGCCACGCTGCGTGCGGATGGGCTCGACCTGGACCTTTGTGCCGGGTTTGCCCTGCCGCCAGCGCTGAAAGGCGATGGCGGCCATCCGCCCGACCGCCTTTCACAACGCTGCGCGCCGTCCAATCGAACAGCCTGCGCGACAGGCGGTGGTACGATCGCTCGCCAAACAGCCTCCACCAATGGGTATCGGACGCTTTCCCTTCGCTCTGCCCGTAGCCATCGCGACGATCGCTTCCATCGTCATGGCGGCACAGCAGCCGACGTTTCGCGCCGAAACCGAGCTCGTCAACCTTGGCGTCACCGTGTCCGACAAACGCGGCAACTTCGTCGCCGATTTGAGCGCGGACAACTTCGAGATCCTGGAGGATGGCCGCAAGCAGGCGATTCGCCTGTTCGCTCGCGGCGACGACACCGACGGCGCCGAGCTCCACGTGGGACTGCTGCTCGATACGAGCGGCAGCATGGGTGAGGACATCGGCCTCGCGCGTTCGGCCGCGGTGAAGTTCCTCAACACGCTGAACGACGCGCGCGACATGACGCTGGTCGATTTCGATACCGAGGTGCGCGTCGCGAAGTACGGCCAGCAGGACTTCCCGCGCATGGTGGAGCGGATCCGATCGCGCAAGCCGGATGGCTACACCGCGATGTACGACGCGCTCGGCGTGTACCTGGATGGCGCCTCCGAGGACGAGGGACGCACCATTCTCGTCCTGTTCACCGATGGTGGCGACACCCGAAGCACGATGCGGTTCAGCGACGTGCTCACGCTGCTGCGCGCCTCCGACGTGACGGTCTATACGATCGGGTTCCTCGAGCACCAGCCGGGCAGCGTGCGCTTCGAGCAGCGCAATCGCCTGACGCAGATTGCCGACGAGACCGGCGGAGAGGCGGTCTTCCCGTTGTCAATGAAAGAAATCTCGGAGGCCTACGACCGCATCCTCGCGCAGATTCGCGCGCAGTACAGCATCGGCTACCTGTCTACCAACACCGCGCAGGACGGCCGCTGGCGCAAGGTCGAAATCAAGGTGCGCCGGCCGGATCTCAAGGACCTCCGCATCAGGAGTCGAAAGGGATACTTCGCTCCCTTTCGAAAGTAGCCTTCCCTCTTACGCTCGATCCGTCGCCCGGGGCGCGGCAGCGCCTGTGGTACGATGCTTTGTTTAGTCGTACTGACAGAAGCGCAGCCTAATGCCGTCCGTCCACGATCGATTCGAGCTGGTCAGCGAGTTCGAGCTCCGCGGCGATCAGGTACATGCAGTACCGGAGCTGGTCGAAGGGCTGGATCGCGGCGATCCCCATCAGGTCCTCCTCGGTGTCACCGGCTCAGGCAAGACCTATACGATGGCGCAGGTCATCGCGCGCGTGAACCGGCCGACGCTGGTGATGGCCCACAACAAGACGCTGGCCGCCCAGCTCTATCAGGAATTCAAACGCTTCTTCCCGCGCAACGCGGTCGAATATTTCGTCAGCTATTACGACTACTACCAGCCGGAAGCCTACGTCCCGGCCACCGACTCGTATATCGAGAAGGAAGCGACGATCAACGACGAGATCGACCGCATGCGGCTGTCCGCCACGCGCTCGCTCTTCGAGCGCCGTGACGTCATCATCGTCGCCAGCGTGTCGTGCATCTACGGCCTCGGTTCACCAGAGGCCTACTACGGCATGCTGCTCCCGTTAGAGCTCGGACAGCGGATCGATCGCGATCAGATCCTTCGCAAGCTGGTTGAGATCCAGTACGAGCGCAACGACATCGAGTTCGGGCGCGGCACCTTCCGCGTCCGCGGCGACATCGTCGAAGTGGTGCCGTCGTACGAAGAGCATGCGCTGCGGATTGGACTGTTTGGAGACGAGGTCGACGAGCTCGCCTGGTTCGATCCGCTCACCGGCAAGGTGATTCGGCGCGTCGACAAAGTCGCCGTCTACCCGAAGTCGCACTTCGTCACGTCGCGCGATCGGACGAAGCAGGCGGTCGAATCGATCAAGGCGGAGCTCGAATGGTATCGCGCCGTCCTGGAGTCGGAAGGCAAGCTGCTCGAGGCGCAGCGGCTCCACCAGCGGACGATGTTCGACCTGGAGATGATCCGCGAGATCGGCTACTGCCACGGCATCGAGAATTACTCCCGCCACCTGACCGGACGAGCGCCTGGCGCGCCCCCGCCGACGTTGCTCGATTATCTTCCCGAGGACGCGATCGTCGTCGTGGATGAAAGTCATCAGACCGTGCCGCAGATCCGCGGCATGTATGCCGGCGACCGCTCGCGGAAGGAGATTCTGGTCGCGTATGGCTTCCGCCTGCCATCCGCGCTCGACAATCGTCCGTTGAACTTCGAAGAGTGGGAGGAGCGAGTTCGGCAGCTGGTGTTCGTCTCGGCCACGCCCGGCCCGTGGGAGCTGAAGAAGGCCGGCGGCGTGGTGGTGGAGCAGGTGATCAGACCGACCGGTCTGATGGACCCGCCGATCGAAGTGCGGCCGGTGCGCGGCCAGGTCGACGATCTGCTCGCCGAAATCCGCGAGCGCGTGGCGCGCCGTGAGCGCGTGCTCGTGACGACGCTGACCAAGCGGATGGCGGAGGACCTGACGACCTACTATCAGGAGCTCGGGGTGAAGGTGCGCTACTTGCACTCCGATATCGATACGCTCGAGCGGGTCGAAATCCTGCGCGACCTTCGTCGAGGGGCGTTCGACGTGCTCGTCGGCATCAACCTGCTGCGGGAGGGGCTCGACCTTCCCGAGGTCTCGCTGGTGGCGATCCTCGACGCCGACAAGGAAGGTTTCCTGCGATCGTCGGGCTCGCTGATCCAGACGTCCGGTCGCGCCGCTCGCAACGTCCAGGGACGCGTGATCATGTACGCCGACACGATGACTGATTCGATGAAGTCTGCGATCGCGGAAACAGAACGGCGGCGTGCGCTGCAGGGTGCCTACAACGCCGAGCACGGCATCACGCCGGAATCGGTCGTGCGCGCGATCGATGACGTGATGGCGAGCGTGTACGAAGCGGACTACGTCATGCCGACGGCTCTCCGCGACTCGCGCGAGACGTTCCGCACGCAGGCGGAGCTCGACGCCGAGATCGCCCGTCTCGAAATGGAGATGAAATCGGCGGCCGCCAATCTGGATTTCGAGCGCGCCGCGTCATTGCGGGACCGTCTCAAGGCGCTGCGGACTCGCGAACTCGGCCTGACTGGCCTCCCGACGGGTCGATAGCCGGTGGCGTCCCTCGTCATCAACGGGGTCAAGCGCGGATTGCTCGAGGTCCAGGAGTACGTGCGCCTGCAGGGGCTCACGATCCGCGGTGCGTTCTCACGCCCGTTCTACTTTCACGACGTGGTCGAGCAGTTCGACTCCATCGGTCTCGGCTCACTCACGGTCGTGCTGCTGACCGGCTTCTTCACCGGGGCCGTGCTGGCGCTGCAGACCGGTATCACCCTGGACCAGTTCGGCGCACGACCCGTCGTCGGTCGGCTGATCAGCGCGTCGATGGTCAAGGAGCTGGGTCCCGTGCTCACCGGTCTCATGCTGGCCGGCCGTGTCGGGTCGGGCATTGCCGCCGAGCTCGGGTCCATGGTCGTCACGGACCAGATCAACGCGCTGCGGGCGCTCGGCACCGATCCCATCCGCAAGCTTGTGGTCCCGCGCGTGCTTGCCGGATTCTTCATGGCTCCGGTGTTGACGGTGATCGCAGACGGCGTCGGCATCGTCGGCGGATGGCTGGTCGCCGTCTTTCAGCTGCGCGTGGTGTCGAGCGTCTACTGGTCGTCCATCGTCAAGGGCCTCTACATCGAGGACGCCTGGATGGGGCTCGTCAAGCCGTTCTGCCTCGGCTTCGTCATCGTCACGATCGGCTGCCACGTGGGTCTGCGGACGACCGGCGGCACCCAGGGCGTCGGTCGATCGACGACCAATGCCGTCGTTGCCGCGTCGGTGGCGGTGATTGCCGTCGACTTCTTCGTGACGCGCGTCCTCATTTCCTTCTTCTACTGATGGTGACCGACACACGATCGCAGAGCGTCCTCGAGCGCCCGGTGGCGGACGACACGCCTGCCATCGAGGTGAAGAACCTGTCGCTGGCCTTCGACGACAAAGTGATCCTGCGCGACGTGAGCTTCGCGCTGCAGCGCGGTCATACGAAGATCATTCTCGGCGCGAGCGGGTCGGGAAAGTCGACGATCCTCAAGCTGATTCTGGGGCTGCTCAGGCCCGATGGCGGCGAAATCTGGATCAACGGCGAGCGTACCGACACCATGAGCGAGCTCGAGCTGATGCGGGTGCGCGCGCATCTGGGCATGGTGTTTCAGGAAGGCGCGCTGTTCGATTCGCTCACGGTGGCCGAGAACGTCGGCTACAAGCTGTACGAGGAAACCGATCTGCCGCTGGGAGACGTGAGGCGTCGGGTGGAAGAAGTGCTGGGATTCGTCGGCCTGCAGGAGCACATCGACAAGATGCCGTCGGCGCTCTCGGGCGGGCAGCGGCGACGCGTCGCGATCGCGCGCGCCATGGCCGCCAAACCGGGCATCCTGCTCTACGATGAGGCGACGACGGGCCTCGACCCGATTACGGCGACCAGCGTCGACGAGGAGATGGTGAAGCTGCGCGACTTCGAGAACGTCAGCTCGATCATCGTGACGCACCAGTTGCGCGACGCCTTTTTCGTCGCCGAGCACGAAGCCGTTCGCGAGAACGGGCGGCTGCGGATTATTCCCGCCGACGCGCAGAAGTGCGACGAGGCGGAGTTCATCATGCTGAAGGACGGTGTCGTCGTCTTCGAGGGCAACGCGCACGAGTTGCGCGAGGCGCGCGACACCTACATCACCACGTTCCTGTCGTGACGATGGCCCGCCTGACGGCGGACCCTACGAAGAGGGCTGATTCATGCCGCGCACGCGTTCACTTGCCTGGTCCGAGCTGAAGATTGGAGTGGTCTCGGTGGTGGCCATCGTCCTGGCCGCCACGTTGATCTTTCTCCTCAGTGGTCAGGGCGGCTTCTTCTGGCAGCGCTACACGATCAAGACGGTCTTCACCAACGTGGCCGGTCTCGGCGCGGGCGCGCCGGTCCGCGTGGCCGGACTCGAAGTGGGTACGGTCGAGGGTGTCCAGTTCGTCGGCGATCGTGTGGAGATCGTCATGGAAGTGAACAAGAGCCAGCAGTCGCGCATCACGAACACGTCGGTGGCGGCGCTCGGCTCGGTGTCGCTGCTTGGCGAGGCGGCGGTGGACATCACCCCGTCGAGCAAGGGGACGCCGATTCCGGAGTTCGGTTATGTCCCGGCGGCACCGGCACCGTCGAGCATCACCGACCTGACGAACCAGGCGTCGACCGGCCTGGCGGAAATGACGTCGCTGCTCACCGATATTCGCGCCGGACGCGGCACCGTGGGACAGCTGTTCACCAACGACGAGTTGTATCGCGAATTGAACGGCCTGCTGGTCGCGACCGAAGCGGTGGCCAACGACATACGCGCGGGGCGTGGGACGTTGGGGCGTCTCGCGACCAATCCGGCGGCTGCCCAGGCGCTCGAAGCGTCGATGCTGAACCTGCAGGAGATGACTGCCCGAATCCGCGCCGGCGAGGGCACGCTGGGCAAGTTGATGTCGGACGACACGCTGGCGCGCAACCTGTCGTCGATGACGACGAACCTGGACAGCGTGAGCGGCCGTTTGAGCCGCGGTGAGGGAACCTTCGGCAAGCTGATGACGGATCAGGCCCTCTACGATCGCTTCAACTCGGTGACCGATCGCCTCGACAAAGTCGTCGCGTCGCTGCAAACGACGGAGGGGACCGCCGGCCAGATGCTCCACGACAAGCAGTTGTATGAGAACATGAACAACACGGCGGCCGAGCTGCGGAAGCTGATTGCCGACATCCGCGCCGACCCCAGGAAATACCTGAACGTACGCGTCAGTATCTTCTAGTCCCCTGGAAGCGTGATGACTTGCATAAGTCCCGGAGCGCGGCGCCCGGATGGCAAGGCGC
>Ga0081539_10002719_pt1 | contig 23943 bp, 20 predicted proteins | sample TabmetS4T2R2_FD_71023 | JGI IMG/M metagenome (GOLD analysis project Ga0081539, IMG submission 71023) | Tabebuia heterophylla rhizosphere microbial communities from the University of Puerto Rico - S4T2R2 | ecosystem: Host-associated > Plants > Roots > Rhizosphere ...
GACGAGGTCTCGGCTCTGCTCGCGCGCATCCGTGACGAGGCTGCGCGCGAGCTCCCGGTGATCGCCCGGCTCTACTTGACGCCGGTCTCGAGCGCCGGCGACGCTCCGTAGGCGGCGCGGGCCCCCGCCCGCGCCGGCAGGAACGCCGTGGCGATGAGCGCGCCGGCTATCGCTATGCCGGCGGCGATCGACGCCGTCGTGCTCATCGCATCGACGAACGCCTGGTTGGCGGCGGTGACCAGATCCGCCGTTCCCGTTTGGGCCGCCACCTGATGGGCGGCGCCGACGCTGTCGGAGGCCGCCGCGGCGGCGTCCGTGGGCAGGCCCGCGACCGCGGAGCCCATGCCCGAGCTGTACGCGCTGGCCAGCACGCTGCCGAGCACGGCGATGCCGAGCGTGCCCGACACCTCGCGGACGACGTCGTTCATCGCCGAGCCGATGCCGGCCCGCTCGGGCGGCAGCGAGCCCATGATCGCCTCGGTGGCCGGCGACATGGCCAGCCCCATGCCCGCGCCCATGAGGGCGAGGACGAGGCAGACCTGCGCGTCGCCGGTGTCGACGTCCCAGCCCATGAGCAGGAGGAGCGCCCCGGCGACGATCAGCAGCCCGCCGGCCACCGCGACCTTCGTGCCGACGCGGCTCACGAGACCGACCGACGACTTGGTCGCCACGACCATGCCGAACGCGATCGCGAGCATCCGCAGGCCGGCGTCGAGCGCGCTGAGCCCGAGCACGGTCTGGAGGTACGTCGTCAGGAAGTACATGACGCCCATGAGCGCGAAGAAGATGAACGCGATCGACAGGCTCGCAGCGGTGAAGCGCCGGTTGCGGAACACGCTCACCTCGAGCAGGGGCTGGGCGACGCGCCGCTCCCAGGCCACGAACAGCGCGCCGATGACGGCGGCCGTGCCGAACGCGCCGACGATCGACGCGCTCGTCCAGCCGCGGTCGGGCGCCTCGATGAGGGCCCACACGAGCGCGGCGAGGCCGGCGACCGAAAGGACCGCGCCGACGACGTCGACCTTGCGGGCGCTCTCGTCCCGCGACTCCGGGACGAGCACCAGCGCGGCGGCGAGGCAGACCGCGATCGCCGGCAGGTTGAACAGGAAGATGCCGCGCCAGTCGGTGTGCTCGATGAGCCAGCCGCCGGCGACGGGCCCGATCGCCACGCCCATCCCGGCCACGGCGGCCCAGATGGCGATCGCCTTGGGCCGTTCGTGGGCCGGGAAGATGTTCGTGATGATCGACAGCGTGGTGGGCATGATCCCCGCCGCGCCCACGCCCATCAGGGCGCGGCAGGCGATGAGCTCGGTCGTGCCCGACGCGAGCGCGGCGAGGGTGGAGCCGAGGCCGAACGTGACCAGGCCCACGAGCAGGGCCCGCCGGCGACCGAAGCGGTCACCGAGCGTGCCCGCGGCCAGGAGCAGCCCGGCGTAGACGAGCAGGTAGCCGTCCACGATCCACTGGAGCTCGCTGGCGCTCGCGTCGAGCTCCTCCTGGATGGTCGGCAACGCGACGTTGAGGATCGTGTTGCCGACGCTGATCACCAGGAGGCTGAACGCGAGGACGATGAGCGCCGCCCATCGGCGCGGGTACGGTTGCGTTCGGGCGGTCACGGCTTACGCTCCGTTCAGGCCGGTCTCGTAGCCGTCCCAGAACGCCTGCTGGACCTCGGGACCCGTCGTCTGGAAGTCCTGCGCGTTGTTCTCGAGGTCGCTGAGGGCGGCGTCGAGCTCGTCGTCGTAGATGGCCTGCTCGAAGTCGTCGTCGGACGAGATGCTCCCGACATAGCCATCCGCGGCGCGGTAGAGGGCGTCGGCCTGGTCGTCGACCTGGGTGGTGACGGCGTCATAGCCGTGGGCGCGCGTGTCGTGCACCGCGTCCTGGAGCTCGGCCAAGGCGTCGTCGACCTCCTCGGTGGTGCCGGCGGACTGCACCTGGGCGACCGCGGCGCCGACGCGCTCGCCGTCGTCACGAGCCCTGTCGGTCTCCGAGGCGGGCCAGACCGCGATCACGAGGACCACGATCGCGGCGACCGCCGCGATGCCGCCGGCGATCCAGGTCGTCCAGGTCGCGAACGTCGTCTTGCGGGCAGGGGCAGGGGTGCTGCTGGGGACTGCGGACATGGGGAGCTCCTTGGCTCTTGGGGGTGGGGGGAGGGTCAGGCGGCCGCGGGGTGCGGCTCGCCTTCGATGGAGATGCGGGGAAGGACTCGGTCCAGCCAGCGCGGCAGCCACCAGGTGCGCCGGCCCATCAGGAGCATCACGGCGGGGAGCAGGACGCAGACCATGCTCCCGGCGATGAGGATCGCCGAGGCGAGGCCGACGCCGAACTCCTTCACGGTCGGATCGCCGTTGATGATGAAGCTGGCGAAGACCGCGACCATGATCGCCGCCGCCGAGCCGATGACCTTGCCGGTGCCGGCGAGGCCGTCGATCACGGCCTGGCGCGCGGACTTCCCGGCGTCGATCTCCTCGCGCACCCGGCTGAGGAGGAACACCTGGTAGTCCATCGCGAGCCCGAAGAGGATCGCGAAGAGCATCATCGGCACGTAGGAGACGACCGGGATCGCGCCGTCGAGGCCGATGGTTGTCGCGCCGAGGCCCTCCTGGAAGACGCCGGTCACGATGCCGTAGGCGGCGCCGACGGCCAGGAGGTTCACGATCGCGGCCTGGATCGGAGCCACGACCGAGCGGAAGGCGATGAGCAGCAGCAGCATGCTCAGGCCCACGACCACGCCGATGATCAGCGGGAGCCGCTTGCCGATCAGGTCGGCCAGGTCGAGCTGCTGAGCCGTCGGGCCGCCCACGTGGGCGTCGGCGCCGCTGGCCGGGATGATCTCGTCGCGGGTCTCGTCGACGAGGCGCTTCGTCGCGTCCGAGGTCGGCGAGCCCTTGGGGATCACGTTGATCATCGCGGCGGTGCCGTCCTGGGCCATCTGGGGATCGCCGACCGATGCCGCGTCGCCGCTGGCCACGAGGCCGTCGTGCAGCTTCGCCAGGGTCGGGTCGTGCGGGCCGTCGACGTTCGCGGTGACGAGCAGCGGGCTGTTGGAGCCGGCGCCGAAGCTCTGGGTCATCAGGTCGTACGCCTGGCGCGAGGTCATCGACTCGGGCGAGCTCGACTGATCGGTGAGCCCGAGGCCGAGCTTGGTCACGGGAGCGCTGAGCGCGAGCAGGACCATCACGCAAGCGACCGCGAACATGCCGGGCCGGCGCGCGAGACGCTCGCCCCAGCGCTGCCAGTACGTCGAGTGGCCGAGCGTCGGGCGCTTGTCGCGGCCGACCCGCAGGCGCTCGATGCCGTCGCCGCACAGCCCGAGCAGGGCGGGCAGCAGCGTCATCGACGCGAGCACGGCGACGACGACGATGATCGCCGAGGCCTGGCCGAGCACGGTGATCAGCGACACGCCGGACACGGCGAGCGAGAGCAGCGCGATCACGACGGTGCCGCCCGCGAACGCGACCGCGGCGCCGGAGGTCGATGCCGCGTGGCCGATCGCGTCGGGCACGCTCATGCCCTCGTGCCGTGCCGAGCGGGCGCGCGTGACGATGAACAGCGAGTAGTCGATGCCGACGCCGAGGCCGATCATCGATCCCACCGTCGGCGCGACGTCCGGGACGGAGACGAGGTGGCCGAACAGCGTGACGATGCTCAGGCCGCAGACGAGGCCGAAGATCGCGACCGCGATCGGGAGCACCATCGCGGTGATGGTCCCGAAGACGAGAACGAGGATGAGCATCGCGACCGCGATGCCGATGATCTCGGAGCTGTGGGCCTCCGGCTTGGAGATCTTGGTGCCGAGCTGGCCGCCGGCCGCGACCTGCACGCCGGTGCCCTCGGCGGGCGCCTTCGCCGTGTCGAGGATCGCCTTGGCGTCCTCGAGCGCGATGTCGCCGAGCGCGGTCGAGGGCAGAACGGACGCGTAGGCGGTCTTGCCGTCGTTGGAGACGACGAGCTGCCCGACGCTCTTGACGTTCTCGTCCTGGCTGACCGCCTTCAGCGAGGCGTCGACGGTCGGCTTGTGTTCGGCGTCCGTGATCCTGCCGGTGTCGGTGTGGAAGACGAGCGGGCTGGCGTCCGACAGGTTCGCGTCGAACGAGCGGGCCATGACGTCGTTGGCGGCCTGGCTGTCGGAGCCGACGACCTCGGCGCTGCTGGAGTAGCGCGTGCCGGCCGAGTGGCCGGCGAAGCCGAGCCCGACGAGCAGGACGAGCCAGACGCCGATGACGAGCGCGCGGTGGCGCGCGGAGAAGACCGCGATGCGGTTCAGGGCGGAGGACATGGGGAGGACCTCGGGGGTGGTGGGGGCTAGCGGGCGTGGACGTCGAGGAGCTCGAGCCCGAGGGACTCGATGCGCTCCAGGACGCCGTAGAGGCCTGCCTGGTCGATGTGGCCGCGCAGCACCGTGTTGGTGCCCGCGGGGGTCGCGGAGAGGCCGGCGAACGCGTCGATGAGCGTGTCGCTGAGCCGGCCGCGGACCGTGATCTCGTAGTGGGCGGGTTTCATGCCGGGGAGCTTCCGGCTCACCCGTATGAGCCGTCTATCGCACGATGCGTGTGAATCAGCCGCGCAGCAGCCCGTGGGCGCGCGCCAGCTCCACGGCCTCGGCGCGCGTGTGGGCGCCGAGCTTCGCGTAGAGCTTGCGCATGTGCGTCTTGACGGTGTGGACGGAGATGAACAGCTCGCCCCCGATCTCCGCGGCCGAGAGATTGGTCGGGAGGAAGCGCAGGACGGCGAGCTCGCGCTCGCTCAGCGGCTCCTCGGGTGCGGGGCCGCCGCCGGCCGTGTGCGCCCGGAGCGCCTTGAGGTGAGCGGGATGGGCCGTGCGGTGCAGCGGGTGGGCGTCGAGCACCCGCGCGACGCCTGGGACGGTGAGGAACATGAACACGCGCCCCGGTGGCTCGGCAAGCGCGAGGGCACGCTCGAGGCTGCGCTCGGCGGCCGCGGGCTCGTCCAGCGCGGTGCGGGCGACGGCGTCGAGGACCAGCGCCTCGATCTCGAAGGGCGGGTGGTAGACGGCCGCCTCGCCGGCGAGCACCGGGGCGACGGCCCGTGCCGCCGCGCCGGGGTCGTCGAGCGCCAGGTGCAGGCGCGCCTCGAGGTTCAGCCACAGCGCGACGTTGTCCGGCGCGGCGGCCAGCGCCTCGCGCACCGGCTCCAGGTCTCCCAGCGTCACGCGGCAGCGAAGCTGCCACTGCCGCTCCACCACCGCGAGGAAGTGCGGCGCGCGGAGCTGCCCGGTCAGCCGCTCGCCCTCGGTGAAGGCCGCGAGCGCGTCGGTGACCCGGCCGGCGAGGAACGCGAGCTGGCCCTGCGCGTGGCACAGCCCGACGCGCGCGGCCGGCTCCGCGCCGGTCGTGAGGCCCGGCTCGGCGCGGGCGATCCACTGCTCGGCCTCGTCGAGGTGCCCGCGGTCGATCAGGACCGCGGCGAGCGTCAGGTAGCTTGCGGCGACGGCGGGGTGCGTCGACCAGCCGGCGCGGTCGGCGATGCCGATCGCTTGGCGCAGCAGCGTCTCGGCCTCGTCGAGCCGGCTGCTGAGGTTCGCCACCACGCCGAGCGCCCCGATACAGCCGGTTTCCAGGTACGGGCGCGCTGATTGGCGGCCGAGCGCGAGGGCCTGCTCGAGGTGGCGCTGGGCGTCTTCGAGCCGCAGCGTCCACGTCTCGGCGATGCCGAGGTTCAGCAGCGCGAACGCGGCGGGCTCCGGGTCCGCGCCGTCGGCGTGCAGCATCGCGATCGCGCCGTCGACGGCCGACTCGAGGTCGCCGAGGCGGCGGGCGCGGATGACCTGCGCGGTCGCCAGCGCGGTCTCGGCCCGGGCGCGACGCGCGGCCGGGACCTCGGGCAGCGTGTCCTGGGCGGTCGCGAGCAGCGCGTCGGCCTCGGTCCAGCGGGCGCGCGACATCGCCGCGGCGGCGGCGATCGTCGCGAGCTCGGCGTCCTCCTGGTGGCGCAGGCCGGCGAGCAGCGAGGAGAGCGTCGCCTCCTCGCCGTCGAGGATCAGGTGGACCCAGTGACGCCCGAGCAGCTCGGTCGCGAGCTCGTCGTCGCCGCCCAGGCGGGCGTGGCGGATGGCGTCGCTGGGCCGGCCGTGCTCGGCGTGCCACAAGGCGGCCGCCCGGTGCAGGCGCGGCACGTCGGCGGGCGCCTCGTGCTGGAGCTCGAGCCGGAGCAGGTCGGTCAGCAGGTGGTGGTAGCGGAACCAGGTCCGGCCGACGTCCACGGCCACGACGAGCGCGTTGGCCGCCTCGAGCTCGTGCAGCATGCGCGCCCCGCCGGTGCGGCCGGTCAGGAGGTCGGCGAGCGGGCCGCAGACCTTCTCGAGGACGCACGTCTTGAGCAGCAGGTCGCGGACCTCGGGCGGCCGGCTGGCCAGCACCTCGTGCACCAGGTAGTCGGCGACGGTCCGCTCGCTGCCCGAGAACTCCGCGACGAACCGCGCGGGGGCGTCGTGGCGGGCGAGCGACATCGCGGCGAGCCGCAGCCCGGCGGCCCAGCCCTCGGTGCGCTCGTGCAGGCGGCCGATGTCGGCGGGGTCGACGGCGACGCCGGCGGTGGCGAGCAGCTCGGCGGCCTCGGGCTCGGTGAAGTCGAGGTCGGCGCCGCGGATCTCCGTGAGGCGGCCGGCCAGACGCAGCCGGTGCAGGCCCAGCTTGGGGTCCCGGCGGCTGACGATGACCGTGCGGAGGGCGCCGGGCGCTCGGCCGAGCAGCTTCCCGAGGCTGTCGAGCGCGTCGTCGGAGCGCAGGTGGTGCAGGTCGTCGAGCACCAGCAGCACCGGCCGCTCGAGCGTCTCGAGGCCCGCGAGCAGGCGCTCGACGAACTCGCCGCCGGTGCCCGGGGCCGGCATCAGGCCGGCCAGCGGGTCGTCGGCCGGGATCGCCTGCGCCCGCCGCAGCGCGTCCATCACGGCGGCCCAGAAGCGCGTCGCGTCCTCTTCGTCGCGCTCGACCTCGACCCACGCGACCGCGGCGTGCGGGTCATCGGCGGCGAGCCACGACGTCAGCAGGGTCGTCTTGCCGCTCCCCGCGGGCGCGCACAGCAGCGTCACCGGCGCGTTCTGGTCAAGCTGGGCGAACAGGCGGGGCCGGCTGACGAGCCGCGGCGCTGCCGGAGCGTGGGCCGCCATCTGGCGACCCACCCTATGCGGCGCGCGGGCGCGCGGGCAACCGCTACGGTCGCGAGATGCGCTCCGCGCGGTTCGCCGCCGTGGCCGCCGCCGTGCTGCCGATCCCGGATCCGCTGCCGACGACGCTCCCGCACTACCAGGGCGCGCCGGCGGCCGCGCACCACATGCGCGCGACGAGGGCGCCGCAGAACCCGTTCCTCGCCCGCAACCCGCGCAGCAACATCCACAACGACACGTGGATGACCGACGCGTACCGGCGCCGCGGGCCGCTCGGGCACGCGCCGCGGGCGTCCAGCGGGGGGATGCATCCGGCGCTGTGCGGGTCGCTGACGTTCTCCTCGCACGGCTTCATCGTCAGCGTCTGCCCGTCGGTCGGCGCGCCGCCGCAGGCGCGGGTGATCGACCGGCATACGCTCGCGGTGCTCGCCACCTACGACATGCCGACGGCGCCCGACCCGCCCGGCACGAAGGCCTACCAGAACTTCGCCGGCGGCGGCTACTTCTTCCTGGACGGCCGCGACCGCATCTGGAGCGCGACGAAGACGAGCCACGTCTTCGTGCTCCAGGTCGCCCGAAACGGGCGGAGCATCACCAAGGTCGGCGACTACGACCTCTCCGGCGTCCTGCGGCCCGACGAGCGGATCAGCTCGGCGCTGCCCGACTTCAAGGGCCGGATCTGGTTCGTCTCCAAGAAGGACGGCGCGGTCGGGATCCTGAACCCGCACACGCGGCGGATCCGGGTGCGGCGGCTCGGCGAGGAGGTCGAGAACTCGTTCGCGGTCGGCCGCCGCGCTGTGTACATCGTGTCCGACCGGCGTATGTACCGGTTCAGCGCCCGGCGCGGCCGTCCGCACATCGACTGGCGCAGGCGCTACGCCAACTCCGGCATCGTCAAGCCCGGCCAGGCCGACGCCGGCTCGGGCACGACGCCGACGCTCATGAAGGGCGGCTACGTCGCGATCACCGACAACGCCGATCCGATGCAGGTCGTCGTCTACCGCACGGCGCGCCGGCTGCACGGGCGCCGCCGCGTCGTCTGCTCGGTGCCGGTGTTCGCGCACGGCGCGAGCGCCACCGAGAACTCGCTGATCACCGCCGGCCGCTCGCTGTTCGTGGAGAACAACTACGGCTACCAGGACCCGTTCGGCCCGCGGTCCGGCGCCGTCACGACGCCCGGCTTCGCGCGCGTCGACGTCCGCCGCCACGGCCGCGGCTGCCGCCTGGTCTGGACCAACCACGACGTGCGCGCGCCGACTGCCGTCCCGAAGCTCTCCACCACCACGGGCCTGATCTACACCTACACGCGCGAGCCCGCGCCGCTCGGCCAGCAGCCGTACTTCTGGACGGCGATCGACGCGCACACCGGCCGCACGGCCTGGAAGGTCTACGCGGGCAGCGGCCTCGGCTTCAACAACAACTACGCCGGCCTCGCCCTCGGCCGCGACGGCACCGCCTACCTCGGGGTCACCGGCGGCCTCGTCGCGCTCCGCGACGGCTGACGCAGCCGGGGCTCCTTAGTCACCTCCGTCGTGCGCTGCGTTGGCCAGGGTGACGAGCTCGCCGAGGCGCCGCTCGAGCTCGCTGTCGGTCCCGAGGCCGTGCGCGGCGAGGGTGGCGAACCGGGCCTGGGTCGTGGGGCGCCCCGAGGAGGCGAAGAACGCCGCGAGGGCGGGCGCGAGCTCGGTGTCGGCCGGGAGGCTGGCCGCGTCGACGAAGGCCTTCGTCTCCGCGATGGCCTGCTTGTCGAACGACGCGAGCCGGCGCGCGACGCGGTCGGTCTCCCGCTCGAGCTCGTCGTCGGGCACGACGCGGTTCACGTAGCCGTAGCGCTCGGCCAGCGCGGCGGGGATGTCGTCGGCGACGAGCAGGACCTCGAGGGCGCGGCCACGGCCGATCAGGCGCGGCAGCCGTGCGATCGTGCCGCCGCCGGGGACGACGCCCGTCCCGACCTCGAACTGCCCGAGGATCGCCTTGTCCCCGGCGAGCCGGATGTCGGTGGCGAGCACGAACTCGCTGCCGGCGCCGCGGGCGCGGCCGCGGATCGACGAGATGCTGACGACCGGCGCGCGGCTCAGCCGGGCCGTCAGGTCCAGCCATGGGTGCATCCCGGTCGGGCCGGCCGGCATCGAGACGGTCTTCATCGGGTCGCCCTCGGTGTCGTAGTGGGCGAGGAAGAAGTCAGGGCTCCGGCTCGTGAAGACCACGACGGTGAGGTCGTCGTCACGCTCGATCGCGTCCACGAGCTCCGAGAGCTCGGCGACCGTGTCGGCGGTCACCGTGTTGATGGGTGGATGGTCGAACGTGACCCGCCAGTACTGCGGGCTGATCCGCTCGACGGAGAGATGGGAGGCCTGGACGTTGGTCATACGCGAAGCGTCCCGGCGTCGCCCGCCGGTCGCGCCCGTCGAACCCCCGGGTCGATCCCTGGTTCGGCTACGCCGCCCAGCGGAAGCCGGTCGGGTCGGGGCGCGGCGCCAGCGGGCTCGCCGGCAGGGCGTCCGGAGGGTCGTCCTGGTTGTAGGCGCTCGGCGCGACGTCGTTGGGCGCGTCGGCGTGGAACAGGGAGGCGAGCAGCTCGATCTGCCCGCGGCCCACGCCGAGCTCGCCCATGCCGCCGCCGTACATCGGCCGGCCCTCGCGGGCGCAGCGTGCGTAGACGTCGAGCAGCGCGCGCAGGCTCCCGATCCGGGACGGCTTGACGTTCACGACGCGCGCGGCGAGCGGGGTGGCGCCGATGTCGTCGGCGCCGCGGATCGGCGAGTCGTACGACACGCGGTCGAGGTGGTCGGCGAGCCGCTCCGCGATCTCCGGCCGGTCGTGCGGGTCCTCCAGGTAGGCGTCCGGGAACACGGCGATCACGTGGTCGTAGAGCGCGCCGAGCGCCTGCGGGTCCTCGACCTCGAAGCCGTACTGGCCCTTGAAGTCGATCGTGTCGACCGCGCCCGTCGCCGCGACCTCGTCGACGAGCGCCGGCGCCCAGGTCGCCTGCGCGTCGAGCTTGAAGCGCACGCCGGGCGAACGCTCGAGCCGCCGGCGCACCGGCTCGATCGTCGGCTCCTCGCCGAGCCCGAGCGAGTTGACGAAGCGCACGGGCTGCGGCTCCAGCCCGAGCACGTCGTGCAGCGGGCGGCCCGCCTGGCGCAGCGCGAGGTCGAGCGCCGCCGACTCGAAGGCCCAGTTGCGGAAGCGCAGCGCGACGTCCCACTCCGGCGGCTCCGGCCACAGGCTGAGCGCGGCGAGGTGGTCGCAGAACCCGCCGAGCGTCCACTCGCCCTCGAGCGGCAGCGACGGCCGGGTCTCGTGCAGCGTCGTGCCGTCCTCGCGGAACGGCGAGACGTCCTCGCCGAGCCCGTCGACGCCGGCGCCGCTCAGCCGCACGTGAGTCGTCACGCGGTCGAAGTCGAACGCGAGCACGGCGTGCAGGCGCTCGTACTCGCACGCCTCGACGACGAGCGGAAGCTCCGCGAGCCGCGGCCACAGCGATTCACCGTTCATCGTCGCGATTGTTTCATCCGGGCTGGCGGGGCCTCCCGTCAGCGATCCTTGACCGCGTTGAGCGTGTCGGCGACCTGGAAGAGCTGACCGCGCCGGTAGAAGTCGACGGCGATCAGGTTCGGGACTTGGCCGCGCAGGCGCCGGCACGCCCGAGTGCGTGCGAGCAGCGTCGCGTAGGCGTTGACCTTCTCGGCGTTGCTGGGCCGCGGCGTCGGGTCGGTGGTCACCCAGTTGTTGACGAGGAAGAGCGGGGCGCCGGCCGGCCCGCGATTGTCCTTGCAGCTGGCCGCGGTGTCCGCGAGCTGGGCCGCGTTGCCGAACGAATACGGCGTCTCGTGGAGCAGGCGCCGGTAGGCGAGCTGGTACCACGGGGCCGCGCCGGCGTGGTTCTCGGCGAGGACGAGGAGCCGGCGGTCGTCGTCGATCATCGTCCGGAGCGTCGGCCAGCCCGGGCCGCTCGGCGGTGTGAAGGCATAGGGTGCGAGCCCCGCGTCGCCGACCGCCTTCACGAAGTCCGCGGGCGTCACGTAGTCCTGGTTGATGACGGCCACGACCTGCTCGGGATGCAGGACCAGGAAGTCGTGGACGTCTGTCAGGGCGTCGGCCAGCGGGGTCGCGCCGACCTCGCAGAACGTGTGGCAGAGGTACATCCCGCGCTCCCCGGCGCCCTTGAAGCCCGCCCGCTCGCGCAGCCTGAGCGCCGCGTCGTACGTCGCGGTGGTGAGCCCGTCCTGCTTGACCGCCGTGGCCAGGTCGGCCGGGCTGGGAAAGTACGTGCGGACGCGGCCGTTGGCGAGCTTGTCGGCGTAATGCGTGTCGATCAGCAGGCCGCGGATGCCGTCCTCGAGCTGGCCGGCGATGCCGCGGTCCTGCTGGGAGGCGAACCAGCCTCTTCCCGGCGCCGACATGGAGTTGTGGGTGGCCGGCAGCACGACCTCGTCCAGCGGCCGGTCGCACAGCGCCTTGTCACCGTTGCAGGCACCGACGCCGTCGGCCGTCGCGACCTCCGCGCCGGTGGCGATGAACGCGGCATCCGCGGCGACCACGAGCGCGACGGCGACGGCCGGGACCGCGAGCGCGCGCCGCGCGCGCGGCGCGACCGCGGGGTCCGCGGGCGGCGGGATCAGCCGCAGCAGCGACGTGACGCCGGCGTAGAGGAGGTACGCGCCGGCGAGCGTGGCCGCCACCTGGAGCGCGACGGTGGTCTGGAGGATCACGAGCACGCCCGCGGCGATGAGCGCGAGCGCGCGCGCCGCGCGGGCCGCCGGGCGCGCGGGCTCGGTGGTGGCCAGTCGCCATCCGGCGCGCAGCGGGCCTTCCACGGTTACCGGGCGGACGATCGACGCCGCGGCGGCCGCAATCACCGCCCCCGAGCCCACGAGGATCCAGCCCCACGTGCGCAGGTCGGACAGGTACGCGTCCCAGATCGCACCCGCGGCCTCCCGCGCGTCCGCGCCGCCGACCTGCCGCAGGACCAACGCGCGCGCGGCGACGAGGAGGACGACGAGCGTCACGCCGGCGACGGCCGCGCCCACGCCCAGGGTCGCCACGGCGCGGCCGCGATCGGGAGAGAGCGCGAGTGCGGCACCGGCCGCCGCGAGCGCCAGCGCCGCGAGGACGTAGGCGAGGACGCGCAGCCGCTGTGCGGCACGGGCGACGTCGCCCACGGCGCCGACGTGCCGCGTGAGCAGCGCGACCGCCCCGCTCGCCCGCACGTCGTCGACGAGGCCCGGCCTCAGCTTCTCCAGCGCCGCCCCCGCCACGGTGCCGACGTCGAAGAGCGTGAGCGTGATCGTGCTGCGGTCGCGTGCGAGCACCGCCCGGTGCGCGTCCAGCACCGCGCGGCGGAGGAGGCTCCCGAAGGCGCCGCTGCCCACGACGCCGGCGACCGCGGAGGCGATGATCGGCCGCGCCGAGATGAGGTCGGCCTGGTGGCGCAGGATCACCTGGTCGGTGACGCGGTCGGCGATCAGCGTGCGCACGCTCGCGTCCTGCACGCTCGCTGTCGCCCGATTCGCGAAGCTGTGCGAGTCGAGGACCGCCACGCGGGCGTACCACGCGAGCGCCGTCGCGAAGAGCAGCAGCGATGCCAGCGCCGCGAGCCCGCCGGACAGGCGGCGCCGCCCGGTCACGCCTAGCGGGTCCGGTTGTGGTTGACGGCCTCGATGTTGTGGCCGTCGGGATCGAGGACGAACGCCCCGTAGTAGCCGGGGTGGTAGGCGGCGCGCTCACCGGGCGCGCCGTTGTCCGTGTAGCCCGCCGCGAGCGCGGCGCGGTGGAAGGCGTCGACCGCCTCGTTGGTCTCGACGCCGAACGCGAGGTGGACGTGCTCGGTCACCGGCTCGCCGGCGACGTAGGAGACCGAGGCGCCGGCGGTGACGATCTGCACGCGGTCGGGCTCGTCGACGCCGATCTCGTGGCCCGTCGCCACGTAGAAGCGCTTGATGGCCGCGACGTCTCGCGTGCGGAGCCACACGTGGTCGATCGCGCCGGTCTTGCGCTCCCGGCTCGTATGCACCGCTTCGACGCTGTTGCCGTCCGGGTCGCGCAGGAACGCGCCGTAGTAGTCCTCGCCGTACTGCGGCCGCGGACCGGGCGCGCCGTCGTCGGCGTAGCCGGCCTCGACACCGGCTCGGTGGAAGGCGTCGACGAGCGCGTGCGAGGGCGCGTAGAACGCGATGTGCAGGCGCTTCGCGACGGGTTGGCCGTCGTCGACGATGGAGAAATCGCCCCAGTCGATGTGCGTGGACTCGATCGTGCGCTCGTCGCGGCCGAGCACGGTCAGGACGGTCTCGTAGAAGCGCTGGGACGCGTCGCGGTCGGCGACGCGGATGTCCACATGGTCGACCACCCCGCTCATTGTGCGGCATACGATCGCGGCCGCGCCGCTCACGCTCCAACGGATCGAGTGGGCGCTCCGGCGGGCGCGACCGCGGCAGCCCGCGACAAGCGGATCGCCGCGGCGCTCGAGGGTCCGGCCGCACTGACACGAGACCGGTCGACCTTCGGCCGGCGCGATGTGCTCCAGGCGTTCGCCGAAGCTGCGGCCGATGGAGCGATGGTCGCGAGCGTCGAGGCGCTCGCGGCCGCGTTCCTACAGCGCGGCTCGGTCGTCGCTCTGGCGCCGGTCGCCGGCGTGGAACGATTCAGCACGTGCGAGCTGGTCGCCGTCGAACGCGGGACGCTCGCCAACGCAGTCCGTCGCGCTGCCGCCGGAGTGGCGATCGCCGACACTGCTGGCCTGCACGCGTGCAGACCTCATGACGGCGCGGGAGGTGGCCGCGCTCCTGGAGGTGCCGATCTCGACCGTCCTCGAATGGGGCCGGAACGGCACGCTTCCGCGAGTGAGTTCGGCGCCTGTAACGCCGGCCAGGTCCGTCCTGCCGTTGCGGTAGACGGGAGCGAGTGCCTGATGTCGTCCACGAGCTGCTCGCGACCGAAGTCGCCCGCGACAAGCTCGCCGCGCGCGGCATCTCGACGGCGGAGGTCGAGCAGGTGCCGCGGAACCTTCACCGGACGGTCCGCAACCCCAGCGAGGGGATGGAACCGGGCAGGCGCCGGCTGCTGATCGGCGAAACCGATGGCGGGCGCGTACTGACGTTGGCGATCGAACGGACCGTCGAGCCGACGACCTGGCTCGTCGTGACGGGCTGGAACGCGACGGCGGCCGAGCGTAACCTGCTGAATCGATAGGTCATGACGAAGGACCCCTGGACAGACCCCGACCCGCAGCCCGGCGATTTCGACGCCGACCTCGCGCAGATCGATGAGCGCTACGTCGAGTCGCACGCGGGCAACCCGGACGCCAAGCTGAGGATGCTGATCAGCGTCGAGGGCGAGGACGTCCTGCGGCTCGAGCGGATCGCCGAGGCGCGCGGCAAGAAGCCGGGCGACGTCGTGGCCGAGCTGTTGCGCGACGCGGATCGCCCCGCGGCGTAGCCCGACAGAACAGCCTTCGCAGATTGGTCCGCTCGGTTGGTCCGCTGGGAGCGAGAAACCGGTGTAAGACCGGCGCCAGAAACGAAGAAACCCTGCGATGTGCAGGGCTTCTCTGAGGAGCGGATGAAGGGACTCGAACCCTCGACCTTCTGCATGGCAAGCAGACGCTCTAGCCAACTGAGCTACATCCGCGCGAGGAGCGCAGTATAGCCCCGGCCTGGGCGCCTGCACGGAACCTGCACGGGTTCCGCGCGTCGTGTCCATATCGCCCTGGCACACTCGACGGCGTGGGTTCCGCGCTGATCTGCGTGATCGAGGACGAGGACGTGATCGCGGGGGCGGTCGCGGCGCGGTTGCGGGCCGAGGGGTTCGACGTCGAGACCGCCGCGGACGGGCCGGAGGGGGTCGCGCTGTGCGAGCGGATGCGCCCCGATCTCGTCGTGCTCGACCTGATGCTGCCCGGGATCGACGGCCTCGAGGTGTGCCGGCGCGTGCAGCGCGAGCGGCCCGTGCCGGTGCTGATGCTCACCGCGCGCGACGACGAGGCGGACGTGCTGGTCGGCCTGGGCGTCGGCGCCGACGACTACATGACCAAGCCGTTCTCGCCGCGCGAGCTCGTGGCCCGGATCAAGGCGCTCCTGCGGCGCGTCGAGCGCCGGCCCGAGCCGCCGGGCGACGCGATCGCGCTCGGCGCCCTGCGGCTGGACCCAGCGACCCGCCGCGTGACGATCGCCGGCGAGGAGCGCCACCTCACGCCGACCGAGTTCGACCTCCTCAAGACGCTCGCACGGCGCCCCGGCGCGGTGTTCACGCGCGAGCAGCTGCTGGCCGAGGTGTGGGGCTGGCGCGACGGGTCGGGGCAGCGGACCGTCGACTCGCACATCCGCGGCCTGCGCCGCAAGCTCGGGTCCGGGCTCGTGCGGACCGTCCACGGCATCGGCTACGCGCTCCAGGCATGAGACCGCTCGACCGCCTGGGCTCGATCAAGGTCAAGCTCGGCGTGGTCATCGTCGCCACGGTGTGGGGCACCGCCGTGCTGCTGGCGATCGGGCACCGGCTCGGGCTCTCCCTCCCGCTGCGCGCCACGCTGGCCGCGCTCGTCGGCCTGGCGATCGTGCAGATCCTCGCGCACGGGATGACGTCGCCGCTGCGGGAGATGGCCGACGCGGCTTCCGCGATGGCGCGCGGCGACTACAAGCGCCGCGTGCGCGCGACCTCGCGCGACGAGGTCGGCGACCTCGCCCGCGCGTTCAACGCGATGGCCGCCGAGCTCGGCGACGCCGACCGCATGCGCCGGGAGCTCGTCGCGAACGTCTCGCACGAGCTGCGCACGCCGCTCGGCGCGCTCCAAGCGCTGCTCGAGAACCTCGCCGACGGGGTCGAGCCGCCCGATCCGCGCGCCCTCCGGACCGCGCTCGCGCAGACCGAGCGGCTCGGGCGGCTCGTCGCCCAGCTGCTCGACCTCTCGCGGCTGGAGAGCGGCGCGCTCGAGGTCGAGCACGTGCCGTTCAACATCCGCGTGCTGCTCGAGCAGGCGGCCGGCGAGTGCGTGCTCGGCGACCGGCCGGTGCGGCTCAAGGTGGCGGTCGAGCCCGGCGACCTCGAGACGACGGGGGATCCCGAGCGGCTGCACCAGGTCGTCGCCAACCTGCTCGACAACGCGGTCCGGCACTCGCCGCCCGAGGGCCGCATCTGGCTCAGCGCGCACGCGGCGACGGCCGGCCGCACGACGATCGTGGTCGCCGACGAGGGCCCGGGCATCCCGCCGGAGGAGGCCGAGCGCGTGTTCGAGCGCTTCCACCGCACCGACGCCGCGCGCGCGACCCGCGACGGCGGCACGGGCCTGGGCCTCTCGATCGCCCGCTGGATCGTCGACGCCCACGGCGGCGTCATCCGCGCGGAGACCCGCGAGCCGCGCGGCTGCCGCATGGTCGTCGAGATCCCCCGGTGAAACAGGGGGACAGTCCCCTTGTTTCACCGGGGGACGGCGCGATGGCTACGCTCAAGCCGTGGCGGAACACTCGGAGGCGGTCCGGCGGGCGTTCACGCGGCAGGCGCCGGCGTTCGAGGACCCGGAGTTCAACCGGCTCTTCACCGTCGACTCCGACTGGCTGTTCGAGCGCCTGGAGCTCGATCCAGAGGACCTCGTGCTCGACGTCGCGGCCGGGACGGGCCACGTCGCGCGGCGCTTCGCGCCCCAGGTGCGGACCGTCGTCGCGCTCGACGCCACGGCGGCGATGCTCGAGCGCGGCTGGATCGAGGCCAAGCGCGCCGCCGTGAAGAACATCGTCTTCATGCAGGCCGACGCGACCGCGCTGCCGTTCGTGGACGGCTCGTTCGACGTCGTCGTCTCGCGCTTCGCGCTGCACCACTTCGAGGAGCCGGCGGTGCCGATCGCCGAGATGCGCCGCGTGCTGCGGCCCGGCGGCCGGCTCGCGGTCGCCGACCTCGTGTGCGACCCCGACCCGGACATCGCCGCGATCCAGAACCGGCTCGAGCACCTCCGCGACCCCTCGCACACGCGCATGCTCTCGCTGGAGGAGCTCGCCCAGATGGCCGCCGGCCGCGACGTCGAGTTCCGCGACGTCGAGCGCTCGCTCGACCAGTGGCTCGCGCAGGCCCGCACGCCCGAACCCGCGGCGGCGGAGATCCGCGCCGCGCTGCGCGCCGACCTCGAGGGGGGCCAGACGACCGGCTTCCGGCCGCGCGAGATCGACGGCGACCTGCGCTTCCTGCACACGATGGCCTCGGTCATCGAGGACCGGTTTGCCGGATAGCGAGCTCGCCGCGGCGCTGCGCCGCGAGCTGCGCGGCGACGTCCGCGACGACGCCTACACCCGCCACCTGTACGCCACCGACGCGAGCATCTACGCGCGCGAGCCGCTCCTCGTCGCGCTGCCGCGCGACGCCGAGGACGTGTCGGCGGCGATCGCGCTCGCCGGCCGCTTCGGCGTCCCCGTCGTCACCCGCGGCGCCGGCACGAGCCTGAACGGCCAGGCGATCGGCGCCGGCGCGCTCGTGCTCGACACCTCGCGCCACATGGACGCGATCGGGGGGATCGAGGACGGGCGTGTGCGCGTCGGCCCCGGCGTGGTCCAGGACGACCTCAACCGCGCCGCCCGCCGTCACAACCTCGGCTTCGGCCCGGACACGTCGACGTCCAACCGGGCCACGATCGGCGGGATGATCGGCAACAACTCGTCGGGCAGCCAGTCGATCGTCTACGGCACCACGGTCGACCACGTGCACGAGCTGCGCGTGGTCCTGGCCGACGGCTCCCACGCCGTGCTCGGCCCCGACCGCGGCCCGCAGCACCTCAAGGACGGCCTGCGCGCGATCCTGCGCGACCACGCGGACGCGATCGCCACCGGCTACCCCGGGCACTGGCGCCAGTCCGGCGGCTACCGGCTCGACCGCCTCGCGCGGGACTTCAACCTCGCCCGGCTCGTCACCGGCTCGGAGGGCACGCTCGTCGCGATCACCGAGGCGACGGTCGGCCTCGTGGAGCTGCCCGCGTCGCGGATGTTCGCGGTCGGCCACTTCCACTCGGTCGACGACGCGCTGGCCGCCACGCAGGACGCGCTCGCGCTCGAGCCGGCCGCCGTCGAGCTGATCGACCGGGCGATCATCGAGCTCGCACGGTCCAAGCTCGAGTACCGGCGACTCACGGAGCGCCTGCACGGCGACCCGCACGCGCTCCTCTACGTGACGTTCTTCGGCGACGAGGCGCCGTCCCGCCTGGACGAGCTCGAGCGCGGCTGGGGCGCCTACCACACCATCCGCGCCGAGACCGCCGCCGAGCAGCAGGCCCTGACCGACGTCCGCAAGGCGGGGCTCGGCCTGCTGATGGCGTCGGCGACGGGCAGCCGCCGGCCCGTCGCGTTCGTCGAGGACACCGCGGTGGCGCCGGACCGCCTCGCCGAGTACGTCGCGCGCTTCCGCGCGATCCTCGACGCCCACGGGCTGACGGCCGGCTGGTACGGGCACGCGTCGGTGGGCTGCCTGCACGTGCGCCCGTTCCTCGACCTGACCGAGCCCCGCGATGTCGAGACGATGCACGAGGTCGCGCACGAGGTGATGGAGCTCGTGGCCGAGTTCGGCGGCGTGAACTCGTCCGAGCACGGCGACGGCCGCACGCGCAGCGCGTTCAACCGCCGCATCTTCGGCGACGACCTCTACGAGGCGATGCGCAGGACCAAGGCGTTGTTCGACCCGCGCAACCGCCTGAACCCGGGCGTCATGGTCGATCCCGTCCCGATCACGCAGGACCTGCGCGACCCCGCGCTCCCCGAGCCCCGGCCCCTGCCCACCCGCCTGACGTTCGACGGCGGGATGCGCGCCGCGGCGGACCGCTGCCAGCGCATCGGCGCCTGCCGCAAGAGCGGCGCCGGCGTCATGTGCCCGTCCTACATGGCCACGCGCGAGGAGGAGCACGCCACGCGCGGGCGCGCGAACGCGCTCGTGAAGGCGCTGAGCGAGCCCGATCCGCACGCGGCGCTGGGCGACGAGCGCCTGCACGAGATCCTCGACCTGTGCCTGGAGTGCAAGGCGTGCAAGAGCGAGTGCCCGCTCAGCGTCGACATGGCCTCGCTGAAGGCCGAGTTCCTCGCGCACTACCAGGACGTCCACGGCGTGCCGCTGCGCTCGCGGCTGTTCGGCTCGATCCGCCGGCTCAACCGGATCGGCGCGGCGACGGCGCCGGTCTCGAACCTGCTCGCCCGCGCCGCGCCGCTCGCCGGCATCGCCCGCGAACGGCCGCTCCCGCGCTTCACGCGCGACACGCTGATCCGCACCCACCGCCAGAAGCCGGGAACGCGCGAGGTGGTCTTCCTCGCCGACTCCTTCACGACGTTCACCGAGCCCGCGGTCGGCCGCGCCGCGATCGAGCTGCTCGAGGCCGCGGGATACAGCGTCCGCCTCGAGTCGGCCGGCTGCTGCGGCCGCGCGAGCATCTCCAAGGGCCTGCTCGACCAGGCGCGGCGGATGGCCGCGGCCATGACCGAGCGGCTGGCTCCGTACGCGGAGCGCGGCGTGCCGATCGTCGGCTGCGAGCCGTCGTGCCTGCTGACGCTGCGCGAGGAGCACCTGGCGCTCCAGGCGCACGACGCGCGCGCGGCGACCGTCGCCGAGCAGGCGCGGCTCGTCGAGGACGTGCTCGTCGAGGCGATCGACGACGGCGCGCTCGACCTCCGGCCCCTGGACCGCCGCATCCTCTTCCACGGCCACTGCCACCAGAAGGCGCTCGCGGGCACGCGCGCCACCGTGGAACTGCTCTCCCGCGTCGGCGAGGTCGTCGAGCTCGACGCCGGCTGCTGCGGCATGGCCGGCTCGTTCGGCTTCGAGGCCGAGCACTACGAGCTGTCGATGCGGATCGGCGAGCAGCGCCTGCTGCCGGCCGTGCGCGCCGCCGACGCGGCCACGCTGATCGCCGCCACCGGCGTCTCGTGCCGCCAGCAGATCGCACACGGGGCCGGGCGGGAGGCCCGGCACCCCGTGCAGATCGTCAGGGAGGCGATTCTCTAGGCAAACGGTTTCTCAGTCAAAGGCCTGACAACTTGCGACAATCTGACGATGCCCGACGAGGCTCCTCACGAGCGCCGACCCCGCACTCCGCTCCCGCGCGGCGACGACAACCAGCCCAAGGGCTTCTGGCGGACCGTCGGCGGGCGGTTCTGGGTGCTGGTGCTCGTGCTGCTGGCGCTCAACTACCTGAGCGTCGCGATCTTCGCGCCCGGGCGCGAGAAGTCGGTGACGATCCCGTACAACCCGACGTTCCTCCAGCAGGTCGAGGCGAACAACGTCATGAAGATCTCGGCGGAGGGCGAGGCGGTCAGCGGCGAGTTCAAGAAGCCGGTCACCTATCCGCCGGACAGCAAGGACGGCGCCGCGCCGAACTTCACGACGCAGATCCCGACGTTCGCGAACAACGACGCCCTGTCCAAGACGCTCCAGGACCACAACGTCACGATCGACGCCAAGCCGATCAACGAGGGCCGCGGCTTCCTGCTCAACCTGATCCTCGGCTTCGGCCCGGTCATCCTCCTGGTCTTCCTCTTCGTCTGGCTCTCGCGGCGCGCCGCCGGCGGGCAGTTCAACGCGCTCGGCGCGTTCGGCCGCTCGCGCGCACGCCGGATCGAGGGCGCGCAGACTAAGGTCACGTTCAAGGACGTCGCGGGCATCGACGAGTCCAAGAGCGAGCTCACGGAGGTCGTCGACTTCCTCAAGAACCCGGACCGCTACCGCAAGCTCGGCGGCCGGATCCCCCGCGGCGTGCTGCTCGCCGGCCGCCCCGGCACGGGCAAGACGCTGCTCGCCCGCGCGGTGGCGGGGGAGGCCGGAGTGCCGTTCTTCAGCGTGTCGGCGTCGGAGTTCGTCGAGGCGATCGTCGGCATCGGCGCCTCGCGCGTGCGCGACCTCTTCAAGCAGGCCAAGGAGTCCCAGCCGGCGATCATCTTCATCGACGAGCTCGACGCGATCGGCCGTTCGCGCTCCTCCGGCGCGAGCTTCGGCGGCAACGACGAGCGCGAGCAGACGCTCAACCAGATCCTCACCGAGATGGACGGCTTCGAGTCGGGCGAGGCGGTCATCGTGCTCGCCGCGACGAACCGTCCCGAGGTGCTCGACGCCGCGCTCCTCCGGCCCGGCCGCTTCGACCGCCGGGTGACCGTCCCGCCGCCGGACAAGGACGGGCGGCGCAAGATCCTCGAGGTCCACACGCGCTCGCTGCCGCTGGCGGACGACGTCTCGCTGGACCGGCTCGCCTCCTCGACGCCTGGCATGGTCGGCGCCGATCTGGCCAACCTCGCCAACGAGGCGGCGCTGCTCGCCGCGCGCCGCGGGCACGAGCGGGTCAGCGAGGCGGACTTCACGGACTCGCTGGAGAAGATCGTGCTAGGCGCGCCGCGCGGGCTCGTGCTCACCGACGGCGAGAAGCGCCGCACCGCCTACCACGAGTCCGGCCACGCGCTGGTCGGGATGCTCACGCCCGGCGCCGACCCGGTCCGCAAGGTCTCGATCATCCCGCGCACGATGTCGCTCGGCGTGACGATCTCGGCGCCCGACGTGGAGCGCACGAACTACGACGAGGAGCACCTGCTCACGCGCATCCGCGTCGCGCTCGGCGGCCGCGTCGCCGAGGAGCTCGTCTACGACTCGATCAGCGCCGGCGCGGAGTCCGACATCCAGCAGCTCACCCTGATCGCGCGCCAGATGGTGGGGCGGTGGGGGATGAGCCGCGAGATCGGGCCGGTCGCCGTGATCCCCAGCGACTCCCAGGGCCCGCTCCTGCCCGGCGCCTCCGAGGTGTCCGAGAGCACGCGCAAGCTCGTCGACGACGAGGTGCGGCGGATCGTCGAGGAGGCGCACGCTGCGGTCACGCAGCTCCTGGGCGAGCACCGCGACAAGCTGGACTCGCTCACCGAGGCGCTGCTCGCCGCCGAGACGCTCGACGAGGACGAGGCCTACGCCGCCGCCCGCGTGGACCGCGAGCGGACGCCCGCGCCGGCGTAGTCAGCCCACCGAGCGCCCGCGCTGCACGCCCGTCTCTCCGCGGGCCAGCCGCTCGCTCGGCGCGGGCAGCAGACGCCCGTCCTCGCCGAGGTAGTCGCGCCACGAGCGCGAGGGCGCGTAGCCGAGCAGGCGGCGCGCGCGGGCGATCGACGTGCCGGAGGCGTCCTCGCGCTCGAGCTCCCGGATCGGCACCGCGTCGCCGTAGTGGCGCCGGATCATCTCGGCCAGCGGGCGGTTGGCGCAGTTGTCGGGCGAGGCGATGTACATCACCTCGTGACCGGGCAGCTCGCTCTCCGCCGCGAGCCGCAGCGCGTCGGCGAGGTCGTACGCGTCGATGTAGCTCCAGAAGCTCGCGCTCGGCTCGTCCGGATCGCGCAGGTTCGGCCCGAGGTTGCGCTCGTAGTTGCCCTCCCACTGCACCCACGACGGGCGGATGGAGATGCAGCGGATGTCCGACCTGCGCACCGCCGCGTCCATCAGCTGCTCGCCGAAGTGCTTGGCGAGCGCGTAGGGATCCTGCGGGCGGATCGGGTGGTCCTCGTCGATCGGCGCGTACTCGGGCCGCCAGGGCCGCTCGGGGAAGAAGAAGCCCGGGACGGTCTCGCTGGACACGTGCACGAAGCGCGGGACGGCGAAGCGCACCGCCGCCTCGAGCGTGTTGAACGTCGCCTGGAGGTTGTTGGAGAAGACGACGTGCGGCGGGTGGTGCTGCGGGTCCGGGATCGCCGCGGCGTGGATCACCGCGTCGTGGCCGCGCACGACCGCGAACGCGTCGCCGGCGTCGGTCAGGTCGGCGCGCTGGTACGCGGCGCCTTCGGTGCGCTCGAACACCGGCGGCCCGAGGTCGCACGCCGTGACCTCATGACCGGCGTCGAGCAGCGCCGCGACGGTCGCGCTTGCGACCTTGCCCCGTGACCCGGTGACGAGGATCCTCACCAATGCGCATCATGGCAAGCACGACGAGGCCGGCGCCGAGCACCGGCACGTCGCGCGTGGCCAGGGCCCGGCCGAGCCCCAGGCTGTAGAAGCCGTAGAGGCCGAGCGCGAACAGCTCGGCCGTGAGCAGGCTCATGGCCGCCCACTGGAGCTGCCGCGGCAGGCCCATGTGCGGGAACAGCAGGAACGCGCTGAACAGCCCGTAGATCGTGCCCGCGGCGATGATGTGCATCGTCCTGATGGTGCTGAACGCCCGCGGGATTGTCGAGAAACTGCTCGAACGGCCAGTAGCGTTCCGCCGGTTCGTGGCGGACGATACGAGCCGTGAGAACCTGCACACACGACGGTTTCCACAGCGGCGAGGGCCGCTACGACTCTCACACCGAGACCCTCCACTACGTCGTGGTCTGCGACGCCTGCCACGCGGTTGTGCGCGAGGTGGCCGCCCAGCAGTACACGCCGGCGTTCGACGCGCACGGCAACGACGCCTTCGTGACCACCTGAGCCGAGGGGAAGAGAGGGTCAGGCGAGCGCGCCGCCGGCGACGGCGGCGCGCACCACCTCGGTCAGCACGGCGGGGCGGTTGGTCATGATGCCGTCGACGCCGAGGTCGAGCAGGCGGCGCATCGTCGGCGCGTCGTCGATCGTCCACACGTGGACCGGGAGCCGGGCGCGGTGCGCGGCGTCGACGAACCGGCGCGTGACGATCGGCACCGGGCCCCGGCCGAGCGGCACCTGGAGGCAGTCGGCGCCGAGGCGTGGCATGCGCCCGGCGGCGGCGGCGAGCCGCGCGGTGGCAACGGCGCGCGGCCCCATCGAGGTGCACGCGCGCCCGCGGCTGAGCGCGCGGACCCGGCGCAGCCGCGCGTCGGAGAACGCGCCGATGCACACGCGGTCCCAGGCGTCGAGGCGATCCAGGAGCCCGACCA
>Ga0081539_10002720_pt1 | contig 23939 bp, 17 predicted proteins | sample TabmetS4T2R2_FD_71023 | JGI IMG/M metagenome (GOLD analysis project Ga0081539, IMG submission 71023) | Tabebuia heterophylla rhizosphere microbial communities from the University of Puerto Rico - S4T2R2 | ecosystem: Host-associated > Plants > Roots > Rhizosphere ...
GCCATCGGGATCGTCTGGGGCGTCCCGGGTGCGGGGGGGGGTGTCGCCACCTTCACCGGTTCCCGCATCAATTCTGCCCCCCCCCCCCCCCCCCCGCCGCCCCCGCCGCCGGGCAATCCCCCGTACGGCGGCACGCCGGTCTCGCTGCCGGGAATCGTCCAGGCGGAGAACTTCGATGACGGCGGACAGAACGTGGCGTATTTCGATACCACGCCCGGCAACAAGGGGAAGGTGTACCGCACGACGGACGTGGACATCGACGTAACGTCCAACAGCGGCAACGCCGGCTATTTCGTCGGCTGGGCACGCGTTGGCGAGTGGCTGAAGTACACGGTCAATGCGACGCAGAGCCGCGTCTACACGCCCAGCGTGCGAGTGGCGAATTTCGGGAGCGGCGCCACGTTCCGGATCGAAGTGGACGGCGTCGACAAGACAGGCGTCATTGCCGTGCCGAATACCGGTGGGTGGGACACGTGGCAGACGATCGCGCTCGCCGGGATCTCGCTGTCGCAGGGGCAGCATGTGATCCGTGTCGTCATGCTGACGTCGAACTCGCAGGACAGCAGCGTCGGCAACTTCGGGTTCTTCTCGTTCCAATAGACCACGCGCGGAGGCGGGTTCCGCGAGGCGGACACCCGCTTCGGCGAAGGACGACATGGAGTTCTCGATCGTCATTCCGACGTACAACCGCGCCGACGAACTGCGCGAAACGATACGCAGCATCGCGCGGATGACCGTCGCCGGCGAGTGGGAGCTCATCGTCGTCGACAACAACTCCAGCGATCACACGCGCGCCGTCGTCGAGCAGGAGCGTCCGGCCTTTCCAGCGTCGCTGCACTATCTGTTCGAGCCGGAACAAGGCCGCTATGCGGCGCTCAATACCGGTATTCGAGCCGCGCGCGGGGCGATCGTCGCGACCACCGACGATGACGCGCGCGTGGAGCCGGACTGGCTGACCCGAGCTGCCGCCGCCCTCGACGCACTGGGATGCGACTACGTTGGCGGCAAAGTGTTGCCGATCTGGAAGGGCGTTCGCCCGGCGTGGCTGCCCAATCGACCGGGAGGGCATTGGTCCGTGCTCGCCCTGCAGGATCATGGAGAGACCGTGCGCGAGTTCGGCGTCGGTGGAATACCCTGGCCGCTCGGCATCAACACGGCCACGCGTCGCGAGGCTTTCGATCGCACTGACCTGTTCGACAACCGGCTTGGCCGGAAGGCGGGCACGTTACGTAATCAGGCGCAGCGCGAGTGGCATCTCCGCGCACGTGCTGCCGGCCTGCGCGGCTTCTACGTGCCGGACATGGTCGTTCACCATGTCGTCGAGGCCGCACGACTCACCAAGCGGTACTTTCGGCGCTGGTATTACTGGCACGGGATCAGTCGCGCGATCCTGTTCGCCAAGCTCGGCGTCGACATGAACGCTCCCGACAATTCGCAGCTCGACTTCTCGAAGGTCCCGCAGGTGGCTGGCATCCCCCGCTACATGTTCCGCACGCTTTTCAGCCATGCGCGCGACTGGATCCGCGCGCGCCGGCGCGGCGACGCGGTTGCGGCGTTCGAGCACGAGCTGTGGCTCTGCTTCTTCGCCGGCATCGCCAAACAACGCTGGTCGGAACGGCACGTGCCTATTCCGCCGCCGCAGGTCTCATTCTCGTCCTGACTGACGCCAGCGGCGGCGCAGCCGCCGGGCGATGGCGCGGATACCGCGCGCCCTCACCAGCAATCGAAACAGCGGACGCCGCGTGTGCCGCGGGATTTCGTTCCACAGCACGTCGGTCCAGCGTGCGATCAGCCGTTCGGGCTCGAACTGGCGCGCCCGTTCCAGTCCGTTGCTCACCATGTCTTCGTACAGCGACGGATTCGAGCGCAATCTATCGAGAGCGTCGAGAACCTCGCCGCTGCTCCGCGCCTCGAGATAATCGAGCGGCGATCGACGCAGCTCCCGGTATGGCATTTCCGGACTGAGGACGGCGGGCACCCCGGCTGCCCACGCGTTCTGCAGCTTCGCCGCCGGTTTCGATCTGACGTCCCACGCCTTTCGGGGGCGCAGGGCCACGATCACATCCGTCGCCGAGTAGTCATTCCATCGCAGTCCGGAGTACAGGCGATCGTTCCCACTGAAGGCGATCGTCCGCAGGTCCCATGTGAGGGCACGCGCCCGCATCGCATCGTCCCAGGCGGGGGTTGTGAGCTCGGGGTCCAGTTCCTTGATGGCGCCGATGTACGCGACACACTCCACGCGGGTTCCGCGCGTGCGATCGCGGGGAATCAAGCCAGGTTGTGACCACGACGGAATAAAGAAGGCGTGCCCGCCCGCGCTCGATGCGTTCTGGACGACCACGAAATCGGCGAGCCACTGCGGACCGCGGTCCGAGCGGGCGACGACGATCGTGAGCGCGGTTGGGGACGACGCCTCGGACCACAGACGCTGCAGATGATCGGCGTGGGTGACGACGACGCCACGTGGTGGCGGCGTGTCGACGAGCCGCACGGCTACGCCGGCGCGATGGAGACGCAGGAATGTCTGCAGTATCCACACGTAGACGCCCGTTCCAAATACTGCCCAGTCTACGTCGGGGTCGATCGTGAGCGGATCCAAGGTGCCAAGAGCGGCGCGATCAGGAAAATAGAAGGCTACGGCAGGCCCAGGATGCGTCATATCTGATTACTCATCAGTATCTATCCTCGGGCCATTTGTCGTCTTTTGCCTTGACACGTCCGTAGATGCGTCATACGCTCCACCTGCTCCCAGCAACAGACGAATTGAACTAGAACACAGCGGCCGTTCTTACGCTGCTCGGGCCGTATCGTTTTAGGCCTAAACAGCAGTGTGCGCTACCGCGTGTGTAGATGTTACAAACGGCAGAGTTGCCAATCGTTGCGGCTCTATGTCTGAAGTTGCGTTCATTCATCTGATCGTCGAAAAACAATCCGGAATTCGCTCCCTCGCGCAGGTGGCAACCGCCTTGCCCATACGCGCGCCCGGCGGGAGCGCAGTCTCATCATCCGCGCATCCTGGTCAAGCCACATCTGAATTCCCGATTGCGGCGTTCGGACGGTTCCCGGAACCGGCCCCTGCCGCAACGGTGACTGTGTGCGCGCGCCGGCCCGCGCCGCGCGTGCGCGCCACGGGTGCAGCGTGATCGGGAAACCGCCGATATCAGAGCGGGAGTCCGGCTCCTCGAGACATGCCCCGCAGCCATTGAGCCACTATCACGCGCCCGCGCGTGTTGAACAGACGGAGGTCCGTTTCATGGCACATCCCGTGTGCTTCTCAGGTCGTACTGTGCGAGTCGTTCGCCTCATGCTTGTCACACTGCTCGCGGTGTGCGGGTGCGCACAGATCGTCGGCGCCCAGACCACTGTGACGCTCAGTACGCCGGGCACACATATCAATGTCGATACGACGATCCAGGGTGGAACGTCTGCGCTCGTCGACTTCGGGTTCAGTGACGTCTTGGCGTCGAAGGTGAGCTCCGAGAACTTCACGCGTCGGATCCTCATGAAGTTCGACACGCAGAACTTCATTCCCGCCAACGCGGTCATCCAGAGCGCCAAGCTGTATCTCGTGCTCAAGGCGGCCGAGAGCAGCGATCAACGGCCGCTGACGGTGTTTTACGTCAGCAAATCGTTCACCGCCCATGAGACCAATTGGTTGTACGCGAAGCTGGGCACGGCCTGGAGCCAGGCCGGGGCGGATCTCTCTGGCAGCTACAGCACGACCTACGTCGGAAATGCGGTCGGTTCGACCTACACGTTCGATCTGACGCAGCTCGTTCAGAAGTCGGTGAACGGCGCCTTCGGGTCGTCGCGTTATACGCGCCTCGCCGTGGTCGACTCCGGCGGCAACGCCGGCGGCAACTACAGGGCGTTCTATTCGACACGGGCGACGGATGCTTCGGTCCGGCCGCGGCTGGTCATCACGTATGGATCCTCCGACGTGGTCGCGCCGCCACCGCCACCGCCGCCGCCACCGCCACCGCCGCCGTCGAGCGTTTCCCTGCGCGTGATGCAATGGAACATGCACAAGACGAAGCGGTCGGACGGCGCGTGCGACATCGACTTCACCGCCAACACGATCGTGGCGCAGAATCCGCAGGTGGTCAGCCTGAATGAGGTGAATTTCTACGCCGGCACCTGTGGATGGAACGTCGACCAGAGCGAGAGGCTGGAGTCGCTGCTGGAGCAGAAGACCGGCGTGCAGTGGTACCGGCAGTCGGTCAATCCCAACGGTGTCGGCAACGCCATATTGTCGCGCATTCAGCCGGTTGCCTCGAGCTCGTATCTTCTCGACTATGGCCGCGGCGTCGCCGAGATGACCATTGTCGTCAATGGCCGCAACGTCAATCTGTTCTCCACCCACGTCGACTACGACAACGCATCATGGCGGACCCTGCAGACCAATGAAGTGGTCGGCTGGGCCGTCCACTTCTCGGACCCGCGCATCGTCATGGGCGACTTCAACACGTGGCCCGGCACAGGCGATTACTACATCGTGGCGACACCCTATCAGGACGCGTGGGTGGCGGCGCAGAATGCCGGCACTGCCAGCTCGTACAACGGCACCGGCGCGACGAACGGAAGCTCACGCTTCGATTACGTCTATCACACACGAAGCGGCGTGCTGTCGCTCACCAGCGTCACGGTGCCGAACACGATGGTGAATGGCCTGTACCCGTCCGACCACGATCCGGTGATCGCCGTCTACAACGTGAACTGATTACCGCCTCGCATGAACTGAGCGAGGCGAGCATCACTGCGCCACAGGCGCGAAGACCATGACGAGGGTTTCCTGATGGTCTTCGCCGGCGCAGCCAGCCGCGGCCCTCAACGCGCGAACCGCAGGAAGTTCACGTTGGTCATGCCGCTGGTGCCGTTGGCGATGAAGACCAGTCGTACCGCGCGTCGGCCTGCTTGAAGCGCAATTCCCTCTACGCGCAGCGTCTGCCAGGCCTGCCAGGCGCCGGTGTTCGGCACCTCGAGTATCCCCGTGACATCGCGGCCGTCGACTTCGACGCGCAATGACCGCCCTCGTCGAAGTTCTCGGCTTCCACCGTTCCGGGCAGCGTGACCGGCGCGCCCCCGTACGGTCTCGACGCGCTGGAAGGCGACAGCTCGAGGCGATTGACATTGGCCACGCTGCCGGTCGACCCATTCGCGTCGAACGCGAGTCTCAGCGTGTGGAGACCGGCGGCGAGCGGCAGCTGCGGAACGGTCACCGTTGTCCACGATTGCCAGCCGCCGGTGTTCGGGACCTGGATCGCCCCGGTCACATTCACGCCATCCACTTCCACGTGCAGCAGGCCACCCGACCCGCTCGATGCAAGCCGGAGCGACAGGTCGTGTGGCGCGGCCGCACCGACATCGATCGTGTACTGCAGCCATTCACCGGGTTTCGCCCAGCCGACGTCATAGCCGCCGCCGGTATCCCTGGTGGTCTCGATGTCGACGTCGGTCGAGCGGAAGGCGCCGCCTCTGTTGCCCGCCGTCGTGTCATGGTAGGCGACACCCTCGCCGCCCTCATCGAAGTGCTCGGCCTGAAGAATGCCCGGGATGGCTGCCGGTGTTCCGCCGAAGGGCCGCGCCGCTGAACCGGCGCCTTTCACGATTGAGAAGTAGTCGCGCGGCGCGCCCGTGCTGTCGACGAACGTCGCGTCGAGGCGGCTGCCGTCGACATCGAGAACAAATGATCCCAGCGTCGCTTGCGATAGATACATCGCCGGGTGGGTGAGCGTGCCTCCGCCTGTTTGTCCACCCACACCTGCCACGACGTAGACGGCGCCTTCGTGTGGTGCCGTTCCCACCGAAGCCTTCGCGTAGACCCCTGACTGATCCTCCCGTCCGTTGCCGGCGTCTTTCTTCATCGTCTGGGTGAGTGTCGTCGACACGCCATAGTGGCCATCGAGCAGGAACGATCGCTCGTAGGAATGGCTATGCCCGGCGAGTACGAGGTCGACGCCGAAGCTCTCCAGGATGGGCAGCGCGTTCTGGCGCATCTCGACCAGCTCGATTTCCGTGTCCGAATCGTGCGAACCCTTCGAGTACGGCGGATGATGGAAATAGACGATCACCCACTGCTGCGTGTTGGCAGCGAGATCGTGCTGCAGCCACGTCAGCATCGGGCCGGTCGGGGAGCGGTCCGTTTCGAACGACTCGAGACAGACGAAATGAATATTGGCGTAGTCGAACGAATAGTAGGCCTCGGACCCTGACGCGACGCCGCCAGCTTCGCCCTGCGTGGGCAGCGTGAACATGTCGAAGTACGGTCCCGTGTTGGTCGCGGCATCGGAGCCATATCCGTCGTGGTTCCCGTACGCAGGCCACAGCACTGTCTTGCGCAGCATCGACGGATACATGTCGAAGACGGCGCGTTGGTACTCGGCATCGAGACCGTCGTTGTAGGCGTTGTCGCCCAGCATCAGCCACAGGTCGGTCTCGCGCGTCGCGGTATAGCTCGTGTACGCGTCGCCGACGGCTTGTGCGTTGGCGTCGGCGGTTCCGGAGTCGCCGATGACCCACACCCGCGTTGGACGGTTCATCCCAGGCAGCGGCGGCGTTCGGAAGTGGAACGTCGCGTCGCCCGCCAGCGTCTGGGTCGGCGTTCCAACTGAGTAGTAATAGAGCGTGTCGGGTGCGAGACCAGTCACCTTCACGTGGTGCTCGGTGCTGGCGGACGCTTCCTGCACCGACCCCGACACGACGCTAGGCGCAGGTCCGACCTGCGTCAGCAGTAATCGCGATCACGCAACGGGCAGCTCCGCGACACATTTCGTTGCGACGTGGCTGATGTGCCTGTTCCGTGGTCCGCCGCGCCGACGCATTCGTAATCGAGCGACGAAATTCCGACGTTTGCCCTCGTCACGACCACGCGTCACCGCCCGCGACTTCACAGCTCTTCTGTAGGAACTGCTCTCGCAATGACGGGTGCGGTGCCGTGCCGCGCTCTGCCTCCGCGGCGGAGCCGTCACCGCCAGACCCAACACCCCGCAGGAGAGACCGTCCTTGAAGAAGATGATTTTCGCGACGTTCGTGTGTGTCGTTGTCGCAGACCTTGCCGCAGGTGGATCGCTGAAGCTGTCGCGTCCCCCGAAGGTCCGTTCCATTTCAATCGCCCTGTCACCGACGTCCGCGACGTTGACCGCGGGCGCGTCGATGCTGTTCACGGCGCAAGTCAAAGGTTCATCCAGCGCAGTGAGCTGGCAAGCCACGTGCGGCACCATCGATTCGCGCGGTCGGTACACGGCGCCAGCCACCAATGCCAGATGTGATGTGCGCGCGACGGTCAGCACGGTGACCTCGTCGCCAGCGGTTGTCACTGTCGATGCGCCGGTTCCCCCGCCTTCAGAGCCGCCTCCGCCTGGCGAAACAGTGATCCCCGTCCAGCCGTTGCCCGGGATTTTCGAAGCGGCGCTCGCGCAAGCGGTGACCGCCGCGCAGTCGGGGCCCGTCACGATGGTTCTCGCGCCTGGAGACTACAGGGGGAACTTCGTCCTGCCGCGGACCGGCTCATCCTACCGGATCACCATTACGGCCGACCCCTCACAACTTCCTCCCGCAGGGACGCGGATGACGCCTGCGTATGAGGGATATCTGCCGCGGTTGGTGCCCGCGTATGAGTTCGTGACGCCGCTGGTCGTCAATGGCGACAACTACACACTCCGCGGCCTGCAGGTGGTCACGCCGGGGGTCGGTTTCACCACGGTCGACGTGATGGCCGACGGCACGGGCGCCTTCCCACGCAATGTGACCTTTGACCAGATGCTGATTCGCGGAAACGAAACGACCGGCGGTCATCGCGGCATCGCTGCCAATGGGATCAACGTCACCATCACCAACTCCTGGATCGATCGGATGTGGGAAGTCGGGCGCGACTCCCAGGGCGTCGCCGCGTGGGATACGCCGGGACCACTGACCGTGATCAACAACTACCTGGAAGCGAGCGGCGAGAACTTCCTGCTCGGCGGCAGCCCGCCGTCGTGCGCCTGCGTGCCCAGCGACGTCGTGTTCTCGAGGAATACGGTGAGGAAGGATCCGGCGTGGCGAAGCATGAGCACGCAGCCGCAGGTCAAGAATCTCTTCGAGATCAAGACCGGCCGCCGCATCACCGCCACCGGGAACACGTTCCGTTACAACTGGATGAACGCGCAAACAGGCTGGGCGATTCTCTTTACGCCGCAGGTCGATTCAGGTGATGCCCCGGTCGCCGAGGACATCGTCTTCAACGGCAATATCATCCGCGATGTGTCGAGCGGGTTGAGTGCGGCCGCCGTCGCGGGTCCGTTGCGACGGATTACGGTGCGCGACAACGTCTGGATGAATCTCGATCTGAATACCTGGGACGGCGATGGCCGCTGGGCCCTGATTCAGGGTGGAACCTATGGTGCTGACGACATCACGCTCGTGAACAACACGGTGATTGGTCTTACCGGCAATCAGTTCCTCGGGCTCTACAGCGACGTTCCCATGCAGCGGCTCACGCTGACCCACAACGTCGTCGAACAGCGCGAATATGGCGTTCATTCGATAGCAGGACTTGCCGCCGACGCGCTGGCCGCGGTCGCCCCAGGCAGCGTGTTCGTGGACAACGCGGTCATCGGGCCCGATCTGAACCTGAAGTGGCCGGTTGGCAACTTCCGCATCGACTTCAACGTGGCGGATCAGTTCGATTCGCAGTATGCAATCAAGCCGGGTTCGCCCCTGGCTGGTCTGTTGACGAGTGATGGAGCGGCCGTCGGAGCAGATCCTTCGGTCCTGCCGCACTAACCGGACCGTCGCGTCAACGACGAAAGGACGTGGAAGTGGCTACTCCGGCAGGTGTAGCCCTTCCTTCTCAACACGATCCAGCCCGAGCCTTGCTTCACGAGTCCAGGAACGGTCCGGCTTAGCCGGCTCATCGCGATCACAGGCAACCGCAGCCGGAGCAAATCTTGCTCTCGAGGCGATCGACGGATCCTCTCGTCACAAGGAGAGTACGCTGTTGCGGTTTGGTTCGGGTGCGTACCTGAATACCTGTCAGCTCGCGGCAATCGTTGCGGTGTTCGTTGCTGCTCCGTGCGCGGCTGCCGAGAGGCACGTGCCGCCCAACGGGAACCTGCAGGCCACCATCGATGCCGCCCGTCCCGGTGACACCATTCTGCTGGCGCCCGGCGGCACGTATGTGGGTAATTTCACGCTCCCGGTGCATGGCGGGACGACCTACATCACCATCCGATCGGCGGCGGACGATCGCCTGTTGCCCCCGGCGAACGAGCGAATCTCGCCGCAGTACGTCGCGCAACTTCCGAAGCTGAAGTCGGGAAACTCGAGTCCGGTCATCGCCACCGCGCCAGGTGCAGCCTATTGGCGGCTGCTCTTCCTCGAGCTGTTGCCCAACACGCGAGGGGCCAATGACATCGTCACCCTCGGTGACGGGTCGGCCGCGCAGAACGCCCCGGGAAAGGTCCCGCATCACCTGATCCTGGATCGCGTCTACATTCATGGCGACGCTCTCCACGGACAGAAGCGCGCGGTCGCCTTGAACAGCGGCGAGACCAACATTCTCAACTGCCACGTCTCCGGGATTCGTGCGATCGGCCAGGATTCCCAGGCGATCGCCGGGTGGAGTGGACCCGGTCCCTACACGATCGAGAACAACTATCTCGAGGCGGCCGGTGAGGTGGTGCTCTTTGGCGGTTCCCTCGTGCCGATCCGCAATCTGGTACCGTCGAACATCGTCATTCGGCGCAACACCATCACGCGTCCGGTGAGCTGGCGCGATCCAGTGATCGCTTCCCCGAATATGGTCACAGCGAATGTGATGAGCGGCGGCCAGTTGCCTGCCGGGCGCAACGTGTATCGTGTCGTGGCGCGCCGACCCGCCTATGATGCGCAGGCGTGGTCGGAGCCGTCGGTCGAAGTGAGCGCGACCGTTAGCGCCAACGATCGCGTTGTTCTGACGTGGGCTCCGGTAGCGGACGCGACCGAATACAGGGTTTATGGGCGCACAGCGGGCGCGACTGGTTATTGGACCGTGTCGGCGCCGGGCTTCACGGATGATGGCCGACCGCCTGCTGCACAAGGACGGCCCGAGGGCGCCACGCGATGGCAAGTGAAGAATCTGCTCGAACTGAAGAACGCCCGGCACGTGCAGATCGCGAACAATCTGTTCGAGAACAACTGGGCGCAGGCGCAGAGCGGGACGGCGATCGTGTTGACACCCCGCACCGAGGGTGGGCAATTTCCATGGTGTGTGGTCGAGGACGTGGTCTTCGAATACAACGTCGTGCGAGGTGTCGGCGCTGGATTCAATATTCTCGGCATCGACGACGAGGCACCGAGCCAGCAGACGAACAACATCCGGATCCGCCACAACGAGTTTGTCGACATGACCTCGCGGTGGGGCGGCTCGGGCTATTTTGCGCTCGTTCATGGACGCCCACGTGACATCGTCATCGACCACAACACGATCGTGTCCGAGGGCGGAGGGGGCGTGATTCAGGTCGACGGTCCACCCATCGAAGGGTTCGTTCTGACGAATAACGTGGCGCGGCACAACAGCTACGGCATCATCGGCAGCAGTCACGCCCCGGGCATGAACAGCATTCAGGCGTTCTTCCCGAAGGCGGTCATCACTCGCAACGTCCTGGCAGGAGGAAGCGGCGCCCAATATCCGCCCGGAAACGCGTTTCCGTCGGTGGCAGAGTTCGAATCGCACTTCGTGGACTACCGGCGCGGCAACTTTGCCCTGCGGCCGGGGACGGACTGGTCGCGTGCCGCGACCGACGGACTCGACCTGGGCGCGGTGGTTCCCGAGCGTGAGCGCCCGCGCAGCGCCGTAGGCGACGCCACGCCGGCGGGTGGACGGTAACAGCGCCGTGATCCGTCCCCTGTATCGATACCTGATGCTGGCGCTCGGCGCGGCTGCGCTCGCAATCTACGTCACATCTTCGACGCCAGCCGCGACGGCGGTCCACAAGGTTCCCCCGGGCGCCGACCTGCAGGCAGTGCTCGATGCCGCGCAACCGGGCGACGAGATTCTGCTCGCGCCGGGTGCGACCTATCGCGATGCGTTCACGTTGCCGCGCAAGGGCGGCGACCAGTTCATCGTCATCAGAACGGACGCCGCCGCCGAGGAACTGCCGGGCCCGGGAGTTCGCACGTCACCGTCGTATGCGCCCGTGCTGGCAAAGATCAAATCGGCGAGCACCACCGGCACGATATCGGCGGAAGCCGGCGCGCATCACTGGCGGCTGGAGAATCTGGAGATCGAAGGCAACCCCGCCGGCATCGGCGACATCGTCGTGCTCGGCGGCAGTCAGACGCAGACCAGCACGTCGCAGATGCCGCATGACATCATCCTCGACCGCGTCTACATCCACGGCGATCCGGTTGCCGGTCACAAACGCGGCGTCGCGCTGAACAGCGGCTACACCGAGATCATCAACAGCTACATCTCGGACATCAAATCCCGCGGCCAGGATGCGCAAGCGATCGCAGGATGGAACGGCTCCGGCCCGTACGTGATCGAGAACAACTACCTCGAAGCCTCGGGAGAGAACGTGCTCTTCGGCGGGGCGGACCCGAGCATCCGCGATCTGGTGCCCGCCGACATCCGCATTCGACGCAACGTGATGACGAAACCGCTCGTCTGGCGCGACGAGCGATGGCTCGTGAAGAACGCGTTCGAGCTCAAGAACGCGCGCCGCGTCCTCATCGAAGGGAACCTCTTCGAGAACTCGTGGGTCTCGGGTCAGATCGGGTTTGCGATCGTGTTCACCCCCAACAATCAGGATCACCACGCGCCGTGGACGGTCGTGGAAGATGTGACGTTCCGCGACAACGTCGTCCGGCATGCCGGCGGTGGTGTGAACATCACCGGCATCGATTACGCCTACGGTAGCGGCCGGACCCGGCGGATTCAGATCGCGAACAACCTTTTCTACGACATCGACGCGCAATGGGGAGGGCCCGGGACCGGCATCTTCCTGCAGATCGGCAACTCGCCGCGCGATCTGGTCGTCGAGCGAAACACGGTCGTTCACAGCGGCAACGTGATCACCGTGTACGGTCAACAGAACGGCGCGCCGTGGCCCGTCGATGGGTTTGTGTTCCGCGAGAACGTGATGCGGCACAACGACTACGGGATCATCGGCGACGGGCTGGCACCGGGTCTGGGAACGCTGACTCGCTATTTTCAACCGCTGCTGTTCGACCGCAATGTGCTCGCCGGAGGCAATCCGGCGTCCTATCCTGCGGGCAACTACTTCCCATCCGTCGCGGAATTCGACGCGCTGTTCGCGAACGCGGCGGCCGGGGATTTCACGATTATCCCGGTAAGCCCGTTCGCTACAGCGGCATCCGATGGTGGCGCGCTCGGTGTGGATGTCCGTCGGCTGACGACAGCGGTGGGCGGAAGCGTCCCCCCGGCATCTGGTGGAACGGGTGAGCCTGACGGGCCGTGCCGCCCCGTGTACAGGTGCGAAGCGAATGGGGCGGCGCCGAACAACTAGAGAACGATCGACTTACTTCGTGACCTCGAAGACCACCACCGATCCATACGCGCGCAGGAATGCAAAGCGGCGGAGCAGTTCTCTGTCCGCTCGATAGGCTTTCGCGAGAACCGATGGGCGCGCGCCGCATACGGTCAGCAGCGACACGAACGGGAGCTCGAATTCGCGCACGGCGAACGTGCGGAAGAGGGAGGCGAAGCGCTCGATTTCCTCGCTGCGCAGCGGACGTTCGAATGGCGACACGTCGGGTTGACGATACGGAATCATGGCTCGAATCGCCGCAATCACCCGTGAGTTGCGTACTGGTTCCTTGAAGATGGCGCGGCCGCCCGGCTTGAGGACGCGGTGTACTTCGCGCGCCGCCAGATCGAGATCGAGGTGATGCAGGACCGCCATCCCGAACACGACATCCACCGAGTCGCTGTGCAGCGGAATCCCATGCGCCGACCCGCACAGTGGACGCACCTGCTTGCCAAACCCGTCGAGCTCGATGCGCCTCCGGGCCAGGCCGAGGAGGTCAGTGGAGATGTCGAGGCCGAGGACGTTGGCACCGTGCGAGGCGAGGAGCGGCGTGAATTCGCCGTCGCCACATCCGAGGTCGAGCACGCGTTGTCCGGACGCGTCGCCAAGCCGATGCAGCGCGTATTCGAGCGCGTAGGCGGTATCGCCAGGCGGGTTTGCGTAACGAGCGATGACCCGCGGGGACGTCCTGGTCACCCTGCCGGTCAGATCCGCCTGCAGCGCGCTGCGTTCGATTTCGGCGCGCTCCCACCGTTTCAGTAGCGCAGTATCCGTGGTTGTCATGGCACCTACCTGGCTCAGGCAATCGCGCGCTGTTCTTGTCTCGCCACCTTCTTCAGTCGCGCATAGGCCTTCGCGCGTGCCCGCACGACATCGCGTCCGCACACCGCCAGGCCGAGCACGTAGTAGAACGTCCAGTTGAACGCGACCGAGGCGAACAGGGCGCTGACGAACCAGCCGACGGTGCAGGCCACCATCGCTGCCCCGTGCGTTTGCAGGAACACCCGTTCGTCGTCGTCCAAACCGTCCTCGGGCTCGACGGAAACGCCTCGCGGTCTGGTTCGCTTCCGGTAGATCCACGAGAGCCGGCGTTGAGTCCAGAAGGCCGCCGTCAGGGTACGGCCGATCAGGAACACAAACACCGCGACCCCACAGATACCGAGCTCGGCGGCGACCTGCAGCAGCGCATTGTGCGTTTCGCGCCAGCGTTTCACGCCGCCCAGATCCAGGTTCTGGAATTGTTCCATTCCGACACCTGTGAGCGGGTGATCGAGAAACACCTGCCACCCCTCTTGGAGCAGCTGCTTACGTTCCTCTCTGGATCCGGTGGGGTCCTTCTCGGCATCGGTAATACTGGCCATCCGCGCCCAGAAGGATTCGGGCAGCGCCGGCAATATGAGGATGCCACCGAGGACGAGCGCGATCAGGGTCGCCGGACCGAGACTGCGCGACACGAGGAGAAACGTGGCCAACATGGCGACAGTGCCGAGGAGGCCCCCCCGCGACTTGGTCAGGATGACCACCACCAGCATCAGCAGCGAGATCCCGGCGCAGAGCATGCGTCTGAGCGGTGGCCCCGGACGCCTGACGAAGATGAGCGCAATCGGCAGGAACGACGCGAGGTTCAGGGCGAGGTCATTGGGATTTTCGAAGAAGCCGTCCACCGGTCCGGCCGCCCTGTTTCCTTCGACCAGGTTCACACCGCGCACGTAGTTGAGGATCACCCAGATCGAAAAGTAGCCGAACGCGAGCACGATGACCCAGCAGATCCGCTCGATGCGTTTCGGCGAGGTCACGCAGTTGACGATCAGCACGAACCCGAAGGTGATCGGTATGAAGTTGTTCTGGAACGCATCGAAGGCGCCGCCCGGCCACCATGATGTGGGAATGGTGGCCAAGATGACGAGAGCGAGAGCCACTACGCCCAGCAGCTCGGGGTTGAGGCGCAGGATCGGGTTGCGCCGCGACAGGTTCGTGAACAGCATCCCGCACAGGCCGATAAGCGCGGCCATGTCGGAGAGATGCGCGTTCTGAAAGCCCGGAATCTGGTCCTGCGGCCGGAAGAACAGCAGGATCGTGAACAGGAGCAGTCCACCCCAGCCCCAATCCCACGTCTCGAGTCGCGTCAGCCGCACGGGTGACGGCTCGTGACTCAGCTCTGCGGCGATGACGCTCGCCCGTGCCGGGACGGACGGATGCACATGGCTTCCGAACGCCAGGCGCTCGCGGTGGATCATCGCCACACCTTGCGCCCGCGCATGGCGTCGACCAGCGCGGCCACCGCGGCATAGTTCATCATCACGAAGGCGAGTGCTACCCGCGACGCGCGGTCAAGCAGCCTCACGGTTCACCTCACAGGCAGCCATGCCGCCCGTTCGTGCCCGCCGGTCGAGCGCCGCGCCATAGATCGCGAGCCCGTAAAACGCGAGTTGCATCACGAAGGTGGCGACGTAAAACGGAGCCGGCGCCTTGATCACCAGCCCGGCGTTCGAAACCAGAATCGCGATGAGGGCGTAGGGTGCGAGCAGACGTCCGACCTTGTGTGACATGAACTGCAGCCAGACGGGATTGGCGCCGGGAATGAGCACGCGCGGCTCCTGCGCGAGAAGCTGGAAGTTCCCAGCCAAGGTGCGGGTCTTGCGCCGCAGTTCGTGTGCAGCATCTTTGGCCGTCTCGTCGAACGCCCGCGCTTCGGCTTCGAATGTCACCCGATACCCGCGCATCACCAGGCGCATCGGGCCGAGCACGTCATCGAGCAGCGTGTCGGTCGGCAGGCACTGCCACAAGTAGCGGCGCATCGCGTAAATCGCGCCCGTGACGCCGACCATCGAGCCGGCGACCGCTTCGTGGCGTCGCAGCCACTTTTCGTACTTCCAGTACGCGCCGATACCTTCGCCGATGGTCGACGGCGATTGGTCGCCGCTCGACTGGTCGGCGCGTTCGCAGTCGAGCACCAGCTCGCCCGACACGGCGGCGACGTGCGGATCGCGAAAGTGTGCGACGAGCCGGCGAATGGCATCCGGTGCGAAGCGTTGACGCGCATCGGCGAACACCAGAATCGGATGGACGGCGCGGAGCACGGCCGCGTTGAGCGCATTGGCCTTGCCGAGCGGCGGCAGGAGGATCAGCTCAATCCGGTTTCGGTACGGAGCCAGCGCTTCGACGGTTCCGTCCGTCGAGCCGTCCGAGGCGACGATGATCTGCAGCCGGTCGGCCGGGTAGTCGCAGTCGAGCAGATTCTCGATCCGGCCCGGAAGACGATGGCCCTCGTTGCGGGCGGCGACGATGATCGATACGCCGGGACAATCGTCGCGCCGTTGCGAGCGCGCCGCAGGAGGCGGGCCCGGTTGACGGCGCACGAGACGCGTGTACGCGGCCAGAAGCAGCGGATACCCGACGTAGACATAGGCCACGAAGGCCACCGATACCCAGAAGACCGACTCCATCACGGTTCGCTCTACCCCTCGACCTATGCTCCCTGCTGGGTGCTGAACGCGGCGAACACGGCCCGGCGCACTCGTTCCCACACCGTCGGTATCGGTGCCGGCCGCTCATAGGGTTGAACGCGGAGGCCGGTCTCCGAAACGATCCGCACGGCAGGCGCCGGTGTTGTGGTCGCGAATGTATTGACGACGGGCGCTGGCCGTGCCGTCGCGCCGATGGCCCGCGGAGCCGCAACCGCCACCGTGCCGGGGTTGAACGTCGGGGCCGCGCTGGTCAGCCGCCGCGACGTTTCGAGCAGTCGCATCTCTTCTTCGAGAATGCGCTGTTGCGCGGCAATCGCCTGTTCGCGCTGCGCCACCTGACGCTCCCGCTGTGCGAGCAGCTGTTCCTTCTTGCGCACTTCATCGGCGATGCGCAGCGCTTCTTCGGTCTCGGCCACCGACACGGTCGAGGCCACCGCGGCTTCGACCGCCTCTGCGTCGTAGGAGGCGAGAATGCCGGTGACGTCGAGCTCCGCCAGCGCCTCCTGTGCGATTCCCAGATCGATATCTCGGCGATCGACGCCGTACGCGAACAGCAACGTCGCATCGGCGATGACGTTGATGATGCGCGGCACCCCGTGACTGCGCTGATGAATCAGGTTGGTGACGTCGCGCGGGAATTCCACCGGTGTACCGGTCGACGCGCGCTTCAGCCGATGATTGACGTAGTTGGCCGTTTCTCCCGCGTCGAGCGGCTGCAGGTGATAGCTCACCGTGATGCGCTGACGCAGTTGCTCGAGCTGTGGCAGCGCCAGCTTCTCCCGCAGCTGCGGCTGTCCGATCATGACGATCTGAATCAGCTTCGACTTCTCGGTCTCGAGGTTGGACAGCATCCGGATTTCCTCGAGCGCCGGCAGACTGAGGTTCTGCGCCTCGTCGATGGCGAGAATCGTCAGCCGCCCGGCCTGACGCTGCTCGACGAGGAACGAGGCGAGCGCCTTGAGCAGCACCGGCTTGCTCATGCCGGTCGGATCGATGCCGAAGTCGAGGACGATCGCTTCGAGCAGCTCGCGCGGATCGAGCATCGTGTTCATGATCCGGGCGACCGTCGTCGTCGAATCGAGTCGCCGCAGCAGCGCCTGCAGCATCGTCGTCTTGCCCGATCCGATCTCGCCGGTGATGACGACGAAGCCGGCGTGGCCTTCGATGCCGTAGCGCAGATAGCTCAGCGCTTCCTGGTGCACTTTGCTCGGATAGAGGTACTCCGGGTCGGGACTCAGGGCGAATGGGCGCTCACGAAGCTGAAAGTATTTTTCGTACATTGGCTCTCTCTACGCGGACCGCGCGATGCGTCCGCCTTCGCAGCCCGCAACGAGCGGCTGCTTCGGCGAGACAAGTCCGCCTTCGCAGCCGGCAGCGAGGGGCTGCGTCGGCGAGACCAGGGCCGGTGCCAGCACGCGGTCGGGCGACGACGCACTTTCGTTTTCAATCTGGGGGAGCACCACTTCGACAGCCCGCCGGAAGTCTTCGGGACAGTCGATCTCGATCCAGGGATACCCTCGTGTGCCGATCGCGTGCAGCGGCCGGTGGTGCGCGAACGCTTCGAAGGCGCGAGGCGCCCACGCGCGACGCTCGCCGGCTTTGACCAGCGCATCCATTTCGCCAATCAGCAGCCGCGCGCCTGCCGGACCGAACTTCACGAGCCCCACGTTCTCCGCATCAGCCTCGTCGAGCGGCATCGTTTTGCTCATGTGGGTGATTCGCCCGCAGCGTACCCGCACCTTCATCTCTTCCTCGCCGAACATCGTGTCGTCGTCGCGATAGGCGACCAGTGCCGCGTCCTCGACGGGCGCGGTGATGAGGTCTCTGACGAGCTGCGGGTGCAGGACGACATCGCAATTCATCACGACGAAGCCGCTACTGAGGAAACCACGCGCAAGCCACAGCGAGTACAGACTGTTGGTGTCGGCGTACACCAGGTTGTGCACGAAGGTCACACCGCGGCAGTGCCGCCGCACGCTGTCGGCCCCACAGCCGATGACGACGAGGATCTCGTCGACACCTGCGTCGCGCAGCATGCGCACGTTTCGCGACAGCAGCGTCTCGTCGCCGACCGTCACCAGGCATTTCGGCGAGTCGGCGCTGTGGCCATTGAGGCGCACTCCGCGTCCGGCTGCCAGGATCACGCCGCGCATCGTTGGTCTCCGTGGGATGCGGCGCGGACCTTCATGGTCCGCGAAAGAGGGCGGTGCTTCACGACCGCGATGCCGAGCAATGCACTTGCCAGTCGCATCACTTTGCACCCCTGCCGGACAGAATCACCTTCACGGTGTCGAAGACGATCGACAGGTCCAAGGCGATCGAGACGTGCTTGATGTAATAGAGGTCGTAGCGCAGTTTCTCGATCGCGTCTTCCACCGACGACCCGTAGCGGTACTTCACCTGCGCCCATCCGGTGAGCCCTGGCTTGACCGAAAGGCGCTGCAGGTAGAACGGGATCTCGGCGGCGAGCTGCTCGACGAAATACAGGCGCTCGGGCCGTGGGCCGACGAAGCTCATGTCGCCGCGGATCACGTTCCACAACTGCGGCAGCTCGTCGAGGCGGGTGATGCGGATGAAACGTCCCACGCGTGTTACGCGCGCGTCACCGTCCTGTGCCCACACAGGCGTGCCGCCTTGTTCCGCGTCGATGCGCATCGAGCGGAACTTGAAGAGCGTGAACAGCTTGCCCTTTTCGCCCACGCGTTCCTGGCAGTAGAGCACCGGACCCGTGGATTCGAGGTACACCGCCAGCGCCGTGAGGACCATGAATGGTGCCGCCAGAACGAATCCCACCGCGGCGATCACGACATCGAACGCGCGCTTCACCACCCGCGTCGGCCGCGACACGACGAAGCCGTCCGAGAAGATCAGCCAGCTCGGCTTGAGGTTGTCGACGAGGATCTTGCCGGTGAGCCGCTCGTACGCCGTGGCGGCGTCCTCGACGCGCGCTCCGGATGCCTTTGCGGTGAGCAGTTGCGACGTGGGCAGGTGGCCGCGGCGATCGGACATGCCGACGACGATGCGATCGATCTGCAGCGTCTGGACGAGTCGGGGAATATCCTCGGCACCGCCGATGACGGCTCGCTCCAGGAACGGGGCACCCGGCTGTTCGTTGACGAACCCGACGATGCGGTAGCCGAACTCGTGCCGGTTCTGCATCTCGCGCGCGATCATCCGAGCGATCGGGCCGGTGCCGACGATGAGGACGCGCTCCTCGAGGGGAGCGGTATAGGCGAGGCGCTGGAAGACGAGGCGCCACGCGACGATGGCGATCAGGAAGATGACGAGTGACGAGACGAAGATCTGGTGGCCCAGCGCGAGTGACGGGGCCACCAGGTAGAGCAGCGCAATGAGGATCGACGCCGCGCCGGCCGCCTGGAGGAGCCGGATGAGCAGTTCCCGGCTGGAGTGGACGACGTTCAGGTCGTAGAGGTCGTTGTAGTAGAAACACACCAGGCACAGGCCGGTGACGAACGCGATCTTCCACAGCGTGGGTGTCAGCGCGGCATCCACGCCGCTGTGCACCCGGGTGGCGATCGCGATCGAGCCGAAGATCAACAGGAGCTCGCACCCGAAGACCGTCAGACCGCGCAGCGAGACGTACCTGTTGAACAGCTGCATGGGTGCGAACCTTACCGGGCCTCGTTGAGCACGATGCCGAGCACCTTCTCGTCGTCGAAGGCGGCGAGCGCCCGATCGAGCGCCGGCCGCTCGGTTTTGCCGACGCGCACCACGACGACAGCGCCGTCGACCATCGGTGCGACCGTGCCCACGTCCGACACCGGCGTGACGCCGGGCAGATCCAGAATGACGCGATCGAAGCGTGTGCGCAGCGCGTCCAGCGTCCGGCGCATTGCCGACGAGCCGAGCAGCTCCGACGGGTACTCGGGAATGCCGCCCGCCGTCAGGACGGTGAGACGCAGCTCCGGCAACACGAGGAGCGCCTGGTCGAGCGTCACCGTTCCGCTGAGGACGTCGCTCAAGCCAGGTCCGCTCTCGATTCCGAGCAGCGAGTGAATCGACGGCGTGCGCAAGTCGGCATCGAGCAGCAGCACGCTGCGCTGGTACTCCTGCGCCATGGCGAGCGCGAGATTGGCGGCGGTCACGGATTTGCCCTCGGCCAGGCCGGGACTCGTGATCGCAATCACCCGCAGCGGTGACATCTCCTCGCGCTGCGCGACGCGGGCCCGCAGTCCGCGATACCGCTCGGCGGCGGTCGAGTGCGGTGCGATCGCCGATACCAGCGTGTGATGCAGCGTCGCCCGTGCCGTCCGCATTCCCGGCTGCGTATCCGCCAGGGGCGATGTCGGCAGCGTGGCGACCACGGGTCCGCGGTGGGCGATTGGATCCACCAGGGGCTCCGCCAGCGGGATCGGGATGCGCGTCACGACGGTGGGCGCCGGGTCGGCGACGCCGGCGTGTGTCGCGCGTGCGGTGCCGTCGCGCTCCGCCTTGGCGAGAATGTCCTGAATACGACTCATGTCCCTTCTCTCCTCAAATGTGAGCCAGGCGCGGGATCTCGGCGAGGACTGGCAGGTCGAGGTCGGTCAGCGAGCGCGCGTCGTAGATCGAGCGGTCGAGATACTCGACGCCGAGCCCTAACGCACCACCCAGACAGAGCCCGACGAGCAGCACCACGATCAGCAGCCGCGGGAGGTTCGGCGACGCGGGTTCCTTCGGCAGCGCGGCGCGCGCCTGAATGGTGAAGCGCTCGCTGCCACGGTTCTTCTCGACGCCCTGCGCGAGCTCGGCGTCGCGCAGCTTGTTGATCAGGACACCGTATTGCTGCTTCTCGAGGTCGTAGTCGCGCGCGAGCGTCGCCACCTGCTGTTCGACGCGCGGCGCCGATTCCACGCGGGCGCGATACATCCCGATCTGCTGCTGGATGGCCGCCTGCTGACGCTGCAGCTCGTTGATCCGCAGCCGCGCCTGCTCGCGGTCGCCGAGCAGCGCGCGATACGCCGGATCGAGCCGCAGTGCGGCGAGCCGATCCTCGGGCGGCTTATTGGCGTCGGCGGCGGCGTCCTTCTTCGCCGCGGCCAGCTCTTCGCGCAGGCGGATGATCTCCGGATGCTTCTCCGTGTAAACACCGCGCGCGGCCGCCAGTTCGTTCTCGAGGGCGATGACGCGTGCCGCCGGCGCCGACAGCATCGCGCCGGGCACGCCGGGCACGGCGACCTCATTGGCCACACCGGCCTTCATCGCGTCCAGCTGTCGATCCATCACCGACAGCCGGTCCTGTTCTCCGCGCAGCGCGTTCACGGTGGTCTCGAGCTGCTGCTGCAGTCCGGTCACCATCGTCACGTTCGACTGCGTCTGCTCCGGCAGCGCGCCCATGTACGCTTCCTTCGCGACGCGCAGCCGTCCTTCGAGCTCGTTGAGCCGCTGGTGACTGGCCATCACCTGCTGCTCGATGAAGGCCGAGGTTTCCTCGGCGCGCACGGTGCGCTGGCGCGAGCTTTCCTCGACGAACACGTCCGCCAGCCGATTGGCGATGCGCTGCGTCTGCTGCGGCGTCGCGTCGCGGTAGTCCATGTAGAACTGCTCGACCGAGCCCTGGGGCAGGTTCGGGTCGGGCGGCGGGATCCGAATCTTGATGCGCGATCCCAGCGATTGGACCGCCGTCGTGACCGGCTGATGGCCGTCCATCTTTTCCTCGCGCACGATTCGTTCGAGGACCGCGGAACTCAGGAGGAGCTGGTTGATGCTGCGAATGCGCTCTTCGGCGGTGACGCGCTGCACGTCGGACAGCAACTGTCCGGTGACGCTCGGGAGCGACACGCCGTAGGTGACCGTCGACAGGTACTGCCGCGGCAAGTACACATACAGCGCCGCGCCAACGAGCGCGGCGAGCACGATGGGGGTGACGAGCCACCATACCCGCCGGCGGAGCACCGACAGGTAATCGAGCGGGTGAAAGGTCGGTGTGTTGTCGATGTCCATTTACTGGATCCTCATCGGCTTGGACGTGATGAACTGCACGCCGATCCGCGTCCGATTGACGTCGAGCAGCAATGACGACGTCTGATGCATCCCCAAATAGAACGCTTCGGTCCGCAACCATCGCGCCACGCGATACCCGAACGCCGCGCGGGTGAATACCGAGTCGAGTCGAAAGCCCGGCACCAGCGTGCTAATCGGGCGCGTGCGGCCGTAGGAGACGCTGCCGTCGACATAGCTGCGCGTACGCCCGAGCGGCGCGTGCGCGGCGGCCTGGACCATCTGATCCGCGGTCATCCCACCGGTGACGTACGTGGGCACGAACGAGCGCTCGTAGCGCGCGCTGAAATCCGTTCGTCCGGCGTGTTGCTCGATGCTGCCGTAGAAAGTTGGCCCCCATTTCGAGACAGCGCCGTGCGTCTCCTGCAGGTGCGAGGCGCCGAGGCCGGCGCTCACGGTCGTCTGCGGAGCCAGACGGTAGGCGACGGCAGCCGTCCCACTGTGTACGTCGAACACTTCGAAGTCGTCGGCGAGGTGGGCGCGCCGGTAGCTCCAGCCGGCGCCGACCGTGAGCCGGCTCGTGAGGTCCTGCAGGACCGTGATGCTCGGCTCGTGTGAGTAGCCGCCGGTCAAAATCGGCGAATCCGCCTGCCGTTGCGGCTCGTTGTCGAAGCTGACGTTCCGAAACTTGTACACGGCCTCGATGCGGTTGCGCGTGCCCGTCTTGATCTCGAGATGTGCGGCGGTGTCGAACAGCCGCGAGCCGATGTCCTGGAACGCCGCCTTGCCGACGAGGACTTCGAGGCGGTCGGTGCTCGGCACGTCCGCATACGACACGTTGGTCCCAATCTGGACCCGGCGCGAGACGTCGTGATCCAGGTTGAAGCGCGTGCGCTGCTCGAAGCGCTGAAGCTCGCTGAAGCGGCGATACGCGTCGAGTCTGCCGGAGTAACCCGCGCGCATCTTTGTCCGCCGCCCGTTGAAGTCGACGTCCGCGAGCGGATTGACGACGGCGCCCCATTCCGCGAAATGCGGGTCGCCTTTACTGAGCACCGTCACGTTGGAGTCCCATTGGCCGCCCAGTGCGAATGCCGGAGTGAAGACCCATCCCGGCGTTGTTCGCTCCGACCCGGTCTCGAGGGACTGCGCGGGCGCGGGCCCGGCGATCGCCAGCGCGGCGAGTGTGGTGAAGAGGAAGGGTCGCATTTGCGTCTTCGTCACGGAACGACGACCGTGTCACCCGGCTGCAGGTAGAGCGGCTCGACGCGGCCTTTGAGCGCATCCCGGTAGTTGAACGGAATGTTCTGCATTCCGGTGGCGGTGGTGCGCAGGACGTGAATGCCGCCGCGGTCGGCGAACTCGCTCAGTCCGCCCGCCTCGGCCAGCGCCTGTAACACCGTCCGCGGACCCGTCATCACCTGCGTTCCGGGATGGTCGACTTCACCGATCACGTGGATCTGGGCCGACGTCGCTTCCTGCACCATCACCGTCACGACCGGGTTGGTCACGTATTCCTTGAGTGCGGTCGCCAGCGCGTCGCGCAGCTCGGTCGAGGTCCTGCCGGCCGCCGCGACGTCGCCGATGAACGGCAGCGTGATCTTGCCGTCCGGCCGGATCTGCAGCGACTGCGAGAGCTGATCCTGTTTGTAGACCTCGATGCGCAGCTTGTCGCCGGCCCCGAGGCGGTACTCCTGCTCGTGCCAGGCGCGCGCGGCGGTCCCGGTGGTCGCGACGGGCCGCGGCGCGGTTGCCGGTGCGGAAGGCGAGTCCGACGGTCGGGCCGATGCCTGCTGCAACTGCGACCTGGTGCCCTGGGCGGCGGCGCCGTGCGCGTGCAGGGCGAGACCGGTGAGTGCGACCAGTGTGACGATCCGCGAGTGACTCATCATGGCTCCGTACCTTCAGTTGAGTGAGTGAGGGTTGTGCGGTGTCGAGGGACCGCCTCGCCAGCTCACGACCGGCCGCGAGACGGCCTGGCGCTTGAGCGATTCGGCGTCTACTGCGTGCGTGGGATAACAGGCGG
>Ga0081539_10002721_pt1 | contig 23932 bp, 24 predicted proteins | sample TabmetS4T2R2_FD_71023 | JGI IMG/M metagenome (GOLD analysis project Ga0081539, IMG submission 71023) | Tabebuia heterophylla rhizosphere microbial communities from the University of Puerto Rico - S4T2R2 | ecosystem: Host-associated > Plants > Roots > Rhizosphere ...
TCGGCCAAGGTCAGGAACTGCTGCGGCGGGGGGAGGTAGGAGCGCATCTGGGCGCCGACCCGCCGGTCGATGGCCGTGATCAGGTCGTTGCTGAGGGTGCGCGCACCCTTGCGGTTGGCGTCGTAGACGACGTAGGCGATGGCCGCGACCAGCACGACCACCACGACGACGCCCAGCACCGGCAGGCCGTGGCGCAACGCCGTGCCCAGGCGTGACCCGGTGCGGGCACGCATTGCCGCTTTCGACGGGGCCTTCGACGCCGGTGCGGCCGCCGGCTGCAGCGCAGATATGGGCGAGCGCGCCATGTGGCCGCCAGTTTAGCGCATTGCCCGCCTGCCGTAGAGGCTGTCGACGGGCCTCCTGGGCGGGCCTTCTAGCGCGTGTTCCTGGGCTCGCCCGGCTGGCGCGGCAGGAATGCCGTCAAGATTCCCAGCAACAGAAGGAAGGGCGTCACCTTGTACACCGTCTCGATGCTGGTCCAGTCGGCCAGCTCGCCGAGCGCGGCGGCGCCGAGGCCGCCGAGACCGAAGGAGAAGCCGAAGAACATGCCGGCGACCAGGCCGACGCGGCCCGGCAACAGCTCCTGGGCGTAGACCAGGATGGCCGAGAAGGCCGAGGCCATGATCATGGCCACCGCGACCGCGAGCACGCCCGTCCAGAAGAGATTGGCGTAGGGCAGCGTCAGCGCGAAGGGCAGGGCGCCCAGGATCGAGAACCACATCACCGGGATGCGCCCGACCTTGTCGCCTACCGCGCCGCCGGCGATGGTGCCGCCGACGATGCCGACCAGGAAGGCGAACAGGTAGAGCTGCGCCGTCGCCACGTCGATGCCGAACCTCGACATGAGATAGAGCGTGAAGTAGGAGCCGAGGCTCGCGCTGTAGACGTTCTTGGAGAACAGCAGCGCCACCAGGATGGCGACGGCAAGGGTCACCCGTTTGCGCGACAGGGCGGGCGCCGCCACGGTCGCGGCAGCCTTGCGCGCCGCAGGCTTCTGCTCGGCCTTGCGTCGTGCGTACCAGCCGCCGACCTGGAACAGCACGAACATCGCCACCAGCGCCGCGGCAGAGAACCACACGATGCTGTGCTGGCCATGCGGCACGACGATGAAGGCGGCGAGCAGCGGTCCGGCGGCGGAGCCCATGTTGCCGCCGACCTGGAACAGCGACTGCGCGAGACCGTAGCGGCCGCCCGACGCCATGCGCGCCACGCGCGAGGCTTCGGGATGGAACACCGACGAGCCCATGCCGATCAGCGCCGCGGCGAACAGGATCATGGGATAGGAATCGGCGCGCGACATCAGCAGCAGGCCGACCAGGGCGAAGCCCATGCCGACCATGAGGGAATAAGGCTGGGGCTTCCTGTCGGTGTAGAGGCCGACCACCGGCTGCAGCATCGAGGCGGTGCACTGGAAAGCGAGCGTGATCAGGCCGACCTGGCCGAAGCTCAGCGCATAGTTTTCCTTGAGGATGGGATAGAGCGCCGGGACCAGCGACTGCATCATGTCGTTGAGCAGATGGCAGAAGCTCAGCGAGAGGATGACGGCGAAGGTGGTGGTGTTGGCGGAGGCCGTGGAAGCTGGGGAAACTGCAGGCGTCGCGGCGGGCGCCGTTCCCGCCGACAAAGTACTATCGCTCATATTTGCACAATAGCAGACGAGGTCCGTGGCACTACTGCCGCTCGGGCAAGCCAGCGTTGCAGCGGCCTGTAAAATGGAACCTTCGGTGCAGTCGCGGTGTTATTTGCCATCCGATGGCGCCAGACCAACCCATCCGCGGCACCTATACCGACGTGCCCGCCCGGCTCGACCGGCTGCCGTGGAGCAGATTCCATCGGCTGGTCGTGGTCGCGCTCGGCATTACCTGGATCCTCGACGGTCTCGAAGTCACCCTGGCCGGATCGGTGGCGGCGGCGCTGCAGACCAGCCCGCGCCTGCACCTCACGGCCGAGCAGGTTGGCCTGACCGGCAGCGCCTATCTCGCCGGCGCCGTGCTGGGCGCGTTGTTCTTCGGCCATCTCACCGATCGCCTGGGACGCAAGAAGCTGTTCAACGTCACGCTCGGTGTCTATCTGGTGGCCACCGCGCTCACCGCCTTCTCGTGGGATTTCTACAGCTTCCTGTTGTTTCGCTTCTTCACCGGCGCGGGCATCGGCGGCGAGTACTCGGCCATCAACTCGGCGATCCAGGAACTGATTCCGGCGCGCCTGCGCGGCCGCGTCGATCTCGCCATCAACGGCAGCTTCTGGGTCGGCGCGGCGGGCGGCGCGCTCTTGTCGGTGTGGTTGCTCGATCCGGCGCTGCTCGGCCCCGACATGGGCTGGCGGCTCGCCTTCGGCAGCGGCGCCGTGCTCGGCCTGGTGATCCTCTACCTGCGCCGCTTCCTGCCCGAGAGTCCGCGCTGGCTGATGCTGCACGGCCAGCCCGGCGAGGCGGCGCGCGTCGTCGGCGAGATCGAGGCGCGGGTCATCGCCAGCGAAGGCGTGACCCTGCCGCCGGTGACGGCGCGGCTCGCGCTCGGCGACACGCATCGCACCACCATGCTGTCGGTGGCGCGCACGCTGCTTCGCGACTATCCCGGGCGCACCACGCTCGGCCTCGTGCTGATGGCGGCGCAGGCCTTCGTCTACAACGCCATCTTCTTCACCTATGCCCTGGTGCTGACGCGCTTCTACGGCATCGAGGCCGACAAGGTCGGGCTCTACATCCTGCCGTTTGCGCTGGGCAACTTCCTGGGACCGTTGCTGCTCGGCCCGTTGTTCGATTCGATCGGCCGCAAGACCATGATCTTCGCGACCTATGGCCTGTCGGGGCTGCTGCTGGCCCTCACCGGCGAGCTCTTCGCCTACGGCTTGCTGAACGCCACGACGCAGACGGCGATGTGGAGCGTGGTGTTCTTCTTCGCCTCGGCCGCGGCGAGTGCCGCCTACCTGACCGTGGGCGAGTGCTTTCCGCTCGAGATCCGGGCCCTCACCATCGCGCTGTTCTACGCCTTCGGCACCCTGCTGGGCGGCGTCGGCGGCCCGTGGCTGTTCGGCGTGCTGATCGCCAGCGAAAGCCCGACCGAGATCGTGACCGGCTACATGCTGGGGGCGTTCCTGATGATCCTGGCGGCCCTGGTGACCCTGCGGCTCGGCGTCAAGGCGGAATGCCGGCCGCTGGAAGAGGTGGCGCCGCCCCTGTCGATGCGTGTCGAGCTTGCCGAGCCGCCGGAAAAGCGGCGATAATCGCTGATCGTCCGTCCTCCCGCCGACGAGGTGATGGAATGACTTCTGACGAGCTCACGACCGCTCTTGGTCAGGCGGCCGCCAAGGTTTGGGGCCAGTTGCCGGCGTACGTACAGCACGATCTGTTCGAGGCGGCCGTGCGATCGGCCGGCAAGGGCGCGCGCGAGGAGTTGGCCGTCTTCCTTCATCGCCGACATCCGCGCACCACGGAGGGCGAGGACTCGGGCCGACGGGTCCCGGAGCCGGACAGCCTGGGCGGCTAAAAAGTCCGCTCAATCGATCCTGCGCGTCCACCACAGCAGAAAGAACAGCCCGATGATCACGGCGACCGTCGTCGCGATCACGACGATGCTCATGCCGGTGAACAGCATCTGCCAAATCGTCTCCATCGTGCATCGATAACGACCGGCGCCCGGCTCGCGTTCCTGACCCCAGGGCAACGCAGCCGCAGCCTGGACGTTTACGCCGGGTTTCATGGGAGACGGCAATGGCTTTGCTCGACATCCTCACCGGCCGCAGTGCCTCCGGCGGGCGGGTTCCCCCCCTTGCCATGGCCCTGCTGGGCCTGCTCGCCTACAACAAGCTGAAGAAGCCCGCGGGCGCGGCGCCGGGCGGCCAGCCCGGTTTCGCCGAGCGCCTGGAGGACTTCTTCAAGCCCGCCGCGGGGGGCGGGCCGACCGCCAAGGGCGTCATCGGCGCGCTGTTGACCGGCGGCATGATGGATCTGGTCAACCAGTTTCGTGGCGCCGGCAAAGCCGACGCCGTGGACTCGTGGGTCGCGCGTGGCCCTAACCAGACCGTGTCGCCGAGCGATCTCTCCAAGGTATTGACGGAGGAGCAGATCGCTTTCCTCGCCGAACGCACCGGCATGTCGCGCGAGGAGCTCCTGGCCGGCCTCAGCGAACGGCTGCCGCAGGTGGTGGACGAGCTCACTCCGGAAGGGCGCGTGCCGACGACCGAGGAGATGGCGCGACGGGTCTAGGGTCGGCGAAGCCCCACCAGGCGAACGGCAGGGCGATGACGCAAAGAGCGGCCATCGCCAGGAAGGCAAGCCCGCCGTACTCGGCGTAGAGCGTTCCCGACAACGACGTCAGCGCGGCGGTCATGAGGCCGGCGCCGAAGGCGTAGAGCGCCTGGGCTGTGGCCGCAACGGCGGAGGGAACGACGCTGCCGATGACGCGCATGCAGGCAAGATGAAGCAGGGCGAAGGTCAGTCCGTGCAGCGGCTGCAGGACTGACAGAGCCACGATCGAGTTGGTGAAGCCCATGGCGGACCAGCGCGCGATGCCGGCGACCGCCGCCAGTACAGCCGCGCCGCGGACGCCAAGTCGATCGAGCAGCCATGGCCCGATCAAGAAGAACACGATGGCTTCGGCAGCCACGGCTTCCGCCCACAAAATGCTGATGACAGGCGGTGACACTCCGGCAGCACTCCAGCGAATAACCGCGAACGCGTCGTAAAGGGCGTGGCTGCCGTAGACCAAGGCAGAGACGACGATGACGATGCGAAAAGGCGACAGCTTGAGCAGGCCACGTATCTTGGATGCGCGGGGCGAATCGTCGGCGCGAGGGGTGGCGCTGGGAATGAGCGCCGTGGCAGCCGCCGCCACGATCAGGAGCGCCACGTTCATCCAGATGATCGGGGTGAGATCGGTCGGCACGATGAGCTGGCCGATGACGAGCGTGCCGACCAGAAAGGCCGCCGATGCCGCGCCGCGTATCCGGCCATATATGAAAGGCTTTGGCTTCGTCGCGCTGACGGTCAGCGCATCGGCCAACGACGTGGTTGGCGCGAGAGCGATGGCCTGAGCAAGAGCGATCAGAAGGACGAGCCAGAACGTATCGGCCCATATGAACGCGGCGGCGGCTGCCGCCGCCATGACGATCGAGCTCGCGAGGACAAGGCGCAGGGAGGCGATCAGGTCGGCGAGCCGTCCCAGCAGGGGGCCGCTCGCCAGCCGCACTACCAGCGCCGCGGCGAGGATCAAACCGATCTGCTGCGGCGTCAGGCCCTTGCTTTCGAACAGCTTCGGCCAGTAGGGCGAAGCCACGCCGAAAGCGCCGTAGAGGGCGACGTACAGCAAGATGTACGCAATTGGCACCGGCAATGGCCGCTCCATGCTTGTCGTGCCGTGAACGCGATGCGACTGTCCGTCGTTGCGCCACGGCACTTGACGAGAGCGGCCGTCGCCCTCCTCAATGGCCGTCACTTGCGTTGCGTGGTCGATTGCGGGCTTCCCTTTTCGCATTGGAGCGCACCATGCGATCCTCTCGCCGCCGATCCCTGCTTCTCGCGTCGGGCGCCATGGCGCTTGCCTCCACCGCGCGCCCGGCCTGGGCCCAGGCCTATCCATCGCGGCCGGTGCACCTGGTCGAAGGCTATGGCGCCGGCGGCGCGCCCGACATCATCGCGCGCCTGATCGGGCAGAAACTGAGCGAGCGTCTCGGCAAGCCGTTCGTCATCGACAACAAGCCGGGAGCCACCGGCAGGATCGCCGCCGAATTCGTCGCCAAGGCTCCACCCGACGGCTACACGCTGCTGCTGGTCAACATCAACAACGCCATCGATGCCGCGATGAAGGACAAGCTCGGTTACGACTTCGTCCGCGACATCGCCCCGGTCGCCGGCATCCACGTCGTGCCGATGGTGATGGAAGTGCACCCTGCCGTGGCCGCGACCACCGTGGCCGAGTTTATCGCCCTCGCCAAGCAACAGCCCGGCAAGATCAACATGGGGTCGGCCGGCACCGGCAGCGTGACTCACATCGCGGGCGAGCTCTTCCAGCTGTTGGCGGGCGTGTCGCTGTATCACGTCCCCTACCGCGGCGCGCAGATCCTCCCGGCCCTGATGGCGGGCCAGGTACAGGTCTATTTCGGCATCGTCGCCTCGTCGCTGCCCCACATCAACGCGGGCAAGTTCCGTGCACTCGCCGTCACGACGGCGACGCGCTCCCACGTGCTGCCGCAGGTGCCGCCGCTCGGCGACACCCTGCCGGGCTACGAGCTCAGCAGCTGGTACGGCATCGGCGCGCCCAAAAACACGCCGTCCGCGGCGATCGAGACGCTGAACCGCGCGGTCAACGACGTGCTCGCCGATGCCGCGTTCAAGGCCCAGATCGCCGATCTCGGCGGCACGACCCTGCCGGGCTCGCCGGCGGACTTCGCTGGCTTGATCACGACCAACAGCGAAAAGCTGGGCAAGGTCATCCAGGTCGCAAACATCAACCTGGAGTGACTGCCACGTCTCCTACGCCGGAACGGGCCGGGCGCGCTGGTTGTAGAGCATCTTGCGGATGCGGGCCTGCTCCTCGGGCGGCAGTTTGGTGTTGTCGACCGAGAGGTCGGCGCCGACCGCCATGCCCTTCTGCACCGCGGGCCGGGCACCCAGCTCCTCGAACCAGCGCTTGAAGTGCTTGAACTCCTCGATGTCCTGGCCCTGGAACTTCCAGTTGATGGTCCACGGGTAGCAGATCATGTCGGCGATCGTGTACTGGTCGCCCGCCAGATACTTGTGCTTGTAGAGCTGGTTGTTCAGCACGCCGTACAGGCGATTGACCTCGTCGGTGAAGCGCGTGATGGCGTACTTCTGGTCGCCTTCCTTGGCCTGGTCGACGCGGCGGAAGTGGCCGCACTCGCCGCTCTTGGGTCCCTGGTTGGCCATCTGCCAGATCAGCCACTGGTTCACGTCGTAGCGCGTGCGCACGTCCTGCGGATAGAACTTCCCGGCCTTCTCGGCGATGTACATCATGATGGCGCCCGACTCGAAGATCGTGATCGGCTTGCCGCCGCCCTTCGGCTCATGGTCGACCATCACCGGCATGCGATGGTTGGGGTTCATGTCCAGGAACTCTTTGCCGAACTGATCGCCGCGGCCGATGTTGACGGGTACGATCTTGTAGGGCAGGCCGCATTCCTCGAGCAGGATGGTGACCTTCTTGCCGTTGGGCGTGGGCCAGTAATGCAGGTCGATCATGGATGATCCCTCCTATGGTTGGGCGGGAGCTTATCGGGCGGAGCGACATGGGCAATAGCAGTCAACAAAAGATGATTAACCCGATGATAGGCCGATCTCTGCGCCGTCTCGAGGATGCGCGCTTCCTGACGGGCCACGGCCGCTACGTCGACGACATCGTGGTCGCGGATTGCCTGTACGGCCATGTCCTGCGCTCGCCGCATGCCCATGCACTCATCAAGCGGATCGACGTTTCGTCCGCGAGGGCGCTCGGCGGGGTGCAGGCGGTCTATACCCATGCTGACCTTGTGGCCGAGGGCCTGGGCCACATGCCGTGCCTCGCCGCAGTGAAGCCGATGATCGTGCCGCCGCGGCCGGCGCTGGCCAACGGCCGCGTGCGCCATGTCGGTGATCCCGTGGCCTTCGTCGTCGCCGACAGCGCCGAGGCGGCGCGCGAGGCGGCCGAGCTGATCGAGGTCGACTACGAGGCGCTCGACGCCGTTGTCGACGGCCACGCGGCGCTCGCGGCCGGTGCGCCCTCGATCTGGCCCGAGGCGCCCGGCAATCTCGTCTATCACGTCCAGCGCGGCGACGCCGATGCGGTGGCGGCGGCCCTGAAAGACGCGGCGCACACGGTCGAGGTCGAGGTGATGAACAACCGCGTCATCGTCACGCCGATCGAGCCGCGCTCCGGCATCGCGCGCTATGACGCCGCGACCGGCACGATGGATCTCGAGCTGACGGGGCAGGGCGTGCATGACATCCGCCGCCAGCTCGCCGAGTTCATCTTCAAGCTGCCGCTCGACCGCGTCCGCGTGCATGCGCCCGATGTCGGCGGCGGCTTCGGCATGAAGAACTTCCTCTATCCCGAATGGATTTTGCTGCTGTTCGCGGCGCGCAAGCTTGGCCGGCCGGTGCGCTGGCTGGCCGATCGCGCCGAGGAGTTCGTCATGGGCGCGCAGGGTCGCGATATCGCGGCGACCGCGACGCTCGGGCTCGCCGCCGATGGCCGCCTGCTGGCGCTCGACGTCAGGATGGTCGCCAACCTCGGCGCCTATCTCTCGGGCAACGGGCCGGGTGCCTCGGTGATCGCCGCCTCGACGGCGCAGGGCGGCGTCTATGACATCCCGGCGATCGCCGTCGACATCCGCGGTGCCGTCACCAACACCGTGCCGGTCGACGCCTATCGCGGCGCCGGCAAGCCCGAGGCCAACTACATCATCGAACGCGCCATCGAGGCGGCGGCCCGCAAGCTCGGCCGCGATCCCGCCGAGCTGCGCCGGCAGAACCTGATCGCGTCGTTCCCGCACAAGACGGCGCTCGGAATGGCGCTCGACTCGGGCGACTTCGTCGCCAATCTCGACACCGCCACCGCACGCGCCGACACGAAAGGCTTTGCCGCGCGACGTGCGGCGGCCAAAGCGCGCGGCCGGCTGCTCGGCATCGGGGTCGCCTGCTTCCTGGAAACCTCGCGCGGTGCGCCCAACGAAGGCGCCGAGGTGCGCTTCGAGAGCGACGGCAAGGTCATGGTCGCCGTCGGCACCGAGTCCAACGGCCAGGGTCACGAGACCGCCTTCGCCCAGATCGCGGCCGACCGGCTCGGCGTGCCGATCGAGGCGATCCGCTACGTCCAGGCCGACACCGGCCAGGTGAAAAGCGGCGCGGGCCATGGCGGCGCGCGCTCCATGCACATGGGCGGCGCCGCGCTCGTGAAGGCGGTCGATGCCACGGTTGCAAAGGCGCGCACGCTCGCGGCCCATCTCTTGCAGGCGTCCGAAAGCGAGCTGGTCTTCGCCGACGGACGTTTCGCGGTGCAGGGCAGTGATCGCTCCGTCGCGTTGCAGGAGCTGGCGAAGAGTGCGGAGGATCCAGCCAATCTGCCGGACGGCATGACGAAGGGGTTGGGCGTGCACGTGATGAACATGACCGACGTCTTCACCTTTCCGAGCGGCTGCCACGTCGCCGAGGTCGAGATCGATCCCGAGACCGGCGCGACCACGCTGGTGCGCTACACCGCGGTCGACGACTACGGCCGCCTGATCAATCCGCTGCTCACCGAGGGCCAGGTGCAGGGCGGCGTGACCCAGGGCATCGGCCAGGCGATGGTCGAGCACACCGTCTATGACGCCGCGTCGGGCCAGCTGCTGAGCGGCTCGCTGATGGACTACGCTTTGCCGCGCGCCGACGACCTGCCGGCCTTCGACATCGAGCTGATCGAGCGGCCGACCGCGGCCAATCCGCTGGGCGTGAAGGGTTCTGGGCAGGCGGGCTGCATCGCCGCGCCGCAGACCGTGATGGCGGCCATCCTCGACGCGCTGCGCCCGGCGGGTGTCGAGGCGATCGACATGCCGGCGACGCCGGAACGCGTCTGGCGCGCGCTGAACGAACGCACAGCAGCTTGAGGAGTGACCAGGATGCCCAGGATCAATGGTGAACGCCTGCTGGCCGACCTGCGCCGCATCGCCGATTTCGGCCGCTACCAGACCGGCGTGCATCGCCCGCATCTGTCGCCGCAGGACGTAGAGAGCCGGCACTGGCTCGCCGGCCGCATGAAGGAGGCGGGGCTGGAGCCGGTGATCGACGGCATCGGCAACGTCATCGGCCGCAGCCCCAAGACCGGCCCGCGCCTGCTGATGGGCTCGCATACCGACACCCAGCCGCGCGGCGGCTGGCTCGACGGCGTCATGGGCGTGATCTACGGCCTGGAAGTCGCGCGTGCCCTCGCCGAGGATCCCGACAGCGCGCATCTCGCCGTCGACGTCGCCTCGTGGGCCGACGAGGAGGGCCACTGGGGCCAGATGCTGGGCTCCCGGAGTTTCATCGGCCGGCTCAGCGACGCCGACATCGACAAGGCGAAGCATCGTGACGAGGGCACGGCAATGCGTGACGCCTTGAGGGCCGCCGGCCTCGACAACGCGCCGCGGATCGAACTGGAGGAGGGGCGGTACCGCTGCTACCTCGAAGCCCATATCGAGCAGGGCGGTGTGTTGGAACACACCGGCAAGCGCATCGGCGTGGTCACCGCCATCGTCGGCATCTACGCCTATCGCCTGACCTTCAGCGGCATCCAGAACCATGCCGGCACGACGCCGATGCCGATCCGCAAGGACGCCGGCGTCGCCATGATGCGGCTCTACAACGAGGTGATGGAGCGCTTCCCCGCGCTCGCCGGGCCGCGCAGCGTGTGGACCGTGGGCAAGATGACGGTCGAGCCGGGCGCCGCCGCCATCATCCCGGGCAAGGCCGAGATGATCCTGCAGTTCCGCGACGTCGACGTCGCGGTGCTGGACCGCCTGCAAGCCTGCCTCGGGGAGATCGTGGCTGAGCACAACAAGCGCGGGCCGTGCACGATCGAGTGCGTCAACCTCAGCCGCACCATGCCGGCGCCAATGGAGGAGCGCCTGCAGGAGGCGCTCGACGACGCGGCGGAGAAGCACGCCGCCGGCCAGCACATGCGCATGCCGTCAGGCGCCGGCCACGACGCCCAGATCCTGGCCCAGCGCCTGCCCGCGGCGATGATGTTCGTGCCGTCAATCGGCGGCATCTCGCATCATTTCAGCGAGAACACGGCGGACGCCGACATCGTGCTGGGCTGCCAGGTGTTCGCCGACGCCGCCGCCAGGATTCTCAAGGGAAACTAGTCGCCCGTGACCGTGCGTTTGAGGGGGTGAGCGGCGATCGCGTTCGCCGCGTCTCTCCGGAAATCGCTGTAAGCCATTGATGTCGCTTCTCGTTTCGACGGTGGGGCGGTCGGACGATGTCCGCAAAAAGCGGACAGCAACGACAACGCGCGCTCCTATGGCGTTCGCGGGCTTGCCGGCGTCGCGCCGGGCAACCGCACAGGTCGGCACGGCTGCCCGGCTACGGTTATCCGCGATCTCGCATCAACTGCCACTGACACAACGGTGTCAGCAGCCGGACGTTATGGGTGAACATCCACACAGGAGGACATCATGGCCTCGATGCGAATCGACTACACGACCATGGACTGGTCGTCCGGCGTGCCGTTCTACGGACCGGCGGCGGTCCACAACGGCAAGGACATCGTGCAACTCAAGGTGCTGAGCGACCGGCGGCAGGAGGGCGGCGGCATCGCCTGGCTGGTGAAGATGACGCCACCGCCCGGCAAGCTGATCAAGATCGTCGCCGTGGCGCTGTCCGACGAGCATATCTTCTCGCTGCAAGGTGGCCGCAGCACCAAGAGCGGCGAGCGGGCGCAGGGCTCCGGTGGCTATGGCCTCAATCCCAAGGGCCAGCCGCACAGCGCGATGATCGCCGAGGAGACGATGGCGCTGGTCATCTATGCCGGCGAGCCCGACGAGATCCGCTCGATGGAGGTCGTCGATATCGCCGAGGCGGCCTAGGGATCGCTTTCCTTGCGCCAGACGCCGAGCAGAAAGACCGTGCGCTCGCCGCGGCGGCCGGCCTGCCTATGGACCTCTTCGAGGCCGACGCCGCGCTGGTCCATCCAGTGATCGAGCACGCATTTGGCCACCCAGCCGATCACGAGGAACGTGCCGAAGTAGATCGTGGCCACGGTGAGCGCCCACATGGCGCCAGCATAGGCCCGTCTAGCGCTCCTCGACCAGCGCCTTGAGCCTCGCCAGCGCGGTATCCCATTGCCGCGAGACGTGCTCGAGGTATTCCTGAGCGCTCGCGATCGGTTTTGGATCGAGGGCAAAGCGGCTCTCGCGGCCGGCCTTCTCCGAGAAGACGACGCCCACTTCCTCGAGCACGCGCAGGTGCTTGGTCACGGCCTGGCGGGTGAGCTTCGTGCCCTGGGTGAGCCGCGCGATCGACAGCGGCTCGCCGTTTACAAGCTTGGCCAGCAGGCCAAGGCGGGTTTCGTCGCCTAAGGCGGCGAAGATGTTGGCGCGAGTGCGGAGCGCCGCCGCCGCACTAGGCATGGAGATACTGGGCGATGTTCTGCATCTGGATCGCCCAGCCCTCGCCGTTGCGCTGGAAAGCAGTGTCGCGGCGATGCGCCGGCAGCTTGTCGAAGCCGGATTCGACGACTTTCAGCCGCGTGCCGGTCGCGGTCTTCTCCAGGGTGAACTCGACGAGGGTCGGCGTTTCCTTGCTGTAGTCGGTGCCGGGCTCGACGGCGTAGGGATGCCAGGTGAAGGAGAACAATCGCTCAGGCTCGACCTTCTGCACGATAGCCTCCCATTTGAGATGCTCGTAGCCGGGGTAGGTGATGTGGCCGGTCGAGCGCGCGCCCGGCGCGAAGGGCCTGTCGAGCTTCACTTTGAACCAGGTGCCGAACTCGTTGTGGTCGGTCAGCGCCTTCCAGACGCGCGCGACAGGGGCCTCGAGATCCACGGTCTTTTCGATGCGATCGGCCATAAGCAACCTCCGGGTTGCCTGTGGATGTAGGCGGTCTCCGGACAATACGCAACCCTTTAGTTGCTCTTGCCGGACCGCGGGCCTCCAGGCCCGCTCATGAGCATGAGCGAGCCGGAGGCTCGCGGTCCAGAAGAGAAGATCATGAGCGGGCCTGGAGGCCCGCGGTCCCGGAAGACCTAAGCCACCTTCCACTGCACCAGCGTGAAGGGCGGCTTGGCGTCGTCATGGGGCTCGAAGATGGCCTGGACGTCGGCGCCGATGCGGACGTCTTGCTTGGGATCGCCCAAGAGGTTGCCCAGCATGCGGACGTTGCCGGCGTCGGGCAGCTCGACCAGCACGACGATGTAGGGGCCGTGCTCCTTCAGCGCCGGGTGCACCGGATGCCACGGTCGCTCCCAGCTGTAGATGCGGCCCTTGCCCGAGACCTTGTGCCAGTCGAGGTCGAACGACAGGCACTTGTGGCAGATCCACTCGGGGCCCCACTGGAAGGTGCCGCATTTCTTGCAGCGTTGGACCAGAAGCTCGCCGCGGCGCGTGGCGTCGGGCTCGCCGTGCTGCCATTCGTCGCGGATCGCCGCCCGGGCCTCCTCGGCTGCGAGCAGTTCCTTGAGCTCGTCGAGGCTGACGCCGAGCAGCTCCTTGAGCCGCAGCGCTTCGCGCAGCCGCTCGACGTCGCGCTCGCCGTAGAGGCGGTGGCGGCCGGACTCGCGCTCGCCCTCGGCGGGCAGCAGGCCGATCTCCTCGTAGTAGCGGATCGTGCGCGGCGTGGTGCCGACGAGGCGGGCGACCTCGCCGATGCGCAGCGCGGTGGCGGTGGCGCTCACGTCCGCGGCCTCATCAGTGAGACGAAGGCGCCGACGAGCGAGGTCGCCGCCAGCACCCACAGCGCGGTGTGCATGTTGTGGATGAACGGCTCGAGCTGGGCGTCGGTGAGCCCCGACGCCAGCCCGGAGAAGATCTTGAACAGCACGTCCTTCGGCACGGCCGAGGTGACGATCGCCAGCACGAAGGCGATGCTCAGCACCGCGCCGGTGTTCTGGAGCATCATCCGCGCGCCGGCGGCGATGCCGCGCCGGTGCGGCGGCACGGTGCCCATCATCGCCGCGGTGTTGGGCGAGTTGAACATGCCCGAGCCGATGCCGACGATGGCGAGCCACAGCGTGCTCTGCCAGTAGGGCGAGTCGGCGACGAGCGTGGTCATCCCCGCCAGCGCCGCGGCCGAGACGAGCATCCCCAGCGCCGCGAGCGTGCGCGAGCCGCGCCGGTCGGCCCAGGCGCCGGCGAGCGGCGAGGAGACGAGCATCCCGATCGCCATCGGGGTCAGCTTCAGGCCGGCGGTGATCGGGTCGTCGCCCTGCGCGCCCTGGTAGTAGAAGACGAAGACGAAGAGCAGCGCGAAGCGCGACAGCCCGTTGATGAACGCCGCGGCGGTGGCGGCGGCGAACAGGCGGTTCTCGAAGATCGTGAGGTCGAGCATCGGCGCCCGGCCGCGGCGCTCGATGGCGACGAAGAGCGGCAGCAGGACCGCGGCGAGCACGAGGCCGCCGATGACGAGCGGATCGCTCCAGCCCGAGATCCCGCCCTTCGAGATCCCGTAGGTCAGGCCCGTGAGGCCGCCGACGAACGCGGCGGTGCCGCCGAGGTCGTAGCCGCGCTGGGCGTCGGGGCGCGCGAGCTCGTGGAGGATCAGCCATCCCCACAGGCCGCCGGCGAGGCCGAGCGGCACGTTGAACCAGAACACCCAGTGCCAGGAGATGGCCACGAGGCCGCCGCCGAGGACCGGGCCGATGACGAGGCCGACCGCGGCGACCATCGTGTTGGTCCCCATCGCCAGCCCGAGCTGCTCGCGTGGGAAGGCGTCGGTGACCAGGGCCGCGGCGTTGGCGAAGAGGAAGGCGCCGCCGACGCCCTGCACGATGCGCCAGAGGATCAGCTCGGTGCCGCTGCCCGCGAAGCCGGCGCCGAGCGAGGCGAGCGCGAAGATGACGAAGCCGCCGACGTAGGCATGCTTGCGGCCGAAGAGGTCCGAGAGCCGCCCGGCGGTGAGGACGAGCACCGTCGAGGCGATCATGTAGGCGAGGATCACCCAGACGAGCTCGAGGATGCTCGTGCCCAGCGCGCGCTCGAGGTCGGGCAGGGCGATGATGAGCGTGCCCGAGTTGATGGTGGCCAGCAGCATGCCCAGGCTGGTGCACGACAGCGCCCACCACTTGTAGTGCTCGTGCTCTGAGGCGACGCCGAGGCGGCGGCGCGGTGCGGCGGTGGCTTCCACCTGATCCATGGTAGGAGAAACGGAAGCTTACGTACACGTCAGGTTCGATCCGGGCCCGCGGAGCGGCCGCTTCGCGGGCTGCGGGGGCTGGCGGGCCTACTCGGCGGCGAGCAGCCACCAGTACGACGGCTGGCCGCCCACTTCGAGCTCGAGCTCGACGCCGGCCGGCATCAGCCGCTCGATCGCGTCGGCATCCAGCGGAGCGCCCTCGCCGGCGATGCAGGTCACGAGCTCGGCGTCGCTCGCCAATGCGGTGAGCACCGCTTCGAGCGTCGGCGCCGCCTCGCCCCACGCGATGAGCTCGTCGTCGACGAAGCCGACGGCGTCGCCGACCGCGAAGCGCCCCGCGGCATCGGCCCGCGCCGCCGGAGCCACGGCACCGGTGCGCACGGCGTCGAGCGCCTCCCGCATCGCCGACGCGTTCTCCGCCGCACCGGCGTCGGGACGAAGCGCCACCGCGGCGACGAGCCCGGCCTGCTGGGAGCGTGAATCGACCACGCGAACCACCTTCTCGGCGAGGTCGGCCGCGCGCTCGGCGGCCATGATCACGTTGGCGCTGTTGGGCAGGACGACGACCTGCTCGGCGCGCACCGCGTGGATCCCGGCGAGGAGCTCGTGCGTCGACGGGTTCAGCGTCGGCCCGCCGTCCAGGACATGGCAGCCCAGCGACTCGTAGAGCCGCGCCATGCCGGCGCCCGAGATCACCGCCAGCGCGCCGGAGGTCTGCGCGCGCGCCGCCCCGTTGCCGGACAATCCGCGCACGCGCGCGACCTGCGCGCGCATGTCGGCCACGTCGAGGCGCGAGACCTCGCCCGCACCGTCGAACAGCGCGATCGCGTCTTCGGGGTCGTCGGTGTGGACGTGGACCTTGAGCGTCGTGCGATCGCCGACCACGAGCACGGAGTCGCCGAGCGCCTCCAGCGCGGTCGCGTAGCGTGCCGCGTCGAGCCCGTCCCCGGTGACGGCGAAGTTCGTGCAGTAGCGGAACGTCGACGACTCGTGCTCTGGATGGGTGATGCGCGCGGGCGCGTGGTGCTCGAGCTCGGGCGCCGCCTCGCCGCGCAGCGCGGCGACCACGCCCGCGAAGATGACGATGACCCCGTAGCCGCCGGCATCGACGACGCCGGCGTCGCGCAGGACCGGCAGCAGCTCTGGGCCGCGCCGCACCGACGCCTCGCCGGCCGCGATCGCCTCCTCCAACACGTCGGCGAGCATCGCGTTCTGGACGTCGCCCTCGGCATCGGGGCCGAGGCGCGCGGCCGGCATGTGAGCCAGGCGCGACGCCAGATGCGCGGCCATGTCGCGCACGACGGTGAGCATCGTCCCCTCGGCCGGCGCGCGAACCGACGCGTACGCACGCTGGGCCGCGCGCGCCATCGCGGCGCCGACGAGCACCGGGTCGACGAGCTCGCCCGGGCGCGAGATGAGCTCCTCGGCGGCGCCGCGAATGAGCTGGGAGAGGATCACCCCGCTGTTGCCGCGGGCGCCCAGCAGCGCGGCGCGGGCAACCGAGTCGACGATCTCGTCGCGCCCGATCTCGTCCAGCGGGCGGTCGACGGCCGCCAGACGATCGACCTCCGCCAGGCAGGCGCGCAGGGTCAGCGCCATGTTGTCGCCGGTGTCGCCGTCGGCGACCGGGAAGACGTTGAGGTCGTTGATCTCCTGGCGGCGCGACTCCAGGTGCGCCAAGGCGCCCTCGAGCGTGGCGCGGAAGCGGACGAGGCTGGGATCGGACACGGGCGGGGCGCCCGAGTCTCAGCCGGCCTTGGTGACCTTGCCGGCCTTCAGGCAGCGCGTGCAGACGTACACGCGGCGAGGAGCCTTGCCCACGAGGATCCGGACCTTCTGGAGGTTGGGATCGAAGCGGCGCTTGGTGGCCACCATCGAGTGGCTTCGACTGTTGCCGAACGCCGGGCCCTTGCCGCAGCTGTGACAGACCTTCGCCATGAGACGGGCCAGTGTAGCGGGGACGCGCCCGCGGCCCTCTCGTGACGGGTTAGCCGGCGGCCGGCTCGGGTAGCGTGCCCGGGGTGCCGGTGAGGGAGCACCGCATCGCGCTGCCCGCGCGTTACCGCGTCATCCGCCACATCGCCGACGGGGGGATGGCGTCGGTGTGGGCGGCGCAGGACGAGCTCTTGGGGCGTCTCGTGGCCGTCAAGGTCCTGTCCCCCGCCTACGCCTCCGACGAGCGCGCCAACCGCCGCTTCCTGCGCGAGGCGCGCGCGGGCGCGCGGCTGTCGGAGTGCCGCCACGTCATGACGGTCTACGACATCGACGAGCACGACGGGCGGCCCTTCATGGTCATGGAGCACTTCGCCGGCGGATCGGTCGCCGATCGGCTGCGCGGCGGCCGGCCGATCCCGCGCGAGGTGGCGCTGCGCTGGCTGCGCGAGGCCGCTGAGGCGCTCGACTGCGCCCACCGCCACGACGTCGTGCACCGCGACGTCAAGCCCGCCAACCTGCTGCTGGACGAGCGCGGCCGGCTCGCCGTCGGCGACTTCGGCATCGCGACGGTCGCCACGGAGGCCTCGGTCACGCAGACCGGCCAGGTGCTCGGCACGGCCGCGTACATCTCGCCCGAGCAGGCGCGCGGCGAGCCGGCCACGGCGGCCAGCGACCGCTACGCGCTGGCCGTCGTCGCCTTCGAGCTGCTCACCGGCCGCAAGCCGTTCGCCGCCGACCACCCGACCGCCCAGGCGCGCGCGCACGTCGAGGCGGCGGTGCCGGCCGCGAGTGCCGCCGGCACCGGCCTGCCGACCGCGGTCGACCGCGTCCTGCGCTTCGGCATGGCCAAGGACCCCGGCCGGCGCCCGTCGACGGCCACGGACTTCCTGGACCGCCTGGAGGAGGCGCTCGAGGGCGGCGGCGCGCCCGAGGCTCCGACGGCCGTCGCGCCGCCGACCGTGACGCGCGTAACGCGCCGGCGCTGGCCGGGCCTCGTGGCCGTCGCCGCGCTGGCCGCCGTCGCCGGTTCGGCCATCGCGATCGCGACCGGCGTGGGCAAGAGCGGCGATCACGGCGCGTCCACGACGCACGCGCCGAGCAACTCGGCCGGGAAGGCGGCGCAGCACACGGCGGCCAGCGGCACCGGCAAGGCCGCAGCGAAGCCCAAGCCCAAGCCCAAGGCGGCCAAGCCCAAGGCCCAGCAGGCGACGCCACCCGCCACGAGCACCGAGCAGACGAGCCCGCCCGCGTCGGCCAACGCCGACCCGGTCGCCCTCAACAACGAGGGCTTCGCGCTCATCCAGCAGGGCCGCGCCACCGACGCGATCCCGGCGCTGCAGCGCTCCGTCGACGCGTTCCGCAAGCAGGGCCGCACCGGCCAGGTCGATTACGCCTATGCGCTCTACAACCTCGGCAACGCGCTGAGGCTCAGCGGCCGCCCCGACGACGCGATCCCCTACCTCGAAGAGCGCCTGCGGATCAGCAACTACAAGCGCGGCGTGGTCAAGCAGGAGCTCGAGACCGCGCGCCGCATGGCCGAGCAGGACTGACGCCTCGGCCGCCTCCTCCGATCGGAGGAGGCACGTTCATCCGCCGGACCGCCCGGATGGGCGGTGCTCGACCGAAACCACCAGTCGATTCTCGTGTACGTAAGTAAGGAATCCTGATGGTCACTCCCAAGGTCAACGAAACCAAGCGCGGATCGGCCCACAAGCCGAGTGGCAGCAGCCCCGCGACGCCTGCGCAGGGTCCCCGGCGCTGAGCCGGGAGGGCACGAAAGCCCTCAACTCCCGCGCGCGGATGCCGACGATCGAGTCAGGCATGCAGTCCGCGTCGCAACATCAGCCGGCAGAGGCCGCGATCCACGAGGCGATCGCCCGCATCGGCCAGCTCCCGGTGCTCGATCGCGCGCTGCGCCGCGTCCGCGAACTGGCCGCCGACCCCGAGTCGGACACCAACGAGCTCGTCGCGGCCCTCGAGGCCGATCCCGGCCTGACCGCCAACATCCTGCGCTTCGCCAACTCGGCCGCCTGCGCACGCCCGATCCGGGCGCAGACCGTCCGCCAGGCGGTGACCCTCGTCGGGCGCGTCCACGTCGGCCGGCTCGCCGTCGAGGCGGCCGTGTGCCGATTCTTCGAGCTGGCGCCCGGCACCGGCGGCGCCTCCCGCGGCTTGCTCCACGTCCACGCAAGCCAGGTGGCCGCGATCTCCGGTGCCCTGGCCGAGCGCGCCGCCGCCGACGCCGAAGCCGCCCACCTCGCCGGCCTGCTGCACGACCTCGGCAAGCTCGTGATGCCGCTGGCCTTCGGCGAGGACGAGCTCGACGCGGTCGCCGGCGAGCACCCGATCGGCCGCGCCCGCGCGCTGCTCGAGCAGGAGCGCTTCGGCGTCGACCACGCGCACGCCGGCGCCGTCTTCGCCCGCGAGGCCTTTCTCGAGGCGCGCGTCTTCAACGCCATCGGCGCCCATCACTCCCTCGAGGTCCCCAGCCGCGAGGCCGCGTGCGTGCAGGTCGCCGACGCCGCCGTTCACCTGCTGCTCGACCTGCGCGCCGACGCCGACGTCCTCGACGGCGCCCTCGCGGAGCTCGGCATGGACGCCGCCGTCCTGGAGGACGTCGTCCCCGCCGCACTGCCCACCCTGGCGCCGAGCGTCGGCGGCCTCGCCGGCCGCGTCGCCGCTCTCGAGCGCGCGGCGACGACCGACGAGATCACCGGACTGCTGACCCGCGCCGCCTGGCTGTCCGCGGCGCGCCAGAAGCTCGACGGAGGTCGCGCAGGCGTCGTCCTCGTCGCCGACGTCCAGGGGCTGCGCGAGCTCGACGAGCGCCACGGCTACGCCGCGGGCAACGTCGTGCTCTGCGAGCTGGCCCGTATCCTCGGCCGCCGCGGCACCGCCGGCCGCCTGGGCGGCGACGAGCTCGCGCTCTGGGCACCCATCGCGCCCGGCGACGCCGATGGGCTCGCCGCCGCGGTCCACGCCGATATCGTCGCCGGCCTCGGCGAGCGCGGCGTGAGCGTCGAGGTCCTCGTCGGCAGCGCCCCCGCGCCGGTCGGCGCCGATGCGCATGCGGCACTCCACGCCGCCACCGCGGCCGCACGCCAGGCGCGGCCGACGCACGCGCGGCGCGCTGCTTAATCGCGCAGCGTCCGCGGCAGCCCGAAGTGGGGCAGCACGCTGTTGTCGAGGAAGCGCGTGATCGCGGCGATCTGGTCGCCCTCGAGCGTGAGCACCACCAGGCCGTGGGCGCGCGCGACCGGCGTCTGCGGGTCCTGCATGTACGCGCCGAACGCGGGCTGCGCGTTGGCGCGCGTGGGCACCAACCGCACGCGGCGATCGCCGCGCCAGCGGAAGCGGTCCTCGAGGAAGGCGGCGAGCTCCTCGCGCCCTTCGTACACGCCCGGCTCGGGCGGCATCGTGCCGATCGCTTCCTCGGTCAGCAGCGCGACGATCCCGTCGACGTCTCCCGCTTCGAAGGCCTCGGCGAACCGTCCGACCACCTTGCGCTCGGCCGGTGACCTCGGGAGCGGCGCGTGCTCGCGCCGGCCCGCAGGCAGACGCTCGTCGACCGCGCCGCGCGCCCGTTGCAGCGCGGCCTTCACCGCCGCCTCGCTCGTGTCGAGCATGTCGGCGACCTCGGCGGCGCGGAAGCCGAGCACGTCGCGCAGCACCAGGACGGCGCGCTGCAGCGGCGGAAGCATCTGCAGGGCGGCGACGAACGCGAGCCCCACCGCCTCGCTCGTCTCGTAGCGGGCCTCGGGACCGGCGGAGGTGTCAGGCAGGCCCTCGAGCAGCGCATCGGGGTAGGGGTCGAGCAGGAGCGGCTCGCCGCGCCGCGTCGGCTCGCGCGCCTGGGCGAGGAGGTTGCTCGGCGGCAGCTCCATGCGCCGCGGGCGCCGGCCGCTGTCTCGCAGCGCGTTCAGGCAGCGGTTGGTCGCGATGCGGTACAGCCACGCGCGCAGCGAGGCGCGCTCCTCGAAGCGGTCGAGCCCGCGCCAAGCAGCCAAGAGCGTCTCCTGGACGAGGTCCTCGGCGTCCTGGACCGACCCGAGGATGCGATAGCAGTGCAGTTGGAGCTCGCGGCGGTACGGCTCGGTGAGCGCCCGGAAGGCCTGCTCGTCTCCTGCGCGTGCGCGACTGAGCTCCATATGCGTCATGACCCCGTCGGCGGCGAAAAGGAATCGGTCGTCTCCTTCTCGCCGAGCCTGGTGTCTCAACCAGCATGACGACGAAGAGATGGACCCTCCTCCTGACCTCGCTCGGCTCCTTCATGGTCGCCCTGGACGGCCTGGTGGTCACGACCGCGCTGACCCGCATCCGCGCCGACCTGGGCGCCTCGCTCGCGCAGCTTGAGTGGACGATCAACGCCTACGCCCTGAGCTTCGCCGTGCTGCTGATGGCCGGCTCGGCGCTCGGGGACCGCATCGGTCGCCGACGGACGTTCATCGCCGGCCTGACCGTGTTCTCGGCCGCGTCGGCCGCCTGCGCGCTTGCCCCGACCATGGGCCTGCTCATCGCCGCGCGCACGGTGCAGGGCGCCGGCGCGGCGCTCGTGATGCCGCTGGCGATGGCGCTGCTCAGCGCGGCCTTCGGGCCGGAGGAGCGGGCTCGCGCTCTGGGGCTCTTCAGCGGCCTCAGCGGCCTCGCCGTCCTCGCCGGGCCGGTCGTCGGCGGCGCGATCACGCAGGGCCTTGCCTGGGAGTGGATCTTCTGGCTGAACGTGCCGATCGGGCTGGTCGCGATCGTCCTCGTGCGCACACGCATCGAGGAGAGCCGCGGAGGCAGCCCGACGATCGATGTGCCCGGCGTCGCGCTCGTCACCGGCGCCGCGCTCGGGATCGTCTGGGGGCTCGTGCGCGGCGACAGCTCCGGATGGGGCAGCGCCGAGGTGCTCGGATCGATCGGCTCCGGCCTCGCGCTCACCGCGGCGTTCGTCGCCTGGGAGCTGCGGGCCCGCCAGCCGATGCTGCCGATGCGCTTCTTCCGCTCCGGCGCCTTCTCCTCGGGCAACGCCGCCGGCTTCTTCCTGTACGGCTCGATCTATGGGGCGGTGTTCTTCGTCGCCCAGTTCCTGCAGATCGGGCAGGGCTACGGCGTGCTGTCGACCGGCCTGCGGATGCTGCCGTGGACGGCCACGCTGTTCGTCGTCGCGCCGATCGCCGGCGCGCGCATCAACCGCGTCGGCGAGCGGCCGCTGCTCGTCGGCGGGCTGGCGCTGCAGGCGATCGGCCTGGGCTGGATCGCGCTGGTCGCCGCGCCGGACGTCGCCTACGTCGCGCTCGTGGCGCCGATGATCCTGGCGGGGGTCGGCGGCTCGATGGCGATGCCCGCCGCGCAGAGCTCGGTGATGCGTTCTGTCGACCGCGGCGACGTCGGCAAGGCCGCCGGGGCGTTCAACATGCTGCGCTTCCTGGGCGGCGCGTTCGCGATCGCGGTCGTCGCGGCGGTCTTCGCCGGCGCGGGCGGCTACGAGACGCCGCAGGCGTTCAGCGACGGCTTCGCCGCGGCGCTCGCCGTGTGCGCCGGGCTGTCGCTGGCCGGGGTGCTCGTGGCGAGCGCGCCGCGCGCGGTGCCGCAGGTGGCGGTAGCCGCTAGCTGAGCTCGCGCTCGCGCGCCGGCACCCGCTCGGGCGCATGTGCGGGCCGGCGCGCGGGCTTCGGGTGGCCTTCGGCGATGCGGCCCGGCTCGCGCAGGCGCACCGCGCTCGAGGTTGCGTCGGGCAGCGGGAGGCCGCCTCGGTCGCGCGGCTGCGGCGGGGGCTCGGGCGGCTCGTCGTCGCGCGGCCACCAGTCGCGCCAGTCCGAGCGCTTCTCGTCGTCGTGGAGGAGCGCCCAGACCAGGGCGGCCATGCCGATCACGTGCACGAGCACGGTGAGCGCGAGGGCCAGCACCTCCTTCGTCACGACTGCAACGATACCCCGCTCGGGGCGAAGGTCAGCGCGGCTGCGCGCCCAACTGCTCGCGCAGCCGCGCGAGGGCAAGGACCGCCTCGGCGGCGTGGCGGCCGGTGTCGCGCTTGCCGCCGCCCGAGCGCTCGAGCGCCTGCTCCATGTTGTCGACGGTCAGCACGCCGAACGCGCACGGCACGCCGGTGGTGAGCTGGACGTCCTGGATGCCGCGGGCCGACTCGGTGCAGACGTAGTCGTAGTGGTCGGTTTCGCCACGGATGACCGCGCCCAGGCACGCAACGCCGTCGTAGCGGCCCGTCTCGGCGGCGAGCTTGGCGGCCAACGGCAGCTCGTAGGCGCCGGGGACCTCGAAGACGTCGGCCTCGCCGGCGCCGGCCTCGGCGAACGCCGTCTGCGCGCCGCCGACCAGGCGATCGGCGAGGTGCTCGTAGAAGCGCGCGACGACGATCGCGAACGTCACCGCCAGCCCTCGCCCCAGCCGCTGCCGCGGCCCGCGCGGCCGCGCTCGCGCTGCAGCATCTCCGCGTCGAGGTTCGTGCCCTGGTGGTGCAGCGTGTGGCCCATGCGCTCGGCCTTCGCGCGCAGGTAGCCCTCGTTGTGCTTGTTGGGCGTGTGGATGATCGGGACCTGCGCGGTCACCGTGAGGCCGTAGCCCTGCAGGCCGTGGATCTTCTTCGGGTTGTTGGTGAGGATGCGGATCGAGCTCAGGCCGAGGTCGACGAGGATCTGGGCGCCGATGCCGTACTCGCGCAGGTCGGCGGGCAGGCCGAGCTCGAGGTTGGCGTCGACCGTGTCGAGGCCCTGCTCCTGGAGCTTGTAGGCGCGCAGCTTGTTGAGCAGGCCGATGCCCCGGCCCTCCTGGGCCAGGTAGACGAGCACGCCGCGGCCCTCCTGCTCGATCATCGCCAGCGCCGACTCGAGCTGCTCGCCGCAGTCGCAGCGCAGCGAGTGGAAGACGTCGCCGGTGAGGCACTCGGAGTGCATCCGAACGAGCACGTCATCGGCGCCGTCGACGTCGCCCTTCACCAGCGCGACGTGGTGCTTGTCGTCCATCAGCGAGCGGTAGCCCACGACCTCGAAGTCGCCGAAGGTGGTCGGCAGAGTGGTGGTGACGACGCGCTCGATGAGCTTGTCGTTGCGCCGGCGGTAGGCGATGAGGTCGGCGATGGTGATCATCCGCAGACCGTGCTTGAAGCAGTAGGCCTGCAGGTCGCCGACGCGGGCCATCGAGCCGTCCGCGTTCATGATCTCGCAGATGCCGCCGGCGGGGGGGAGCCCGGCGGG
>Ga0081539_10002722_pt1 | contig 23921 bp, 21 predicted proteins | sample TabmetS4T2R2_FD_71023 | JGI IMG/M metagenome (GOLD analysis project Ga0081539, IMG submission 71023) | Tabebuia heterophylla rhizosphere microbial communities from the University of Puerto Rico - S4T2R2 | ecosystem: Host-associated > Plants > Roots > Rhizosphere ...
CGAGGATTGATCGCATTGCGCGATCTCTGCGCGCCCGTAGCTCAGCTGGATAGAGCACCAGACTACGAATCTGGGGGTCAGGAGTTCGAATCTCTTCGGGCGCGCCATTCGTAACACACTGATTTAGCGCAAGATTTTTTCCGAGCATTGGAACAAAACTGGGCACCTGCGTCTGCTTCTGACCCGCTAGCGACCTTTCGTTCCCCGTGCCGCATATGGCCGCTTCGCGCCATAAGCCGACATCAAGGTGGGCGTGGTTGACGCGACCCAAGAACCGGAAGAGCGGCCTTGGATCGGTTGAACTGGGCGAATATGATCTAGACGCCCTGGAGGGAACTCGGATGGAAGCTGGCCGCGTTGAGCGCAAGCTCTCGGCGATACTCGCGGCTGACGTCGCCGGGTATAGCCGACTGATGGGCGCCGACGAGGAAGGCACCCTCGGCCGCTTGAACGGGCATCGCCGCGAGCATGTCGACCCCTGTATCGCAAGGCATCGCGGCAGAATCGTCAAGACGACCGGCGACGGGCTGTTGGCGGAGTTCGCCAGTGTCGTAGATGCGGTGCGCTGCGCTATTGACATGCAGACCGGCATGGCCGAACGCAATGCCGCCGTCGCACCAGAGGAACGGCTCGACTTCCGGATCGGCATCAATGTCGGTGATATTATCGGGCAGGATGGCGACGTCTTCGGCGACGGCGTCAACATTGCCGCCCGTCTCGAGAAGATAGCCGAGCCGGGCGGAATCTGCGTTTCCGAGCGTGTGCAGGAAGATACAGCGGGCAAGATCGGCTTGCGGTTTGACGACCTTGGCGACCAGGCGCTGAAGAACATCGCCCGGCCAATCCGCGCCTTTCGTCTGCGCCCGGACGGGGCTAAGCAACTCGCCCCTTCGCATTCGGCTGAGCGCCTACCGGATAGGCCAGCGCTTGCAGTGCTGCCGTTCCAGAACATGAGCAACAACCCGGAGCAGGACTACTTCGCCGACGGAATCGTCGATGATATCATCACCGCGCTTAGCCGTTTCAAGTCATTTGCGGTGATCGCCCGCAACTCGAGTTTCGTCTACAAGGGCAAAGCCGTCGATGTGCGGCATGTGGCAAGGGAACTCGGTGTCCGATACGTGCTTGAAGGCAGCGTACGACGCTCAGGTGAGCGGCTGCGTATCACCGCGCAGCTTGTCGAGACTGTTACCGGGGCGCATCTTTGGGCCGACAGGTTCGACGGGGCAGTGGCAGACGTTTTCGACGTGCAGGACCGCATCACCGAGAGCGTCATCGGCGTCATAGAACCGCAAATCCGACAGGCCGAAATCGAGCGATCCCGCAGGAAACGCCCTGAAAACCTCGATGCCTACGATCTCTACCTGAAGGCGCTGTCGAAAACTTACAGCTCGCGGCCCAAGGACAATGCTCAAGCTTATTCGCTGATGATGGAAGCAGTGGCACTGGAGCCGAACTACGCTCCGTTTCTCACCGGTGCTGTTTTTGCCCTGGAATTCCGCGTTGCAATGGGCTGGCCCACGCTGACCGAAGACGACCGGGCCGTTTGTCTCGACTTGGCGCACCGCGCCCTCGCCGATCCGCAGGGTGACGCAACCGTACTGGCGCAATGCGGTCTGACGCTGACCACCCTGCGCGAGTACGACCGAGGAATGCAGATTGTAGCCAATGCAGTCGAGGCGAACCCCAACAGCCAGTTTGTGCTGATGATAGCAGGCATTGCTGAATTCCATTGCGGTAACCTGGAGGATGCGCTCACTCACAGTCGGCGGGCCGCCATCATGAGCCCAGGCGACCCGACAACGCCGTGGCCCATGACCACGATAGCCCTCGTGCATATGGCGCAACGCAACTATGTCGAAGCGCTCAAAGCCGCAGAAAGGTCCATGGCGGTCAACGCGGGCCTCGACCCGAGTTACTGGGTGTTAATCGCCGCAAATGCGCAGCTCGGCCGAATGGATGAGGCACGTCGCTACCTGGCCTTTCCTTGCAGACTGCGTCGTGACGCCGGAGGACATCAGCTATTTCTTTCCCCGCGGCGAGGACATGTTCGGAATCAAGGTCCGCGGCTTCGCCTCAATCGGCAAATTCCTTGCGGAGCCTCGCGCATTGCAGGCTATCCGGAGATTCAATCTGACGCATATGAACAGGGGCCGGAACGCATACCAGGCGAGCCACTGTTACAGCCTGGCGGATCACATGCTGAGCTGACACGGCGACTCGGCTCGCCGAACCTGACGTCCGTCACGCGACGACTTGGGTGTATCACGGCAGAAGACCAGCGCGCTGGCGAAAGCCCGGTCCGTCTCGCGAGTTTGCAATACGGAGCCGTTCGCGGTCGGACGACCGCGAGTCAACGATGGTGTTGGCAGGCCGACTGCGCATGTGATTTATCTCGACACGTGCCGCACGGCAAAAGATGTCGAGTGGATGGTTGCGGCAACCAGTCTTGCGGAGTCCGCGGAAAACACCCCCGTTTTGGGCGCCAGGCGAGGCCGGACTGACAGAGGCGCTTATCGAAGTTGATAAATAGAGATCACCGCTCGCGACTTTGCACGGCAAACGCCGCGGTCCGTCTTCCTTATGACCGCTCGAACGTCACGCGGGGGATCGTGCATCTCGGCATCGGTGCGTTTCATCGGGCACATATGGCGGTGTACGTGGACGATCTGCTGAGGACCGACCCCTCCTGGGGCATCGTAGGAGCCTCGCTGCGGCGGCCCGACACCAGGAATGCGCTGGCCCCCCAGGATTTCCTTTACACGCTCGCTGTGCGGAGCGGCGCGGGCACGGCTCTGCGTGTGGTCGGCTCGCTTCTTGACGTCCTGGACGCAGCAGCACAGCGGCGGGAGCTCATCGCGGCCATGACCGACCCGCGCATTCGCATTGTCTCGCTGACGATCACCGAGAAGGGCTATTGCCATGATCCGGCGACTGGGGAACTCGACTCAAGCCATCCGGATATCCTGCACGACCTCGCGCATCCCGAAGCGGCAATCAGCGCGCCCGGCCTGCTCGTGCGGGCTCTGGAACTGCGCCGGGCCTCCGGCATCGCGCCGTTCACCGTGCTCTCCTGTGACAATCTTCCTGCAAACGGCGAAACGACGGCTCGCATCGTTACCCGTCTGGCCGCGCTACGGGAGAGGGGGCTCGCCGACCATATTGCCGACACGGTCAGCTTCCCCTCCACCATGGTCGACAGGATCGTTCCGGCGACGACCGAAGCCGATCGGGAGTTCGTTTCCGAGAAAGCCGGGTTCTTTGACGCCTGGCCGGTCGTGACCGAGCCATTTTCTCAATGGGTGGTCGAGGATCGCTTTTCTTCCCGAAGGCCGGCTTTCGAGGCGGTCGGTGTTCAGTTGGTTTCGGACGTGCGGCCGTTCGAGCTCATGAAGCTTCGCATGCTCAACGGCAGCCATTCGACGCTCGCCTATCTCGGCTACCTCGCCGGCTTTGAGTTCGTGAGCGGAGCGATATCGAACACGTCGTTTCGCGCTCTCGTCACCGAGTTCATGTCCGAGGAGGTGATGGGCACGCTGCCAAAGGACTTAGGGGACCTTGGCGCCTATCGCGACGCGCTGCTCGACCGCTTCGCCAATCCCGCTCTCAAGCATCGGACCTGGCAGATCGCCATGGATGGAAGCCAGAAATTGCCGCAACGCCTGCTGGGAACCATAAGAGATGGTCTCGCCCAGGATCGATCGATCGCGCGGGCGGCACTCGGCGTGGCAGCCTGGATGCGCTACGTCACCGGGGTTGACGAACAGGGCCGTGAAATTGACGTCAGGGATCCGCTGGCATCGAGATTGCGCACGATATCCGCGTCTGCCGGAGATAAGCCGGCACAGCTCGTGGACGGTTTGCTGGGCGTGAGCGAGGTTTTCGGAGAAGACCTGCCCCGCAGCGAATCCTTTCGCGCGGTGCTCATCCGCCATCTTGGCTCGTTATTCCAGCGCGGCGCCCTGGAGACGGTCCGGGAGTTGGTCAAGAGCGAAACGTGAGGGACTCTAAGCGCGCCCGAAGCCGCCGGCCGTCGGTGTGGTGACGATCACGGCTTCGCCGGCTTCGAGAGCAGTCTGATCGCAGGCCTTCAAGACGTCGATGCTGCCGTCCAGACGACGCACTTCGGTCCTGCCGGGCTGACCGTTGCCGCCGCCTCCGATACCTTCCGGCGCACGGCTGCGGTGGGAAGACAGGATTGCGCATTCCATTTTTTCGACAAACCGGATTGTGCGTTTCGTGCCGCCCCCGGCTTTCCACTTGCCGCTTCCGCCGGAGCCTTCTCGTATGTGGAAGTCCTCGAGCACCACGGGGAAACGCAGCTCGAGAATCTCCGGGTCGGTCAGCCGCGAATTGGTCATGTGAGTATGGACAGCGGACGTGCCGTTGAAGCCGCGCCCGTCATTCATGTGGCCCGCCGGCGAGCCGGAGCAGATGGTCTCGTAATACTGATACGTATCGTTGCCGAAGGTGAGGTTGTTCATGGTGCCCTGCGAATTGGCCAGCGCGCCCATAGCGCCGAACAAGGCGTTGGTTATGTGCTGTGAGGTCTCCACATTGCCGGCGACGACAGCGGCCGGGTAGGCGGGCTTCAGCATGCAGCCGTCCGGAATGACGATATCGATCGGCCTGAGGCAGCCGGCATTCATCGGAATATTGTCTTCGACCATGACTCGGAAGGCATAGAGCACGGCGGCGCGGGTCACCGGCTCCGGCGCATTGAAGTTGTTTTTCATGACAGGCGAGGTACCGGTGAAGTCGACGGTCGCCTTGCGCGCCGAGCGGTCCACACTGATCTTGACCTTGATGACCTGCCCCGTATCCGTCGGATACTCATATTCGGAGGCGTCAGGCAGGCGCTCCAGCACGCGGCGCACGCTCTCGGCGGCATTGTCCTGCACGTGCCCCATATAGGCCTCGACCACGTCCAGCCCGAAATGGGCGACCATCCGCTTCAACTCTGCGACGCCTTTCTCGTTGGCCGCGATCTGAGCTTTGAGGTCGGCGATGTTCTGTCGAGGATTGCGAGCAGGAAATTTGTGGCTCGTGAGCAGAGTTTCGAGCTCCTTCTCGCGGAAGCGGCCACGCTCCACGACGCGGAAATTGTCGAACAGAACGCCTTCCTCGTCGACCGTCGTGGCGAGCGGCGTCATCGAGCCGGGCGCGGTGCCGCCGATGTCGGCATGATGGCCGCGCGAAGCAACCCAGAAGAGGATTTGCTTTTGTGGATCGTCAAAAACCGGTGTCACCACGGTTATGTCGGGCAAGTGCGTACCGCCGTTGTAGGGCGCGTTGAGTGCGTAGACGTCGCCGGGATGGATATCGCCGGCGTTCAGGCGGATGATGGTCTCCACCGAACGATCCATGGAACCTAGATGGACCGGCATGTGCGGAGCGTTTGCGACAAGCGCGCCGTGACGGTCGAACACGGCGCAGGAGAAATCCAGTCGCTCCTTAATGTTCACCGAATAGGCCGTGTTCTGAAGTGTTACGCCCATCTGCTCGGCAATCGACATGAACAGGTTGTTGAAGACTTCCAGCATGACGGGATCGGCCTTGGTGCCGAGCGCCGCCCGCCTGCGTTTCTTTTCGATGCGTCGAAGCAGCACGTGATTCTTGGCTGTGACGACCGCCTGCCAGCCGGGTTCGATGACAATGGTCTGGTTCAATTCGATCACCAGTGCCGGCCCGGGCATGCGGTAGCCGGGCTGGAGGTCCTCTCGCCGAAAGATGCCGGCATCGTGCCATTTGCCGTCGACGAAGATTTCCCGCGTCTCGGAAGCTGTTGCGGCACTGTCCTTTACGCCTGATTGCGGTTCATCGTGGTTTTTGCCGCTGATGTCCGAGCCGTCGACGGCGACGGTTTCGACGATCAGCGGCTTGTTGTCATAGACGAAGCCGAACTGTGCCCTGTGCGCAACCTCGAACGCCGTCTTGGTCTCGGCGATCGAGTTATGTTCGAAGCTTACTGGAATTGCCGTGTCGGTGCCGTCGTAGCGGACATGCAGCAAGGGTCTGGTCGCGACGGCGCCCCTTGCGACGCCTTGCGCGGCAAGTTCGTGGATCACGGCCCCGCGCAGGCTGGAAACGAGGTCGTCGATGGCCGCTAGGGAATCCTCCGCGAGCGGTGCCAGCAATGCCTGCTGGCGTGTCGCGAACACGCTGGACAGACCAATCCCATAGGCTGACAGCAGACCGGAAAAAGGGTGGATCAGCACTGCTTCCATGCCAAGCGCATCAGCGACGAGGCAGGCATGCTGTCCTCCGGCGCCGCCGAAACAGTTGAGCAGGTATTCGGTAACGTCGTAGCCGCGCTGCACCGAGATTTTCTTGATGGCGTTGGCCATGTTCTCGACCGCGACGGTGACGAAACCCTCCGCGACGGCTTCCGGCGAGCGGCCATCGCCGATCTCCTGCGCCAGGAGCCGAAATCTTTCGCGGACGGCATCGGCGTCGAGCGGCTGGTTCTGGCCGGGCCCGAAGATCGCCGGGAAGCAGTCCCGCTGCAGCTTGCCGAGCATCACATTGGCGTCGGTGACCGCGAGCGGTCCGCCGCGACGATAGCAGGCCGGGCCGGGATTGGCGCCGGCCGAATCCGGCCCGACGCGGAAGCGCCCCGCTTCGTAGTGCAGGACCGAACCGCCGCCTGCAGCGACGGTATGGATGCGCATCATCGGCGCCCGCACGCGCACACCGGCGACTTCGGTGTCGAACGCACGCTCATAGTCGCCGTCATGATGGGCGACATCGGTGGAGGTGCCGCCCATGTCGAAGCCGATGACCTTGTCGAAGCCTGCGAGCTTCGCCGTCTCGACCATCCCGACGACGCCGCCCGCCGGACCGGACAACAGCGCATCCTTGCCCTTGAACATGTTGGCGGCGGTGAGCCCGCCGGACGACATCATGAACATCAGGCGTGGGGCTTCCCTCCCCCTTGGGGGCAGGGCGGCTGCGCAGCCGCCGGGTGGGGTGGCATCGGAAGGGCTTGACGTTTCTTTGCGCCCCGCACTGCCTCCGCCTACCCCCGCTGCCCGCTTCGCGAGCATCTCCCCCTCAAGGGGGGAGAACCCCCCCAGTTCCTCCGCCACCCGCCTCACATAACGCGATAGGATCGGCGACAGATAGGCGTCGACCACGGTGGTGTCGCCTCTCCCGACCAGCTTTATGAGCGGGGAGACCTCATGGCTGACGGAGACTTGCGAAAAACCCAGTCTGCGGCAGGTCTCGGCCACGGCCTGTTCGTGTTCCGCATATTTCCAGGCATGCATGAATACGATCGCGACTGCATCGATCCCGTCCGTCTTGGCCTGTTCGAGTGCGGGCGTCACTTCAGCGACATCGAGCGCCTTTTCCACGCAGCCGTCCGCACGGACGCGTTCGGCCACCTCGAAGACGCGCTCGTAGAGTTGCTCGGGCAGGACGATCTCTTTGGCAAAGATATCCGGCCGAGCCTGGTAGGCGATCCTGAGGGCGTCGCGGAAACCCTCGGTGATGAGCAGGAGCACCCGGTCGCCTTTCCGCTCCAGCAGCGCGTTGGTGGCGACCGTTGTCCCCATCTTGACGCTGCCGATGAGATGGGCTGGTACGGGATCTTCGGTCTCCAGGTCGAGCAGATTGCGGATGCCTTGGGTAGCGGCGTCACGATAGGCTTCCGGATTTTCGGAGAGCAGCTTCAGCGGATGCAGGCGTCCGTCCGGGGCACGGCCGATGATGTCCGTGAAGGTGCCGCCGCGATCGATCCAGAAATCCCATTTCGCGGCCATGCTGCCTCCAATCACTCCGTACGCAAGTCGATCGTGGCGCGCCAGGCGCTCAATTCGACATAGCATTTTCCATCGGAGGTGATGAAATGATCAAGCTGGGCGCAGGTGCGGTCGTCAACATGCCCTCGGTGCAGTCGCCGAACGGTTTCAAGGGCTGGCCCGCTTATGCCGCTACCAAGGGCGGGCATCAATGCGCTTACCCAACAGACGGCGATCGACCTCGCCCCGTTCAGGGTTGAACGCCATCGCGCCATGCATGATCATGACGCCGCTCAACCAGAAGATTTTCGTTATGATTGACGATCCGCGGCCTTGATCGACACCTGGAACAAGGCGCATCCCATAGGCCGCTTCGGCGAGGCCCATGAGGTGAAAGATGCCGTAGCGCTCCTTGCCGGCGAGCACGCGTAGTTCATTGCCGGGGAGATGCCGCGCGTCGATGGCGGCCTCATTGTTCATGGAGAATAGAGTGAGCGTCAGGGCATTTCTCATCGAAGCCAACGGAATCCGGGTCGAGGTCGATCTCGACATCGGCCAGTTGTCGAAGATTGTGATCGAGCGCGATGGCCGCGCTGCGGCGCCTTTTCATCGCGCTCCGTGGTCGGACGAGCCCGGCCCCGTTCCGGGAACCAAAGACGCACCGCATCTTGCTCGCATCTCCGGCGATTTCTTCTGTGCGCCGTTCGGTATGTCGGACCTGGAGCTTGCGCCCCCGCATGGCTGGCCGGCCAATGCGCCTTGGCAACCGATCGGCGCTACGAGCGTCGACGGCGGCATCACCGCGACCTTCGTGCTCGACCGCCCAGTCATGGGCGCGCTCGTGTTGAAGGAAGTCACCCTGCGCGACGGCCATCCCTTCCTCTATCAGCGCCATATCTTCGAGAATGGGTCGGGCGATATCTCCGTCGCCAACCATGCCATGGTGAGCCTGCCCCGTGGCGGGCGGCTGTCGTTTTCGCCGAAGCGCTGGGTCGAGACCCCGGAAGCGGCGCTCGAGACCGACCCGGCAAGAGGCCGTTCGCTGCTCGCTTATCCCGCGAAATTCGCCGATCTCAGCGCCTTCCCGCTAGCCGACGGCGGCAAGGCCGATCTCACCACCTATCCTTTCGGCGACCGGCATGAAGATTTTGCCATGCTGGTCGAAGCGGAAGGCTCGGCACTGGGCTGGTCGGCCGTGCTGAGGCCGCGGGACGGCGACCTCGCCCTGATGCTGAAGGATGCCGCCAGATTGCCAGCCACCATGCTGTGGTTCTCGAATGGCGGCCGCCTCTATCCGCCCTGGAACGGCCGTCACCGTCATGTGCTTGGCGTGGAGGATGCCTGCGCCTGGTCGCTCTATGGGCACAAGGCATCGATCTCGCCCAATCCGCTCAACGTCCTCGGCATCCCGACCGCCGTCCATCTCGACCCGAACGGCCGAGTCGATGTCCGCCATGTCATCGGTGCGGTGCCTGTGCCACGAGGTTTTCAGCAGGTCTGCGATGTCCGCCAGGGTGACGGCGTCGTGGTGGTCGAAGATGCTGCCGGCACGACGCTGACGCTGCCCTTCGACGCCGGCTTCCTGGCTGCCCAGCAATGATCGTGGCGCGGGAGGGATCAGCCGGCCGTGTCGCTCTTGGCCTGAGGCACCTTCTTTGATCGGCCAGGCGCTACGCGCTCACCCATCCAGCCGAACAGCACGTAAAGGCCCGGGATGATGAGGATGCCGATCGCGGTTGCGGCCAACATTCCGCCGACTACGGTGGCACCGATCGACACGCGGCTGGCGGCGCCGGCGCCGGTTGCGATCACCAGCGGCACCGAGCCGAGGATGAAGGCGATCGCCGTCATCAGCACGGCGCGAAACCGCATGTGCCCGCCCTCGATGGCAGCCTCCACCAGGCCCTTGCCGGATTCGTGAGCCTCTTTTGAGAACTCGACGATCAGGATGGCGTTCTTGGCCGCAAGGCCGATTAGAAGGACGAGGCCGATCTGGGCATAGATGTTGAGGCCGAGCCCGACCGCCTTGATGCTGAGGATCGCCCCCAGGATCGCCACCGCCACCGACGTGATGACGGCGAACGGGATCGCCCAGCTCTCATACTGGCCGACCAGGAACAGATAGCCGAAGATGATCGCAAGCGCGAAGACGACGATGGTCTGGCTGCTCGCCAGCGCTTCCTGATAGGAGAGGCTCGACCACTCGAAGGAATAGCCGGCTGGCAGATTCGTTGCGGCGACCTCGGCCAGGGCCTGCATCGCCTGGCCCGACGAAGCGCCGGCAGCCGGCGTACCGTTGATGGTCGCGGCGGTGAACTGGTTGTAGCGGGTCAGCAGCGTCGGTTGCAGCGTGGTGGTGACCGACGCGAAGGCGCGCACCGGCACCATCGCGCCGGTGGTGCTGCGCACGTAGAGGTTCAGGATGTCGTCGATCGTGCGGCGATACTGCTGGTCGGCCTCGATATTGACCTGGTAAACCTGGCCCATAATGTTGAAGTTGTTGATGTAGCTCGAGCCGAGTTGGGCCTGCAGCGTGTTGAATATGGTTGCAATCGGGACATTCAGCCGCTCGGCCCGGACACGGTCCAGATCCAGGTAGAAGCCCGGCACTTCGGCCGAGAAGGTCGAATAGGCCCTGCCGATGCCTGGATGGGAATTGGCGGCGACGATGAAGGAGCGCATTACCCGAGCGAGTTCCTCCGGCGGCTGGCCGCCCAGCGCCTCCAGCCGGAAGTCGAAACCCTCGGCATTGCCGATGCCCGGTATGGCGGGTGGCGGAAAGGCGATGATGTTGGCAGCGCCGAAACTGGCGAACGTCCTGCTGAGCTCGTTATATATGCCCCGCAGCGAGGTCTGCGGTGTCGTCCGTTCGTCCCACGGTTTCATTACCACCAGGACGAGGCCGCTATTGGGTTGCGACGCGCTGGTAAGCAGGCTGTAGCCGGACACGGTAACGACATTGGCGACGCCCTCGGTCTGCTTCGCGATCGTGCCGATCTGATCGAGCACGGCCTGTGTCCTTGGAAGGGCGGCGGCATCGGGAAGCTGGACGTTGACGAAAAGCACCCCCTGGTCCTCGGTCGGAATGAACGCCGTCGGGGTGCGCGTGAACATCCAATATGCGCCGCCCCCGACCAGGAGCACGAACAAACCGGTCAGGATCGAGCGCCGCGCCAGGAAGCCGGTTATGCCGGTATAGCCCTTCCTCGTTCCGTCGAGGCCGAGATTGAACCAGCGGAAAGGACCGCGCGCCGGCTTCGGCGGCCGCAGGAAAGTCGCGCAGAGCGCCGGGCTCAGCGTCAAGGCATTCAGGGCTGATATCGTGACCGAGGCCGTGATCGTCACGGCGAATTGTCGGTAGAGCTGGCCAGTGATTCCAGGCAGGAATGCCACCGGGAGGAACACGGCGATCAGCACCAGCGTCGTCGAGACGATCGGTCCGGTCACCTGGCGCATGGCCATGCTCGCCGCCTCGGCCGGCGAAGTGCCCGGTTGCTCCTCCATGACGCGCTGCACGTTCTCCACCACGACAATGGCGTCGTCGACAACCAGGCCGATGGCCAGAATGAGGGCAAACAGCGTGACTGTGTTGGCGGAAAATCCGAGCGCCAAAAGGATTGCAAAGACGCCGATGAGCGAGACGGGGATCGTCAGTGCAGGGATCAGCGTCGCTCGCCAATCCTGCAGGAAAACAAACACCACCACGAGCACGATGATGCCGGTCAGCACCAAGGTGTAGACGATCTCGTGCACCGTAGCGCGCACAAAGTCGGTGGAATCGTAGATGACCTGATAGGAGACATCGTTCGGGAACCGGCTTTTCAACGATTCGAGTTCGGCGCGGACGCCGTTCGCGACGCCCAGCGCATTGGAGCCCGGCGACTGGTAAACGGCCATCGTCGCGGCCGGGCGGCCGTTGAGCTGGCTTATCGAGTTATACGATTTGGCGCCGAGTTCGATGCGGGCGATGTCGCGGATTCGCACGACAGCGCCCGCCGAGTTGGTCCGCACGATGATGTCGCCGAACTGGTCGGGACTATCGAGCAAGCCAAGCGCGGTAATCGAATATTGCAATACCTGGTCGTCGGGGATCGGCGAGGCGCCGATCAGGCCGGCCGCGGCCTGCACGTTCTGCTGCTGGATGGCGTTGGTTACATCGTCGGTGTTGATCCCGAGGGCAGCCATGCGCCGCGGATCGAGCCAGATGCGCATCGAATAGTCGAGCGCTCCCATGAGCGATGCCGAGCCGACGCCGGTCACACGCGCGATCGGGTTCACCACGTTGATCTGCGTGTAGTTCGACAGGAACAGCCCGTCATGACTGCCTTCCGGCGAAAACACGTTGACGATCATCAGGAAGTTGGGCTGCGAGGCCCGCACGTTGACGCCGAGCCGGGTCACGGCACTGGGGAGCAAGGGCTGAGCGAGCGCCACCCGGTTCTGCACGTTGACCTGAGCGATATCGGGATCAGTCCCGACAGCGAAGGACACGGTCAGCGTATACTGCCCGGCAGAACTCGTCGTGGAGGCCATGTAGATCATGTCCTCGACGCCGTTCACTTGCTGCTCGATCGGTGTGGCCACCGTATCGGCAATGGTCTGTGCATCGGCGCCGGGATAGCTCGCAGTGACCTGGATGGTCGGCGGCGTGATGTTGGGGTACTGCGCGACCGAGATGTTGAGCAGCGCTATTGCGCCTGCGAGCGTGATCAGGATGGCGATCACCATCGCCAGGCGCGGCCTGCGGATGAAAATGTCGGCAAACATGGGTCAGTTCACCGTGGCTGCCGGCATCGGGCTGACGACCATGCCGGCCTTTATCTTCTGTATGCCTGAAACGATGATGACCTCGCCAGCGGCGAGGCCGGACGACACGGCCCAGTCGGTGCCGACGCGCTGGCCGAGCGTCACCCGGCGAACCACCGCAAGGTTGCCCTCCCCGAGCACGAAGACGAAGGCGCCGTCACGGTCCTGCTGCACGGCTGCGGCCGGCACGACCGGCAACTGCTCCGCCTGGCCGGCCTGGACCGTAACCTGGACATACTGGCCCGGCACGAGCTGCAGGTGCAGATTGGGGAATTCGGCATAGACTGCCATGGTGCCGGTGCTGGGATCGACCGTGTTGTCGATGAAAGCGATCTTGCCAGGCATGGCATAATCCGTGCCGTCGGAGAGTTTCAGCCGCGGCTGAAAACGCGCCGTGCCCCCCGCGAAGCCCTCGTCGCCCGGTTTCACGATGCTGACCACCTGAAGATACTCGCGGTCGGAAATCGAGAAGACGACGCGGATCGGATCTGTCTGGATGACGGTGGCGAGCGTTCCAGTCGACGCAGAGACCAGGTTGCCGGCGGTCACCTGCGTCTTGCCGATCCGTCCGGAAATGGGCGTCGTCACCTCGGTATAGCCGAGATTGAGCTCGGCGGTCTTAACCTGGGCCTCGGCCTGGGAAATCTGGGCCTTGGCCTGCTCCACCGAAGCGGCGGCGCTGTCGCGGCTAGCGGTCGCATCGTCGACGGCCGATTGCGCCACGGCGTCAGTCTTTACCAGCTCGACTTGCCGTTGGAGGTTGATCTGCGCCTGCTTGAGAGTGGCTTCCGCGCCGGTTTCAGTGGCTTGCGCGACCTGAACCTGCGCCTTTGCACTGTCGAGCGCAGCCTGATAGGGGGCCTTCTCGATCTCGTAGGCGATGTCGCCAGCTTTCAGGAAGCTGCCCTCGGTGAAGTTGACGGACTCGAGGATGCCCTCGACGCGCGCCATCAGATTGACCTGCTGAACCGCGGCGACCGTGCCGACGAACTGGCCTTGCCGCGTCACGGGAGCGAGCTTGACCGCTGCTGTCTCGACAGTGGGAGCCGCATCGCTTGCCGGTGCTTGTGCAAATGCGGGTTCGGTGGCTATTCCTGCGAGGAGGAAAGCCGAGGTCAACAACGACGGTCCGACCAATCGCACGACAATTTCCCCTCTGCTTGTCGAAAGTACATTCGATGATTTTGATCGGCCGTGCAACATCCCGCCAAGACCCTGAATATGGCATGGCAAATGTTGATTGTGTGACGGACTCTTCTCGACCGGTAGATGTTGGCTCCATTCAATAGGGCCGAGGAGCATGCGGTTCCCTGGCGCAGCGATCGCGGCCAGCGGCGGCGTAAGTCCGTGCCGACCGAAGCCCGCGGAGATAGGAAGCGGGGCGGCGCTCAGCCCGCAGGCTTCACCGCTTCCCGCTCGCGACAGGTGGAAAGCACCTCGTCCGTGTCGGCATCGAACGGCCGGCCCGCATGACGCAGCATGCCGGGTGTGCGTGAGAAATTGGCCACCACATTCTGCATCTTGATCCCGTCTACCTCCGCGATCATGCCGCGCGCCGCGAAATGCGGATCGACGAAGATGTCGGCCATGTCCAAGACGCGGGCGATTGCCGCGTCGACCCGGCGGAACTCCGCCAGCACTTCCGGCGAAGGGCGCTCGGCCACCCAGTCGCGCACATTTTCCTCCAGCGCCTCGCGGTTCCTGCTGCGCGCCTGGAAGGTCGCGAAGCGCTCGTCACCCTTGAGGCCGATCAGGTCGAGGACGCGGTTGGCGACGCCGTCGGACGAGGAGGAGACCGCCACCCAAATCCCGTCCGCGCAGCGATAGGTTCCGCGCGGCACCGTATAGGGAATGCCGGATCCGAGCCGCGGCTGCAGATAGCCCATATGTGCATAGGCCGAGACCAGCGGCCCCATGATCTGGAACATGGACTGCAGGAGATTGACGTCGACCGTCTGTCCCTCGCCGGTCCGCTCGGCATGGCGCACCGCAACCATGGTGCAGAAAGCGCCGACCAGCGCGGTCACCTCGTCGGTCAGCGCGATCGGCGGCAGCAGCGGCGGCCCGCCGGCCTCGCCGAGCAGCCCGGCGAAGCCGGAGAGCGCCTCGGCGATCGTGGCAAAGCCGGGGTGCTGGGCATAGGGCCCGTCCTGGCCGAATCCGCTGACCCTCAGGATCACCAGCCGCGGATTGCGTTCGAGCAGCGCGTCCGGCGAAAAACCCAGCGCCTCCAGCTTGCCCGGCCGCATGTTCTCGATCAGCACATCGGCGTCGGCGAGCAAACGCCACAGGTCATCGTTTCCGGCCTGGCTTTTTAGGTCCAGCGTGATCGCTTTCTTGTTGCGGTTCACCAGCTTCCAGAAATAGGCGTCGCGCTCGCCGGGACCGGTCCAGCCCATGCGGCGCGTCGGATCGCCGTCAGGCGGCTCGACCTTGACCACGTCGGCGCCGAAGTCGGCGAGGTAGCGGCCGGTGCCCGGCCCGGCGACGACAGTCGCAAGTTCGACGACGCGGATACCCGCGAGCGGGCCTGATTCCATCACGCTTCCCCCGCCGGGCGCAGCGGCAAAAGCACCGCGCGTGCGAATGTGCAGAGTTTGAGGCCGTCCTGGTTGAATCCGTCGGTGCGCACGCTGAGCACGCCCTGACCGGGTCTGGAGTTAGAACGACGCGACGACAGCACTTCGGTAACGCCGTAGAGCGTGTCGCCGTGGAACAGCGGCGCCAGGTGGCGCAACTCGCTCACCCCGAGATTGGCGATCGCCCGGCCCGAAACGTCCGGTACGCTCATGCCGGCGAGCCGCGCATAGACATAGGTGCCGACCACGATGTTTCGGCCGAACTCCATCTTCTTGCTGGCAAACTGCCTGTCGACATGGAGAGGACTCGTGGACAGCTTGAGCAGGCAGAACATGTGGTCTTCCGCCTCGGTGACGGTGTGTCCAGGCCAATGGCGGAAGACGTCGCCGACTTCGTACTCGTCGAGATAGCGGCCGAAGCGCTGCTCCCGGGCGTCGAAGACGCGCGCCATGTTCAGCCCTCGAGCACCAGCGTCGGCGAGCCTGTCGGCACCTCGTCATTGACCTTCACGAGGACGTCGCGGACCGTGCCGCCGAACGGGGCCGGAATCTCGATCTGGGCCTTGTCGGTCTCGACCACGAACAGGTTCTGGCCTTCGCTGACCGTGTCGCCCACCTTCACGAGCACTTCGACGATCACCACCTCGTTGGAGGCATCGCCGACCTTGGGCATTTTCAGGGTTGAACGCATTGGCTCGATTCTCCGAATTCTCAAAGATGGTTACAGTGCCGTGCCGGTCGCGGCGTCGAAAAGACGGATGCGGTCGGCGTCGAAAGTGAGGTCGACCAGCGCGCCGCGCGGCGGCACTGCCTGCGATGGAACGCGCATCTGGATCGGACGCGCGGCTTCCAGTATCATCGTCCCTTCCACAGCCTGCGCGCCGGGCAGATACTCGTCCGCGAGCCTGACGCGTGCCCAAGGATCCTGCAGCACGAGCGAGACGTAGGATTCCGGCTCCAGCCGCTCGACCAGATCGATGGACGCGGGCAGCCCGGCATGCTTTCCCTCCCCTGCCAGACGCCAGCCTATGTGCTCGGGTCGGATACCGACGAGGATTTTTTCCGTGTGGGGTCGCGAGGTGGGCGTTCGCACTGGAATAACGGTCTCGCCCACCTTTGCCGTTGTGCCGTCGCGATCGAGCGAGCCTTCCAGAAAGTTCATCGCCGGGCTGCCGATAAAGCCGGCGACGAACACGTTGCGCGGCGTGTCATAAAGCCGGTGCGGCGTGTCGTATTGCTGCAGCGTTCCGCGCGAGAACACCGCGACGCGGCTGCCGAGCGTCATCGCTTCGACCTGGTCGTATGTGACATGGATCGTGGTCACACCGAGCCGTTCATGCAGCCGGCTGAGCTCGGCGCGGAGCTGCACCCTGAGCTTGGCGTCGAGGTTGGAGAGCGGCTCGTCGAGCAGGAATGCCGGCGGGTGCCGGACGATCGCGCGACCCATGGCGACGCGTTGCCGCTGGCCGCCGGAAAGCTCGCCCGGCTTGCGGTCGAGCAATTCCTTGAGGTCGAGGATGCGGGCGGCCTCGTTGACCCGCTCGGCGATCTTGGCCTGCGGGAACTTTCGCACTTCGAGTGCGAAGGCGATGTTCTGGCGCACCGTCATCTGCGGGTAGAGCGCATAGTTCTGGAACACCATCGCGATGTCGCGATTGCGCGCGGCGACCTCGTTCATCACGGTGCCATTGATCGCGACGGTGCCGCTGCTGATCTTCTCCAGCCCGGCGATCATTCTGAGCAGCGTCGATTTTCCGCAGCCCGACGGCCCGACGAACACCACGAACTCGCCGTCGGCGATGTCAAGATCGACGCTGTTCACGGCGGTCACGGAACCGCCGGCGAAGGTCTTGCTGATCTGGTTGAGGCTGATCGAGCCCATGGACACCGTTTCAATTTTCGGCGATGAAAGCCATTTCAAGCGCAGGTTCGATTGCCGATTCCTAAACAGGTGGCGTAACAGTGTCAATCGTTTGACTTCGGCGAAATCAATCGGTTGACTACTAGTGTTCACCTTCGTAATGTCGGGCCATAAGAAAAAGGAAACGTTTCCATGACGAGCGCGTCAACGATCACCGACATCAGCGTGGCGACGATCAGCGGCCAGCTTCCGGCGCCGGTGATTTTCGGCGATTGGGTGATGAAGCATCGCGAATGGGGCGTGCCGTGGACCGGCGTCGACCAGTACGCCGACAGCCTCGAGCAGCCGGTCATCAAGGACGGTCTCATGCAGCCGCTGGCGCAGAAGCCCGGCTTCGGCGATCTTCTGAACCGCGAGTGGGTGCTGAGCCAGCCGCATGACGATCCCCAGGGCATTCTCTCGGCATGAGCGGCGCGATGACGGACGACACGGCCGTACCTGCCGCCTATGCCGGATCGCCGCTCACCAAGGCCGTCGGCCGGTCGACCTCGATCACGGCGGACTTCATCAAGGCGCGCATGCTGCGGCCCCGCCTCGGCCTGCCGCGCGAGCTGATCGGCACGGCGATCTTACTCGCCAGCGATGCGTCCGAACTCGTGACCGGGCATATCGTCATGTGCGACGATGGCTATATGACGCAATAGGCGGCTGAGATGGCGAGGATCGTCAAGGGTCACCATACAGGTTTCACGGTCCGCTCGCTGGAGCGCTCGCTGGCCTTCTATCGCGACCTGCTCGGGCTGGAGGTGGTGTTCCAGTGGAACCCGCAGGCCGACTATATCCGCGAGATCGTCGGCTATCCCGAGGTCGACTTGCATGCCGCGATCCTGCGTGTTCCAGGCACCGACTCGTTCCTCGAGCTTCTGGAATACCGCAATATTCCCGAAACGACCGTCGATATGGCGAACGGCAACATCGGCAATGGGCATATCGCCTTCACCGTCGACGAGTTGGATCCGCTGTTCGAGCGTCTCGTGGCCGCCGGCGTGAAGAGCGTCTCCGCCCCGGTGACGCCGACCATCGGGCCGAACAAGGGCGGCAGGGCCGTGTATCTCATCGACCCGGACGGGTTCCGCGTCGAGCTCATCCAGGCGTCGCGAGGTTTTGGAGACTATAAGCCGGCCGCCTGACGCGTGCCGGATGTCCGGTCACCTAAGGCCGGAGCAGAAGACAGGAAGGGAGGACTATCTTGGCAATGTTGCGAATGCGTCAGGGAGTGCTGCAGGCGCTCGACGACGCGCTGACCGAGGACCCGGGCGTTATCGTGCTCGGCGAGGACATCGCCGACGCCGGCGGGCCGTTCAAGGTGACCGAGGGGCTGCTTGAGAAGCACGGCCCGCATCGTGTGATCGATACGCCGATCTCCGAGATGGCGTTCCTGGGCGCCGCGGTCGGCGCCGCGGTCTGCGGCATGAAGCCGGTGGTGGAGATGATGTTCATCGAGTTCATTGGCGTGGCGCTCGACCAACTCACCACACAGGCCGCCACCATGCGTTACCTCTCGCGCGGCCGCCTCACCGTGCCGCTGGTGGTGCGCGCTTCCGCCGGCGCCGGCCAGGGTTTCGGCTGCCAGCATTCGCAGATGCTCGATCATTGGTTCCGTGGCACGCCGGGGCTCAAGGTCTGCGTCGCCAGCAGCGCGCGTTCGGTCTACGGGCTGCTGCGCGCCGCGATCGACGATCCCGATCCGGTCGTGGTGCTTGAGCCGCGCATTCTCTATGGCGAGCGCGAGGATGTCGACCTGCGCTCCGGCTACCGCCAGCCGCTCGGCAAGGCCGAGATCGTGCGGTTCGGCCAGGAAACTACGATCGTAACGGCCGGCGCGATGGTCCGCGTGGTTCGGCAGGCCGTCGAAAGTGCCGGGATCGATGCGGAGGTCATCGACCTGCTCACGCTCTGGCCCTGGGATCGCGAGACCGTGATCGATTCGATCAAGAAGACCGGCCGCCTCGTCACTGTCGAGGAAGCGCCGGCCGGGAGCGGTTGGGGCGGCGACCTCGTCGCGACCGTCGCCACCGAGGCATTCGGCGCGTTGAAGGCGCCGCCGCACCGCATCACCCTTCCTGACGCGCCTGTCCCGTATAATGGCGACTTGGAAGCGCGCTACCTGCCAAGCCCGTCCTACGTCGCCGAGCAGGTCGGCGCCCTGATCAGCAACAACCGCGCTCCCGAGCCGTGGTGGAGGAAAGCATCGTGACCATCGTCAATTCCGGTTCCCCTGTCGCCCGCCGCGCCGCGCTGAAAGATCGCGTCGAGCAGCTCAGGCGCATGGTGGAAATCCGCTTCGTCGAGGAGCGTATCCAGAAACTCTTCAGCGAGGGCCATGTGCGCGGCTCGACCCACCTCGCCAACGGACAGGAAGCGGTGGCCGTCGGCGTCGCCCGCTCCATCGATGTCGACGACATCGTGACCTGCACCTATCGCGGCCATGCGCATGCGCTGGCGCTTGGCGCCACTCCGCTGCAGGTGATCGGCGAGATCTGCGGCCGCACGGTCGGCTGCGCGGGTGGACTGGGCGGTTCCATGCATCTGGTCGAGCCGTCGGTTGGGCTGATGCCGACCGCGGCAATCGTCGGCGCCGGGTTGCCGCTCGCCTGCGGCGCAGCCCTTGCCGCGCGCGCTCGCGGCACGGACCGTGTGGCGGTCACCGTATTCGGCGACGGTTCGGCCAATATCGGCGCTTTCCACGAATCGCTGAACTTCGCGGCGATCCAGAAGCTGCCGGTCGTGTTCGTCTGCGAAAACAACCTTTACGGCGAATACAGCCGCATCAACCTCACCACGCCTGTCGAAGACCTCGCGATCCGCGCGACCAGCTACAACATCCCCGGCGTGATCGTCGACGGCCAGGATGTCGATGTCGTCGCCAAAGCCATGGAGACGGCGGTGGCGCGGGCGCGCAGCGGGCAGGGCCCGTCGCTGCTCGAGATGAAGACCTACCGCTATTCCGGCCATTCGCGCTCCGACCCGGCGACCTATCGGCCGGCCGGCGAGCTCGATCAATGGCTGAAGCGCGACCCGATCAACCTGTTTGCCGAGAAGCTGACAGCCGAAGGCGAGCTGAAGGATAGCGGGCTGGAGACGCTGCGCAGCGAGGTGCAGGAATCGATCGCGCAGGCGACCGACGAGGCGCTTGCCGCGCCCAACCCGGAGATCGGCGAATTGCTTGCTTTCGTCGACGCCGGCAGGGGCGGCGACGACCGGCGCATGCGCTTCTGGTCCGACCGCGCCCGCTGACGCCGCGCCGCTTGCCGACAGCCGAATTTTCGCAGGCACGCCACAGGCCCATGCAGCAGACCGACGGTCCGTATTTCGACGATCTGGCCGTCGGCGACGTGTTCGACTGGGCCCCGGCCGTGACACTTACCGAGGGGTTCGCAGCCGCGCATCACGCCGTCCTGGGCGGCCAGTTCCGGCTGATGCTCGACCGGGAACTGTCGATGCGCGTTGCGGGGCGACCACTCGCCACGCCGTCGCTGGTCTGGGACGTCGCGATCGGCCAGTCGACGCTGGTCACGCAGCGCGCGATCGCCAACCTGTTCTATCGCGGCCTGCGCTTCCTGCGCGCTCCTGCGATCGGCGACACGCTGTCGGCGCACACGGAGATCGTGGGCTTGAGGCCGGCCGAGCCGAAGGCGGACCGGCCGCCGCGCGGCCTCGTCGTCATGCGCATCAGGACACGCGACCAGCACGACCGGCCGGTGCTGGATTTCTTCCGCTGCGCGCTGCTGCCGGCCAGAGCACCCGTTGCAGGACAAGCGGTTGGGCTGCTGGAGCCAGGCGGCAGCGCCGTCGACGGGGAGGAGTTCGCAATTGCTGCCGAAAAGTGGGATCTCGCCGCCTTCCGCTCAGCTTCGAAGGGCGGGCATTTCGCCTCGCTGAAGGCCGGCGAAAGCCAGGCGATGCCGGGCGATCTGGTGAGCAGCGCCCCGGAACTGGCGCGCCTCACGCTCAACCTCGCAGCCATTCACCACGATGCGAAAGCGGCCGCCGACGGCACGCGGCTCGTCTATGGCGGGCACACGATCGGCATTGCTGCGGCGCAGGCGACGCGCGCCTTTCCGGGGCTGGTAACGATCCTCGGCTGGCATGGCTGCGACCATCTCGGGCCGGTCCGGCAGGGCGATACGCTGCGCGCGCTGCTGGAGATCGAGCGGCTGGAAGCGCTGCCGGCCGGCGGGCTGGCGCATATTCGCGCCGTCGTCAGCGCCGACCGCCCGGCCAGCGCGGCCAAGGTGCTGGACTGGCGCTTCGTGGCGCTGTTCCCATAGGGAAGCGCGACAGTCGCGGCGAACGTGAATGAATTTCTGCCTCCCATGGGGGTGGAAAAGAAAAATGATAAAGAAAAACAATAGTTTATTGGATATGTCAGCCTTAGTGGAATAGGAAACTATTCACAGCCATGCCCCTGGGTGGCAATCGACGGCATTTGGTGACGAAGATCTAGGCCTCGGGCATTGTTTCGATGTTGGTGCCGGACGGAGGGTACGTGGGTCATACGGAGGCTCGCCGAACCGCTGGTTCCGGCAGAGACGGCCAACAGTGAATACGAGTCGGAACGATCGAGTGCGGATGAGTAAGTAATTACTTACTTATCCGCACTTCGACCTTTTGCAGACACGTTCATTCGTCGGATAACGTTTTGTGAAAAGTCGACATGGCAGGTCTTCCCTTATCTGCTGCCGAGCACCACGCGGTTGCCTTCGCTGTCGCGAAATTCTGCGACTGTGCGTCCCGGCTGCCAGGGCGCTTCCTGCGGCTCGGTGACGATCTCCACACCTTGTGCTTTCAGGGTTCTGACGGTCGTTTCGACATCATTGTCGACCAGCACCATGACGGGCTCCTCGGACGGCGCATCGTGCTTGCGCCTGGCGAAGTGCAGGGCCGTCTCGGCGCCTGGAAATCTGAGCTCGATCCACCGCCAGCCGTCCTCGCCCATGGGTGCATCGGCAGCGACTTGGCAGCCGAAATGGCCGGTGTAGAATTTCTTCGCGCGTTCCTGATCGAACACGGGAAGCTCGGCGAACTGGATGTGCATGTTCCTCCTCCTACTCGTCTCGGGGCGGTCGCCCTCCGCGTGAAGGACGATGCGGACAGGCCAAAAGATTCTCGCCGGCGCGAGAATCTTTTCCGAGCAGCCGGTCGTCTTCGATGCAGGTCACAGATGAGGAGAAGACGATGGGCTATGCAGTCATTCGCTACGGCATCAAGGACGGAAGCGCGGAGGAGAACCGCGCGTTGATCACGAAGGTGTTCGAGGAGCTGGAACGGTCCGCACCCCAAGGGCTGCGCTATCTCGTGCTCGAACTGGAGGGCGGCGAGTTCGTCCATGTCGTGATGGAGGAAGGCGGCGATTCTCCCCTGCCGAAGCTCGCGGCGTTCAAGGCGTTCACCGCGCAGCATGCCGACCGGCGCTCGACTCCGATCAGCCGCTCGGCGGCAAAGGTGGTGGGGAATTACCGGATGATTGGGGAGGCCGGATAAAGCGCAGGGCAACCGCCTCTCCGTCTCGCCCTTCGGGCTCGACACCTCTCCCCCGCTGACGCAGGTGAGAGGATAAGCGCCAAGCCTCGCGGCCGGCGGATCCTCTCCATCACGAAGTGGGGGAGAGGTGTCGAGCCCGAAGGGCGAGACGGAGGGGGGCATTTCGCCGTATGCGGTTGCCCTGAAACCGAGACCCGGGAATGCAATGAATTCTGGACCAAATAAACTCGACCGCGCCGCGCTGGAGGCAATGCTGCCGGCGCTTCGACCGAAGCTGCATCGCTACACATCCCGAATGGCCGGCTCTGTCATCGACGGCGAGGACATCGTCCAGGACACGGTGCTGAAGGCGCTCGGCGCGCTGGACGGCCCCGTCACCGTCGAGAAGCCGGAGAACTGGTTGTTTCGTATAGCCCACAACACGGCCCAGGACTTCTTGCGCAGGCGCTCCCGGGAGATGTCACGCATCGGCGAGGCCGACATGATCACGATCGAGGACCCTTCCGGCCGCGCCGATAGCCGGCATATCGCGGCTTTGGGCCTGCGCACCTTCATGCATCTTTCGATCGCGCGGCGCAGCGCCGTGATCCTCATCGACGTGCTGGGCCTCAGCGTGCACGAGGCCTGCGAGGTGACCGGCGCCACGCTCGCCGCGACCAAGGCAGCGCTGCATCGTGGGCGCGAGCAGTTGCGGCTGCTGGCGGCGGAACCCGAGGAAGTGGTGGAACTGAAGCTCGATCCCGACGAGGAGCAGCGCCTGCGCCGCTATGTCGACCTCTTCAACGCGCGCGACTTCGACGCCGTGCGGGACATGATCGCAGAGGATATCCGGGTCGATGTCGTCAACCGCACCCGGCTCGACGGCAAAGCGAGGGCGTCCAACTATTTCGGCAATTACAGCCGCGCCACGGACTGGGCGCTGTCGCCAGGCTTCGTCAACGGCCGGCCGGCGATCATCAGCCGCAATCCCGTATCGCAGGAGGTTACGGGCTTCATGCTGCTCGAATGGCGCGACGGGAAGGTCGTGGGGATACGGGATTTCCGCTATGCGCCATATTGCCTAGTGGATGCGGAGGTGAGGGAAGTGTGAGGTTCCAATCACTGGCTTTCGCCGGCGCTCGATGCCGGTTCCAGGGCTTCCGCATCCAGGCGCTCAGCAGCGTGTTAGCGGAGTCATTCATCCTGCTCTAACTCTTTGTTCTGGCGCATGATCTTTTCCGAAAAGTCTGCAACTTTTCTGGATCATGCTCTAAAGGAGGGCGACCATGAAATTCGCGCGGCCCGTTGGGATTTCCATCGGCGAGATCATCGAGGCCGAGAGCTTCGAGACGCTGGCGGACCTCTATCATGAGGACGTTCGCAACGCGCTCGTCGAAGTGCCGGCGGAGG
>Ga0081539_10002723_pt1 | contig 23909 bp, 23 predicted proteins | sample TabmetS4T2R2_FD_71023 | JGI IMG/M metagenome (GOLD analysis project Ga0081539, IMG submission 71023) | Tabebuia heterophylla rhizosphere microbial communities from the University of Puerto Rico - S4T2R2 | ecosystem: Host-associated > Plants > Roots > Rhizosphere ...
AGGTGCTCGCCGACGAATTCGGCGACTGCATTCACCTCGGGGAGCGCGAGTGTTCTATTCAACGCCGGCACCAGAAGCTGATGGAAGAAGCGCCTTCGACCGTGTTGACGCCGGAGTTGCGCACGAAGATGGGCGAGGCGGCGGTCGCGGCGTGCAAGAAGCTCGGTTACTCGAGCGCCGGCACCGTCGAGTTTCTGCTCGATTCGCAGGGACAGTTCTATTTCATGGAGATGAACACGCGCATCCAGGTCGAGCATCCGGTCACCGAAATGGTGACGCTCGCGGACATCGTCCGCAACCAGATCCGGATCGCCGAAGGCGACCCACTCGGCTACACGCAGGACGACCTCTTGATCGTCGGTCACGCGATCGAGTGCCGCATCAATGCCGAGGATCCCGAGAAGTTTGCGCCTTCACCAGGAACGATTACGGCGTTCAATTTACCCGGCGGTCCGGGCGTGCGTGTCGACACGTTTGTCTATTCGGGTTACCGGGTTTCGCCGTTCTACGATTCGCTGATCGCGAAGCTCATCGTCCACGCGCGCACGCGCGAGCTCGCGATCGCGCGGATGAAACGGGCGCTGGACGTGATGGTGGTCGAGGGCATCAAGACGACCATTCCGCTGCACCAGAAAATCATGGACGATCCGAAGTTCCGCAAGGGCGAGATCGACACCAATTTCATGGAGTATTTCCTCGCCAAAAACGGCCGCAAGGTGGAAACCGCGGTGGGCGTCTAGCCGCGCCTTGCGAGGTACTTTCTCGTCCCCTATAATATCCGACTTTTCTATGACGACTTGGCGCGTCTGAGAGGTAAAAGAGAGATGTCACACGCAATTATCAGAGCCGGCGGCAAACAGTTTCTGGTCAAGGAAGGCCAGTCGATTCGCGTCCCTTCGCTGGAGGCGGAGGCCGGTAGCTCGATCGAGCTCGAGACGTTGCTGACTTCCGGTGAGAACGCGGCGAAGGCTACCGTCGTCTCGCACGGCAAGGACCAGAAGATCGTCGTCTTCAAAAAGAAGCGACGCAAACAGTACAAACGCACGCGCGGGCATCGTCAGGGCTTCACGACACTGAAGATTGATTCGATTGGTTAAGAGGTCAGTTCAATGGCACACAAAAAAGGTGTTGGTTCATCCCGCAACGGCCGCGACTCGCAGTCGCAGCGCTTGGGACTGAAGAAGTTTGGCGGCGAAAGAGTGCTCGGCGGCAACATCATCGCCCGCCAGCGCGGCACGAAGTGGAAACCCGGCAGCAACGTCGGCCGCGGCAAAGACGATACGTTGTTTGCTCTGATCGATGGCGTGGTGAAGTTTGAGGACAAGGGCCGCGCCGGCAAGTTCGTCAGCGTCTATCCACTGGAGCAAACTGCTGCTGCTTAGACAAGATACTTTGCAAGTTCGCGACGCCTGAGCAGCACTCCCACACTGCGCGCCGGGCGTCGCGTTTGATTTATGGTGGTTTGATTTAGATGTTCATTGACCGCGCCAAGATTCACGTCCAGGGGGGCGACGGCGGTAACGGCGTTACTGCTTTCCGGCGTGAGAAGTTTGTGCCCCGCGGTGGTCCCTCAGGCGGTGACGGCGGTCGCGGCGGCGACGTCATTCTCGTGGCCGATGCCTCGCTGAACACGCTGCTGCACCTGCGTTACAACCCTCGTCACGTTGCCGGCCGCGGTTTGCACGGCGAGGGTTCGAATCGTTCCGGACACGATGGCGCGGATTTGACCGTTCACGTTCCCGTGGGAACGCAGATCTTTGAGGCCGAAACCGGCGAGCTGTTACACGACCTGAATCGCGATGGCGATCGTTGGCTGGCGGCGCGTGGCGGCCGGGGCGGCTTTGGCAACGCGCACTTCACCAGTTCGACGAATCGCGCGCCGCGTTATCACCAGAGCGGGAGCCGCGGCGAAGAGCGCGAGTTGCAACTCGAGTTGAAGCTGCTCGCGGATGTCGGTCTGGTCGGGTTTCCGAATGCCGGCAAGTCGACTTTCATCTCGACTGTTTCCGCGGCCCGTCCGAAGATTGCCGACTACCCGTTCACAACGCTGGAACCGCACCTCGGCGTGGTTGACCTCGGGGACTTTCGCACGTTTGTCATTGCCGATATTCCAGGCTTGATCGAAGGCGCGCATACTGGTGCGGGACTCGGGGATCGTTTCCTGCGACACATCGAGCGCACGAAGCTGTTGCTGCACTTGGTTGATGTTTCTTCGGTGTCGGGCCGCGAACCGGCAGCTGATTACGAGACGGTGAATCACGAACTCGCTTCTTACAACGCAGACCTGGCGGCGCGTCCGCAATTCGTCGTCGCGACGAAGCTTGACGCGCTGGACGAGCCGGAGCGATTGGAGTCGCTGCGTATGCGTGCTGCGGCAGACGGCAAACCATTCTTTGCGATTTCGTCGGCGACTGGCGCCGGCGTTCGCGAACTCGTGAACGCGATCTCCGCCAAACTCGACGAGCTCGCAGCCGCCGGCAATCACCCAGACACCGTGGAATTGGCTTTGTAGAAATGCGTGAGCGCAAGCGCATAGCCCTGTATGGCGGGACGTTCGATCCGGTTCACTTAGGTCATCTGGAAGTTGCGCGCAGAATTTCCGAGCTGTTTGAGATCGAGCAGGTGCTTTTCATTCCGGCCCAGCTCGCGCCGCACAAAACGGGGCGGCCGGTAACCGCGCCGATCCATCGCTACGCGATGCTGGCGCTCGCCACCGCGGACGACCCGCGTTTGTTGATCTCGACGTTCGAGCTCGACGCGCCCGATCGGCGTTACACGGTTGACACCGTCGCCGAACTGCAACACCAGCTCGGTGCGGAAACCGAGTTGTTCTTCATCATGGGCGCTGACTCGTGGTCGGAGATCAAAACCTGGCGGGAGTGGGAACGGCTGCTGAAGCTGACGAGCCACATCGTCGTCACGCGGCCGGGTTATGAAATGCCGCCCGCGCCGGCAGAGTTGAAGGAACAGATATTTTTCAGTGACGCGGTAATGAAAGACATCTCGGCGACGAACATTCGCCGCCTCGCGAGCGAAGGGCGCTACGACGAGCTGGACCAGATGGTCCCCGCCTCTGTGGCTAATTACATCAGGAAGTACGGGATTTATCGAGAATCGAATGAAGGAAAACTCAACCGTTAAAGAACAGTCGCTACGGCCGCAAACGGCTGCTCGGACGCAGACGCCGCCTCATGTCGCACCTGATGCCGAGAAGTGTGACGACCAACTGGACGAGCGCATCTGCACCGCGCTGCACGCCGGCAGCGAGAAGAAAGCGATCGAGCCGGTCGTGCTCGACCTGCGCGAGATCGCCAGCTTCACCGATTACTTCGTGATCTTCAGCGGCGCCAACGAACGGCAGGTGCAGGCAATCTCCGACGCGGTTTACGAGCAGCTCAAGAAGGCCGGCGAGCCGGCGGCGCGCGTTGAAGGTTACAAAACCGCGGAATGGATTCTGTTGGATTACGGCGACTTCGTGGTCCACGTGTTCGAACAAAAGGCGCGCAAGTTTTACGACCTCGAGCGTCTGTGGCGCGAGTCAAAACGCGTGACGTTGCCGGCGGAATTTAGCGGCGAGAGTTCCAGCTCTTTGAGAAAAGAATCGTGATCGAACTGTTTGCGCGCTCTCCCGGAATGCGCGAGGCGGTTGGTCTCGCGGAGCGCGTCAGTTCAACCGAGGCGAACGTTTTGATTACCGGTGAGTCCGGCGCGGGCAAGGACGCACTCGCTTCGTTCATTCACTGGAAGTCGCCGCGCGCGTCGCAACCGCTGGTGAAGATTGACTGTGCGACGTTGCCGGGCGAGTTGCTGGAAGCGGAACTTTTCGGCTACGAACGCGGCGCGTTTACGGGAGCGAGTGAAGCCAAGCCCGGACGTCTCGAAGCCGCGCAGAAAGGCACGGTCGTGCTCGACGAGATCGCGCATCTCTCGACCGGCGCGCAAGCGAAGTTGTTGCGCGTGATCGAGACGCGCGAGTTCGAACGGTTAGGCGGGCGCCGGACGATCAAACTCGACGCGCGTTTGATCGCTTTGACGAACGTCGATCTGGCGCAGGCGGTGAAAGCCGGCCGCTTTCGCGAGGATCTTTTTTACCGCCTGGACGTGATTCACATTCGCGTGCCGCCGTTGCGCGAGCGCAAAGAAGATCTTTCTAAATTGATCAAGCACTTTCTGAAGCTTTACTCGGCGAAGCACGGGCGTAAGGTTGAAAGCGTTTCGCCGTCTGCGCTCGCCGTGCTGCAAGCGTACGACTATCCCGGGAATGCGCGTGAGCTGGGAAACATCATCGAGCGTCTCGTGATCGTTGGCGACGGAAAATCGATTGAGCCGCACGATCTGCCGTTGGGTTTGAGCGCCGCCGTGAACGCGCAGCGCCAGCAGGACAAGCCACGCACGCTCTCGCAGATGGAAGCCGCTTACATCGCCGAGATCCTGGCGGCGACCAAAGGTAACAAAACCGAATGTGCGCGAATCCTCGGCATCAGTCGCAAGAACCTTTACGAGAAGATTGCTCGCTACGAGCTTTGAGCCACGGATGAACCTCGGATGCGATTTCGGATCGTTTGGACAGGCAAGACGCGAGACGCACGGTTGCGCGCGCTGATCGAAGACTACCGCGAACGCCTGGCGCATTTTGTTCGTTGTGAAGTGATTGAACTCAAGGAACTCGGGCGTACGGACAAGGCGGGCATCGATAAGGAGACTAAGCGCATCTCAGACGGTCTTCGTCCCGCGTCGCTAACGGTGGTGTTGGACGCGGCAGGTTCGGAGTTGTCGTCGCCGGAGTTAGCGGCGCAGTTGAAAAGTTGGGAAGGTAATGGCGTCAAAGAAGTGGCCTTCGTCGTCGGCGGACCGAACGGCCTGGCGCCGGAACTGGTCGCGCGAGCAGACAGGCGTTGGTCTCTCTCCCGTCTGACGCTGACGCACGAGATGGCGCGAGTGCTGTTGCTGGAGCAGCTATATCGGGCGTTCACGATCGTTCATGGCTTGCCGTATCAGAAATGATTGGCGGCGCAGGGACATTTATCAAGTAGGGTGGAGGATTAATGACTGATGGACAAGAGACGCACTAAAGTTTTCCGAGACAAATTACTGGGTCGTCGCGAGGGCCTGGTCGGGCAGGTACAGGCCGCCGAGCTTTACAGCCGTGAACGCGACGCCGAAGCCACGCAGGATCCGGCCGATATGGCGGCGAACGCGTACACGAAAGAACTGTTGGTCTCGATGTCTGACAACGATCGACAGTTGCTGAACCTGATCGACGAAGCGCTTGAACGGATCGAAAGCTCTGGTTACGGGAAGTGCATTCACTGCGGCGAAGCGCTGCCGGAGAAGCGTTTGGAAGCGGTGCCGTGGGCGCGACACTGCGTCCGTTGCCAGGACTTGCAGGAACGTGGGCTGCTCGGAGACGAGGAAGATTAGCCGACGACGAAGACTAGTCCGGTCGTAGCATTGTGAGATAATCGCGGCCTCCTCGGATTCGGGGAGGCCGCTTTCGTTTATGCTCCTCACGCGTTTCTACGATGCACTGCTCACGGTTGCTTATCCGCAAGTATGTCGGGTGTGTGGGGGAAGTGTAGAAGAGCGCACGTTTGGTGTTGCTTGCGGAGCGTGTTGGAAGGCGACGAGGATTTTCACCGGGACCGAGACGATCTGCTGGAAGTGTGGTGCGCTGTCGCTCGCGACCGGAGTGGAGATCGGAGCGGATGTAAAAACCGAGATAAGGTGCCGGCGCTGCGACTCGCAGGCGTTTACGGCCGCTCGCGCAGTGGGCGTTTACGAGAAGGCGTTGCGCGCATCCGTGCTTGAATCGAAGCGCCGCCCACATATCGCGTCCTTTTTAATTAATCTACTCGTTGAGACGGCCAACCGCGAACCGCTGAATGAAGCGACCCGCATCATCCCGGTGCCGCTGCACGACAAACGACTAAAAGAGCGCGGCTTCAATCAGGCGTCGGTGATTGCCGAAACCCTGGCCAAGCACCTCCAGTTGCCGCTGGACGAGACGAGCGTCGTCCGGATCCGTGGCTCCGAAAAGTACCGCGCCGGCTTGGATCCGAAAGGCAGGCGCGACACCGTTAGCGGTGCCTTTCTCGTCCGTTACCCGCGGTTAATCGCAGACGAGGACGTCCTGCTGGTCGACGACGTCTTCACGACCGGCGCCACCGTCAATGCTTGCGCGGAAGCGCTCGTCAAAGCCAAAGCGCGCCGGGTTTTTGTGTTGACCGTTGCGCGAGGGAAGAGTTAACGCGTAATATCACGCCGTTATGAATGGCCGGGTTCTAGTGCTGAATACCTCCTACGAGCCCATCAACGTGTGCACCGAAAGGCGCGCTATCGTGATGATCTTCAAGGGCGTAGCCCGCGTCGAGGAACACAACGGCCACATTCTTCATTCACAAAAACTCGCTATCCATGCGCCGTCGGTGATTCGGCTGACCGAGTACATCCACATCCCTTTCGAACGGCGCTCGCTCTCGCGAAAGAATATCCTGCTGCGCGACCACTCGACCTGCCAGTATTGCGGCAGGCAGTATCCGCCTTCGGAGCTCACGCTCGACCACGTGCAGCCGCGCTCGCGCGGAGGGGAGTCTGCATGGGATAATCTGGTTGCCTGCTGCAAGCGTTGTAACCACAAGAAGGGTAACCGGACGCCGGAAGAGTCGGGCATGCATTTGCTGCGCAGACCGCGGGGGTTTTCATTGCACGTCAACCGCCAAATCATGCGGTATCTCGGCCGTGCGGATGAAACCTGGAGGAAGTATCTTTTCTACGACGCAGAGGAACGGACGGCGGGTAATTAAGTCATAGTTAAAGGAGTAGATCATGAACACGTTGTTGCTGGGAATGCCTGGCGGTTGGGAGTGGGTAGTTATTTTGGCGGTCATCATCCTTCTGTTCGGCGGCTCGAAACTGCCGCAACTGGCGAAAGCCATCGGCCAGAGCAAGCGTGCGTTCAGAGAGGGAATCGAGGAAGGCGAGAGAGAGCCCGTGCCGGCCCCCGCCCCGAAGATTGAGAAAAGTTAACTGGATTTGGATCGGTTTGTCAGTGACTGTGTTCCTTCTGCCCCACCACTAGAGTCGCTTTTACCGAAAGCGCGAACTCAGCCTCATGCCGCTCCTCATTGATTAGCCGCGATATCTCGTGGAACAAGTCTGCCCGCTCGTTTTCCGGAACGAGCGCCAGCCATTGCTGCATCAAGAACTCCGCCACCAGCGGCGAACTGAGAAACTGTTCGCCTGAGTCGTAGTCAAACTCCTCGATGCGCGTCCACGACGCGATGTCTTTCAAACCCTCGTCTTCGGCCATCTGCTCGACGTCTGACACGGTGGGCAGCTCAGTGATCAAATGCTCGACGTCTGATTCGTGCTCGATGAGGCCGTTGTTGTGCAGCGCTTCCCAGTAGATCGAGAAAAACTCGCCGAAGCTCGAGGCTGTCGGCAGTGCGAGCGCGATCGTCGCGCCGGGCGCAGCGACGCGCACCATTTCCGCAAACATCTTCCGCACTCTCGGCCGCGAGACCAGAGATGCATTGCCGACGACGAGGTCGAAACTGTTGTCTGTAAGATCGAGGTTGTCGAGTCTTGCGAGGCGAAACTCGGTCGCTTCGTTCGTCGCTTTCGCTTTGGCCTGGGCCAGCTCGATGCACTCGGAGTTTTCGTCGAGACAGAGCAATTCGAGTTTGCTGCCCGCGCGTTCCTGGAGAGACATCGCGTGGCTGCCGGTGCCGGCGGCGGCGTACAAAGCTTTGCCTTCAGTGGGCAGCGCGACGTGTTCGTCGATCAGTTCAGCGAAACGCTCGCCCCAATCTGGCGCAATAAACAGGTCTTGAAGAAATGCCAGTTCCTTGTCTGATTTTACGTTACTCACTCTTTGCCCCTGGTTCGTTCACTCATCGTCAGCATGATAATACTTGCGGCCGCGCAGTTGTTCCGGCAGGCATTCCATCTCTTCTTTCGCCTGCGGGTCACTATGCACGTAGCGGTAGTCTTTGCCGTAGCCGAGATGTTTCATCAACGGCGTCGGTGCGTTGCGCAGATGGAGTGGAACGGGCACCCGCGCGGTTTCCGCGGCATCGGCTACCGCCGCGAAGTACGCGCTCTTGACGGCATTTGATTTCGGCGCCTGCGCGAGATAGATGGCTGCTTGCGTGAGTGGAAACAGTCCCTCGGGCAGGCCGATGAGTTGCACGATGTCGGCCGCTGCCGCCGCCTGGACCATCGCCTGTGGATCGGCGAGACCAACATCTTCCGACGCGAGAATGCACAACCGGCGCGCAATGAAAACAGGATCCGCGCCGCCTTCAATCATTCGTGCGAGCCAGTAGAGCGACGCGTCGACGTCGGAATTGCGCAACGACTTAATCAGCGCTGACGCGAGGTTGTAATGTTCCTCGCCGCCTTTGTCGTAAGCGTAGTGCGCCCGGCCGAGCGCTTCGATTACGGTTTCTTCGCTGATGGTGCGGACGCCGTCCGCAGCGGGCGCGGTTGATTCGACGGCGGCGTCGAGAGCCGTCAGCGCGACGCGCGCGTCGCCGCCGGCCATCTGCGCGATTCGTTCCAGCAGCTTGCCGGAAATCGACGGATGATAATCAGCGAGACCGCGTTCGCTGTCGCTGAGGGCGCGTTCGAGCACGGTCTTGATCTCGTCTTCCGTCAGCGGATTGAGCACCAGCACGCGGCAACGTGACAGGAGTGCGCCGGTGACTTCGAACGACGGGTTCTCGGTCGTCGCGCCTATTAGCGTGACGGTGCCGTTTTCGACCGCGTGCAGCAGCGCGTCTTGCTGTGCTTTGTTGAAGCGGTGAATCTCGTCGATGAAGAGTACCGTGCGTTTGCCGTAACGCTGTTCGGTCTTCGCTTCCTGGATCGCTTCACGCAGATCTTTGACGCCGGAGAAGACGGCTGAAAGCGCGATGAAGCGCATGCCGCTCTTCTCGGCGAGCAAGCGCGCTAGAGTAGTTTTGCCGGTGCCGGGAGCGCCCCAAAGAATCAGCGACGGCAGCGCGCCGCCGCCGGAAAGTAGCCGGCGCAGGATGCGGCCTTCGCCGACGAGGTGTTCCTGCCCGACGAACTCCGCGAGCGAGCGCGGGCGCATGCGCTCGGCGAGCGGCGCACTATCGATCGGCGCCGCTTCGGGCGTCTCGTCGCTAAACAGGCTTCTCGAATTCCAGCGGTCCATGGGTCGCAAAAAGGATGTATAATTATCGCCGAAAAGAATTAAACAAGCGACCGCCGGATCACTCAGACGCGACTTTTTATCGGCGCGGGAGTTCAGTTGAAAGCCCATTTTTACGGGCAAAGGCTTCGGAATCTTCAGGGGAACGCGGTCGCGGAAATCTGCGTATACTTGGCTGCGGCGCGGAAGCCGTGATTAAACGCGGGGAGCGATTGGAGAGTAGACGATGAAAGACGCAAAGGACGTTTTGAGGGTTGTCGGCATGATCCTGCTGGCCATGTTTGTTTTCGTAGTTGCAGTGCCTTTTGTGCTGAAGTTGGTAGGACTCGGACTTACCATCGTTGGCGTCCTGATCGGACTGGCCGTGCTGCTGATTAAACTGGCCGTGGTGCTGGCGATTGGTTATCTGATCCTCGTTGGCATTCGCGCGCTGCTACGTTAACCGCCGCACCCTTCGTCCTCACACATTAAACCGAAAATGGACTACGTCGCCTTCCTGCATGAGGTAGTCTTTGCCTTCCAGCCGCAGCAAACCTTTCTCTCTCGCCACCGCGTAAGAGCCAACTGACATCAGCTCGTCGTAACTGATCACCTCGGCGCGAATGAAGCCGCGTTCGATGTCGGAGTGGATGGTGCCGGCGGCAGTTTGCGCGCGCGTGCCTTGCGGGATCGTCCAGGCGCGCACTTCTTTTTCACCCGCAGTAAGGAACGACATCAAACCGAGCAGGTGATACGCGCTCTTGATCAGTTGGTCGACACCGCTCGTCGCGACGCCGAGACTTTGCAAGTAGTCGACGCGCTCAGCCGGCGGTAACGCGACGAGTTCTGATTCGAGTTGCGCGCAAATCACGACGCACTCTGCCGCTTCGTGCGTCGCAATCTCGCGCACCGCCTGCACCATCTCGCTTTCCTGCGCGTTGGCCAGCGTGTTCTCGTCAACGTTCGCCGCGTAAATCGTGGGCTTGGTCGTCAACAGGAAAAAGCTTTTGGCGATCGCGCGCTCTTCGACACTCAGATCGACAATCCGTGCAGATCTCCCGGCCTCCAGCACCGGCTGGATCTTGTCCAAAACGTCCAGCTCCGCTCGCGCAGTTTTGTCGCCACTCTTCGCACTCTTCTGCGCCTTCTCACGCCGCCGTTCGACCGTCGCCAGATCCGCCAACGCGAGTTCGATCTGAATCGTCTCGATGTCGCGAACCGGATCGACTTTGCCCTCGACGTGAATCACGCCTTCGTCTTCAAAACAACGAACCACCTGGACCACCGTGTCAGTCTCACGAATGTTGGCGAGAAACTGATTGCCCAACCCTTCACCCTTCGACGCGCCGCGCACCAATCCGGCAATATCCAAAAACTCGACGGTCGCGGGAACGATCACGTTCGTCTTCACCAGTCGGGCCAGCGGCTCCAGTCGTTCGTCAGGAACGGAGACGACGCCAACGTTCGGCTCGATGGTCGCGAACGGATAATTTGCTGCCAGCGCCGACTGCTGCGCCGTGAGTGCGTTGAATAAGGTCGATTTCCCGACGTTGGGTAAGCCAACGATACCTGCTCTTAACATCGTTGCTGAAAACTAACCGATCGTCGGTGGGGATGCAAAGCAGGTCGATCTCGGTATAATCCGAAGTTAGCTTGCGACCGCAAACTACCTCCGGCTGATGATTGCTTCTCTGATACTGGCCTTACTCGTAACCTTTAGCGGCACTGTTGCAACGTATCTCTACGACGAGAACGCCACGCTTGGCGCGCGACTGTGCACCGGCGTTTGTCTTGGGCTCGCCGCGTTCGGTTTGATCGGTTTTGTCGTTGCGTCATTTATTGGGCTGAGCGGCGCGGCGATCCTGATCAGCCTGGCCGTCTGTTGTAGTCCGATCGCGATTCTGACGAATGCTCGTCACAGCAGCAGGTTCAAACAAGATCTCAGCGCAGCGTCGCGGCGGCTGCAAACCGCTGATTCCGAATCGATCGGTTACTTCGTTTTCTATCTCGTCGTTGCCGTGGTGCTGTGGAAAGTATTCGACCGCGCCGTAATCGTTGACGAGGGCGGACTCAGCACCGGACTGCTGAATAATTTCGGCGACCTTCCGTTTCACATCAGCGTCATCACGAGCTTCGCTTACGGCAACAACTTTCCGCCTGAAGATCCGACGTACGCCGGCGTGCGCTTCACATATCCATTTCTTTCGGACTTCGTTTCCGCAATCTTTCTGCGCGCCGGCGCGGACTTGCGGCAGTCGATGTTCATTGAGAACTTCCTGCTGGCAATCGCTTTCGTCGGCTTGATGCATCGCTGGGCGCTGGTGATGTTGCGCGACAAACTGGCGGCGATCATCACGCCCGTGCTGGTCCTCCTGAGCGGTGGTTTGGGTTGGGCGTTGCTGTTGGACGATACGAAGAACAATGACGGCGGGCTGTGGGGCGCGTTGATGAATCTGCGGCCATCGTTCACGGTCATTCCGGACACGACCTGGCGCTGGGGAAACGCGATCTCGGCGTTGCTCGTACCGCAGCGTGGCTTCCTAATGGGACTGCCGCTGGCGGTGATCGTGTTTACACAGTGGTGGCTCGCCACGGAAAAAGAGACGAAGACGCCCGACCGTGGCAAGAGCACGAAGAAAACCGGCAGGAAAGAACCACCCGCTGAAGTCACGCGATTTCCGCTCAGTCAACGACGCATGATTGCTGCGGGGGTCGCGGCGGGCTTGCTGCCGCTGGGCCATGCGCATAGTTTCGTGGTGGTGATGGGAATGGGCGCGTGCCTGGCGCTGATCTTTGTGCGCTGGCGCGACTGGATCACGTTCTTCATCGTGGTGTCGGTGATCGCGCTGCCGCAATTGCTTTGGTCCACCTGGCACAGTGCGGTTAGCGCCGGAACATTCTTCGGCTGGGAGTTGGGTTGGGACCACGGCAAGGAGAACCCGATCTGGTTCTGGTTCAAGAACACGGGTTTTTTCATTCCCATCATTCTCGCGGCCGTTTTGCTGAAACCGGACGGTTATCTCGTGCGCAAGCGCGTGCTGCTTTTCTATCTGCCGTTCACGCTCTGCTTCATCATCCCGAATTTCGTGAAGCTGGCGCCGTGGATCTGGGACAACATCAAAGTTCTTTTTTACTGGTGGCTCGCTTCGGCGCCTTTGGTGGCGCTGGTGCTGGCAAAGTTCTGGCGCGAAGGTCCGATTCGACGCACCGCGGCGATTGTTTTGTTTGTCTGCGTGACCTTAGCGGGCGCCCTCGACGTCGCGAGCATCACTCTGCGCGCTGGGAAGTATGACGTCTTCGACGCGGCCGGAATGCAATTTTCCGAACTCATCAAAGAAAAGACTCCGCCGCGCGCGCTCATCATTCACGCGCCCGTGCATAACACGCCGGTGTTTCTGACGGGCCGTCGCTCACTGATGGGTTACCCGGGCCACATCTGGACGCACGGCTTGCAGTTTCTCGAGCGCGAGGGCGAGATCAAGCGCATTTATCTTGGGACGCCGGAAGCCGAGCAGTTAATGAAAAACTTCGGCGTCGACTATGCTGTAGTTGGACCATTGGAGAAGATCGTCGTGCCGGTCAACGAAGCGTTCTTTAGCCGGTTCGAGAAGGTTGGACAGGTTGGCGAATACAGTCTCTACAAAATCAGGCGCGAGTAAAAAGGCCAGGGGCCGAAACACCGCTGCCGCTGACGCGAAGAACGCGAGCCGCGCCGCCGTCGAGTCAAACGTCGTCGACATTCCCGAAAACGTTTGGCGCATCGGCGTGATCGCGATCTTCGTGATCGCCGCTGTGTTGCGCATGTACGACCTGAACCTCGTTCCGCTGCATCACGACGAAGGCGTCAACGGCAACTTTCTGGTGCGGCTCGTTCGCGAGGGTGCTTATCAATACGACCCGGAGAATTATCACGGTCCGACCCTGTATTACTTCGCCGCGCTGTTTCCGTGGATGGTGCGCGTGCTGTTTGGGAAGTCGGCGATGGAAAACTGGGGACTGACGACCGTTTCCATTCGCATGGTCCCGGCGCTCTTCGGACTCGCGACGATCGGTCTCGTGTTTTTGTTGCGTCGCTGGCTCGGCGCGGTCGCCACTCTCACCGCCGCTTTGCTGCTCGCGCTTTCACCTGGCGCCGTTTACCTGTCTCGTTACTTCATTCACGAGACGCAATTTGTATTTTTCACGCTGGGCATCGTTGTCGCTTGTCTCTATTTCTACAAAGAACGAAACCCGTTCTATTTGATCCTCGCGGCCGCATCGGCGTCGCTGCTCTTCGCGACGAAAGAGACTGCGTTTATCTCAGCGGGGGTGCTGCTCATCGCGCTTGTGGTTACGCACGGTTACCTGCGCCTGCATCGCGGCAAGAAGCTGCCGCCTCCGAGAACAAAAGGCAGATACCAGCCGCAGCCGGGATTCTTCACGCGGACCATCACGGAGTTTGGTGGTCCGGTCGTGTTCGGCGTCTGCGTTGTAGCGGCGGTGTTCGTTTTTGTCGGACTCTGGGTCGCGTTCTACTCATCGTTTTTTACCAACGCCAAGGGAATCTCCGACTCGTTGAAGACCTTCAATATCTGGAGCCGGACGGGTCAGGTCGCGCACGTCAAGGCGTTTTATTTTTACGTCTATTGGCTCGTCCTGCGCGAAGTGCCGCTGCTGTTTCTAGGCGCGCTCGGCGCACTCTTCGCCGTCCTGCGGCCGAAAAACATGTTCGCCCTTTTCTGCGGCCTGTGGGCCTTCGGCACGATCGCGGCTTACTCGCTCATCGGATACAAAACGCCGTGGCTGTTGCTGAACTTCGTCGTGCCGCTCGCGCTCGTCGCCGGCTCTGCCGTGCAAACGATCTACGAATTGGACAACCGGCAACTGCGCGTCGTCGGCGTGTTTGTGCTTGCGGCGGCGGCGGTCTCCGCCTACCTGATGATCGATTTGAACTTCATCAATTACGACAACGACAAGGAGAGCTACGTCTACGTCTACGCGCACACGACGCGCGGCATGCTCGACCTCGTGAAGGACGTTGACCGCATCGCGACACAGACGGACGGCGACCGCACCGGCATAACCATCGTCAGCCCTGACTACTGGCCGTTGCCGTGGTATTTCCGCAAGTACACCCGCGTCGGCTATTACGGCCGCCTGGCGCAGACGACGGAGCCGATAATCATCGCGAACGAGAACCAGAAACCGGACGTCGAAGCCAACTACGGCGAGGTCTACCGGCAGGTCATGTCGAACCAGCCCGGCGGGAGTTTCGAGTTGCGGCCGGGAGTGAAGCTGCTGCTGTACGAACGGCGGCACGGTTTCAATTCCGGCGTGCCGCTGGTCAGCCCGCAGCGTTAGATCCGCTTCCCACAGCCACGATGAATTAAGCGCGCCGGCTTAACTTTGCTCTCACTTCATTAACGAAGGCCCACTTTAAGTTGTGGTTGACATTCTAAGCGACGCCCACTTATAGTGGCTCACCCGTACGAATACCTCTCGCCGCCCGGCCATCAGGCGCAGAGGCTGGCCCAAAACAGAGCTGTGAACCAGTAAATGTTCAAACTCCAACGTCTGGAAATCACCGGGTTCAAATCCTTCGCCGACTACACCGAAATAATCTTCACTGGAGATGGAATCACCGCCATCGTTGGCCCCAACGGCTGCGGCAAGAGCAACGTCGCTGATGCAATTGCCTGGGTCTTGGGCGAGCAGCGCGTGAAGCACCTGCGCGGCGGCGAGATGAAAGACGTCATCTTCCAGGGCGCGCGCAATCGACCGCCGAGCGGGATGGCGGAGGTCGTGATGCATCTGGTGCGCGACGAGGTCGTCGAGGCCGAGCCGGACATTGAAGACATCGACTCGACGCTGGAGAAGATCGACGATCAGCTCGTCAAAGTCGAAGTCGAGGCCACAGATAACACGGAAGACACGGATCAGAATCCAGATTCCAATCCGTCAGATCCCGGCCCACGGCCGCTACATAAGCGCCATTGGCGACGCCGGAACCTCGCACTCGAGTTCTCACCAGGGGAATCAGTATCCGTAACGCGCCGGCTCTATCGCTCAGGCGAGAGCGAATACCTGCTCAACGACAGAATCTGTCGCCTGCGCGACATTCAGGATCTCTTCTCCGGCACCGGTCTCGCCGGCGGACATTACGCGATCATCGAACAGGGCCGCATCGGTCAGATTCTTTCCGCGAAGCCGATGGACCGCCGCACCATCATCGAAGAAGCCGCCGGCATCACCAAGTTTCGCGTGCGCCAGCGCGCCACCGAAGCGCGCCTCGAAAACGCGCGCGCCAATCTCTCGCGCATCTCCGACATCGTTGCCGAGATCGATCGCCAGGTAAACAGCCTGCGCCGCCAGGCCGCGAAAGCGCGTCGCTACGGCGTGCTGCGCGAAGAGTTGCGCGAGCTGCTGCGCCACGTCTACGTTGCCGAAGATCGCAAGCTCGCCGCCGTGCTCGAAGAAACGCACACGAAACTCAACCAAGTCAGCGAGCTCGAGCTCCGCATCAGCGAAGATCTCGGTCAACGAGAAGAAGCCGCACGCGCGGCGACACAACAGGCGCGCGCGTTTGAAGATGAACTGTCGTCCGTGCGAGCAGCGGCTGCCGAGGCCGTGTTGCAGCGCGACCGGCAGGCGCGCGAGTGTGTCTACCAGCAGGAACAGTTAGCGGAAATCGAAAAGCGTAAAGCGGAAGTGACCGCGGAGATCGAGGCGCTGATCGCGCGGCTCGTGCTGATCGAAGCAGAGTGTCACCGGCTGCAAGCAGAAGATGCGCGTCTGCGCGAAGAGTCGGATCGCAGCGCATTGCTGCTGCGCACGGCGGAAGATACGTACGCCGAAAAACTCGCGGCCGCGACTGCCGCGGAAGTCGAGATCGAAAACGCGCGCGGCGAACTGCTTTCGCAAACCGCGATTGCCGAACGCGTGCGCGAGATCGCGCGCCAGCTCGAGACCACCCTCGAGCGACTCTCGCAACAAGCCGAAGGTCTCGCGCGCGAAGGCGACCGCGCGGCCAGCCAGCACGCGGAAAGAAAACTCGAAGCCGAGCGGTTCGCACGCGAACTCGGCGAGGCGCGTGCTCGCGTGTCGCGCCTGCAAACCGAACGCGAAGCGGCTGTCGATGCCGTGGTCCGCGGTCATGAAGCCGTCAGCGACACCGAAGCCGAACTCACGCGCGTGCGCGACGAGTATTCGCGCGCCAGCCACCGGCTCGAGAGTTTGAAAGAACTGGATCAGCGACGCGCATACTACTCGCCCGCCGTCCAGCTCGTCTTCGCGCCCAGCGAAACGCCGCGTGACTTTCACTTCATCGGCACGCTTGCCGACGCGCTGAACGTCGATGCGAAATGGGAACGAGCCGTCGAAGGCGTGCTTGGCTCGTCGTTGCAAGCGATCGTCGTGCCGACGCCTGACGACGCGGTTCGCGGCGCGCAATGGCTGCGGGAAAACAACGGCGGCCGCGCGAGTTTTCTGGTGGCTGGTCTACACGGCGGCAGCGACGAAGCCGACACGATCACGACGCTGGCCTGCCGTCTCGAAGAACGCCCGTCGCTTTCATTCGGCCAGGTCGAAAACGTCCGCGACGATCTGCGGATTTCCGATCTCCTCGGAGCGCCGCAGCAACTCGTCACGGTCCTTCAGCGCACGTTGCCGCAAAAGATGAATGCACGCCTCGCGGCGAATCTTGAAGACGCGATGGTCAAGTCGATCGCCACCGGCGAGATGTACGTCACGCTCAACGGCGATTGGATCGCGAGCGGCCAGTTCGTCAACGCCGGCGATGCCCGCGACCTCGAAGAAGGCGCCGGACTGCTGACTTTCAAACGCGAGCTGCGCGAACTCGAAACGCGCGCTGAAACGCTCGCAAGCGAAGTCGAGAGCGCCACCCAACTCGCGAAAGACGCGCGTGCGCGCCTGGTCGAACTCGAAGACACAGTCGTCACTCTGAACGAGGCCATCGGTCGCGAAGAACGCGATGCAATGCAGCGCGAACACACGGCCAACGCGCTGGATCAGGAAGTCGAGCGCGCCGAACGTCACATGCGCATCGTCGGCCAGGATTCCGCGCGGGTTGACGCCGAGCGGGTTGAAGTTGAACACCGTCGTGAGCAGGCGCTGTCGGACGCTGCCGCTGCCGAAGCAGCGCGCGAAGCGGCCGCGGATCAAGTGATCAAAGCCTCTGCGTCGTTGACCGACCTGCGAAAGGCCGCGGAAATCGAGAGCGAATCTTTGGCCGGACAACGTGCCGCCGCGGCCGCGGCCGCCGAGCGGCGGCGCGCCACCACCGCCGAACTCCGCCGGATCGAAAGTGAACTCGCAGATTTCGCGGCGCGTGTCGATCGCTATCGAATGGATCTCGCTGAGATGGACGGCCGCAGCGCGGACTTGAAACTATCGATCGCGGATCTCGAATTCAAAGCGAGCACGGTCGAAAGCGATCGCGCCCGCGAAGCAGAGCAGATCGCGGCGCTCTCGCAGAAGTTGCAGGAAGCGCGACAGCAGGCCGACGAATTTTCCGCCGAGTTGTCGGAATTGAATCGCCGCGCGGCGGAAGTACGCGACGCCCGTGCGGCGCTCGAAGTGCAACGCGCCGAAGCGCAGGCGCGGCAAACGTTCGTTCACGAAAACTGTCATTCCGAGCTGGGCCAGTCGCTCGAAGATCTGGCGCGCGAACTCACCTTGCCGGAAGACTTCGATTTCGAAACCAGCCACGCGCGCGTCGAAGAACTGCGGACGCGGCTCGACGGTTTTGGTGCCGTCAACATGATGGCGCTCGAGGAGCTCGCCGAAGCGGAAGAGCGCCTGCTGTTCCTGTCCGTGCAGCGCCAGGACATCGTCGAAGGCATCGCCGCCACCGAAGAAGCGTTGCGCGAGATCAAACGCCGCTCGCGCGAGCGTTTCCGCCACGCGTTCGAACAAATCAACAAAAACTTCAGCGCGTTATTTCAGGAGTTGTTTGGCGGCGGCCGCGGCGAGATGAGTCTGATCGACGCCGACGACGTGCTCGAATCCGGCATCGACGTGGTCGCGCAGCCGCCCGGCAAGCGTTTGCAGAACGTGCTATTGCTCTCCGGCGGCGAGAAGGCGATGGCCGCACTCGCGCTGGTCCTCGGCATTTTCCACTACCGTCCGGCGCCGTTCTGCCTGCTCGACGAGGTCGACGCGCCGCTTGACGAAGCGAACGTGGGACGCTTTACTGATAAGGTCGTCCAGATGTCCGCGAACACGCAGTTCATCGTGATCACGCATAACAAGCGGACCATGGAGATGGCACGTGCGCTCTATGGTGTGACCATGGAGGAGGCAGGCGTATCGAAGTTGGTGTCGGTAAGGTTTGAGTGAATAGACAAAACTTAATGAAGCGAGTGCTCCCCGCCGCGCTGATGGTTCTTAGCGCGGCGATTTCCATTTTCGGGCAGGAAGAACCGCAGACGAAACGGAATCAACGACCCAACCAGGCGACCACTGCGCCCACCCCCGTCAATCACAACAACAGTTCGGATACGGTCAAGTACAGCTACGAGTTCACGCAGCCAAAGTTTTACGTCAAGCACATCGTGCTCGAACACGATGCGAACGGACGCGGCACGGTGACGTTTGAACGTTTGAATGAAGACCAGTCGGTGACGGAGCCGATCGCGTTGTCGCCGTCGGTGCTGACGCGGTTGACGGCGGCGTGGCAGGCGTTGCAGTTTCTCGATTCGCAGACTGATTACCAGGCGAGTAAACAGTTTCCTCATCTTGGCACGATGCGCATCGGCATGCAGCGCGGCGATCGCAAACGAGTCGCGGAGTTCAACTGGACGAACAACACCGATGCCGAGACGCTCGTTAACGAATACCGCAGGATAGCGGACCAGGCGATTTGGATTTTCGATATCTCGATTGCGCGACAGAATCAACCACTCAACGCACCGAAGCTGATGGAAGCTTTGGAATCACTCCTCAACCGCAACGGCATTTCCGATCCGCAGCAACTGCTGCCGTTGCTCAAAGACCTCAGCACCGATGAACACGTTCCGTTGATTGCCCGCAATCACGCGCTCCGGCTCATCAAAAAGATTCAGAAGTGACAAGGTCGGATCAATTCATCGTCGACTGGTGGACGGAGAACGGAAACGAGTCTGCTGGCGCAACGGAACTCGATCAGATTCAACAGGCGTTGCTCGAACGGTTTGGCGCGCAGGGTCGTGAGACTCCGGCGGCGATAGCGCGGACGCTGGCGGACAACGGCGTGCGGCTCAGGCATCCCGAGGTGCTCGAGACGGACGTGCGCTGGCGCGAGCGCGAGGAGTTTTCGTTGTTCGCGGCGGAGGAAGTCAGTTTCCCGAGCATCGACGCGGCCATTGAATGGGTCGAAAGGCTTGGTGCTTTCGAGAATCCCGCCGAACTGCGAAAGTTCGTCTTGCAGCTCAAGTCCGAACTCGAGCTGGTCGCGAAGAGCATGCGCATCCCTTTGCCCGACCGCCTGATTGCTGCGGAAGTGGCGCACTGGTTATCGGTGTGGCTGCAAAACCCGACGATTTTCGCCGACTGGCTCGTCTTGCGGCGCGAGTCCGCCGAATTCCGCGACCGTTTCCACCGCTGACTTAGCCACAAAGAGGCACAAAAAGCACAAGAGAGATGTATGTTTGCGCGTGCGGCGTTTATGTTTGTGCTTGCGCCGACATGTTCGCTTGCAGGGCCAGAAAGTTTCCATCGAAGCAGGAAAGTTTTGACTGGAGCTGAGAAGATCGTCGCAAAGTTTAACGTGTGTTGCTTGCGACTGAATGTGTGTGCTTGCGAACTTCTCAACTATAGCGAAGGTTGAAGTGAATTCATCTTTGCAAGTTAAAAGTCGCAGCCTGTTTGACGGTGCGGCGGCGCGCGGTGCTGACTTGCACAAACCCGACCTAACCTCATCCACAATCATCTTCACCAGCGCGATTTGACTCGGGAGTTAAAGAGCGGATTGAACGCCGGATCTCCAGCGGACATGATTGCCCAGACTGTTCGGTCCGGGGTTCTGACGCTGGTCCACTAAGGAAAACTCGCATTGACAGCGCAAAAGGGCGAGAGTATAGGAATTGGTGTCGCTGATCGCGTTGTAGCCATAGGAGATTAACCTTGGAAGACAAAGACGTCAGCAAAAAATTTCTCAAAAGCCGCCGTGTTCTTCATTATCGGCGCCGTTTAGAGATGGCAGTACTCGTAGTTCCAATCAACCAAGCGCCTGGGAACACCCCTTACCGGACTCTGTTGCGGAAATGGAATTGAAGCAGGTATGCCGGAAAACGTCATCGCGCAAGAGTGAGGTGCGGTAGGTTGCAAGAGGCCGATTAGTTCTTGGCCTACAGGGAGAAAGTATGAATAAAACCCACCTTTTAATTTGTATGGTGACAGCGTTTGTCTTGATGGCAATAGCCCTTGCGCCGGAGCATCTCACTTCGGTATCTGGAAATCAGCAACAACCGTCTTCAATGCGCGATCAGAATCAAGAGAAAGCTATACAGAAGAAAGCATCTTTTAAGTCGGGACGCGACCTTTTGCTTAAGCATGGAGTTCCGTTTGATCCCGACTTGCTGATGGAACCTGGTTTTCAGAAGCGCCTGGCGCCAGTGTTTGCCAAGATGCCGGAATTTCGAGAAACCCACGTTGTGGGAAAACAAATGAAGGGAGTTCAACTCGCTGACACTCTGTTTCTTCCGGAAAATGTCGAGCTAACAGGCGACACTGTAATCATTGCCAACAACATGATTTTTTCAGGTAAGAACGCTGTAATCAAAGGACCTCATGATTTGCATTTCTTCGCGCTCGGCCCTGTTCTATCTGTGAATATGAACGCGCGAAACGCGCGCGGACGGTCGGGCACATTTGTCAAGACAGCGTCGTCCAAGGGACGTCCTGTCAAGGCCGTGTTTTCCAGGGCTACCCTTGAAAAAGCAAGACGTCAGGGCCAATTGGTCGAGCCTGACAGCATCACCCTCAACATTGACGCACTGGGGCGAGATGAGTGGTTGGAGAGCCAGAAGGCCGCTAAGGCCGGGTTCGCCGATCACGCTCGACGCTCTACGACACAGCAGCAGGAAAATATCGATAAACCGCCAGGTGCAACTGGAGACAAAGGAGCTGACGGTGCCTTTTCAACTGAACCTTCAACAAACGGCGAGGGCCCGCCCGGTCTTTGTCCAACCGTTCCAGATGGGGGTGAGGGAGATCTCGGACACACAGCACCTATTGCGGGAACTGGCGGAACTGGTCTTCGCGGTACCGATGGCGATGATGCGGGCACCCTTAACGTTACCGTTAGCTCATCTAGCGATACTCATTTCTATAATCTCTCAGCCAAAGGGGGACGGGGTGGCCAAGGTGGACCAGGCGGCGATGGTGGACTTCCTGCCCGTGGTGGAAAGGGTGGACGAGGTGGACCGGGTGCTACCTGCGTCTGCCCACTACAGTCCGGAAGGGGTGGCCGCGGCGGCACAGGTGGAAAAGGCAGCAAGGGGGGAACTGGGGGAATGGGTGGGCCCGGTGCGGACGGCGGCAAAGGCGGCACTATAAACTTCATGTATCCCTGCAACTGGACCCCTAATTGGGCTTCCGATGTTAACCCGGGAGGCAAAGGGCCGGGAGGCGTGCCGGGCCGTAATAGCCAGGGAGGTCCGGGAGGGCTTGGTGGCGATTCGGGAACTGGCGGAAGTAACAGCAGTTGCCTCGACAAAGCAGGAGGAACCTTGGGCCCGGGTCCAGAGGGCCAGCCGGGCGACAATACCACCGATGTGCCAAGCGAGGGCACGCTCGGCGGCCAAAAAGGTCCAGGCACAGTCAATACATTTGTGGATCACACAAATTGCCCCCCGCCTGGCGGTGGTGGTGGTTCTGACTCACAGTGTCAAGAGGATTTTGATTGTTATCTTCTTGGTTGTAGCGAATGTAATTGCGTCTTTGGGTACTGCTCAAATAACACGCCGGTTCTAATCGATGTGAGCGGCAACGGGTTTCAATTAACTGATGCACTGGGCGGTGTTAACTTCGACCTCAATGGGGACGGCAATGCAAGAAGGGTGGCATGGACTTCGTTGGGCTCAGATGATGCGTGGCTTTCGCTGGATCGTAATGGTAGCGGAGGCATCGAGAACGGTCAGGAGTTGTTCGGCAACTTGACGCCGCAGCCCACACCACCGGCAGGAGTTGAGAGGAATGGGTTCCTCGCGCTCGCCGAATACGACAAGCTGGCCAACAGTGGTAACGGTGACGGCGTGATCGATCAGAACGATGCGATTTTCTCATCGCTGCGGCTGTGGCAAGACACGAATCACAATGGCCTTTCCGAACCCGCTGAACTACACCCTTTGCCGTCACTCGGTGTGGCAAGTATAGAGCTTGAATACAAGCTGTCGAAGAAGATAGATGAGCAGGGTAACCAGTTCCGCTATCGGGCTAAGGTGAAGGACAGTAAAGGCGTTCAACTTGGGCGCTGGGCTTGGGACGTAATTCTTGTTTCGGGACCGTAAATAACAGCAGGACCTTGATCCTGCTCTCGTGGATGGGATCGTCTCTGCTCCGTCCAGCAGTTATTGCAGGCTGCTCAGTCCGCTCGCGTGGGTAGTTCCTCACGAAGGTCATCAAGCTGGGGTTTGGTAATCAAAACAAAAAACTCGGAAATTACCTTTTGTCGCCGACAAACTGGAACTTTCCCTGAGATTCGCACGAATACCCAATGACCACCGGGCCGAATTTGCGCATGACCCAGCGAAATGACCTCAGCGATAACGACTTACTCCGCCTGATGCTCGGCGGAGATGAGGAAGCGTTGGCTCAGCTTTACCGGCGCCGGCAGGGTGGCGTCTACCGGTTTGCGCTGCAAATGAGCGGCTCGAAGTCGATTGCGGAGGACGTGACGCAGGAGGTCTTCCTGTTTCTTATGCGCGAGGGTCAGGTGTTCGATCCGGCGCGCGGATCGGTGAGCGCGTTTCTGCTCGGCGTGGCGCGAAACTACGTGTTGCGGCGTCTGCGCGTCGAGCATCTGCTGTCGCCGTTGGCGGAGGAGCACGATGAAGACTCGGCAGTGTTTCAAACAGCCGGCGAGTTGTGTCCGCTCGAAGATCTGACGCGAGCGGAAACGATCGATAGCGTGCGCCGCGCAGTCTTGAGTTTGCCGCCGAAGTATCGCGAGGTAGTTGTCCTGTGTGAGCTGCAGGAGGTGAGTTATGTCGAGACGGCCGAGATTCTCGGCTGCGCGATCGGCACGGTGCGTTCGCGTCTGCATCGCGCGCGCGCGTTGTTGCTCTCCAAGCTTCGCCCGGCTGAGAACAGCCGCGAAGATGATTCGGCGACGGTGAAGTCAGCGAGGTGTTTCGCATGAACTGTCAAAAGTTTGCACAAGTGGCGGGTGACCTGGCGCGCGGCCGGATGATGGAAGCTGAGGTGCGCACGGAAGCGCTCACTCACAGCGAAGAATGCGACGTTTGCCTGGCGCGGTTGCGCGACGAGGTGACGCTCACGCGCGGGTTGCAGATGCTGTCGGCAGAAACGTCGTCGCTCTCGGCGCCGCCGGAGCTGGAACAGAAGCTTCGCGAAGCGTTTCGGCAGCGTCAGGTTGTGGTCGCAATGCCGGTGCGTTCAGCGAGACCGCGTTACTGGTGGGTTGCTGTCGCGGCGGTGCTGGTGGTGGCGATGACGGCGGCGATGATGTGGTGGCGTTCAGCGGTAGCGGAACAAAACGTTGCGAAGGAAGCGCTGCCGAAGCAGGTTGAGGCGCCGCAAATTCCACGTGAGT
>Ga0081539_10002724_pt1 | contig 23904 bp, 17 predicted proteins | sample TabmetS4T2R2_FD_71023 | JGI IMG/M metagenome (GOLD analysis project Ga0081539, IMG submission 71023) | Tabebuia heterophylla rhizosphere microbial communities from the University of Puerto Rico - S4T2R2 | ecosystem: Host-associated > Plants > Roots > Rhizosphere ...
ATTTCCAGCAATGCCTGCACGTCGCGGAGGACCGCATAACTGGTGAACAGCACGAACGCGCGTCCTCGCGATCGTGTGAGCAGCTCGATGGCCTCCCGGGCGACGGCCTGCGAGAACGTCGGCGACTTGGGTGGCGGCATCCGTCGCGGCAGATAGACGAGCGCCTGTCGCGCGTAGTCGAATTCCGAGGCGACGTGGACCGTTTCGGCGGCGCGCAGCCCCAGGCGGCGTTTGATGTAGTCGAACGACTGATCGATCGCCAGCGTCGCCGACGTGAGCACCACGGTGCGATAACGATCGAAGACTGCATCAGGAATGAGCCGCGACACGTCGATCGGCGCGGCACGAAGCAACACGCCCCGTGCGCGGATCTCCATGAAGTACACGTAGTCGGGATCGTCGGCGCGGAGCAGGAAGCGGAGGTGGCTGCGCAGCTCGCTGGCCCTCCGTTGCAGCGTCGCGACCGCCTCGCGAGCATCGAGCGAAAGCGCAGCGGACTCGCCGGCCGAGTGCGAGCTGCCACCGGCCATCAACGCCAGCGTTGCCTCGACGCCTTCGAGCGCGCCGGCGAGCATCGCGCCCTCTTCCAGGTGTTCGCCCATCGCGTCCGCGCCGTACCGCAACCGGGATTCGTTCCGTCTGGTTGCGCCAAAGGCGATCGCGCTGAAGAAGCTGCGCCCGCGATCCGAGACACGCGCGAACGCGCGATGAAGTTCTTCGAGCTCGCGGACCGTGAAGGAGGAGACGGATGCCAGCAGCCGTTCGCCGTCGCTGACGAAGTCGTCGATGCGGAAGTTGCTGATCCCGACACCGAAATACTGGGTGGCGACGTCCTCGAGCTGGTGCGCTTCGTCGACGACGAGAATCGGGCTGGAGGGAATGACCTCGCCGTACGCGCTCTGACGGACGGCCGCATCGGCGCACAGCAGGTGATGGTTGACGATGACGACGTCCGATTCGGCGGCGCGCTGCCGCATCAAGGTGACGTAGCAGTCACCATAGCGCGGGCACGTATTGCCGAGACAGGTCTCCACATCGGCCGCGATCTCCTTCCACAGCGGCAGGTCTTCGGGAAGATCGCGCAGCTCCGCACGGTCGCCGGTGGCGGTCGTCGCTGCCCAATCGTCGATCACCGGGAGGAACACCGCCGGTTCAGACGACTGTTTGTAGATCTCCCAACGATGGAGACAGAGGTAGTTGGATCGCCCCTTCATCACTGTCGCCGTGAAGGGGATCCCGAGCGCGTTGCGCAGCGCGGGGAGGTCCTTGAAGAAGATCTGTTCCTGGAGGTTCTTCGTGCCCGTGGACACGAGCACGCGCTGCCGGCTGAGGATGGCCGGAATCAGATAGGCGAGCGTCTTTCCGGTGCCCGTGCCCGCCTGCGCCAGCAGCGTCCCGCCGTCTTCGACGACGGCCGCGACCGCGGCGGCCATGCGACGCTGTCCGTCGCGCGGCTCATAGCCATCGACCGCTCGCCCGAGCACACCGCCCGGGGAGAACGCCATGTCGACCGCCGTCGAGACCGAAGCTGCTTCCACGGCCAATCACACGCTGGTGTTCCCGGTTCCGCGTTCCTGGTTCCGAGTTCCCGTGGTTCCGAGTTCCAATGGTTCCGGTTCCTGTTCGAGTATCACGATTCCGGTTCCTGTTCCTCATCGAGTTCCGATCGCCCCGATCGACCCGATCGACCCGAACGATCCGAACGATCTATTGGAGCTCCGGGTAAAGCGGAAAGCGCCGCGTCAGCCGCGCGACTTCCTGCTTCACGGTTGCCAGCGCGCGGTCATCGTCCGGGGTCGCCAGCGCTCGTGCGATCAGGTCGGCGATCGTGTCCATCTCGGGTTCGCGCATGCCGCGTGTCGTCACGGCCGGAGTGCCAACCCGGATGCCGCTGGCCACCATCGGCGGGTTGGTGTCGAAGGGGATCGCGTTCTTGTTGACGGTGATTCCCGCCTTGCCCAGCGCCGCTTCCGCGGCCTTTCCGGTGATGCCCTTCGAGAACACATCGACGAGCATCAAATGATTGTCCGTTCCACCGCTGACCAGTCGGAACCCATGGCTCGCGAGCGCCGCCGCCAGCCGCTTCGCGTTGGTGACGATGTGCCGCTGGTATTCCTTGAAGGCGGGCTCCATCGCTTCCTTGAAGCACACGGCCTTGCCGGCGATGACGTGCATCAGCGGTCCGCCCTGCCCGCCGGGGAAGAGCGCGCGATCCAGATCCTTCGCATACTTCTCGGTGCACAGGACCATGCCCGCCCGCGGGCCGCGCAGTGTCTTGTGCGTGGTGGTGGTGACGAAGTCCGCGTGCGGGACCGGGCTCGGATGTTCTCCCGTCGCCACGAGTCCGGCGATGTGTGCCATGTCCACCATCATCGGCGCGCCGACTGTACGCGCCACCGCGCTGATCCGAGGGAAGTCGATCACGCGCGGATAGGCGCTGGCGCCGACGATGATCATGTTCGGCCGGTGCTCGTGGGCGAGGCGTTCGAGCTCGGCGTAATCGATCCGCTCGTCGTCCTGGCGCACACCGTAGGGAACGATCTTGTACAACTTGCCGGAGAAGTTGAGCGGGTGTCCGTGCGTCAGGTGACCGCCGTGCGCGAGGTTCATCCCGAGCACCGTGTCGCCGGGCGACAGCAGCGTCATGTAGACCGCCATGTTGGCCTGTGTGCCCGAGTGCGGCTGCACGTTGGCGTGGTCGGCGCCGAACAACTGCTTGGCGCGCGCGATGGCGAGTGATTCGGCGACGTCGACGAACTCGCAGCCGCCGTAGTAGCGCCGCCCCGGATAGCCCTCGGCGTACTTGTTCGTCATCACCGAGCCGACCGCCTCGAGGACCGCGCGGCTGACGAAGTTCTCCGACGCGATGAGCTCCAGACCCTCCGCCTGCCGTCTGGCTTCCTGGCGGATGGCCTCAGCGATCTCCGGATCCGATTCGGCGAGCGAACGCTGTGTCAGGGAAGGCGTAACCACATCGGACATGAACGGGGATTGTACTACCGCGTCTCTGGTCTCTGGTCTTTGGTCGCTCGTCTTTGGTCTTTCGTTTACCAAGGGCTGAAGACTAAAGACTCAAGACCACTGGGGATCCCATAATCATGAATCGTGTCGAGTGTCGCAGTGAACGCGCGTGGCGAGCAGCGGATTCGCGCCGGCCATCCATGGATCTATCGCGCCGACGTCGTTCACGTCGAGGCGGGCGGCGGCGACATCGTGCGCGTCCTCGGACCGCGGCGGCGGATGCTCGGGTCGGCGCTCTTCAGCGATCGATCGCAGATCCCGATCCGGATGCTGACGATGGGCGAGGTCGTTGCCGACGAGACCGTCATTCGCACGCGGATCGCGAACGCGATCCGGTTCCGCGACACGCTGAAGCTGGATGCGACCGCCTGGCGGCTGGTGCACGGGGAAGGCGACCTGCTGCCCTCGCTCGTCGTCGATCGCTACGGCGATTACCTCGTGCTGCAGGCCCTGTCGCAGGGAATGGATCGCCTGCTGCCGGCGATCACGAAGGCGCTGACGGAACTGCTCGCTCCGGCGGGCATTCTCGCCCGCAACGATCCGAAGGTGCGCGAGCTCGAGGGGCTCGGCCGCACCATCGACGTGCTGCACGGCACGATTCCAGACTCAATCGTCGTGCGTGAAGGGCTGGTGGAATACGACGCGGACCTGCGGCGCGGGCAGAAGACGGGTCTCTTTCTCGATCAGCGGGAAAACCGCGAGGCTGCCGCGCGCTATGCGCGGGGCCGCCTGCTGGATTGTTTCAGCTACAACGGCGGATTCGCCCTGCACCTGGCGCGATACTGCCCGGCCGCCGAGGCGGTCGACATTTCCGCCGACGCGGTCGAGCGCATCCGGCACAATGCGCGACGCAACCAGCTGCCGCACGTCGAGGCGCGCGAGGCGAACGTGTTCGACGAACTGCGCCGCCTCGAGAAGGCCGGCGCGCGCTACGACACGATCGTGCTCGATCCTCCGGCGTTTGCGAAGAACAAGCCGGCGGTCCCCAATGCGCTCGCCGGGTACAAAGAGATCAACCTGCGCGCGCTGCGCCTGCTCTCGCCGGGCGGCTATCTGATCACCTGCAGCTGCTCCTACAACGTCAACGAAGAGATGTTCGCGGCGATGATCCACGAGGCGTCCGTCGACAGCCAGGTGCCGGTGACGGTCGTCGAAAAGCGCATGCAGGGCCGCGATCATCCCGTGCTCGTGGGTGTCCCCGAAACGTACTATCTGAAGTGCTTCATCTTGCGTCGCGTGGAATAGTCAGTAGTCGTCAGTCCAGAATTCCGCCCGGATTGCAACGTGGTCGTCTTCACGGGTGCGTGATGGTGGGGATACCGCAGGAAGCAGAGCCAATGGGCGCCCAGGTTCTCCCGTAGAATCCCGGTGATGCGGAAGTCGATCGTCTTTCTCGCGCTCGCAGTCCTTGCCTTCGTCTCGTTGCCCGCACAGTCCCGCGTCGACGGCGAGCGCGCTCGGCTGATGCAGCGCGCGCAGCACGTCACCATAACGCGCGACGACTGGGGCATTCCGCACGTGTCGGGGCCGACGGATGCGGACGCCGTGTTCGGCATGATGTACGCGCAGGCCGAAGACGACTTCAACCGGGTCGAGACCAACTTCATCAACGCGCAGGGGCGGCTCGCCGAGGCTGAAGGCGAGGGCGAGATCTATCGCGACCTGCGGATGAAGCTGTATATCGATCCCGCCAACCTGCGGTCGAAGTATCTCGAGAGTCCCGACTGGCTGAAGCGGTTGATGGACGCGTGGGCCGACGGTCTGAATTTCTATCTCGATACGCATCGGTCGGTGAAGCCGCGCGTGATCGCGCGATTCGAGCCGTGGATGGCGCTCAGCTTCAGTGAAGGCAGCATCGGCGGCGACATCGAGAGCATCTCGATCGCCAACCTCCGAGCGTTCTATGGCGGTGCGACGTCACCCTCCACCATCGCGCGGATGGACGATGCTGCGGCGCCGCGAGAGCCATCCGGCTCGAATGGCTTCGCGATCGCACCGAAGTTGAGCGCATCGGGCAAAGCGATGCTCTGGATCAACCCGCACACCTCGTTCTACTTCCGCTCCGAGGCGCAGGTCACCAGCGGGGAAGGCCTCAACGCCTACGGCGCGTCGACGTGGGGACAGTTCTTCGTCTACCAGGGTTTCAACGAGCGTGCCGGCTGGATGCACACCTCCAGTGGCGTCGACAACATCGACGAGTTCGCCGAAACGATCGTCCGCAAGGGCGAAGCATTGTTCTATCGCCATGGAACGGAGGAGCGTCCGCTCCTCACCCGCCAGATCACGGTGCCTTACCGCACATCGTCCGGGATGGCGCAGAAGGCGTTCACCGTCTATTCCACGCATCACGGACCAATCGTGCGCGCGGCAGGCGACAAGTGGATCAGCGTGCGGCTGATGGACGATCCGATGCACGCCCTCATCCAGTCGTACTCACGGACGAAGGCGAAGAACTATCGCGAGTTCCGGCAGGTGATGGAGCTGCACACGAACTCGTCGAACAACACGGTATTCGCCGACGCCGAGGGCAACATCGCTTACTTCCATTCGAACTTCATCCCGCGTCGCGATCCACGGTTCGACTGGACCAGGCCGGTCGACGGCAGCGATCCGGCCACCGACTGGCACGGCGTGCTCGACATCGACGAGAGCCCGAATGTGTTGAACCCGTCGAACGGGTGGATCCAGAACACGAACAACTGGCCGTTCAGCGTGGCTGGTGACCAGAGCCCGAAGGCCAAGGACTACCCGGCCTATGTCGACACCGCGGGCGAGAATCCGCGCGGCATTCACGCCGTGCGCGTGCTGTCGGCCCGCTCGCGGTTCACGCCAGACGAGGTCGTCGCGGCGGCGTTCGATAGCTATCTCACCGAGTTCGACGTACTGCTTCCGCCGCTGCTGACGGCCTGGAAAGAGCTGCCGGAGGGCGACGCACTGAAGGACCGGCTGCGAGCGCCGATCGAGGCATTGGGTCGTTGGGACAAACGCTGGGCGGTCACGTCGGTGCCGACGACGGTTGCCGTCACATGGGCCGAGGAGCTCGTGCGACGGTCGACGGCCGACGCCGCGCGGGCCGGGAAACCCGTCTACACCTACATCGAGTCGAACCTGACGGCGGGACAGCGACTGCAGGCGCTTGCCGCCTCTGTCGATCAGATCGCACGCGACTTCGGCACCTGGATGACGCCGTGGGGCGATATCAACCGGTTCCAGCGCATCAGTCCGCAGATCGCCCCGGTCTTCGATGACAATGCTCCGAGCATTCCCGTGGGCTTCCCATCCGCACGATGGGGATCGTTGGCATCGTTCGGCGCCAGGCCGTATCCGCGGACGAAGAAGTGGTATGGCAGCACGGGGAACAGCTTTCTCGCGATCGTCGAGCTCGGCGATCGTATTCGCGCCAAGGCGGTGACCGCCGGCGGTCAGAGCGGCGATCCGCGCTCGCGTCATTTCAACGATCAGGCGGTCCGCTATGCGACCGGGAACCTGCGCGACGTCTACTTCTATCCTGAAGATCTGAAGAAACACTCCGAGCGCATCTACCATCCGGGTCAATAGCGATCTTCGAGAGCCGAGAGACGAGATCACCATGGGTGCAGAAGCCAAATGCCTCGTGACAGTTGGTCGCAAACAGGTCGAAGGCAAAGCGCTGCTCGAGACCGACGCGCTCATCTTTCGTGGCGGCGACGTTCGGTTGACGCTTCCGTTCGCGAGCGTGAAGACGCTGGAGGCGCGCGATGGCGTGCTCCATGTGAACGCCGGCGACGGGGTCGTCAAGCTCGCACTGGGTGTCACGGCGGCGAAGTGGGCGGAAAAGATTCGCAATCCGCCGAGTCGCGCAGACAAGCTCGGTGTCAAGGCCGGACAATCCGTGTGGCTCGTGAACGCCACCGACGACGACCTCACACGTGAGCTCACGGCGCGCGGCGCCACGATCGTGGCGCGCACGACCAAACCGGTCGACGTCATTTTCTATTTCGTCGAGAGCCGAGCGTCGCTGTCGAAGCTCGCCACGTTACGTGCGAAGCTGCAGCCGCAGGGCGCGCTCTGGACCGTGCGGCCGAAGGGAAGTCCGAACATCTCCGAAGGTGACGTGATGAAGGCCGGCAAGGATGCCGGTCTCGTCGACGTGAAGGTCGTGCGATTTTCCGATACGCACACCGCCGAGAAGTTCGTCATCCCCGTCGCCAAACGCTGACACGGATGAGGGCGCGACTCTGATCGTGCGGCGGCCACGTCGACCGTCGGCGGCCGGCTCCGCACGCCGGGAAAGCTCCTTCCGCTCGTACCCTTCCGCCGCCGCGGCGAGTAGTCCCTGATTCGAACGCCTGCCATCGTGGCATGCACCGCCTGGCGTAATCCGAACAATCCGATCGTTCGATCACGCGGCACGAACTCGCCGCGATGAATCGCTTCACTCGCTTTCCGGACCCGTGCGCGGCGTGCTCCGAACGGCCGCCGCCGGTCGACGTGGCCGCCGCACGATCGACGTCTATCGAGTCAGAAGCGCTCCGTGCCCGCGACGGGCCGGCTCAGGTCGCCATCGTGTCGCGCGTCGCGCCATACGAAGACCTCGTTCTAGGGCACCGACTTCGCGGTTGCCGACGTCGCAGGGATCGCACACGAGCAGTGGTCTTGCCGAGGCAGAAGTTGCAAGAGCGAGGATGACGAATGCAAGGAGCGCGGCGAACGGCACGAGTCGTAGGCGCATGAGGTCGCCTTCCTGCTGACAAGGAAGTCGTGCTGAACTGCCGGCTTCTTCGGACCAATCGCTACTGGAAGACGGCGCCCGGTCAGGGACCGACACGTGTCATCAAACGCCAGAGCATCACAGATCACTCGCGCCGCGCGAGCCACACGTTCGTGCTTCGCTTACGGGATGATGAGCGTCTTGTTACTCTTCTTGCCCCGACGCTGCTCGAACCAAGCAAGCCAAGCTGGAAGGCTCGCGAGTAAGGTTCCGCCTATCGAACCCACTAGCGAGAGCAAATAACGTCGCCTTCCGATTCTGTAACCCTTACGGAAAAGATCGATCGATTTGTGTCGGTCTGAACGAGAAGTTCGGTGGAAAGGGAAATCCAACCCTTGAAATTTCCCGCTGCGAGCGGTCGCACTGACCAGAATTTTGGAGCGGAATCGGCCATCAAAAGTACGATCCCGGTCGGCGATACTTCTGCACCCGCGAGTGCAAGCGTGACAGATAGTGGTTCTTCGCGCGCGGTGCGTCGCTCGTCCGAGGATGCCTCCCTCCAGGCGACACTGGCGACGACTTCGCACGCGTCGGAATTCGGTTCCGGCTCAACCGGTCCGAAACGTTCTATGGTCGCGTCAGTTATCTCATACCTAACGCCGATTAGGAACGAATCGTTGACGCTCACTTCGGTCGGCGCAATGACGACGGGTGTGAGTTCTAGCGATTCGATGTTGAATCTATTTTCGCAGGCACCAGCCTTCCTGGGTGTAGCGTGAGTGACGCTCGCCGCACGGCTTTCTATATAGAGCCGCGGAATTCTTTCGCCGTCTGCAATGGCGAAATAGATCGACGTTCCAAGCAAGAGCGATCCGGCGACAAAGATAGCAAGGCGTAGGGGCTTCATTCGAGTACAGCGAGAATTGTTTCTTGCGCCGAGACATAGTGTAACCTCCGGTCCGGTCGACACCCGATTAAACCATGGGATCTTCGGCGATGCCTTGATGTAAGAACTGGGATGCCTGAACCTGCGACGACAACGAGCACGTGAGTCGAAAGACGAGAGAGACCCGTGACCAAAGCCGAGTTCATGGGTGATCAAGCCAAGTGCGTCGCGACCATCGGCCGTAAGCAGGTCGGGGGAAGGCGCTGCTCAAGCCGACTCGTTGATGTTCGAGGCGGCAACCTTCAGATGCTACGTCCAGAAGCTTGACGCGCGATGGCGTTCCGCTCGCGAACGCCTGCGATGGCACTCACGGCCCGGGCTGATGCAGCCACTGGAAGCCGTCGGCCTTCCCGCCGGCATCGCGCGTGTCGGCGCACAACCCATTACTACCGCCACTACCGCTGTGCGCCAGCCGACGTGCCTGCCGCACGCGCTCAGTCGAGTGAGGGCGGGCGACGTTTCTTTGTCGCTTGCTCGAAGGCGTAGGCGATCGACAGCAGCTTCGGCTCGCTGCAGGCGGTCCCGGTGAACGCCACCCCATACGGCGCAGGCTTGGCGTTGAAGTCGGAGGGCAGCGGCGGTGTCGGCGCGTTCGGGATCATGCCGTAGGGGACGATGATGGTCGGGTAGCCCGGCTTGGCGGCAATGAAGGCACCGGTGCCGCCGGGGAACAGGAGTGCGTCGAGATTATTCGCCCGCAGCGCCGCATCGATCCCTTCGCGCGCGGTCAGACGGAGATCCTTTTCCCGGTCCGCCATGTAGCGCGCACGATCGCGATCGAGATCCATCTCGTCGGAGATGTCCAACTGGCTCTGGCCGTACTTGAGCGTGCCGGCGCGCTCGTGCGCGCGATTCCAGTCGCGGAGCTCGGTGAGTGTTTTCACTGGCGCCGCGGCGCCGAGCGACGCCAGCCACGCGTTGAAGTCGCGCTTCATGCCGTACTTGAACACCGTCGAGCAGTCGGCATCCTTGCCGCGCGCGCCGTTTGGTCCGCTGCACACCGGCCAGGCCAGCAGATTGTCCTTCGCGTCGGTTGCCTTCATCGACGGAATGTCTGCCGGATCGACGATGACCGCGCCTGCCGCCTGGAGGGCGGCGATCGCGTCGGCCATCATCGCCTTCTGCGCCGGGTTGAGGCCGCCTTGCGGACCGGTCTGGCCGGGCGCGGCGATCGCATCGTAGAAATAGTCTCGCGGTATGCCGATGCGTGTGCCTCGCAGACCATCGCGCCGCAAGAACGGCCTGTAGTCGTGATTCGGCGGGGCCATGCACGCGCGCGTCGCGGCGTCGTGCGAGTCCGGTTCCCCTTCGAGGACGCCAAGAAGGATCGCCGCATCGGCGACCGTTCGCGCCATCGGGCCTGGCGTGTCCTGATCGCCCGTAATCGGAATCACTCCATACCGGCTGACGCGACCGACCGTCGGCTTGATGCCCACCAGCATGTTCTGGTTCGATGGACTGAGGATCGAGCCGGACGTTTCGGTGCCGACGTTGGCCGCCCAGAAGCTCGCAGCCGTACCGATTCCCGAGCTCGAGCCGCCGGTTGCGAGCACCGGCCGCCCATCGAAAGTCGCCTCGCGCGGATCCAGCCGCGGATCGTATGGGTTGCGGCCGAAGCCACCCAGCGAGCTGTAATTGGTCGGCATCGTCGACGCCACCCAGTTCGCCAGCTCGGTCATCACCGTCTTGGCGATGATGATCGCGCCGGCGTCGCGGAGGTGCGTCGTGAGGGTCGCTTCGTAGGGTGGCCGCAGGCCGGCGAACACCAGCGCGCCGCCGGTGGTCGGCATGTCGATGGTGTGGATGTTGTCCTTGAGCGCGATCGGAATGCCGTGCAGCGGCCCGCGAATACGCCGCTGCCGTCGCTCGCGATCGCGTTCGTCGGCTTCCTCGAGCGCATGCGGGTTGACGGCAATCGTCGCGTTCAGGCGCTCTTCGTAGAGGGCGATGCGCTCGAGCGACTGCTGCACGATGGCGCGCGATGTCGTCCGCCCTTGTTCCATGGCGCCACGCAAATCCGCAATGCTCGCTTCGACGACGGTGAACGGCGGATTCGGACGCTGAGCGTCCATTGGCGACAGCGCCGCGACGAGCACACAGGCAATGAGCAGTCTCTTCACGGGAGAATTCTAGCGAGGCTGGCCTCAGACCTCGCGAGCCTGATTCAATATTCTGGGCCGTCAAGACGGCTAGTCGGTGCAATGCACGCTGATGCCGGTCGGTGCAATGCCCACTGACGCCCGTCGCTGCAATGCCCGCTGGCGCCCGTCTGTGCGATACCGGCCCAGCCGTCGGCCAGTGAGAGGATAACGCGTGTGAACATCGATCGACGCTCTGGCCTCTCTAACGCCGTGGCGGAACAAACCGTACAACAGGTCCGGCTGAAGCCGGACACTCCGCGGCGGACCGCACTCATCACCGGAGGCTCTTCGGGCATCGGCGAGGCGTTTGCGCACGTGTTCGCGTCTGGTGCTTTCGATGTCGTCCTCGTTGCGCGACGCGAGGATCGATTGCGGTCGGTCGCCTCACAGATCGAGCAGCAGCACGGCGTGCGGGCGCATGTGATCGTGTCGGATCTGGCGCATCGCGATGCGATCACCGGGCTGCTGGCGGATCTTGCTGCTCGCGAATTGACGATTGACGCGCTGGTCAACAACGCTGGATACGGTGTCCCGGGCGTTTTCGTCGCCTCAGCATGGGAACGTCACGATGCGATGCTGCAGGTGATGCTCGTCTCGGTGTGCGAGCTGACGTATGCGCTGCTGCCCGGCATGATGGAGCGCGGATACGGACGCATCATCAATGTCGCCTCGCTCGCCGGACTGGTACCTGCACCGGCCGGCCATACGCTCTACGCCGCGGTGAAAGCGTTCCTCATCAAGTTCTCCGAGTCGCTGGCGCACGAGACGCACACCCGCGGTGTCCACGTCACGGCGGTGTGCCCCGGGTTCACCTTCAGCGAATTTCACGACATCACCGGCACGCGCCAGCAGGTCAGTCGCCTGCCGGCGTGGCTGTGGATGGATGCGGCGACGGTCGCGCGTCAGGGATACGACGCGGTCATGGCTGGGACGCCGGTGTATGTCAACGGCCGCGTGAACCGCGCGATCGCGATGCTGGCGCGCTATGTTCCGCAATCGGTGGTGACGGCGATCGGACGATCCTTCGGCAAGGCGTACCGAGCCACTTGACGAGAGAATGGCGCATCGCATGCAGACTCCCTCTCACGTGAACCGTGCGCGCACGTGGACTGAGCTTCTCGAACAGCTGTTCGAGGGCTCCTGGAATCCAGAGCTGCGGCGGTTTCGCGCGCCGTATGCGTTTCGCGGGATGGCCTCGGCGACGCACAACGTGTCGAACAGCCTCGTGCGTCTGGCGTCGGGCCAGGCTGACGTGAGCAAGCTGGAACTGTCGATGCTGCGCAACTTCCGCAAGTACGCTCATGAGCAGACGGCGGCCGGCGTCGACACGATCTGGCACTGGCTCGCGGTCGCGCAACACCATGGGCTGCCGACACGGCTCGTCGACTGGACCTATTCGCCGTTTGTCGCGCTCCACTTTGCCACCGAGGTCGTTCGCGATTTCGACCAGGACGGCGTCGTCTGGTGCGTCAACTTCGTGCAGGCCAACACGCTGCTTCCCAAGCGGCTCCGCGCGATCCTCGACGAGGAGCACTCCGATACGTTCACCGTGGAGATGCTCGGCGAGTTCACGTCACTCCGCGCCTTCGACGCCCTCGCTCGCGAGCCGTTCGTGCTCTTCCTCGAACCTCCGTCACTCGACGCGCGCATCCTGAATCAGTTCGCGCTCTTCTCGCTGATGCCAAGCGCGACGGCGTGCCTCGACGAATGGATCGAGGCGCATCGCGACCTCTGCCGGCGTGTGATCGTTCCCGCCGAGCTGAAGTGGGAGATCCGCGACAAGCTCGATCAAGCGAATATCAACGAGCGCACGCTTTTCCCGGGCCTCGACGGCCTCAGCCGGTGGTTGGAACGCTATTACACACCCCGCGCGCGCTGATCGAATGCTTCGGCTTGCCTCGCCGAAGCGTCAGGCGGGCTTGCCTCACCCAAGCGCGACAGCGCGAAGGCGGGTGCAGGGCTTGCAAAGTTTGCCGGCATGAGCGCGCGAACCCTTCGGCTGGTGGTGGCCGTGTACGCAGGACTGGCGGTTATCGGGTGCGGCCGCCGGGTCGACAACTCACAACACGTGACGGCGATGCGGACCCTTGTCGGCGGCATGCCGAAATGGGTCGACCAGACATCGCTCGGCAAGCGGCTGTGGACGTTCGAGCGGACGTTCTACGAGCAGCGACAGTTCCTCCCGGCGTGGGTAGACGGTGACCGTACCACGCCGCAGATGAAAGAGCTGATCTCGCAATTGAAGTACTCCGCAGCGCACGGGCTCGATCCGGCAACGTATCGCGTTCAGGAATTCGAAGACGCGCGGGCGCAATCGCAAACAAAGCTGGAAGGTACGCGCTTCGATCCGAAGATCGTTCCCGAGCTCGACGCGAAGATGACCTACGCGTACCTGCGCTATGCGGCCGATCTCCTGGGATGGGGCGCGCGTGCGAAGGAGGTCTACCAGAACTGGCTCGTCGATCCGAAGAAGGAAGATCTGGCTGCGCGACTGCGCGCGGCGATCGCCGACAATCACATCCGCGAGACGCTGGAGGAACTGGCGCCCACACATCCGCAGTACAAGGGACTGCAGGCGGCGCTCGCGCTCGAGCGGCAGAATCCGAGCGGCCACGAGGAGCGCCTGAAGATGAACCTGGAGCGGTGGCGCTGGGCGCCCCGCGATCTCGGCGATCGCTACATCCTGGTGAACATCCCCGCGTATCAGCTGCAGGTGATGGAAGATGGCCAGCCGAAGGTCGCCATGCGTGTCGTGGTGGGCAAGCCCGATACGCCGACGCCGCTTTTCAGCGACGAGATGACCTACGTGGTGTTCAGCCCCTCGTGGAACGTTCCTGAAAGCATCATCCGCAATGAACTGCAGCCGCGTCTGGTGAACAATCCGGATTATCTGCAGCGTATGGGCATCGAGGTCGTGGGGACCAGTGGCGAAGAAGTTGATCCTGCCGCGGTCGACTGGTCGGATCAATCAGCGACGTCGGGTTTGCGATTCCGCCAGCCGCCGGGAGAAGACAATGCGCTTGGCGGCGTGAAATTCGTCTTTCCCAATCACTTCGCCATCTTTCTACACGACACGCCCTCGACGAAGTTCTTTTCGCGGCCGCAGCGTGCATTCAGCCATGGTTGCGTCCGCGTCGAAGATCCCATCGCTCTGGCGCGCTACGTCCTCGCCGATCGACCCGAATGGACCGAACCGCGCATCGTCAACGCGATGCACCAGGACTCGGAGAAGGTCGTCAATCTGAAGCGCAAGATTCCAGTGCACATCGGCTATTGGACGGCCTGGGTGGGCGCAGACGGGAAGAGCGTGACCTACACCGACGACCCATATCACATCGATGACGCGCAGGCGCGGGTACGAGGATACGGACGCTGATCTTTACGACTCCAGGAACTGCCTGACCAACCGCGCCAACAACGCCGGCAGCGCCTCACCCTCCAGTGCGAACGCATTGGCCTCCGCCGACCACGCCAGCTTGTAGCTGCGCGACATCGCGGACACCCAGATCTGCCTCACCGGCGCGTTCGGGCTCACCACGAACTTGGTCGCGGTCGGCTCCTCGAAGACAATCTGCAGCACGCCGTTCTGCAGCTCCACCTCGAAATCTTCTTCATCGGCGAGCGGCGACAGCGCATGCCGCGCCTGTTCCAACGCCTGATCGGCCTTCAGGCGGAAATCCTGTTCGGAAAGCGCGTTGGACATGTTGAACGTAGGGTCCGCCTTCAGGCGGACCAGGAATGTTACTGTGTTGGCGAGAGCCGTTCAGGGGAGGCCACGTAGCTCCTGCGCGCCCGCGCCGTCATGCCGGTCTTCTTGAGCCGCACTTCGAGCTTGTGCTCCTTACCGTCCATCGCCATCGGCTGGAACCCGAGCGTGTAGAGGCTGTGCAGCTCCTGCGCGACGCGCGTGAATGTCGGCGCGAGGTCCGCGGTCTTCTTCAGCTCGAAATAGCCGCCGCCGGTTTCATCGGCGATTCTCCTCAGCGCGCGGTCCGGCCGCGTCCGCTGCAGGCGCTGGCCGTTGAAGAACTCCGATTCGAGTCCGATTGCGTAGACCATGATTTCGCGTTCACGCGCGCGGTCCAGGACGCGACCGAAGCCGACGTGGCTCGCGGTGTCGTCGCCGTCGGTGAAGACGAGAACCACTTTTCGACCCTCAACCTTTTCGACCATATCGATACTCTGGTCGATCGCGTCGTAGAGGCGCGTCGGGTTCCCGTATTGCAAATCGCTCAGCGCGCCAATCAGGTCGTCTCGATCGTTGGTGAAGGTGCCGCTGAACTGAATCTTGTCGCTGAACGAGCCGACCTGCGCCTTGTCTTCCTTCAGCATCCGCAGCAGGAATTGTTCGGTCGCCTGTTTCAGGAGCTGGAGGTTTGCCGTCATGCTGGCGCTGAAATCCAGCATCACCACGGCCGTGAACGGCTGCGTCTCGTCCTGAAAGACCGTGATGTCCTGCGGCTTGCCGTTGTCGAGAATGGTGAAGTCCTCTTTCTCGAGGTCCGGGACCAATCGCCCTTCGGCGTCCGTCACCGTCGTCGGCACGAACACGACCTGCGTGCCGGATCTGAAGGTCGCCTGCTGGCCAAGCGCCACCGCCGCCGCAAGCACTACACACGCCGAAACGAGGAACGGGCGCATAAGGCGAGCTTAACATGGCGCTCTTACGCTATATTCGCGCCGTGAGGTACCTGTTTACATTCCTGCTCTCCTTATCCGTGACCGCGGCCGCCGCGGGCCAGTCGGTCCTGTCGGGCACCGTCAAGGACGAATCGGGCGCGGTCGTGTCCGGCGCCTCCGTCCTCGTTCGCACCGCGTCAGGCGTCGAGCGCCAGACCGTGACCGGGCCAGAAGGGCGGTTCACGCTCGAATCGGCCGGGCCGGGCATCCTGATCGTGCGCGCAGGCGGGTTCGCCGAATCACAACAGCCGGTGTCGGGCGGCGGTGACATCGAGGTCATCCTGAAAGCCCCGACCCTGTTCGAGTCGGTCACCGTCACGCCGACGCGGACCGAACAGCGACTGGGCGACGTGCCGGCCAGCATCAGTGTCGTCGACCAGGACTTCATCCGCCAGTCGCCGGCCGTCGTGGCCGACGATGTCCTCCGGAACGTGCCGACGTTCAGCCTGTTTCGTCGGACGAGCAGCCTGGCCGCGCATCCAACGGCGCAAGGCGTGTCGCTGCGGGGCATCGGGCCGAGCGGTGTCAGCCGCACGCTGGTGCTCATCGACAACGTGCCGTTCAACGATCCCTTCGGCGGCTGGGTCTACTGGACGCGAGTGCCGATCGACAACGTGGACCGCATCGAGGTGGTCGAAGGACCGAGCTCGAGCGTTTACGGAAATTACGGCATGGGCGGTGTCATCAACATCGTGAGCACGCGCCCGCGGCGGCAGACGGCGGAGCTGAAGCCGCAGTTTGGCAACAGAGACAGCCGCAAGGCGGACTTCTTCGCCAGTGACGTGTGGGGACGCTTCGGCGTGGCCGTCGATGGGAGCTTCTTCGACACCGATGGCTTCCCGATCGTCACCGCCGCCGAGCGCGGACCGATCGACAACAACGCGGCGGTCAATTTCAAGAACGTCAACGTGAAGGCGGATTACACGCCGTCCAGCAACCTGAGCGTGTTTGCGCGTGTCGGCCACTTCCGCGAGGAGCGCGACAACGGGAAGATCAGTACCTTCGACCCCGTTGCCGAAGAGGCCAACCACACGCGCTGGACCGCCGTCAACGGCGGCATGCGGTTCCTGCTCCCAGACGCGAGCGATCTGCAGGCGACGGCGTTCGTCGACAACGAGAAATTCTTCAGCAACTTCCTCGCCGTGCCTGCGCCCACGGCGGCCAACCCGGTTCCGCGCAGCGTCGGCCGGTTCACGCTGAATCAGAACGTACCGACCAAGAGCGCCGGCGGGATGGTGCAGTGGGGCAGGGCATTCGGTTTGCGGAATTACTTCAGCGCCGGCGCCGATCTGCGCTGGGTGGACGGCGACAGCCAGGAGGACGCGCTCGATGCACAGCGCGGGCAGACGGTGACGCTGCATCGCGTGTCGGGCGGCACGCAGCGCAGCGGCGGACTCTTTCTCCAGGACATCATCACGCCGACGATGAAGTTGAATGTGACGGTGGCGACGCGCATCGATCATTGGCGGAACTACGACGCGCACAATCTCGAGACGAGTCTTCCCGCGGGCACGCCGGCGGCCGGCAATCGTCCAGAGCTCGCCGAGCGTTCCGATACCGTCGCCAGCCCGCGCGCCGCGGTGCTGTACCACTTCACCGATCGCGTGTCGGCGTGGGGCGCCGTCAGTTCGGGATTCCGGGCGCCGACGCTCAATGAGCTCTATCGACAATTCCGCGTTGGTACCGTGCTCACGCTCGCCAACGAGAATCTCGAGCCGGAGCGTCTGGTCGGCGGGGAGCTGGGAGCCAATCTCGCGGTGACGCGCGACGTGACGGTCCGCTCCGTCTGGTACGACAACCGCGTGAAGAATCCTGTCTCGAACGTCACAATCGCGACCACGCCGGCGCAGATCACGCAGCAGCGGCAAAACGTCGGCCGGACGCGAATCCGCGGCGTGCAGACCGACGTCGATTACAGGGTGGGCAGCGTGTGGCGCGTGTCAGGCGGGTACCTGTTCAACGACGCGAAGGTGCGCGAGAACGAGAGGAACCCGGCGCTGGTCGGCAAGTACCTGCCGCAGGTGCCGAAGCACCGCGGCTCGTTCCGCGTCGCCTACGCGGACCCGCGCATCGTCACCGTCTCGCTGGGGGCACAGTTCTACGGCAAGCAGTACGACGACGACCTCAACGTGCGCGGCGTGCCGGCCAACGGCTGCGCCGTGGGAGCCACCAGTTGCGTCAATCCCGGTCTGCCGCGATACGGCGTGGTGGACCTGCTCGTCTCGCGCGCGATCGGGCGCACGCTCGACGTATTCTTCGGCGTGCAGAACATCGGCGACACGGAGTACTTCGTCGGGACCAATCCAACGACGATTGGGTCGCCGCGGCTGGTGAATGGAGGCGTGAGGGTGCGCTTCTCGCGACAGTAGGGAAACAGGTCAAAGGTCGAAACGCTTTCGACTTTTGACTTGAACATCATGCCCGCAACGGTTCACGTGCTCGCACGGTTCGTCGCCAAACCCGGAAAAGAGGAGGCGCTGGTGTCGGCGCTGACAGCGGCGGTGGCTCCCAGCCGTCGCGAGCTGGGGTGCTACCAATACGATCTCCTCGTCAGCCCGACAGAGCCGCGGGAATACTGCTTCGTCGAACGCTGGGACGGGACGGCGGCGCTGGAGCAGCATCTGCAGACGCCGCACACCAAAAAGATGCTGTCCGAGGTGGAAAATCTCGTCGATGCGCCGCCGGACATCAGGCGATATCGGCTGGCTTGAAGGGCCGGTGATGTTACCAGCCTCGCGGTATCATTCCCTCATGAAGAAAGCGCTTGCCCTGGCTGCCGTCGTCACGCTGGTCGCGTGCTCGTCCTCCGCGCAACAGAGCTCCGAGGTGGCCGCCCGAATCGGCGACCGGGCCGTCACGATGAAGGAGCTCGAGGATCGCTGGGCCGCCAAGGATCCGGCCGGACATGCCGAGGCGACGCAGAAGATCTACGACGGCCGGCGCGAGGCGCTCGACGACATCATCGCCGAGATGGTGATCGCGCAGGCGGCGAAGGCGAAGGGCATGACCGCGGACGCCTATCAGGAGGCGGAGCTCGGCGCGCGCATCAAGCCGGTGACCGACGCCGAGGTCGCGGCGTTCTATCAGTCGAACCTCGGGCAGATGCAGGGACGATCGCTCGAGTCGATTGCGCCGGCGATCAATCGATATCTCACGGACCAGCAGCGCGCCAAGGCGCGACAGGACATGATTGCCGAGCTGCGCAAGACCGCGCCGGCGGTTCGCATGCTGATCGAGCCGCCGCGAGCGAAAGTCGACGTGGCTGCCAACGATCCTTCGCTCGGCTCCTCGTCGGCGCCGATCACCATCGTCGAGTTCTCGGATTTCCAGTGTCCGTTCTGCCAGCGCGCGGCGCCGACGCTGAAGCAGATCCGCGCGAAGTACGGAGACAAGGTCCGCGTCGTGTGGAAGGACTTTCCGCTGACGCAGATTCATCCGCAGGCGTTCAAGGCGGCCGAAGCGGGGCACTGTGCGGGCGAGCAGGGCAAGTTCTGGGAGTTCCACGATCACATGTTCGGCAATCAGGCGGCGCTGCAGCCGGACAGCCTGAAGAAGTACGCCACCGACATGGGACTCGACGCGCCGAAGTTCAACGCCTGCCTCGACTCCTCGAAGTACGCCGAGCGTGTGCGTGACGGCGTTGCCGCCGGCTCACGGCTTGGCGTCAACTCCACGCCGACGGTCTACATCAACGGGCGCATGCTCACCGGCGCGCAGCCGTACGAGTCGTTTGCGACGATCATCGAAGAAGAATTGGCTAGAAAGTAATTCCCTGCTAGGGAAGCAGGACTATCTTCCCGAACGCTCCGGGCTCCATCACCGCGGCATGCGCCTTCGCCGCCTCAGCGAACGGCAGCTCCTTCCCGATCACAGGCTTCAGCGTGCCCTTCTCGAGGCCGGCGGCGATGCCGGCGTGAATCTCGCGGAACTCCTCGGGCGGGGTATTGAACAGCAGGATTCCGAGGACGGCCGCATCTTTCGCCATGATCTTGCGCGGATCGATCTCGATGCGGCCGCGATTGCCGATGAGGACCACTCTGCCGCGCGGGGCGATGACGTCGAGGTCGCGCTCGAGGTTGACGTTGGCGAGCATCTCGAGCACGACGTCGACGCCCTCGCCGCCGGTGAGCGGCAGCACGTTCTGCAGGTAGTCGGGCTCGCGATGGTTCAGGACCTCGTGCGCGCCCTGTTCGCTCACTGACTTCAACCCGTCCGCGGTACCAGCGGTGCCGATGACACGCATGCCGTGCGCGCGCGCCATCTGCACGGCCCCGGTGCCCACGCCGCCGCTGGCGCCATGCACGAGCACCGTTTCGCCGGGTCGCGCGTGAGCGCGCAGGAAGAGCGCCCGCCACGCCGTCGCGTATGGAACGCCGATGGCGGCGCCCTGTGGATACGACACGTTGTCGGGCAGCGGGACGAGAAGTGGTTCGTCGCAGGCAACGAGCTCTGCACACGCTCCGGCGACGCCATATCCGTACACGCGATCCCCCTTCCTGAATCGCGACACGCCGGTGCCGACCGCCTCGACGACCCCACCGAGATCGGTGCCCGGCGTGTATGGCAGATTCGGTTTGCGCGCGTATGCGCCCGAGCGGATGTAGGTATCGACCGGATTGACGCCGACGGCTTTGACGCGAACCAGCACCTGTCCCGATTCAGGTGAGGGATCGGGAACGTCCTCCAGCTGCATCACGTCAGGTGGGCCGAACTCACGAACGACGATCGCCTTCATGCGGGCGATTGTACCGCGATGGTCCGGCTGAAGCCGGACACTACGAGCCTGTGTGCGGATGGGAGTGCGGCGCGGGACCTTCCGCCTTCGCCAAGGGCTACGGCGGACAAGTTTCTGGTCCGCGGACGCAAGGGCCGCCTTCAGGCGACCCGAGACCTAGAAGGAGAGTCGGAAACCTACCTGCCCAACTCGCTGTTCCGGCTGCCCCACATCGCCGGCGTATGCGGTCGGCTGCATGAAGGACGGATTGCTCGCCGTCGCCGTGAGCAGCCGCTGCGTCTGCAGCGGGATGAACGGGTTGGTCGCGTTGAAGACGTTGAACACCTCGGCGATCGCCTCGATGCGGGCGGCACCGAACAGGCCGAACGATCGGCTGACCCGGAGATTGAGCTGCGAGTACGGCGCCCGTCGGCTGCAGTTCACGGTCGTACACGGGCCGATGTCCTCGAGCGTCGCCGTGCCGCGATCGTTCAATCCCGTGTAGCGATAGGCGCGCGCGGTCTTGTCGTTGGGGTTTCCGTCGCCGTTCACGTCGGTCCCCTCGAACGTATGTGCCGGCAGCGCGGAACGATAGAAGAAGATCGGCGCGACCCGGAACTGCCACGGTGCCTCGATCACGGCGCTGACCGTGACCCGATGTCGTGCATCGGTTCGCGTCGAGGGGCCCGTCTGCACGTCGGCGAACGGCTGCGTGATGTCCTGAATCAGGTTCGACGCCACCTCGTCGTAGGCGCTGCCGACGTCGCTGGTCGCGTTGGCGAGTGTGTACGACGCATTGATGTCGACGTGACGCGACATCCGGCGCCGCAGCGCCGTAATCAGCGCGCGATAGTCACTGCGGCCGCGGCTGACCGCGGCGCGGAAGCTCGGGTCGTTGGGCATGATCCCCACGTCGCCGATGTACAGACGCCCGTCGACCAGCGTGTTCGGCCGAACACGCATGTTCAGATCGCGACCCTGGACGCGGACGAAGTCGGCGCTGACCGACGTTGAGCCGCTCAGCTGATGGCTCCATCCGACGTTGCTCTGGTACGCGAAGGGCTCTTCCAACCGAGGCGACACCACCTCGCCAGCGGTCGGGCCGACGGCGGGATTGATCGTGTTCAGCGCGGCGATCGTATCGAGCGAATCGGTGATGCGGAAGAAGGACCCGTCAGCCTTGCGCAGACCTGTTGTCGACTGTGCGGCGAATATCATTCCACCACCGCCGGCCGCATCGAGCGCGGCGGTGAGCGCATTCGAATTGGTGTAGCCGAAGTCGGTGTAGATGCCCCAGCCGGCGCGAACCACGTCGACGCCATTGCCGCGCAGGTCGAACACGGCGCCCAGTCGCGGCTGCACGTTGTCGCGATCGCTACGAGGGGCTTTGCCGAAATCATCGAGCAGGGTCCCGGCAAAGCGCCCCGCGCGCCCGGCCGCCTGCATGGCGCGGAAGTTGGCGCTCCGGTCCTGATTGATCGGCATGCCGTCGACGTAATCCCAGCGCACGCCGAGATTCAGGGTCAGGCGATTGGTGAGACGCCAGTCGTCCTGCGCGTAGAGACCGTACATGTCGATCGGAATGTTCGACGCGACGTTGCCGCCAATCACCAGGACACGGCGGACCGGTCCGTTCACGTCGTTGGCGACCATGGTGAAGATGCCGCTGGTCCCCTGGGCGGTGTTCACGTAGAGCCGCGGCTCGTGGATCCAGTTGACGCCTGTTCGCAGCTCGTGCGCGACCCCGAAACCGCTCCTGGTCCACGACAGGTCTTCGCGGTATTGCCACTTGCGCTGCTCCGTCTGCTGCGGCGCCGTGACGTTGCCGCCGGACATCACGCCGTTCGGGAAGAGCAACGATGGCCCGGGAGTGCTGACGGGAATGTCGTTCGTGTAGGCCGAGTACTGGAAGACGAACTCGCTCAGCATCGTTCCGCTGACCATCCAGTTGTGATTCGCGTTCAGCGAATCGAACTCGTTCGCGCTCGTCGTCCAAGCCGAGCGCGCCGTGCGCAGGGCGGCGCCGTTCGGCTGCGAGTTGTCGTCCGTGCCGTAGCGAATGGCGACGTAATGTGCCGGTCGCGGCATGAACGTGACTTTCGCCGTGAACAGGTTCTCGCGGAAGGGAACGGAGAACACGCCGTCCTGATCCGGGAACAAGCCGAGCGTATCGACGATCTGCTTCGTGTCCTGCTGCGTCCGCTCGTAGGCGGCGAAAAAGTGCGCCTTGTCACGGACGATCGGTCCCCCGAAGCTGCCACCGTACTGGTAGCGTGCGTACGCCTGCTTGGGCAGGTCCTTCACCTGCTCGGCGAAGGTCCGCGCGTTGAGCGCGTCGTCGCGTACGAGGCCGAACCACGTCCCGCGCAGCGTGTTGGTGCCGCTCTTGGTGACGACGTTCAGGACCGCGCCGTTGGCGCGCCCGTACTCCGCGTCGGAGCGCTGCGTGATCAGGCTGAACTCCTGGATCGCCTCGAGCGGAAAGAGCTGCGACAGCCCGCCGACGGTGTCGTCGTTGTTGTCGCCGCCGTCGACCAGGTAGTTGATGTTGCGGCCGTTGCCCCCGCTGATCTGTGGCGAGTACTGCGCGCTCTTGGAGACGTCGGAATGAAAACCAAGGCCGACGCCGGGAATGGTCGCCGCAAGGTTGGCGAACTGCCGGCCGTTGAGCGGCAGGTTCTCGATGCGGTGGAGATCGACGACTTCGCCAACAGAGGATCCGTGGGGCGACACCAGCGGCGGCGTCGACGTGACCGTCACTTTCTCGACGACGTCCGCCACTGCGAGCGCGATGTCGACGGTGACGGTGGTCCCGACGTCGATGGCCATTGACCGCTGGTAGCGATGGAACCCTGACAGCTCCGCCAGCACGTCGTAGTCGCCGACTGGCAAGGCGGCAAGCCGGTAGGTCCCGACTTCATCGCTGACGGTTGTTCGAACGAACCCGGTCTCGGTGTTCGTCGCCTGAACGGTGACGCCGGGTACGGCGGCGCCCTGTGCGTCGTTGATTCGTCCCGTGATGGTGCCGGTCGTGACTTGCGCGCTCGCGCCGCTTGCGATGACCGCGATCAGCACGGTGACGAATGCCGCGCATGCCGCGCGCGAGGTCCAGAGCGCCCGACGGGGCGCCGGGGTGGCTGAATGGGGGCAGCCGCGTCCGAATGTCTTCACGTGCGTATCCGATCGTGCAGATCCATGGTCCGCAGGGGCGGAGATCACGGAATCCGCAGAGTGAAGTGTAGCAAAGCGAAAATTTAGACGAATCATCTGCGAGTCGGGTTCGTTATCTCCATCGCCCCCGCACGACGGCCAGGTCTTCCAAGAGCCCGTCGAGCGGACACGAGCGACATCGAAAGAACTCCGTCGCGCGTGCGTTAACATGCATGCCGCCATGCCGGCGGCGCTATTCCTTTATATCGGCGGTGTGCTTGTAGGACTGTTACTGACCGATGGCCGACCGGGTGAACGATTCATCCTGGCGGCGCTCTGGCCGCTGGGACCGCTGGCGTTCATCGTCACGGTCTCGATACTGCTGGGCGCCGCGGCTATCGCTTTTCCGATCTTTGGGCTTACAGCGTTAGGGCTCGCAGGCGTGGCGTGGTGGCTCCTGCGCTAGTCCCCTGGAAGCGTGATGACTTGCATAAGTCCCGGAGCGCGGCGCCCGGATGGCAAGGCGCGACGAGTGCGAATATTGAGCATATTTAAGCGAGGA
>Ga0081539_10002725_pt1 | contig 23894 bp, 22 predicted proteins | sample TabmetS4T2R2_FD_71023 | JGI IMG/M metagenome (GOLD analysis project Ga0081539, IMG submission 71023) | Tabebuia heterophylla rhizosphere microbial communities from the University of Puerto Rico - S4T2R2 | ecosystem: Host-associated > Plants > Roots > Rhizosphere ...
CGGCCTCGTCCTCGGGTGCCACCGGCGGGCCGGATTTCGCGGCCACGGCGCCGACTTCGAGCATGTCGAAGCCCGCCTCGACCAGAGCCAGGCCGTCGGCGATCGCCTGCTCCGGGGTGCCGCTGCGGGCGCCCTCGAACATCGAGTCGACGGTGACGTTGACGATCCCCGCCCCGAGCGGCTGCGCGAGATCGAGGACGCGGTCGGATAGGCGCCAGGTGGGAGAGTCCGTCACTCCCCCTTTCTAGCTGACGCCGCCGCCGCGCCCGGCAGCGGGGACCGGCGAAGACGCTCTACGGGTGGAAGGAGATGCCGTCGAGGACCGCGCAGCTGAGTTCGGTGTCGACGATTTTGACTTTGCCGCTGGGATACACGCGCACCGTTTGGAATCCGCTCCCGCAGAGCTGGGTGAGCGAGACGACGCCGTGACCGGGCCGGAAACCCGGGGGCAGGTAGAAGAGAACTTCGGGGAACGGCCCGACCCAGCCGCCGCCGAATTCGAACCCGAGCAAGCCCGTGAGGTGGACCACCCCGCCGAGGTCTTTGAAGTAACCGCCGGCCGAGGGTTCTTCGGAACCGCCTTTGCCAACGCTGGTCCAGGTGGCGACGTCGCTGGTACGGCAGAAGGCACCGGGATTCGCGGCGCAGTTGACGACGCCGGGTTTGACGTCGTTGACGGGTTCAAGCGTCGCGCTCGCCGCCGGCCCCGGCGCACCCTGCGGCCCGCCCGGCCCCACCGGCCCTTCCTTGGCGACCGTGATCTTTTTCTCGCCTTTGGCGCACTTGCCTTTGGCGCTGGCGAGCGAGAGGTCGCCGCTTTTCTTGCTCGCGCACAAGACCAGATCCTTCGACGATTTGCCCGCCCCGATCGCGTAGCCGGCCACGGCGACGATCGCGACGGCGACCAAGAGGCTGAGTGCGGTCCAGCGGCGGGTCATCGATTCAAGGATGGAAGGAGACCCCGGCAAGACTCACCTGGCTGGCGCCGGCCGCGAACGCGCCTGGCTGCTTCACGGCGCCGTCGGCGCGTACTTCGAGGTGGGCACCTGCCGTCAGCCCGGATTCACCGGCGACGAAGAACATTTCCGTTGCGGCCGGCCGGAATCCGGGCGGCAGGTAGAAGATCCCTTCGGGGGTTACAGAGGGGGAGCCGCCGCCGCTGGTCACATACCGTTCCGCCGAGCCGACGAGGTGCACGGTCCCGCCCTGGTCCTTGTAGTAACCGGCGGCTCCGAAGCCCGGAAGTTTCCGCCAGGCACGGCTGACGTTGGGGTTGTTGCAGAACCTGCCGGATTCCGTCGTGCACTCTTCGCTCGCTTCTCCCACGAAGTGCACCGCTTCGGTGCCCGAGTCGCCGGAGGGCCCGCGCTCGCCGGAGGTGCCTTTCGGACCCGGCTCCCCCGCCGCGCCCCGCGGTCCTGCCGGACCTTCCTTGGCCACCGTCAGCTTCTTCTCGCCTTTGGCGCACTTGCCTTTGCCGGAGGCCAGCGAGAGGTCGCCGCTTTTCTTGTTCGCGCAGAGCACGAGGTCCTTGGACGAGCCACCTGCCCCGATCGCGTAGCCGGCGACCGCGACCGCGGCCACCAAGACGAGAAGTACTCCGATCCCCCAGCGCACCCGCGGCAGAGTACCGATCTGTTTGGAAAAAGAAAACGATCTGCCATCGAAACTGGGTGCTTTCCGCGTAACGCCGCGGATCCAACGTCAATACGCTTGCCCCGCAATGCCCCTGCGCTGCGTCTACACCGACCTCGACGGGACCATGCTCGGCCCTGGCGGCTCGCTCTTCCGCGACGCCGAGGGCGGCTTCTCGATGGCGCAGGCGCGGGCGATCGAGGCCTGCCACCGGGCCGGGGTCGAGATTGTCGTCATGTCCGGCCGCCGCGAGCCCCAGGTCCGGGAGCTGGCGCGGCTGATGGGCCAGGGCTCCTACATCTACGAGGCCGGCTGCGCTTACGCGATCGACCGCGAGACGACGCTGCTGACCGGCGACCTGCAGCCGACCGAGGAGGGGACGATCTACGAACAGCTCGAGGCCCGGGGCACCCCGCGGGCCCTGTTCGACCACTTCGAGGGGCGCCTGGAGTACCACGACCCCTGGCACCACGGCCGCGTCCTCTCCCACCTGTTCCGCGGCAAAGTCGACGTCGAGGAGGCCAACCGGCTGCTCGCCGAACGCGGCGAAGCGGACCTGCGGCTGCTCGACAACGGCGCGATCGGGACCCCGATGGCGACCGTCGAGGGCCGCACCCACGCCTACCATCTGGTCCCGGCGATCGTCAGCAAGGCGAACGCCGCCGCCGCCCACGCCCGCGCCCGCGGCTACGCGCCGGGCGAGTGCATCGCGGTCGGCGACTCGGTCGAGGACCTCGAGGTGGCGGCCGCGGTCGGCCACTTCTTCGTCGTCGCCAACGGCCCCGAGCACGACCCCGGCCTGCGCGCCGCGATGGCCAGCTGGGACAACGTCACGGTCACCGAGGAGCCGATGGGCGACGGCTTCTACGAGGCCGTCGTGAGCGCTCTGATGGAAAACCGCTAAGCACTACTATCGGTTCCGAACTTCCAAGGAGAGGAGCAGCGTTGTCGTCGGAGCAGGCCACCGTAGCCGAGCAGGAGTACCTGGAGATCATGTTCTGGATCGAGGAGGCCGGGCTCCCGATGACCGGGGCCAACATCGCCCGCGCGATGCAGCTCTCGCCCCCGACCGTGCACGAGATGGTCGGCCGCCTGATCGACGACGGCTACGTCGAGCGCAACCCGAACAAATCGCTCAGCTTCACCGAGTCCGGGCGCGAGCACGCGAGCTTCATCGTCCGCCGCCACCGGATGATCGAGCGCTTCCTCACCGACGTGCTGGGCATCCCCTGGGACGAGGTGCACGAGGAGGCGGAGCGGATCGAGCACGCGATGTCGCCGGTCCTGGAAGAGAAAATGCGACTGGCGATCGGCGATGCGACCACCTGCCCGCACGGCCACCCGATCGTCGAGGGGATCCGCGAGCAGGGCTCGCTGCTGGCCGACGTCGCGGTCGGCGCCGACGTCACCGTCCTGCGCTTCGAGAACGAGGCCGAGGAGCTGCTGCACTACCTGAAGGCGGCCGGGATCGACCCGGGCCTGGAGGGCGAGGTCGAGAGCTCCGACGAGGAGAAGGTCGTGATCGCCTCCGCCGACGGCAAGCACGAGGTCTCCCAGAGCGTCGCCGAGACCGTCTCGGTCCGCGCCGACCCGGCGCCGCCGCCGCGCGCCGCGATCCCCGAGCAGCTCGTCTACAGCTCAGACCGCTACGGCCGCTAGGCTGCCGCCCGCCGCTACTGCGGCGCCACTTCCATCGTCACGATCGGGTCCGAGGTCGGCGTCTCGCTGCCGCCTTTGGGCTCGTGCGTGACCATCACGACTTCGACCCCGTCCATGTCCTCGATCACGGTCGAGGCGTTGCCCTCGTCGTCGGGGACGAACAGCGCCGGCACCGCTTCGACCTCGCCTTCACGCTGGACCCAGGCCTCGAGCACGCGCTCGTCGGGGAGCGGTTCGACGTCTTCCAGCTTCAGGGTCCCGCCCTCGCCTTCGCTGACCATCGCGACCCTGATCCCCGAGGCTTCTTCCTGGGTGATTTCGACCAGCGGCGCGGTGCTCTCGCCGCTGCCGTCGCTGCCGACCTCGTAGCCGACGAAGGCGACCGCGACCAGGGCGATCGCGGCGATCGCCGCCGCCGGTTTCCAGCCGAAGCGACCCGAGCCGAGCCGGGCCAGCCAGCCGCTGCGCAGGCGGAAGCCCTCCGTCTCGGACCCGCTGGCCTGGGCGTGCTTCGCGTCCGCCCGCACCTCCGACATCACCCGGTCGCGCACGCTCTTCGGCGGGTCGTGCCGCTCGACGCTCTCCGGCAGCAGTTGCACCGCCGGCTCCAGCCAGCGCAGGTGGGCCTGGCAGCGCTGGCAGTCGGCCAGGTGCGCCTCGACCTCGGCGGCTTCGCCGGGCTCCAGGGCGCCGAGCGCGTAGGCCGCGAGCTGGTCGAACCAGGTGTTGTTGGAGTCGTCGATCATGCGAGACCCTCCGCCAGCTCACCGCGGATCTTTTCCAGGCCAAGCCGCATCCGGCCCTTCACCGTGCCCAGCGGCACGCCGAGCATCTCGGCGATCTCCGAGTGGCTGAAGCCGCCGAAGTAGGCGAGCTGGATCACTTTCGACTGGTCGTCGGGGAGGCTGCCGAGGGCGCCGCGCACCTCGCTCGCCGTCTCCCGTTCCAGCGCTTCCTCCTCGGTCTGCTCCTCGGCCGGTCGCTGCTCGAGGATCGCGTCGTCGTCGAAGGCGAGTTTCGGCGCTTTCCCGGCCTTGCTCCGCAGCTGATCGATCGCCCGGTTGCGGACGATGCTGAGCATCCAGGAGCGCACGCTGCCCCGGGTCGAGTCGAAGCGAGCGCCGCTGCGCCAGAGCGAGATGAAGGCCTCCTGGGTGACGTCCTCGGCGGCCGCTTTCTCGCCGACGATCCGGTAGGCCAGCGAGTAGGCGACGCCGCCGTGGCGGTCGTAGAAGACCTCGAAAGCTTCGGGGTCCTTCTTGCCGATCAGCGGCATCAGCTCCTCGTCGGCCAGCCGCTCGGCCTTCTCCCTCCGGATCGCCATCATCTCGATTCTCGTCTGGTCCGCGTGGTTTGCGAGCTACGTTCGAGTTCCCTACGAACTCAGGCGATAAACGGTTCAACCGCCTTCAGCACCTGCTGTTCGTCGAGCGGCGGGTCGAACGCCTCGGGCGAGGGTTCTTCGTCGTTCTGGATCCGGATCGCCGCCGCGTGGCGCGCCTCGACCTGGACGATCGAGCCGGCCGCGCCGAGCACGTCTTTCGACTTGATCAGCGGCCCGGCGCCGTTGTAGGCGCTGACCCCGGTGTCCTCGAAGGTCTGGGCCAGCTTGAGGAAGCCGGCGGTGTCGTTGTAGTCGAACTCGAATTTCGGTTCCGCGACCGGCTTGCCGCCGAGCTGTTTGACCGTCGCGGTCAGCGCTTCGACGTGCTCGGCCTCGTCTTTGGCGATCAGATCGATCAGCGCCATCAGCTCGCCTTTCGCCCCGGCCCGTTTTTTCGCTTCTTCGTAGAACTTCGTCTCCAGGTACTCGAGGGTGAGGGCGAAGTTGAGGATGTCGACATCGCTGCCGCCGCTCATCGCCAATGCCTTCCTCACGAAGGGGCCGACCATGAAGGTGCCGTAGACGGCACCGGCGGCGAGCGCCCCCTTTAGGATCACCTCGCTGCGCGAGAGGTCCTGGCTGTCGTCGTCGACGGTGATCCCGGCGACGAGCTCCGGATGGGCAAGTTCCTCGTGGCTCATCTCTGATGCTCCTTTCCAGCTTGGTGGCGCCGGCTCAGCCGACGATGAAGGGTTCGACCGACTCGAGCACGGTTTTCGCGTCGGCCGGCTTGGCGAAGGCGCCGTCGGGGGTGATCGAGACGCCGAGCATCCCGTTCAGGGTCGCCGCGTGGCGGCCCTCGACGCTGTGGATCGCGAGCGCCGAGGCGAGCACTTCGGGGCTCTTGATGTTCGCCGCCTGCCCGAGGTAGGCGGCGGCGCCGAGGTTCTCGACGGTCCCGGCCAGTTCGACCACGGCCTGCGCGTCTTCGAGCGGGAACTCGGCTTTCGGTTCGGCGGCCGGTTTGCCGCCCAGCGCTTTCGCGGCCTGGGTCAATGCTTCGACGTGTTCGGCCTCCTCCTGGCCGAACTTTTCGATCGCCTTCAGCTCGGCGCCTTTGAACAGGCCGCTCTTGACCACGTCGGCGTAGAAAGCCGCCTCCAGGTACTCGAGGGTGAGCGCGTAGTTGACGATCCCGAGGTCGCCCTTGCCGAACTGGGCGGTTTCGCTCTCGGCCATCCCGCCGCCCATCTTGTCGGCGCCGGTCGTGGTCTCCATCATCGAGCTGCTGTCGTCGTCGGATCCGCAGGCGGCGAGGAAGGCGGCGGCAGCAGCCGAGCCCCCGCTCAACGCCATGAACTTCCGCCGCGAGACGGGATCCTTCAGCTTGTCTTTCATCGCCTGCCTCCTCGCTGGTTTGCGCTTCCGCCGCTTCCCTACGGGGGGCGGGGAGGAGGCGGATCAGTTCGGATCGGGATTGATCCGAAGCGGTCCAGCGGGCGTAGGAATTAGGCCGGTGAGGCTGCCCGCAGACGGGCGAGAGCCACCGCGATCCGGGCTACGCCCTCGCCGGCCTGGTCGGCCGGAACCGGGGCGAAGGAGAGGCGCAGGCTGTTCTGCCCGCCCTCGATCATGAAGTCGGGGCCGGCGACGAAAGAGACGCCGTCGGCTTTCGCCTCGTTCAGGAGGGCGACCGTGTCGGTGCCCTCGGCGAGGTCGAGCCAGAGGAAGTAGCCGCCGGCCGGGATCACGAACTCGGCCTCGGGGATCTGCTCGCGCAGGGCGGCGACCAGCGCGTCGCAGCGCGCCTTCAGCTCGGCTTTGACGAACTCGATGTTCTTGTCGAGCTCCCCGGAGCGGCAGAGCTCGAGCACGATCGACTCGGCCAGCATGTTCGGGGAGATGTAGGTCTCGTTGGCGCGTTTGGAGATCTTCTTGATCTCCTCCTCGGGGCCGGCCAGGTAGCCCACGCGGACGCCGGGGCTGACCGTCTTCGAGAACGAAGAGGCGTGGACGACGCGGTTCGCTCCGTCGAGCGAGAGCATCGTCTCCAGCGGCTCGCCCTCGAAGGGGAGCTCGCGGTAGGGGTCGTCCTCGAAGATCCAGAAGCCGTGCTTGTCGGCCAGCTCGACCAGGCGCCGGCGCTTCTCGGCGGAGAGCGTGCAGCCGGCGGGGTTGTGCGAGTTGGGAATCACGTGGGCGAGGCGAATCGGACCCTCGGCGAGTGCCGCCTCGAGGGCGCCGACGTCGAGCCCGTCGGACTCCAGCGCCACCGGCACCAGCTCGACCCCGAGCTGCTGCAGGAGCAGCAGCGTGCGGTCGTAGGTCGGCTGCTCGACGACGACCCGGTCGCCGGCCGCGAGCAGGTGCCCGAACAGCATCGCGCCGGCCTCGAGCGAACCGTTGGCGATCATCACCTGCGCGGGATCGAGTCCACCGTGCCGCTCCGCCACCCACTGGCAGAGGCCCGGGTGGCCGATTCCGACCCCGTAAGAGAGGGCGGTCTGCCAGTCATCGGCAAGCGCCCGCGCCGCCGCTTCCCGCACCGCCTCGTGGGGCAGGATGTCGGCGCTCGGAGCACCGCGGGCGAAGGAGATCGTCGAGCTGGCCATCGCCCCCGACACTAGCAACGCGCAACAGCCCGCGATTCCCCGCCTATACTCGCGCCGCATGGCGGTCTCGCCCGGTTTCCGCATCGGCGCCATCGCGCTCCTCGCAGCGCTTGCAGTTACCCTCGGACTCGTCCTGCTGAGCGGCTCCTCCGGCAAGGCCGACGCCGCCAAGCGCCTGCCCGGACAGAACCAGACCCGCTACCTGTTGCGCCTCACCGATCTGCCGCCGGGGTTCACGGTCTTCCCGATCGGCTCGGTCGGCGCCGAGGGGCGGGCGCCCGGACCGCACCGGCCCTGCGGCAAGCTCGACCCCGCCGAGCCGGAACCGAAACTGGCCGCCTTCCTGCGCGAGTACAGGCCGGCCGGCTGCTTCGCCGCCTACATGCGCCTCTACCGCACGCCGGTCCCCGGTCCCCACCCCTTCCTCGCCGGCAGCGGCGCGCTCGACGCCGGCAGTGTCGAGGGCGCCCGCGAAGCGTTCGCCCTGGCGCCGCAGATCCTCAGCCACTTCGTGTTCGAAGGCGAGGTCCCCCAGTCGCTTCCGAGCCCGACCGCGGTCGGCGAGGAAACGATGCTGCTGCCCTGGCCGGACGCCGGCTTCTTCCGCCGCGAGGAATCCGGGACCTTCGCCGTCTGGCGCTCGGGCACGGTGGTCGGCGTCACCCTCGCGCTCGGCGGCTCGATCGCCGCGGACCAGCGCGACGCGCTGGAGCTGGCCCGCCTCCAGCAAGCCCACATCGAACACCCCACCCCGTACCTCCCCTCCGAAGCGGACGCCTCCGAGGTCGCGCTGGACGACCCGAGGCTGAAGCGGCCGGTCTACTGGCTGGGCAGCACGCTGGCGCCGCATGGCCTGCCGAAGCTGCGGCTCGCCGATTCGAGTTCGAGACCGGGCGCGAAACCCGCGAACCAGCTGGTCCGCCTCTCCTACCGTCACGGGGTCCGGGCCGAGAGCTGGTCGGAAGTCGGCGTAGAAGAGGTAGGCCGCGAGCGATGGAAGCGCCGGGGCCCGATCGCATTCCCGCCATCAGCCTGCGCCGAGAAACGGGCCGTGAACTTGCTGCGCGGTCGCGCGGTCGTCTACCACTCCCGCGGCGGCCAGGTTCGTGAGTGCGCGGGCTGGCCGCCCAACAAGTTCATGGCTCAGGCATTCCTCGGCAAGATCGTGGTCACGGTCACCAACCAGAAGGTCTGCGCGACCTGCACCGGTGAGCGCGCTGGCGCATACGACTCCTTCAACGGCATGGAAACGGTGCTCCGCGCCCTCGAGCTGAGGCCGAAGCCGGTCTACTGAGCGCTCGGCTCGGCGCTAGAGGGACTTCAGGACTTCGACCGCGATCGCCGCGGTCTCGGTCGGGCTTTCGCCGACCCGCACGCCCTTGGCCTCGAGCGCCTCTTTCTTCGCGGCGGCGGTGCCGGAGGAGCCGGAGATGATCGCCCCGGCGTGGCCCATCTGCTTGCCGGGCGGGGCGGTGAAGCCGGCGATGTAGGCGACCACCGGCTTGGAGACCTCGGCGGCGATGAACTCGGCGGCGCGCTCCTCGGCGTCGCCGCCGATCTCGCCGACCATCACGATCATCTCGGTCTCGGGGTCGGCCTCATAGAGCTTGAGGATGTCGATGAAGTCCGAGCCGACGATCGGGTCGCCGCCGATCCCGACGATAGAGGAGTTGCCGGTCCCGGCCTGTTTCAGCTCGCTGCCGATCTGGTAGGTCAGGGTGCCGCTCTTGGAGACGACGCCGATCGGGCCCGGATCGAAGAACTGGGCGGGGATGATGCCGACGTTGGCCTTACCGGGCGAGAGCACGCCGGGGCAGTTCGGGCCGATCAGCTGAACCCCGGCCTCCTTCGCCTTCCAGTAGGTCTTCAGCATGTCGAGCACCGGGATTCCCTCGGTGATCGCGATCACCGTCTCGACCCCGGACTCGATCGCCTCGTCGATCGCCGGGGCGGCGAAGCGGGCGGGGACGAAGATCATCGAGGTGTTGGCGCCGGCCTCGGTGACCGCGTCCTTGATCGTGTCGAAGACCGGCACGCCCTCGACGTCCTGACTGCCCTTGCCGGGGGTGACGCCGGCGACCAGGTCGGTCCCGTAAGCCTTGTTGCGCAGCCCGTGGAAGGAGCCCTCGCGGCCGGTCAGGCCGGAGACCGCGAGCTTCGTCTCGCTGCCGACGATGATGCTCATGACGCCCCTCCGGCGAGCTCGACGATGCGGCGGGCGGCGTCCAGCATCGTCTTCTCTTGGTGCAGGTTGGGCAGGTCGGCCTCGGCGAGGATCTTCAGGCCCTGCTCAGAGTTGGTCCCGTCGAGGCGGACGACCAGCGGCAGCTCGAGGCCGATCTGCTGCGAGGCGGTGACGATCCCGTTGGCGATCTCGTCGCAGCGGGTGATGCCGCCGAAGATGTTGAAGAGGATCGCCGTGACCTTGGCGTCGGACTTGATCACTTCCAGCGCGTTGACGATCGCCTCGGCTTTGGAGCCGCCGCCGGCGTCGAGGAAGTTGGCGGGGGCGCCGCCGGCCTGGGCGACGACGTCAAGCGTCGACATGCAGAGCCCGGCGCCGTTGGCGAGGATGCCGACGTTGCCGTCGAGTTTCACGTAGGTGAGGCCCTTTTCCTTCGCCATCTGCTCCTGCGGGTCATCAACCGTGTCGGCGACCGCGGCGAGGTCCTCGTGGCGGAACAGGGAGTTGCCGTCGATCGTCACCTTGGCATCGAGCGCGACGACCTCACGGTCGTTGGTGACGATCAGCGGGTTGACCTCGATCAGGGTTGCGTCCTCGCCGGCGGCGACGGCGGCCAGCTTGACCAGCACGTCGGCGGCCGCGTCGAGCGCATCGTCGGCCAGCTTGGCGGCCTCGACGATCGGCCGCGCGGCCGCGGCGTCGAACTCCCTGGTCGGGTCGATGTGGACTTTGACCAGCGCCTCGGGGTCCTCGGCGGCGACCGCCTCGATGTCCATCCCGCCTTTGGCGGAGACCATCGCCAGCAGCTTCTTCTCGCCGCGGTCGAGGATCACCGAGGCGTAGTACTCCTCGGCGATGTCCGAGCCGCCCTCGATCCAGACCTGATCGACCCGGAAGGGTCCCTCGCCGTGCGGGCCGACGATGTCCATGCCGATGATCGCGCCGGCGTACTCGCGCGCCTCCTCGGCGTCCTTGGCGATCTTGATCCCGCCGGCCTTGCCGCGCCCGCCGATCAGGACCTGGGCCTTGATCGCGCACGGGTAACCGATCTTCTCGGCGGCGGCGACGGCCTCTTCGACCGTGTCGGCGACCTCACCGCTGGGCACGGCGATGCCGTGTTTGGCGAAGAGTTGCTTTCCCTGATACTCGAGGAGGTCCATAGCGGGGGGTGGCCTGGTGGGGCGGCGGGCACCCTATATGAACTGCGCGCGAAGCCGCCGCCAGGCACCCTGACCGGTAGGGGAAATCGCCAACCGGCCGGCCGATGACATAATGCCGCCCCCACCCGGAGACCCCGGGTGGTCTTACGTCTATGGCCCTGCCAAGTCTCAAAACCATCAACTGGGTGACCACCGACTGCTACGGCACCCTGATCGACTGGGAGAAAGGCATCATCGATGCCTGCAAGAAAGAGGCGGCCAAAGACGGCTTCTCCTTCGAGGAAGGCCCCTTCCTCGAGCGCTTCATGGAGGTCCAGGCCGAAATCATGGCCGGCTCCTACGAGCTCTACGCGGAGGTGCTGCGGCGCACGATCGTCAAAGTCGCCGGCGAGCTGGGCTGGGAGGTGGAGCCCTCGCGGGCCCAGTTCCTGCCCAACAGCGTCGCCTACTGGCTGCCCTTCCGCGAGGCCAACGCGGCGATGGACCGGCTCGGGAAAAAGTACGAGGTCGGGATCATCTCCAACATCGACGACAAACTGCTCGGCGTCTCCCGCCGCCACCTGCGGACCGAACTCGACCTCGTCGTCACCGCCCAGCAGGTGCGCAGCTACAAGCCCGATCCCGTCCACTTCAAAGAGTGCGCGCGGCGGATCGGCGGCAAAAAAGGGTGGATCCACATCGGCAGCGACTACACCACCGACGTCGCCCCGCTGCTGAAAATGAACGTGCCGGTGATCTGGGTCAACCGCCACGGCGAGAAACTCGAAGGCCGCAAAGCCCCCTCCGCCACGGTCAAAAACTTCCGCGACGCGGCGAAAAAACTCGGCGCTTCCTGAGCGTCCGGGCGCGCCCGTCCAGGCCGTTATCTAGCGTTCAAGGCGCAACTCCGGCAGGAGGCGCCGGTTTTTCGTCGTAGGTCGCCCTGATGCTCCTATGAATAGGTTCGCTCAACCACGCACTCAAGCACGTGCCCTCGCGGGTGTGCGGCTGCTGTTCGCGGCCAGCCTGCTGGCCCTGGTCGGGGCGCTCGTCTTCGCCGGCGCCCAGGGCGCCGATGCCGCCCCGAAGGTGCCGCAGACGAAGAACGCCCTCCTGCCCGAGGGCCAGCAGCCGAACTTCGTCGTGATCCAGACCGACGACCAGACGATCGACAGCCTCTACGCGACCTTCACCCCGCCCGGCGGGGCGCCGATCCCGGTGATGCCGAACACGCTCTCGCTGATCGCCGGCAAAGGCGTGACCCTGAGCCGCTACTACGTCTCCTACCCGCTCTGCTGCCCCTCCCGGGTCAGCCTCCTGACCGGCCGCTACGCCCACAACCACAACGTCCGCGGCAACGTCCAGCCCAACGGCGGCTACTTCGGCTTCTCCTTCCGCGGCGCCAACTCGCACAACCTCGCGACCTGGCTGCAGGGCGCCGGCTACCGCACGATCCACATCGGCAAGTTCCTCAACGGCTACGGCGACGAGCCCTACGACAACGGCAAAACCGTGCCGCCGGGCTGGAGCGCCTGGCACACGACGCTGAAGGCCGACACCAACCACTACTTCTACGGCTACGAGCTCAACAACAACGGGGTTGTCGAGGGTCCCTACGGGGACTCGGGCAGCTGGGAGACCCGCGAATACGGCGAAAACTCGCGCGACGACTTCGGCTGCCCGCTGGCGCCGCTGAACGGGCGACCGTGCCTGTACGAGACCGACGTCTTCAACCGGATCGCCTCCGAAGAGCTGCTGGGGACGCCGCCCGGGACGCCCTTCTACCTGCAGCTCGACTACACCGCCCCGCACGGAGACTTCCGCCGTCCGGCCGGGCCGGAGCCGGCGACCCGCCACTACAACTCGTTGGCGGGCGCCCGCCTGCCGCACAGCCGCCAGCAGGGGGTCAACGAGGGCAACGTCACCGACAAGCCGCGCTTTATCCGCGAAGCGGCCTTCCTCTCGCCGACCGAACTGCGCACCTACCGCGTTTACTACGAGAAGCAGCTGGAGTCGCTGCGCTCGATCGACGACGGGGTCAAACAAGTGGTCGACACGCTCGGCGCGATGGGCCAGCTGCGCAACACCTACATCATCTTCACCTCCGACAACGGCTTCTTCTTCGGCGAGCACCGCCTGGTCGGCGGCAAGTTCCTCGCCTACGAGCCGGCCACCCACCTCCCCTTCCTGATGCGCGGCCCGGGAATCAAGCCGGAAACCACGACCGGGGAGCTGGCGATGAACATCGACATCGCGCCGACGATCCTCGAGCTCGCCCACGCCACCCCGGACAAAAGCATCGACGGCCGCTCCCTGGTCCCCTACCTGACCGACACCTCGCTGCGCAGCCGCCGGCCGCTGCTGTTCGAGTCCTTCGTCGAGACCAACGACGTCGAGGCCAACGGGGCCGAACCGTCGGCGAGCGCCTCGATCGCCGCCCCGCCCAAGGACTACGTCGGGATCCGCCTCGGCCCCTACAAGTACATCGAGTGGCCCTCGGGCGAGAAAGAGCTCTACGACATCACCAAGGACGAATTCGAGCTCAACAACCTCGCGCGCGACAAGAACTACGCCCCGATCCGCAATTTCCTCCGCAACCAGCTGTTCGAGCTGAAGGACTGCTCGGGCCGCAGCTGCCGCGAACCGATCACCCAGGACCTGCCGCTGACCAAGCGCGAGCAGCTGAAGATCAAGCGGCAGAAGGAAAAGGAACAGCGCGAACGCGAAAAGCGCCGCAAAGAACGCGAACAGAAAGCGAAAAACTCGAAATAGCGGTGCGGTAAGGGGGAGGGGACATACCCCCTCTCTCAACTTTTTTGAGGATCGCCGGCCCCGTCCGAGTTTGTTCTAGAGCAAAAAAGTACAAGCCGTTCGGGGGTATGTCCCCTCCCCCACGACAGCGGCAGCCACTTCGATTTCGAGCTTTCGCTTTCGTTCTTGAAGCTGAAGAAAGCGGACGAGCTCCGGGGCTTCGGGCGCGCCGGGGAGCCGGCCGAAATTCCCAATGGCTCGAGTGAGGGGTCGGGGTACCCCTGGAGCGTCTTGTACTTTTTTGTGGACCGGCCCCACGGACGAGCGTGAGCGATTCTCAAAAAAGTTAAGCGGAAGGGGTGCCCCGACCCCTCCCACGACGTTTCGAGTTTCGGCCGTCTACTCGATCGTCGCGAGGGTGTCGCCGGAGTTCACCGCGTCGCCCTCTTTGACGTTCAGGGCCGTGACTTTGCCGGCCCGGTGAGCGCTGATCTCGTTCTCCATCTTCATCGCCTCGATCACGCAGATCAGGTCGCCCTCGGCCACCTCGGCGCCCTGCTCGACGACGACTTTGAAGACCGTGCCCTGCAGCGGCGAGGGCAGGGCCTCCGAGGAGGAGCTGGCGCCGCCGCCGGACTTGCGCTCGCGTTTCGGCGGTTTCTTGCCTCCGGCCGCGGGCGCGGCCGCGACACCGCCGCCGGCCCCCTGGGCGCCGATCACCTTGACGTCGAAGAGCTTGCCGGAGACCTCGACCTTGTAGTCGCGGGTGACGATCTCGCCGCCGTCCTCGCTCGGCTCGGGCGGGGCCGCGTCAGCCGGAGCGGTGGTCTTCAGCCACTCGTTGTCCTCCATCAGGTCGCGGCAGGTCTCGCCCTTCGCCCACTGCTCGGTGGCGAGGATCGCTTCGTGGAAGGGGATCAGGGTGGTGAGGCCGCCGGAGTCGTATTCGCCGAGGGCCCGCAGCATGCGCCGGGTCGCCTTCTCGCGGTCGACGTCCCAGACGATCAGCTTGGCCACCATCGGGTCGTACATCGGGCTGACTTCGGAGTTGCGCTCGACGCCCGAGTCGACGCGGACGCCGGGCCCGGAGGGCTCGCGGTAGGAGTCGCCGATCGGCCCGGGGGCGGGGGCGAATTTCTTGTGCGCGGCCTCGGCGTTGATCCGGCACTCGATCGACCAGCCGTTCAGCTCGACGTCCTCCTGGGCGATCGAGAGCGGCTCGCCGGCGGCGACCAGGATCTGCTCGCGGACGATGTCGACTCCGCTGATCATCTCGGTCACGCAGTGCTCGACCTGGACGCGGGTGTTCATCTCGAGGAAGAAGTACTCGTCGCCGACCTGCATGCCCTCGATCGTGCCGGCGCCGCGGTAGCCGACCGCCTCCGCCGCATCGGTGGCGATTTTCCCGATCCGCTCGCGCATCTCCTCGTCGACGTGCGGGCCCGGGGCCTCCTCGATCACCTTCTGGTGGCGGCGCTGGATCGAGCAGTCGCGCTCGCCGAGGTGGATCACGTTGCCGTGGCTGTCGGCCAGCACCTGGACCTCGACGTGGCGCGGGTCCTCGAGGTAGCGCTCGACGTAGACGCGGTCGTCGGAGAAGAACTTCTCGCCTTCGCGGGCGGAACCCTCGAAGGCCTCCTCGAGATCGTCGGGCGTCATCGCCACGCGAAAGCCCTTGCCGCCACCGCCGCCGGCGGCCTTGCAGGCGACCGGGTAGCCAGCTTCGTCGGCTTGGCGGCGGGCGTCGTCGAGGTCCTTGGCGACCTCGGTCGAGCCGGGGACGATCGGGACCCCGGCCTGCTCCATTATCTCGCGCGCTTTCGTCTTCGAGCCCATCGCTTCGATCGACTCCGGCGGCGGCCCGATCCAGGTGATCCCGGCCTCTGCGCAGGCGCGGGCCATCTCGGCGTTCTCGGCGAGGAAGCCGTAGCCAGGGTGGATCCCTTCGGCCCCCGCCTCCTTCGCGGTCTCGATGATCTTGGCGGTGTTCAGGTAGCTCTCGGCCGGCACCGCGGGCCCGATCAGGTAGGCCTCATCGGCGGCGCGCACGTGCGGGGCGTCGCGGTCGATCTCCGAGTAAACGGCGACCGAGACGATCCCCATCTCCTTCAGCGTGCGGGCGACGCGGATCGCGATCTCGCCACGATTGGCAATCAGAACCTTCTGGAACACGGCGGCGCAGTCTATTTGTGCGGGCTTCCGAATGCCGGCCGCCCTCGCAGGCAACTTAGGGAGTAGTGAAAGAAAGCGAGACGCAGCCGAATTCGTCGTTGTCCGGCGGCGTGTAGAAGCCGGCGAAGACGTTGACGCCGTCGGCGGTCAGGGTCCCGCGGACGTGGCTGTAGGTGAAGGTCTTGCCGCCGTTGCTGACGGTCGGCTGGCTGCCGAGGGCGAGGTTGACGAGCGCGGCCCGCTGGTTCGGGTAGGGCGTGCTGCCGGAGCCGGAGAAGCGGAAGATCGCGCGCGAGGCGGCGCCGTTGATCTCGATCTCCGGATCGGCGGCGGTGAGGTCGATTCCGTGCCCCTGCCAGCGAAAGCTGACGGCGCCGCCGCCGTAGATCCCGGCGCTGCCGCTGACCGGGTCATACCAGCTCGCTTGGGGCGCGAAGTCGACCTGGTAGGGAAGCTGCGCGTCGCTGCCGCTGGGCCGATCCGGGCATTCGGAAACGGTCGAGTTGACGCCGCTGGCGCCGCCGGCGAAGAGGATCCCGTCGCCGGGCGCGCCGCCGCTGGAGACGTAGCGGACCCAGGAGTCGCGCGGGTACCAGCTGACCTGGGCGACGCTGACGTCGACCGCGGTCGCCGGCCGGGCGAGCCGCGGCGGTTCGCTGCCGAGCGGTTTGGACGAGGGGTTTTCGGAGGTGCCGGGAGCGAGCGCGGCGCGGCGCAGGCGAATCTGCAGTAGCTGGGTGCGGGCCGCGCCGTCCTGACGCACGACCGCCTTCACCTTGATCGTCGTCGTCCGTCCGGCGAGGTCGCCGAGCGCGCCGGCCCCGAGCTTGACCCGCACCGTCCCCTTCTTCCCCGCGGCGATCCGCTGCGGCGCCTGCACCTTCGCCCAGAAGCTCTTCTGGCCGATCTTCGCCTTGACCCGCTTCGGCGTCTGCAAGGCGCAGCCGGGGCCGGCCGGGCAGGAGACCCTGCCGACGGTGGCGGTGCCCTTGTCGCTGACGTAGAGCAGCTTCGCGGAGGCCGGAACGGCAATAAGGAGCGCGAGCAGCGCGACCGCCGCCGGGATGAAGGAGCGCTTCAGCATCGGCGGCCACCATAGCAAGCTCGAATTAGGGCGCCCTAACTCCATCGCGTGGTTCCTTTGTCCTCCCAGACACGACAAAGGAACCACGCGATTAGGGTGGTGCGGTGCTGATCGAGCTCCAATCGCACTCGACCGTCTCCGATGGCCAGCTGCCGCCGGCCAAGGTGGTCGAGCAGGCCGCGGAGGCCGGGGTCACCACCCTGGCGCTGACCGACCACGACGGAGTCGCCGGCGTGCCGGCCGCCGCGGCGGCGGCGGAGCGGCTGGGGATCGAGCTGGTGCCGGCGATCGAGATGTCCTGCGTGCACCCCTACGCCGAAGACCTCCACATCTGCGGCTACTGGATCGACCTCGAGACGATGGCGCCGATCTGCGCCCGCGCCCAACAGGAGCGCCGCGACCGCGCCGGCGAGATCGTCGAGAACCTGCGCCGCGAGGGCTTCGAGCTGACCCTCGAGGACGCGATCCGCGAGGCCGGCGACGCCGACTCGATCGGGCGCCCCCACATCGCCAAGGCGGCCGGCGCGAGCGGCGACCTCGGCCCCTTCTTCGAGGAGTACCTGGTCCCCGGCGCCAAGGCCTTCGTGCCGCGTCGCTGGCCGAGCGCCGAGCAGGCGATCGAGCTGATTCGCGGCGCCGGCGGCGTCGCCGTCGTCGCCCACCCCTACTGGGACATCTCCGACCCCGCCGAGGTCGAGGACCTGATCCGCAGCCTGCATCCCGACGGGATCGAGACCTACTACCCGCCCCACACCCGCGAGCAGACCGCGCACCTGCTCGGCCTCTGCGAGGAGCTTGGGATCTACGCGACCGCCTCCTCCGACTACCACGGCCCGACCCACAAGACCTTCGCCGAGTTCGGCGCCTACGACACCTACGGCCTCGGCGAGCCGCAGGTGCCGCCCCGCCCCGCTTCCTAAAGCTTCTTCTTCAGCGTCAGCCGCTTCTGCTTGGTCAGCGCCTTGCCCCCGCTGGGGGTGAAGGTGATCTTGGCGCTGACCGCCGACTTGCCCTTTTCGAGCAGCTTCTTCTTCGCTTTGCCCGTCAGCTTCACCGGCAGGTTCAGCTTGCCGGCTTTTCTCGCCGCCTTCTTCACCTTCTTGATCCCGTTGCCCTTGAGCACCGCGCTGCCGGCCCCGGGCACGTTGATCGTCAGCGTCGCCGAGCCGGCTTTCTTGTTCAGCTTCAGCTTCCCGAACTTGAAATTGTTCGAGGGCGCGACCGGAGGGCCAGGCGGCGCCGGGGGGTCGGGGATGAAGCCGAAGCGCTCGATCCGCGCGAGGGTGTTCCCCATCCCGCTGCCTTCCTCGGCGACGAGGACGGAACCGTCGGCGGCGACCGCGACGCCGTAGGGGTTGGGAGTCGCGCCGGCGATCGTCAGCGGTAGCCCCTCGGCGCAGATCGTCGTGCAGACCTGGAACTCGGCGGCGCCGTTGAGGACGCCGGCCCCGAAGGCGCGGACGAACCCGCTCGCGAGGTTGAACTGGCTGACTCGTTCGAGCCCGACGTCGCCGACATATACCCCACCGGCGTTGTCGTAGGCGAGGTGGACACCCTCGCCGAGGGCGCCCGCTCCTGCTCCGCCCGAGCCCGCCTGACAGCCGCTGACTTCCGTGCAGATGCCGCCGCCGTTGCTGGCGTTGACCCCGGCGCCCAGACCGCGTTCGAAACCCAGTTCCTGGTCGAAGACATCGATTCGCCGGTTGCCGCTGTCGGCGACCGCCAGCAGCTCCCCCGGCATGAACGCGAGGTCGGTCGGCGAGTTCAGTTCTTTCGCGGCGGAGCCGTCATCGCCCGCCTGACAGCCACTCACAGCCGAGCAGGTGTAGCCGCCGCTCGGGTCGACTTCCCAGCCGAAGGCGCCGAGGAACTGCCCGCCCAGGTTGTAGGCGGCGACTCGGTTGTTGTTGGTGTCGGCGACATAGACGAAGACATCTTCGATATCCAGCCCTTGGGGTCTGTTGAGGGCGCCCGCTTCCCCGGTTTCGGCCCCTTTCAGGCAGCCGTCCGTCGCGTCGCAGATGTCGCTGCCGTCGCTGTCGTTGACGCCCTTGCCGAAGGCGGCGAGGAATTCGCCGTCGGCGGCGAAAAGGCTGATCCGGTTGTTGTCGGTGTCGGCGACGAAAACACGGCCGAGTTTGTCCACCGCGACGTCTTCGGGGCTGTCGAGGGCACCGGCGCCGGACCCTTCGAAGCCTTTGCGACACGGGATTTCGAGGGTGCAGACGCTCCCCAGCTCGCTGACGTTGGAACCGAACGCGAACAGGAAGGCGCCGTCGGCTGCGAAGACGTTGACCCGGTTGCCGCCGTAATCGGCCTGGTAGATCCTCCCGTCGGGACCGACCGCGAGCCCGCCGGAGTCTTCGAACTGACCGGCTTCCTCTCCGAACCCGGCGAAGCTGCCGAGCGGCCCGAAGGCCGCGGAGGCGACGCCGGGCAGCGCCAGAGCCGCCGCGCAGATTGCTCCCACCACCAGGACCGACAGCTTCCGCACCCGCATCTCCACCCCTTCTCTCCGACACCGAACCGGAGGGAATCTACTGACGGCCAAGGCGCATCGCCGGTGGCAAAACCCCGTCGCAATTAGTTCGGCTACCCTAATTAGGTACGCCTAACTAGGAATTCGAGAGTTCGCGAGCGCGAAGGGAGCCACGCAGTTGAAGATCGTGATGAACGTCGTCAAGGTGGACGAGGAGAAACGGGAGGCGTTCGAGCAGCAGTTCCTGCGGCGCGAGAGCCACGTCCACAAAGCTCCCGGCTTCGCCGGCTTCGAGCTGCTGCGGCGCGATCGCGACGGCGAGTACGTCGTGCTCAGCCGCTGGGAGAGCGAGGAGGCCTTCCAGGGCTGGCTCAACAGCGAGTATTTCAAGCTCAGCCACCAGCACGCCGACGGCCAGCTCGCCCACAGCAGCGAGGTCCGCAACTACGACGTGATCGACGCCCGGGTGCCCGCGTGAGACGAGTCGCAGCGCTCGCGGCCCTGGTGGCCGCGCTTTTCGCCCTCGCCCTCCCCGCCGCCGGCGCCGCCGCCCAGTCCGAGGTCCCGCAACGGGTGGTTGCGCTGACCCCGTTCGCCGCCAACACGCTGGTCAAGCTCGGCGTGACCCCGGTCGGCGTCGGCGAAACCCTCGGCGGCCAGACCCGCCTCTCGCCGCAGCTGAAAAACGTCACGGTGCTGCCGCTCTCGCACCCGAACGGGCCCAATCTCGAGCAGCTCGCTTCGCTGCGCCCGGACCTGGTGCTCTCCTCGCGCACCTGGGTCAAAGGCAACCAGGCGATGGAAAACCTCGGGATCGACGTCGTCAACTACGAGCCGATCTCGATCGCCCGCGCCTACCGCGACACCTACCGGATCGGACAGTTGGTCGGCAAGCAGCGCCAGGCCCGCGCCCAGCTGAAAGGGATGAAGAAGAGCGTCGCGACGGCGAGCAAAGGGATCAAGAGCCACCCGAAGGTGATGCTGCTGCTCGGCGTCGGCCGCACCCCGTTCACGATGCTGCCGAACAGCTGGGGCGGCGACATCGTCGAAGCGGCCGGCGGCGAACTGCTGACCGGCGGCTACAGCGCCAACTCGGGCTTCGCGCGGATCTCCGACGAAGTCGTGATCGCCGAAAACCCGGACGTGATCATCGCCGTCCCCCACGCCAACGCCTCCGACATCCCCAGCCTGACCGAGTACCTGCGCGACAACCCGGCCTGGCAGTCGACCTCGGCGGCGCAGAACGGCCGCGTCTACGTCTCGGTTGACAACTCACTGCTGCAGGCCGGCACCGACATCGCCCGCACGATCCGCAAGGTCCGCAGCGCCTACCTGAAGAACTGAGGCTCGCTTGGCCCGCCGGGTATCGGTCTTCGCGGCGCTGCTGGCCGCGCTGGCGCTGGCGACGGTCGCCTCGCTGGCCTTCGGCGCGGTCAAAGTGCCGTTCGGCGAAGTCATCGAAATCATCTTCGGCAACGGCTCGGGGGGGCCGAACGAACAGATCATCGAGGCGCTGCGGCTGCCGCGGACGATCGAGGCGATGATCGTCGGCGCGGCGCTCGGCACCGCCGGGGCGATCCTCCAGGGGGCGCTCGGCAACCCGCTCGCCTCGCCCGACGTGATCGGGGTCACCGGCGGGGCCGGGTTCGGGGCGATCCTGATCATCATCCTCTTCCCCGGCTCGATCGCCCTGCTGCCGGTCGGGGCGCTGGTCTTCGGCCTGCTCGCGGCGACCCTGGTCTTCCTCTTCGCCTGGTCGGGCCGCAACCGCGGCAGCGTCGGCAAGGTGATCCTGGCCGGGATCGCGATGCTCTCGCTGTTCACGGCGGGGACCACCGGGCTGCTCGCCGCCTACCCGGAGCGCGCCCCCTCGGCGATCTTCTTCATCGCCGGCGGTCTGACCTCAAGCGGCTGGGAGGAGATGGAGACGATCTGGCCCTACTTCGCCGTCGGCTTCGCCTTCGCCCTGTTCCTGATCCGGCCGCTCGACCGGCTGGCGCTCGGTGACGACGTCGCCGCCTCGCTCGGCTCACGGCCGCAGCTGATCCGGCTCGCGGCGGGGATCGCGGCGGCGCTGCTGGCCGCGGCCTCGGCGGCGATCGCCGGCCTGCTCGGCTTCCTCGGCCTGGTCGTCCCCCACGTCGTCCGCATGGCCGGCGGCAGCTCCAGCCACACCTTCGTCGTTCCCGCCTCGGCAATCGGCGGCGCCGCCCTGCTGGCCGCCGGCGACACCCTGGCGCGGACCCTGCGGGCGCCGATCGAGATGCCGGTCGGCCCGTTCATGGTCCTGCTCGGGGTGCCGCTGTTCCTCTGGCTGCTGCGGAAGGCGGTCTGATGGCGGCCGCTGCCAACGCGACGCCGCTGCTCGAGGCCGCCGGCGTCGAAGTCGAGATCGCCGGCACCCCGATCCTCACCGGGGCCGATCTGCGGCTCGGCGCCGGCGAGCTGGTCGCCGTGGTCGGGCCCAACGGCGCCGGCAAGTCGACCCTGGTCCGCGCGGTCTCCGGACTCCAGAGCATGTCCGGGGGAACGGTTCACTGGGGCGGGCGCCCGATCAAGGGGATCCGCGGCCGCGAGTTCTCGAAGCTGCGCGCCTTCGTGCCGCAGCGCATGCCGGTCCCGGCCGGGGTGACCGTGCGCGAAGCGGTGACGATCGGCCGCTCCTCCCACCTGAAGATGCTGGGTCGGCTGACCGGCAGCGACCGCGCCGCGATCGACGCCTCGCTGGCCCGGGCCGGGGTCGAGCGCTTCGCCGACCGCTCGCTCCTCACCCTCTCCGGCGGCGAGCTGCAGCGCGTGCAGATCGCGATCGGCCTCGCCCAGGAGGCGCCGGTGTTGATCGCGGACGAGCCGACCTCCCAGCTCGACCTCGGAGCGACGATCGGCGTCGCCAGCCTGCTGCGCGGCCTCGTCGCCGACGGGCTGACGGTGCTGCTCGTGGTCCACGACCTCGCCCTCGCCCTGGCCGTCGCCGACACCGTGGTGATCGTCTCCGCGGGCAAGACCGTCGCCACCGGGGCGCCGGCGGAGGTGCTGACTCCCGAGCGCCTGGCCAGCGTCTGGGGCGCCGACGCGCGGCTCAGCGAGCACGAGGGCCGCACCGCTTTGCACGTCGCCTGGCTCGACGCTGCGCGCGGCTGAGCCGCGCACCTGGGACCCCCTTTAGGCAACCCTAATTCCTACTTTAGTAGGGTGGATTCTTAGGCGCACCTAATTAGGGTGCCCTTACCCCACTGCGACGACTAGGAGAACCGACTTCCGATGAGCTTGCTCTCGACTTTCCCACTGCGGCGTGCCCTCTTGGCGCTCGCCGCGGCCGCTCTGGCCGCGCTGGCCTTCGCGACCAGCGCCAGCGCCGCCCCCGCCAGCGGCGACGTGGTCCTGACCTTGAAGAAAGGCGCGAAGAGCTCGCTCCTGCGCGACGGCGTCAAGGTCAGCCCGCGCAGCGGCAAAGGCGCGACCCAGAAGGTCACGCTCGAGGTCAACGACGCCGACGCGGCCAGCAAGCTGGTCAAGACCGGCGCGACGCTGACCTTCCGCGCCGCCGGCAAGAGCGTGAAGGTCTCCGGCATCGAGCTGAAAGCGGGCGCGACGAGCACCGCGATCAGCGGCCTGCAGGGCGGCAAGCGCAAGGTCTTCTTCCGCCTCCAGGGCGAGTCCCTGGCGGTCGGCAACGGGCTCAGCGCGCGCGGCCCGCTGGCGCTGACCGGCGCCGGCGCGAGGACGCTGGGCGCGGCGCTGGGCATCGAAGGCGTGAAGAGCGGCAAGATCGGCTCGGCCAGCTTCGCGGCCGTGATCACGACGACGCCGATTCCGGATCCGCCGCAGAAAGGAGAAGAAGAAGCGCCGAAAAACCCGTACCCCTACGAGGCCCAGTGCCCGGTGGCCGCGGTCGACGGCAACCCGGGCTTCGGCGACGCTCCCGGAAAAATCGAAAGCACCCTGCCGCTGCCGCTGTTCGATCCCGAATTCAGCCGGGAGGTGACCGGCGGTGAGTCCGACTGGGGCTTCAAGGACAGCTTCCGCAGCTACGTCCTGCTGGCTCCGCCGGCCGGCAGCCTGCAGGCGCTCGACGGCGCGACCGCAAACCCGGCCGGCCCGACGATGGGCATCCCCGGCTCCTTCTGGTCCTTCCCGACCAGCGAGGGCGATTACGAACCGGGGGTCGAACCCGACCACTCCGACGACAAGCTCGTGGTCGACGGCGAGGGCACGATTCTCTTCTGCAAGCCCGGCCACGGCTTCAACGTCGTGCTGTCGAACCCGGCCGTCGTGATCGACGGCGCGAACTCGCGGATCGTCGCCGACGTCGGCGCCAACTTCAACGGCACCTGGTACCCGCTGCAGCGCGCCGACATCGCCGACCTCGACCTCAGCGCGGTCGAGCCCGAGCTCAGCGACGGCGACACGCTGGCGATCTGGGAGGACATCCCGGTCGAGCTCACGGCCGACGGCGAGAAAGCCCTCGGCGGCATCTACGAAGCCGGCGCCCAGCTCGACCCGATCACGGTCGAAGCGACGCTCGGCCCCGAACCGCCGGAAGCGTACCCCTACGCGACCGAGTGCCCGGTGCCCACGGTCGAAGGCGGCATGGGCGATCAGCCGGGCGCGGCCGAAGGGCCCGCGCCGGCCCCGGTCTTCAACGCCGGCACCAGCCAGCCCGTGACCGGGACGGTCGCCAACTGGGGCTTCAAGTCCTCGTTCCGCGGCTACGTGCTGGGCGCGCCGCCCGCGGGCACGCTGCAGACGCTTGACGGGGCGACCGCGAGCGCGGCCGGCATCGGCATGGCCGCTCCGACCGCCTACTTCGGCTTCCCGGCCGGCAGCGGCAGCTACGAGCCCGGCACCGAACCC
>Ga0081539_10002726_pt1 | contig 23880 bp, 28 predicted proteins | sample TabmetS4T2R2_FD_71023 | JGI IMG/M metagenome (GOLD analysis project Ga0081539, IMG submission 71023) | Tabebuia heterophylla rhizosphere microbial communities from the University of Puerto Rico - S4T2R2 | ecosystem: Host-associated > Plants > Roots > Rhizosphere ...
GATCCTGTCGGGCATGGACATCTCCGAGCGGCGCAAGCCCCAGGACGGCCGCGGCCGCATCAAGCTGGACCGGCTGGAGGCCGACACCCGGGTCTCGTCCATGCCCACCATGCACGGCGAGACCGTGGTCATCCGGTTGCTGCGCAAGGAGACCGAGAAGGCCAAGACCCTCGCCGAGGTCGGGCTGGAGGAGCACGACCGCCAGGTCGTCGAGCGGGCCCTGGCCGAGCCCCAGGGGCTGATCCTGATCACCGGCCCCACCGGGTCGGGCAAGACCAGCTCGCTGTACGCCGGGCTGGCCTCGGTGATCCGTCCCGACATCAACGTGGTCACCCTCGAGGACCCGGTCGAGTACCAGATGGCCGGGGTCAACCAGGTGCAGATCAACGAGCGGGTCGGCCTCAGCTTTGCCAGCGGGCTGCGGACCATCCTGCGACAGGACCCCGACATCGTCATGGTCGGCGAGATCCGCGACCCCGAGACCGCGTCCATCGCCATGCAGGCGTCCATGACCGGGCACCTGGTGCTGTCGACCCTGCACACCAACGACGCCCCCTCGGCGGTCAGCCGGCTGATCGACATGGGCGTCGAGCCGTTCCTGATCACCTCCTCGCTCACCCTGGTGGTCGGCCAGCGCCTGGCCCGGGTGCCCTGCTCCAAGTGCTCGGAGCCGGTCGAGGCCGACCCCAGGACCCTCGAGCTGCTCGGCCTTGACCCCGGCCAGATCGACGGGGCCGGGCTGCGCTCGGGCCCGGGCTGCGGGTTCTGCGCCCAGACCGGCTACCAGGGCCGGGTCGGCCTCTTCGAGGTGGTCCGGGTGACCCGCAAGCTGCGCGAGCTGATCGTGGCCAGGGCGACCGAGGTCGCCGTCAAGGAGGAGGCGGTGGCCGGCGGCATGCGCAGCATGCGGGCCGACGGCCTGGCCAAGGCCCTGGCCGGCGGCACCACCCTGGAGGAGGTCCTGCGGGTCACCCCGCCCGACCCCGACCTGGCCCGGCGGGCCAGCCGTGCCGCCGCCGGCGCCGCCCCGGCTCCGGCCCAGGTCGCCCCGGCGCCCAAGACCCCGCCCAAGGTGCTGGTCCTGGACGACGACCACGCGATCGCCGAGGTCGCCGCCGCCGTGCTGGTCGGCGGCTACGAGGTCGTGGCCGCCGGCCAGGTCGAGGAGGGCCTGCGCATGGTCGCGACCGAGCGCCCCGACCTGGTCCTGGTCGACCTGGACCTGCCCGGCGCCGACCCCGGCCAGCTGCTGGCCCGCCTGCGCGAGGCGGCCGTGGCGGAGCTCCCGGTCCTGGTCATGTCGGCCAGCGACGACCGCCACACCCGCGACCGCGCCGCCGCCGCCGGCGCCACGGGCTTCATCCCCAAGCCCTTCGCCGAGGCCCAGCTCCGCGGCGAGGTCGCCGCCGTCCTCCAGCGCCGCCCGGTCCTGGCCGACCACCCGGCCTGAGCCCGCCGCTCGGGCTCACGCAAACCGCAGGTCGCCGGTGTCGTCGTCGTCGACCGGGCGGGCGCAGGTCGGGCAGTACCAGCGGGCCTCCAGGGGGGTGCCGCAGGCGGTGTGGCGCAGGCCCTCGGCGTCGGGGGCGCCGGCGCGGTCGGCGCCCCACTGGGCGAGCAGGCGCAGGGCCCCGGCCAGCTCGCGGCCGGCGGCGGTCAGCTCGTAGGCGAAGCGGGGCGGACGGCGCGAGTAGGGCTGGCTGACCAGCACGGCCTCCCGCTCCAGGTGCTTGAGGCGCTGCGACAGGACGTTGGGGGCGATGCCGGGGAGCGCCTCGAGCAGCTCGTTGAAGCGGCGGGGCCCGTCCAGGAGCGCCTGGACCAGCAGCAGGGTCCAGCGGTCGCCGACCCGGGCGACGGCCTCGTCCAGCGGGGAGGCGAGTGCACGCTCGGTCATGGCCCCATCGTACGGCTTGCGTCACCCTCCGGTCGCTAGTAACTTGCAATCGACAAGTTACTAGCACGGAAGGAGCGCCGCATGGGCGTGCTCGACGAACTGGAGCAGGCGGTCCGCGAGGTGGCCGACCGCGTCGGTCCCTCGGTGGTCGGGATCGGCAGGGGACGGGGCCGCGGGTCCGGGGTGGTGCTGGCCGACGGGCTGGTGGCCACCAACGCCCACAACCTGCGGGGCGAGGAGACGACGGTGGTGTTCGCCGGCGACCGCAGCGCCGTCGGGCGGGTCGCCGGTGTCGACGTCGACGCCGACCTGGCCGTGCTCGCGGTCGACACCGGCGGGGCGCCGGCCATCGCCTGGGCCGAGGGCGGCGGGGCCCAGGTCGGGTCGCCGGTGTTCGCCCTGGCCAACCCGGGCGGGCAGCTGCGGGTGACCTTCGGGCTGGTGTCGGCCGTCGGCCGGGCTTTCCGGGGGCCGCGGGGCCGGCGGATCGCCGGCAGCATCGAGCACACCGCCCCCCTGCCCCGGGGTGCCTCGGGCGGCCCGGTGGTCGACGCCGCCGGGCGGCTGCTCGGGATCGACACCAACCGCCTGGGCGACGGCTTCTACCTGGCGCTGCCGGCCGACGCCGAGCTGCGCCAGCGCCTCGACGCCCTCGGCCGCGGCGAGGCCACGGTCCGGCCGCGCCTGGGCGTGGGCATCGCCCCGGCCCGGGTGGCCAGGCAGCTGCGCCGGGCCGTGGGCCTGCCCGAGCGCGACGGCCTGCTCGTCCGGGTGGTCGAGGACGGCGGCCCGGCCGACCGGGCCGGCCTGCGCAGCGGCGACCTGATCGTCGAGGCTGGCGACCGGGCGGTCACCGACGCCGACGAGCTGTACGAGGTCCTGGACCAGGTCGGCGAGGGCCAGACCCTCAACCTGCGGGTGGTCCGGGGCACCGACGAGCTCACGGTCACGGTCAGCTTCGGCGAGTCCGGCGCCGAGCGCGTGGGCAGCGCCTAGGCCGGGGCGGGTCCTGGGTCCTCGATCGGCTCGACCCAGCGGGCCCGCCAGGCCGGGGGCTCGAACGGCTCGGCGTAGTAGCGGGTGTCCCGCCAGACCTTGCCGTCGCGGAACTCCACGATCATGGCGAGGTGGTAGCGCTGGCCGTCGCCGTAGTCGGAGCGGGCCTCGATCACCCAGACGTCGCCCGACCCGGCCACCCGGCGCGGGGTGATGGTGGGCGGGCTCGGATAGGCCTCCTGGAACTCGCGCATCTTGTCCCGGCCGCGGATCCGCTCGCCCGACTGCGGCATCTCCATGACGTAGTCGGGGTGGCGCAGCTCGTACTCGGCCTCGGGGCTCAGGTGCTGGAGCCGCTCGAAGAACAGCTCGTAGACCTCCCGCTCCTCCATCGTCGCCTCCTCGGGCGTTAGCGCCGGCGGCGGCGTCCGGCGGCCAGGGCGCTCGCGCCGGCCGCGACCGCGCCGGCGGCGGTCAGGGCCAGCAGCCGGGGCCGGTCGTGGTCGGCCAGGGCCTGGCGGGCGGCCAGGTCGCCGCAGGCGCCGTGGACGCCGGCGCCCGGGGGCGCGCTGGCCCCGCCCAGGTACAGGCCCTTGACCGGCGTGCCCCAGCGCCACCAGGACGGCCCGGGCCGGAACAGCAGCTGCTGGTCGATGGCGAACGAGCCGGCCTGGAGGTCGCCCCCGGCCAGGCTGGCGTCGGCTGCCTCCAGGTCGGCCGGGGTCCAGACCTTGCGGGCCAGCACCCGGTCCCGGAAGCCGGGCGCGTGGGCCTCGATGGCCGCCTCCATCCGCTCCAGGAACGGCTCGGCCGACCGGTCCCAGGCCGCCTTGGCCCGGGGCCGGGCGGCGTCGCCGGTCGGGACCGAGGGGACGTGGGCGTAGCCCCACAGGGTGTGCTTGCCGGCCGGGGCCCGGGAGGGGTCGGCCAGTGACTGCTGGCCCAGGATCAGGGTGGGCTTGGCCGGGAGCAGGCCATGGGACGCCTCCCAGGCCGAGCGGCTCATGTCGGTGACGCTGTCGCCGACATGGATGGTCCCGGCCCGCCGGCACTCCTCGGCCGCCCACGGCACCTGGCCGTCCAGGGCCCAGTCGACCTTGAAGGTGCCGAGCCCGGGCCGGTAGTGGCGGATCTCGGCCAGGGCCCGGGACGGGAACGCCTCCTGCCCGGCCAGGCGGACCAGCGCCCCCACGTCGAGGGCGCAGATGACCGCCCGGCGGGCGCCGACGGCGTCGCCGCCGGCCTCCACGGCCACCGCCCGGCCCTTCTCGACCACGATCCGCTCGACCCGGCGGCCGGTGAGGATCTCCACCCCGTCCCGGCGCGCCTTGGCGGCCAGGGCGTCGGTGATCCGGCCGGTGCCGCCCTCGACCACGGGAATGCCGAAACGCTGGCCGAGCATCCACAGGAGCAGGGCGTAGATGCCGGTCCCGGGCTCCTCGGGCTGCAGGTCGGCGTGCATCGCCGGGCCGGTGAGGAACGCCCTGGCCTGCTCGGACTCGAACCGCTGGGCGACCGAGCTGACCCCGGAGACGACCATGCGGGCGAACTGGAGGCTGCCGGCCAGCCGCAGCCGCCCGACCACCTTGGCCAGCTCCTCGAACGGCCAGCGCTGCATCTGGGCCCGGAGGAACGGCTTCATGACCTCGCCGAACGCCTCGTCGAGGGCGAACCAGGCGGTGCCGTCGCCCAGGTGGACCTTGTCGATCGAGGAGGCGGTCTCGATCGCCGACCGGCCGAGGGCGATCGCCTGGTTCCCGGGGAAGGGGTGGGCGGCCGGCACCGGGGCGTGGACGAACCGCAGCCCGAAGGGAGCAAGGTCGCGCCCGATGATCGACGGGGACGGGGCGACCAGCGGGAAGAAGGCGGCCCCGAAGTCGTGCCGGAACCCGGGCAGGGTGCTCTCCAGCGTCCGGGCCGCGCCCCCGAGGTCGTCGTTGGCCTCCAGCAGGCACACCGACCAGCCCGCCTCGGCCAGGCGGATCGCGGCGGCGAGCCCGTTGGAGCCCCCGCCGCACACGATCGCGTCGTAGTCGGCCATCACCCCGAGCCTACTCCGGTCGCCAACGGCGAGACGTCCCAACGGTCGCTACACTCCAGGAAGACGGGCGGTTTCGCCCGGCACGGCTCAGAAGGGGAATCCTCTCGGATGGTCACGCGCGACGAAGTTCTGGCAGCCCTCGGGCAGGTGATGGACCCGGAGATCCACCGGCCCATCACCGACCTCGACATGGTCAAGGACGTCTCCATCGGCGACAGCGGCCTTGTCACCGTGGAGGTGCTGCTGACGGTCGCCGGCTGCCCGCTCAAGGACCGCATCACGAGGGACGTGACCGCGGCCGTCTCACCGCTGCCCGGCGTCACCGGGGTCAAGGTCGACCTCGGGGTGATGACCGAGGACCAGCGCCAGGCCATGGTGACCCGCCTCCGCGGGCCGGGCGCGGCCGAGCAGAAGAAGATCACCTTCTGGGGCGACGAGTCGACCACCCGGGTGCTGGCCGTGGCCTCGGGCAAGGGCGGGGTCGGCAAGTCCTCGGTGACCGTCAACCTGGCCGCCGGCCTGGCCGCCCAGGGGCACCGGGTGGCGGTGATCGACTGCGACATCTACGGCTTCTCGGTCCCGCGCATGCTGGGCGCGACCGGCCAGCCGGTCGGCTTCAACGGCATGATCATGCCCTTGGAGGCCCACGGGGTCCGGGTCATCTCGATCGGCTTCTTCCTGCCCCCCGGCAAGCCGGTGGCCTGGCGGGGGCCGATGCTGCACCGAGCCATCCAGCAATTCCTCACCGACGTCTACTGGGGCGACCTCGACTACGTGCTCGCCGACCTGCCGCCCGGCACCGGCGACGTGTCCATCTCGCTGGCCCAGATGCTCCCCGGGGCGGAGATGCTGCTGGTCACCACCCCCCAGGAGGCGGCCGAGCGGGTGGCCGTGCTGGCCGGGACCTTCGCCCAGCAGAACGGGATGAAGGTCACCGGCGTGATCGAGAACATGAGCTACTTCGTCTGCCCGTCGTGCGACGAGCGCCACCAGATCTTCGGCTCCGGCGGCGGCGAGACCCTCGCCCGGCAGCTGAACACCGAGCTACTGGGCCAGATCCCCATCGACGTGCGCCTGCGCGAGGGGGCGGATGCCGGCAAGCCGCTGGTCGTGTCGGATCCGGATGCCCCGGCCAGCCGGGCCCTGCTCGAGGTGGCGGCCGCCCTGCCGCCGCTGCCGCGCTCGCTGGTCGGGAAGCGGCTGACCCTGCTGACCTGATCGATCAGGTGGCTTCGGGGTCGACTGGGGGCGGGCCCGGGCTGGCGGTGCTCGCGCCGGCCGCGCCATCATCTGACGCCTGCTTCGCGCCGTCGCCGTTCTGCTCGGCGTCCAGGGCCGCCTTGAGCTCCTGGCGCTCCCGCTCCAGCTCGGCCATCTGGCCCTCGACGTCCATCAGCTCCCGCACGTAGTCGCGGGCCTGGGAGCGCAGGGAGCCGATCTTGAGGTCGGGCAGGTTGAGGTCCTTGAGGTCGGTCTCCTCCTTGAGCTGGTCGAGCGCGTCCTGGGTGGTCAGCCGCAGCCGGCCCAGGAAGCGCCCGGCCTGCCTGGCCATCTCGGGCAGCCGCTCGGGCCCGAACAGCAGCAGGACGACGAGGACGATGATCATGATCTCGCCCAGCCCGACGTTGAACACGGCCGGTCCTCCTAACGCCCCGGCTGATCGGTCGGCGTGACCCGCAGCTCGAGCTGGCGGCCGCCGCGCACCACCGTGACCGGCACCGGCACGCCGATCTCGGATCCCCGAAGGGCCACGGTGAGCTGGTCCGACGCCGCCACCGGCTGGTTGCCGAACCGCACCACCAGGTCACCCTTGCGCAGGCCCCCCTGGGCGGCCGGGCTTCGTGACCGGACCGCGCTGACCAGCGCCCCGGCCCGGTTGCCGAGCCGGAACCGCTGGATGTCGTCGGGGCTCACATCGGTGTCCAGGTCCGCCCCCAGGAACGGCACCTTGACCGGCTTGCGGTCGACCAGCGCCGTCGCCACCTCCATGGCCGCGTCGATCGGGATGGCGAACCCGACCCCGGCGTTGGCCTCGGAGTCGCCGATGGTCGCGATCGCGGTCGAGATCCCGACCACCTGGCCGCTGCCGTTGGCCAGCACCCCACCCGAGTTCCCGGGGTTGATGGCCGCGTCGGTCTGGATGGCGTCGACCAGCTCCCGGTCCTCTCGCCCGTTCTCTCCGCCCGGCACGTTGACCACCCGGTGCAGCGCCGAAACGATCCCGGTGGTCACCGAGCTCTGGAACCCGAACGGGCTCCCCACCACGATCGCCACATCCCCCACCCGCAGGTCGGCCGACCGCCCGAACTTGGCCACGGCCAGCCCGGCCCGCCGCACCCTGAGCACCGCCAGGTCGTAGTTCAGGTCACGCCCCACGAACCGCGCCCGCAACGGCTCCGAGGTCGACAGGGTCACCCCGATGCTCCGCGCCCCGTCGACCACATGGGCGTTGGTCAGCACGTACCCGCCCTCGGCGAAGACCACCCCAGACCCCGTCGCCTTCCCGGTGTCGGTCCTCGCCTCGACCTTCACCACCGCCGGCAGCACCGTCCCGAGGACCTGCTGCAGCTGCCCGCCGGCCAGGGCGGCGGGGGTCCCGGCGGCCGCTCCCCCGGCGCCGGCGGCCCCCGCCGCCCGGTCCCCGGCCGGTCCCGCGGCGGTGCCGTTGCCGAACAGGCCCCCGTCCCGGGTCGCCACGACCCCGACCGCCCCACCGGCAATCCCGCTGACCAGCGCCACCGCCAGCACCAGGGCCACCGTGCCGGGGCGCCGGCGCCTCGGCTTCCCGGTCTTCCCGGTTCCGGACGGTGCCGCCACCGGGGCGGACCGCGGCCGGATCGCGTCGAGCGTGGCCTCGGCGGGGCGAGCCGCCCGCTGTCCGTCGGATCGCTGCGCCTGGACCTCACCCGGCCGACGCCCCGGAGCACCCCCGTACTGCGGTCCGATGGAGGGCCGAGCAGGACCGCCCGGCCCGCGACCCGGGGCATCGGGCAACCTTCGCGGGTCAGATGGAGCGTGCGGCGGCGGGACGGGACGATCGGTGGGTCGCGGCCCGGGAGGCCATGGCGCGTCCCCGGCGTCGAACGGGTCCGGACGGTGCAACGGCTGGGAGTCCGGTCGCCCGCGCGACTGGGCCGGTGCCTCGCCCGGGCCGATCCCGAACCAGCTCGCCGACGACGAGGCCGCGGATCGCTCCGCCCCTGGGTCACCCCCGGCAGCCGGTGCACGCAGGTCGGCGCTCGGACGCCGATCGCCCGGATCCCGACCGCTCGGGGGCGGCGGCTGAGGTGGCGCAGCACCAGCGTCACCGGAGGGCACCGGCCGACCCTCTGTACCGCGAGGATCGGTGGAGGACGGAGGCTGCTCCTCCGCCCGCCGGGTTCCGGCGGCTGGAGGCTGGTCCTCTGCATCCTCCGGGTCGGTCGCTGGTGGAGCGTGGTCGGCCACCCGACGAGGGGCCCCTGCGGTTGGCGGCGGATCCCCCGCAGCCCGAAGGTCGGCGGTCGGGGGAGCCTCGTCCGCGGCCTGCTGCGGCTGTTCCGCCGCCCGCCGCGGCTGCTCCGGGGGCCGGGGCTGCTCCTTCGCAGGTCGAGCGCCAACCGAACGCGGAACCGGGCCCTCCGCAGTCCCACGATCGGCCGCGTCCGGCGGCCGGCCTTGCGCGGAGGGAATCGCCGCCGGGGGCCGCGCCTCGCCTTCCGCGGAGGGAACCGCTCCCGAAGGCGGAGGCTGGCCCTCCGGGGAGGGAGCTGCTCCCGAGGGCGGTGACTGGCCCTCCATGGGGGGTGGCGGGCTCTCCGCGGGTTGGGCTGGTCCTGCTGAAGGCTGGCCCTCCCCGGGCGGACGACTGGCCGGCGGCGCAGGCGCCTGCCCGGTCTCCAGACCTTGAACGACCGGCGCGGTCCCTTGTGACGTCGGCTCTGGACCCGGTTCCGTGGACGCCTGGTCCGCCTCGAGCCCGCCGTCCGGGGCCCGGCCCTCCCCACCTTCATCACGTCGACCCACCGCGGTCGCCGCCTGGTCCGGCTGCTCCTTCGGCGCCGGACGCGGCTCGCTGCCTCGTTCGGGACCGGCACCCCGCTCCTGAACCTCATCCTTGCTGGTCGGCGGCGCGGCGTGCAGCTCCGGCCCCCGGCCGGCCGTGTCCGGCCGAACCACCGCGGCTTCGGCCTCCGGACCGGGCCCTTCCGCTCCCCCTTGACCCGCCTCAGCCTCGGCCCGCGGACCGGGCTGGTCCTCGGCCGGCCGCCCCGGCTCCATCCCGAACGCCGCGATCAGCCGACCCACCGCTCCTGACGGAGGCTGCGCAACCTTCTCACCCGGGCCGACGCCGACCTCACGACCGGGCTCCGGGGCAGGAGGTCCAGGCTCGAGGCCCGGCGGACCCGCCTCCGCGGGCTCCGGCTCGGGAGGTTCGGGGGGTTCCGGGCGATCTGGCGTGAGACGCCCGGGCCCGGGGGTTGGGTCGGTCGTTCGGTCCACGCAAGCTCCCTCGTGCGGCCCCCCCCGGACGGGCATCGGGCTCAGCCTATCGGGGCCGGCGGGCTTCCGCGACAGCCCTTGTCCACAACCTGCGAGCCTCCCATACCGCCGACAGGCTCCGGGGGTTAGGCTGGAACCGTCCCGATCGCAGCCTCGCCAGGTTCAAAGGAGTCGCCGTGGCCATCCAGGCCGACGCCATCGCCACGTACCTCGCCGAGCTGACGGCGGTCGAGGACGAGGTCCTTCGCCACGCCCGCGAGCGGGCGTCCGCGGGCGGCATGCCGCCCGTGTCGGCCGACTCGGGGGCGTTCCTCGGCTTCGCCGCCAGCTGGGTGGGAGCCCAGGCGGCGGTCGAGGTCGGGTCCGGGGCCGGGTACTCCGGGGTCTGGATCGCCCGCGGTCTCGCGCCCAAGGGCATCCTCACGACCATCGAGGCCGACCCCGGGCACCAGCGCCTGGCCAAGGAGAGCTATGAGGAGGCCGGCGTCCCGAGCCGGATCCGGGCCATCCTCGGGCGCGCCCTGGACGTGCTTCCCAGGCTCACCGACGGTGGCTACGACCTGGCGTTCCTGGACGCTGTCAAGTCCGAGTATCCCGAGTACCTGGAGCACGCGTTGCGGCTGGTCCGGCCCGGCGGGGTGATCATCGCTGACAACGTGCTGTGGTCGGGCCGGGTCGCCGACCCGAAGGTGACCGACCCCGACACCGAGGGGCTCCGGACCTACGCCCGCCGGATCGCGGCCGACGACCGGCTCGATTCGGTGATCCTGACCATCGGCGACGGGCTGGCGGTGTCGCGGGTGCGCCGCCAGGAGGAGCTGGAGGCCTGACCGGGCCGTGACGACGACGTTCATGGGCGGGCGACGCGGCCCGCCAGAGGGCGACGAGCGCCCCCTTCGAGGGCTGCCCGGCGGACGCGCCCGCCCTCGTCCCACGCCCCAGGACCCCACCCCGGCCGACGACGACCAACCGGCCGGCAAGACGCCCGGCGGCGAAGGCCGACCTGCCGGGGGCCGACCCGCCAGGGGCCGACCCGGCGAGGGCCGACCCGCCAGGGGCCGACCCGCCGGGGGCCGACCCGGCGAGGGCGGCCGGACCGGGCCGGGTGGGCCAGGGAACGGCGATCGGCCGGCGCCGGATGGGTCCGGCGGGGTGGTGCGCCCACTGCGGCCGCTGCGGGTCATTCCCGGGGGACCCGCTCCGCCCTTGCGCGTGATCCCCGGGGGCGCCGCGGGCGCGTCCGGGGGCGCCCGCGTGGGCGCCGGGACGACCACTGGGGCCGGGACCAGGGCGCGGCGGCGAGGGGGGTCGAGGCGCCGTTGGGTGGCCGGGATCCTCGTGCTGATCGTGCTGGCCGGGGTGGCGGTGACCGGCCGGGTGGTCGTGGACCGGCCCCGGGAACGCACAGCCACCACCGCGCCGGCCACGACCGGGGCGGCGGCGACCCCGGGACGGCCCTCGCCGGTGGTGGCGACCATCGGGACTGGCGGCTTCTCCTACGGCATGGCCGCCGGGGCCGGAGCCCTCTGGGTCGTCGGCAGCGACGAGATCAACCGCATCGACCCGGCCAGCAACACCGTGACGGCCTCGATCCCCGTCGGTGCCACCGGTTCCGGGCCGGCCAGCCTGGCCGTCGGGGCGGGGACGGTCTGGGTGCCGGTGGCCGTGCCGGGCACCCTGTGGGGCATCAACGCGAAGCATGACAAGGTCGCGGCCAGGATCCCGCTCGACGGTCCGCTGCGTGGCGCCATCTCGGTGAGCGCGACCCGCGACACCGTCTGGGTCGCCTGTTGCGGCGAATCGGGCGTCGGCGCGTCCGCCTCGGGTGGCCGGCTCCTCCGGGTCGACCCCCGCCGCAAGCGGGTCGTCGCCGACATCGCCCTGCCCGCCAGCCCGGTGGCCGTCGCCGCCGACGCCTCGGCCGCCTGGGTGGCCACGGCCGGCGGTCAGGTCCTGATGGTCAGCGAGCGGCGCAACCGGGTCGCCGCCACCATCGACGCCGGGGGCCCGCTCGGCTTCCCCCAGACGATCGCCGTGGGCGGTGGCGCGGTGTGGCTCGCCGACCCCTTCGACGAGCAGGTCGTCCGCATCGACCCGAAGACCAGGCGGGTGATGGCCCGCATCCCGGCCGGGGCCGTCACCGCCCTGGCCGTCACCGGGGACGCCGTCTGGGCCCTCTCCTCGCGGGGCCTGGTCCGGATCGATCCCGCGAACGACCGGGTGGTGGCCACCGCCTCGGACCCCGACCTGCGTGGAGCTCGCCTCGTGACCGCCGAAGCCGGTGCCGTCTGGACGGCCGGCTGGAGCTCGGTGTCCCGGATCGACCCGGACTTGGTCACGCCCTGAGGTGGCTGGTCAGGCGTCCGCTCAGATGGCCGACCAGCCGCCGTCGGACGGCAGGATCACCCCGTTGACGTTGCTGGCGTCGTCGCTCAGCAGCCAGGCGATGGTGGCGGCGAGCTGGTCGGCGGCGGCCACCGGGGGGATGGTGGTCTGCATGATCGGCCCGAGGACCCCGGCGGCGTGCTCGGACTTGAACGGCGCCTCGATGTTGGTGGCCACCGGGCCCGGGGCGACGGCGTTGGCGCGGATCCCGTTACCCTTGTAGAAGACGGCGGTGCTCTTGGTGAGGCCGTTCACGCGTGCGTGGAGGCGGTGGAGGCCACCCCGGAGGCGGAGGCGCGCAGGCTGGCCTCGGAGGAGACGTTCACGATGGCGGTCCGGCCGGCGAAGCGGCCGGGAACGAACGGCTGCGACTCGCTCGCCCCGCCGGTCTCGGCGGGGAGCTCGCTGGAGCTGGACATCGCCGGGGCCTCCCTTCACGAGGGGAAGAAGTACACCTTGGCCGCGAACTCGGCCGCCAGGGCCATGATCACGGCCAGATAGAACATGCCGGTCGCGGCCTGGATGGAGTTGCTCTTGACCAGCACGCGGATGAACGACGCCATCAGCCCGCACAGCAGGACCAGCCCGACGGCGAGGTACACGGTCAGGTTCGGGAACGCCAGCAGCGGCGAGAGCGACTGGTCGACGGCGCTGCCCCTGGCCCCGCCGAGGGCGGCCGAGACCAGGGCGGCCGCGACCCCGGCGACCAGCCAGGTGGCCAGAGCGGCGATGGGCCGGTTGGAGAGCCGCCGGTCGACCAGGTACCAGTGCCCGAGCAGCAGCCCGTCCATGGTCGCGCCGAGGAACAGGGCTCCGGTGAGCAGGGCCAGCGCCCCCAGGGCGGGGCGGCCGCTGAGCTGGGCCAGCGGCCAGCCGGCGACCAGGCCGGGCACGACCGCCGCCATCCCGGCCCAGCGGGCCGCCGGCACGCGGGCGTACAGCAGCACCTGCCAGACGAGGACGGCGGCGGCGAACAGCCCGAGCCAGAGGGCGGCCATGCGCCCGGTGGCCCCGGCGGCGGCCAGCTCGCCCCGGCCGGCCAGCCAGGCCAGCACCGCGCAGGCCAGCGCCGTCCCTCCGGCCAGCTTGAAGAACCCGGGCCGGACCACGCCCCACAGCGGCGCCAGCCAGAGCAGGGTCAGGCCGCCGAGCGCGGTCTCGTACAGGACCACCGTGATGACACCGGCCGGGCCGTGCACCTGTTCCTCTTCCTCTCTCCAGGGTGTGCGGTGGCAGGGTAGCGCCTCGGGGTCAGCTGAAGCGGCGGAACCCACCCTCGGAGTTGATGACCTGGCCGGTGATCCAGGCCCCGTCGTCGGTGCAGAGCCAGGCGACCAGCCGCGCGGCGTCGTCCGGCGTGCCCCAGCGGCCGCCCGGGAACCTGCGGGCCACCTGCTCGTGGACCCCCGGGTCGGCATAGCCGGTGTCGGTCGGGCCCGGGTTCACCGCGTTCACGGTGATCCCCCGGTCGGCCAGGGTGTCGGCCAGGCTGAGGGTGATCCCGGCCAGGGCGGCCTTGGAGGTCGCGTACGCCAGCTCGCCCGACATGGGCCCGAGCTGCTGGCCGGACGTGAACAGCACCACCCGGCCGCCCGGGCGCCCGTCATGGCGGGCGGCGAACGCCTGGACGAGCAGGAGCACGGCCCGGGTGTTGACGGCGAAGCAGGCGTCGAGCTCGGCCGCGGTGAGCTCCCCCAGGCCACCGGCGCTGCTCCGGGCGTGGTTGCAGACGAGCATGTCCACATGGCCGTACGCCTCACCCGCGGCGGCCAGCACCCGGCCGGGCGCCTCCGGGTCGAGGAAGTCGGCCTCCAGGTGGCCGATGCGGGGCCCGCGGCCCGCGCCGAGCTCGGCCAGGACGGCGTCCGTGCCGCCAGGGTCGGCCCCCCAGGGCTGGTCCCGGTCGTGCGCCGTCCAGGAGGTCAGGAACAGGTCGGCGCCGAGGTCGGCCAGGCGCCTGGCCACCGCCATCCCGATGCCGATGTGGCGGCTGACCCCGGTGACCAGCGCCACCCGGCCGCCGAGGGGCCGGCCAGCCGGCGGGGCAGCGTCACCGGCGGTCACGGCCGCAGGGTCGCGAGCACCCGGTCGTGCAGCAGGCCGTTGGAGGAGACGACGCTGCCGCCGGCCGGGGTCGGGACGCCGTCCAGGTTGGTGAAGCGACCACCGGCCTCCTCCACGATCACCTGGGGCGCGGCCAGGTCCCAGACCTCGACCTCGGGCTCGACGGCCAGGTCGGCAGCGCCCTCGGCGACCAGCATGTGGCTCCAGAAGTCCCCGAACCCCCGGGTCCGCCAGCAGGCGCGGGCCAGGGCGAGAAACTCCTCGCCCATGCCGTGCTGCTCCCAGGAGGTGAGGCTGGCGTAGCTGAGGACGGCGTCGCCGAGGTCGGCGACCCTCGAGACGTGGATGCGGCGGCCATCGACGAACGACCCCTCGCCCCGCGCCGCCCACCACCGACGGTGCAGCGCCGGTGCCGACACCACCCCGACCTCGACCCGGCCGTCGCGCTCCAGGGCGATCAGGGTCGCCCACACCGGGAGGCCGCGCACATAGTTCTTGGTGCCGTCGATCGGGTCGAGGATCCAGCGGGCGGTCCCCTTCTCGTCGGCGCCGAGCTCCTCCCCGATCACGCTGTGGCCTGGCCGCTCCTCGCCGATCCGCTTGCGCAGGGCCTGCTCGACGGCCCGGTCGGCCTCGGTGACCGGGCTCAGGTCGGGCTTGGTGTCAACGGCCAGGTCGTCGGCCTGGAACCGCTCGGTGGTAATGGCGTCGGCCAGGTCGGCCAGCTCGATGGCGAAGGCGAGGTCGGCATGCATACCGGCAGCCTACAGGCACCGGCCTGTGGACGAGTTTCGGCGCCGGTCGGCGGGGCATGGTAGGGTCGAACACGAGTTCGGATGGAGGAGACCGACATGGCCGACCAGCAGGAGCTTCGCGGCTCCAACCTCGAGAAGGACCCCGGCGAGTGGAAGACGGGGGACGAGCCGATGACCGCCGCCCAGGCGTCCTACCTCAAGACCTTGTCCGATCAGGCCAACGAGGCGTTCGACGAGGCCCTGACCAAGGCCGAGGCGTCCCGGCGCATCGACGAGCTGCAGCAACGCACCGGCCGCGGCCAGTCCTGATCAGGCGGCGGCTAGCAGCCCCACCCCGGTGAGGGCGAGGGCGACCCCGGCGTTCTGCCCTCCCGAGAGCCGTTCGCCCAGCAGCCACCGGGCCAGGACGACGGTGGCGACCGGGTACAGCGACCCGAGCACGCCCACGACGGCGAGATTGCCAGTGGTGGCAGCGAGCGCGAACAGGAGGTTGGCCCCGGTGTCGCCGATCCCGACCAGCGCCACCGGGCCGATCCGGCGACCCGGCCAGCGCAGTGCCGGCCGGTGTCCGACGAGTGCGATCGTTGACAACACCACAAGTGAGCTCGCCCTGGCCCCGGCGATGACCCACAGCGGTTCACCAGGGGATCCGGTGGTTCCGGCGTCCACGAACACATAGAAGAGCCCGAAGCCCAGCGCCGACGCGAGCGCCATCGCCAGCACCCGGCCCGACCTCCCTCCCCCGCCGGGCCCACGCTCCTGCCGGTGGGGGCGGGGGCGGGAGACGAGGACCACGCCGGCGATGGCGGCGATGACCCCGACGCCGGCGAGGACGCCCGGCCGGTGGCCGGTGAGCAGCGCGGCGGCCACGGGCACCACGGCACCGCAGGCCGAGACGGGGGCGACGATCGACATCGTCCCCTCGGCCAGGCCGCGGTAGAACAGGACCAGGGCGCAGCCGCTGCCGACCCCGGCGACCAGGCCCCAGGCGAACCCGGCCGGGGCGGGGTGGGTGCCCGAGATGGCGAGGGCGACGGCCAGGCCCAGCCCGCCGGCCACCTGGCTCCACAGCGCCACCGTCAGCGCCGGCACGCGGCGGGACTGCATGCCGCCGAAGAAGTCGGCCGCGCCCCAGCACAGGCCCGAGCTCAGCCCGAGCGGAACTCCGAAGTTCAATGGCGACCCAGGCGGACCCGGGGGCGCGCGGAGTGCTCGAGGCCGGATCGGGAGTCGACGGCGAAGAGGACGGCGGCCAGGTCGACGACGAGCACGGCGAGAATGAGCCAGATCAGTTCCATTGACCGCTCCCGGCCTTCGTGTGCTGGCCCCAACCTCCGGGATACCAGTACAGTGAACTCTCTGTTCAACATAGTGTACTCCACTATACTGAACGTGTCGACCAATTTATTGATACTGGAACGGGAGTGGACAGGTGCCAGAGCCGGAGGACGTCAACGCCGCGGTGGGGCGCAACGTGCGGGGGCACCGCACCAGGTTGGCCTGGACCCTCGACGACCTGGCGGCCCGCTCGGGCGTCAGCAAGGGGATGCTGTCCCAGATCGAGCAGGTCCGGACCAACCCCAGCGTGGCCACCATCTGCCGGCTGGCCACCGCCCTCGGGGTCTCGGTGGCCAGCCTGGTCGAGGCGCCGGAGGTGCCGAGCGCCCGGGTCGTCCGTGCTGAGGAGGCGGTCACGCTCTGGACCGGCGTCAAGCAGGGCAGCGCGGCCCGGCTACTGGTCGGGTCGGGCACCTCGCAGCAGGTCGAGCTGTGGGACGTCCGGATGGAGCCGGGGGACGGGTACGCCTCCGAGGCCCATCCGTCCGGGACCCGGGAGCTCCTGCTGGTCATCGAGGGCGAGCTCACCCTGGAGCTGAACGGGACCCCCCACCGGGTCGGGGCCGGGGACGCCATCGCCTTCGTGGCCGACCGCCCCCACGCCTACCGGAACCTGGACGGCGCCCCCCTTCGCTACTCCCTCAGCGTCATCCACCGCGAGCAGCCCGACCGCCCGGTCCCGATGCCCCCTGCCTAGCGCCATCCCGGCCTGCGGGCATCCTGGCACACCCCCCACGACCCGCATCGAGGGGCGCTAGAACGCGTCGTTGACCTCGTCGTGGACCCGCTGACGCTCCTGCTCCTCCTCGAGGTCGTCCCCGGTGGTGCCGTCGCCGGCGCCGTCGTCGCCCGCCAGGTGGCGAGACTCCTCCTCGATCTCGTCGAGGTTGGCGGCGGCGTCGCGGGCGCCGGCCTGGTCGTCGAAGCCGGAACCGGCGTCGGTGGTCATGGGGTCACCTCCCGACGCCTACCCTGCCCGGGGGGACGGCGCGCAAACGGCCGCCGCCGGCCTGGGCGGCGCCGTAGTGGTCGAGGGCCTGCATGGCCGTCTCGACCAGGATCCGCACGCCCACGGCGATGCAGCGCTCGTCGACGTCGAAGGAGGCGGCGTGGATGTCGAGGTCGGTCCCGGGGATGCGGACGCCGAGGCGGGCCATGGAGCCCGGGATCTCCTCCAGGTACCAGGAGAAGTCCTCGCCGCCCATGCTCTGGGGGGCGTTGAGCACGGCCTCGTCGCCGATGGCGGTGCGGGCGGCGGTGGCGAAGACGGCCGTGGCCTCCTCGTCGTTGACCACCGGGGGGGCGCCGCGCTGGTAGTCGAGGCGGTAGGTGAGCTGGGTGTAGGGGCCGACGGTGGCCTCCAGGATCCGCTCGACCAGCTTCTGGGCCTCGCCCCAGACGGACCGGTCCAGCACCCGCAGGGTGCCCCGGGCGACCGCGGTCGTCGGGATGGCGTTGTGCACGGTTCCGGCCTCGATGGCCCCGAAGGTGATGTTGAGGGCGGCCCTGGTGTCGACCAGCCGCGACAGGGTCGCCGGCAGGTCGGTGACCACCTTGCCGATCGCGTACACCAGGTCGGCGGTCAGGTGCGGGCGGGCGGTGTGGCCGCCGGGCCCGGTCAGGTGGACCTCGACCAGGTCGGAGGCGGCGGTGATGGCCCCGACCCGGACCCCGAGCCGCCCGACCTCCAGCTTGGGGTCGCAGTGGAGGGCGTAGATGGCCGCGACCCCGTCCAGGACCCGGTCGGCGATGACGTCGATCGACCCGCCGGGGAGACACTCCTCGGCCGGCTGGAAGACGAGCCGGATCCGGCCGGGCAGGCTGTCGGCGTGCTGGGCCAGGGCCAGGCCGGCCCCGAGCAGGATGGTGGTGTGGACGTCGTGGCCGCAGGCGTGGCAGACCCCGGGGACGGTGGAGCGGTAGGGCACGTCCTTCTCGTCCTGCAGGGGCAGGGCGTCCAGGTCGGCCCGGAGGGCCACCGTGGGCCCGTCGCCGCTGCCGATGTCGCAGATCAGTCCCGTGCCCATCGACAGCAGGCGGGGCCGGAGGCCGACGGCCTCCAGGCGGCGGGCGACCAGGGCGGTGGTCTGGCGTTCGGCCTTCCCGAGCTCCGGGTGGGCGTGGAGGTGGCGCCGGAGGTGGATCAGCTCGGGGTTGTGGGTGGCCAGGAACGCTGAGAGGTCGAGAGTCACGGTATGGCTGGCTTTGGTGTGGGCGTCAGGCGATCGGTGCGGAGCTCCTCGACCAGACTGTCAACGACGTCGGTCATGGCGCCCCCCGCGGCAATAACCTCACGCTGTCGGATGTAGCTCGGACCACGCTCCATGATGGCGAGCGCGTTGCGCAGCTCGTCGCTGCAGCCAAGCCGGCGGGCGACCGGGGTCAGCTCCTCGACGAGCTCCTCGATCGACTCCCGGACCGGCTGGAGCCGGCCCTGGTCGTCGAGGATGATCTCGGCGTCGAGCCCGTACCGGGCGGCCCGCCACTTGTTCTCGCGGATGATCCAGCTCCTCGGGACCGGCAGCGTGTAGCCGCGGTCCATCAGGGTGTTCAGCCGGTCGACCAGGCACTGGCTCATGGCCGCCACGGTCGCGACCTCCCCCATGGTCGGCAGGCCGTCGCAGATGCGCAGCTCGACCGTGCCGAACCCGGGGTGGGGCCGGATGTCCCACCAGACCTCGCGGATCGTGTGGATCGTCTTGGCCGAGATCAAGGTGTCCATGAACTGCTCGAACTGGTCCCAGCCCGAGAGCTGGTAGGGCACGCCGGCGGTCGGCAGGCCCTCAAACACCTTGCTGCGGCTGGAGGCCAGCCCGGTGTCGGTCCCCTTCCAGAAGGGGCTCGACGCCGAGATGGCCAGGAAGTGCGGGATGTACATGGTGAGGGCGTTGACGATCGCCACCGCCTTCTCGGGCGAGCGCACCCCGACGTGCACGTGGATGCCGAAGATCTGGAGCCGCCTGGCCATCCACTGCATGTCCTCGACCAGCTGGGCGTAGCGCGGGCTGGGGCTGATCTCCTGCTTGGCCCAGTCCGAGAACGGGTGGGTGCCCGAGCACGCCAGGCCCATGTTCCGCTCGGCCATGTGGGGCGTCAGCTCCGCCAGGGTGCCCTCCAGGTCCCGGCGGGCCTCGTCGACGGTGGTGCAGACGCCGGTGATGATCTCGATGGTCGACTCGAGCAGCTCGTGCTTGGCCTTGGGGTGCTCGCCGTTGGGATGGTCCCGCCCGAGCAGGGGGAGGACCTCGGAGGCTCCGCTGCGGAGCTCCCGGGTCTCCAGGTCGACGATCTCGAGCTCGACCTCCACACCGAGGCTGGACCGTTCCGAGGACCTGAAATCGATCTGCACGGGACATCCCTTTGTCTGCTGCCGTTGTCGGGATGATACCGGCCCAGAATGCCCATGTGGAAAAGCAAGCCGGTCGAAACCGCTCGTCGGAGCGGGTTTCCCACATTTGTCCACCGACCCGACGCCTTTGTCCGGCACCGCTACGCGTAATACTGTAATGAGAATGCGGGAGGAACAGATCGTCGGTGAGGTGGCCGCGTGGCTGGGCCGGCGGCTGCCCGACGGCTGGTTCGCCGGGCCGCCGGAGGTGATCGCCGACGCCGACGAGATCCTGGTGGTCGGCTCGCTGCCCGACGGCGGCGAGGACCCGGTGGAGCGGGCGCGGCAGTTCCGGGAGGAGACGCGGGAGCCGCGGGTCCTGCTGGCCGCACAGCTGGAGCGGCGGTTCCGGCGCAAGCTGTCATGGGGGGTCGACTGCGGGGGCGAGCGGCTGCTGTTCACGACCCTGAGCGTGCCGGTGATGACCCGGCTACGGCTGGCCGAGCGGCGGGTGCTGGACACCCTGATCGACGCCGGGGTCGCGCGGAGCCGCAGCGACGCCATCGCCTGGTGCGTGCGGCTGGTCGGGACCCACGAGGCGGACTGGATCCGCGAGCTGCGGTCCGCCCTGGTCGCCGTCAAGCGGGTCCGAGCCCAGGGTCCCGACCCCTGACCGGCGGCTGTTACCGGCCCGTTGGCCGGCCGTTGGCGCCGCGGCGCTCCAGCCAGGTGAGCAGGGTCCGGACGGCGACCCCGGTGGAGCCCTTGGACAGGTAGCCGTCGTCGGACTCGGCCCGGGCCGGGCCGGCGATGTCGAGGTGGACCCAGGGACGGTCGTCGACGAACTGCTCGAGGAACAGGCCGGCGAACAGGGCGCCGCCGTAGCGGTCGCCGACGTTCCTGAGGTCGGCCACGTCGCTCTCGATGTCCTTGCGGTACTCGGGGGGCAGGGGCAGGCGCCAGGTCGGCTCGCCGGCCTCGGCGGCGGCGTCGAGCAGCTCGGCGGCAAGGGCCTCGTCGTTGGCCATGAGGCCGGTGTAGCGGCTGCCGAGGGCGACCACGCAGGCGCCGGTCAGGGTGGCGACGTCGATGATCGCGTCCGGCTTGGCCGCCGCTCCCACGGCGAGGGCGTCGGCCATGACCAGGCGCCCCTCGGCGTCGGTGTTCAGGACCTCAACGGTCTTGCCGTTCTTCATGGTCAGCACGTCGCCGGGGCGGGTGGCGGCGCCCGAGGGCATGTTCTCGGCCGAGGCCAGGTAGCCGGTCACGGCCACCTTGACGTCGAGCTCGGCTAGGGCGCTCATGGCGGCCAGGACCGCCGCCGCCCCCGACATGTCGGTCTTCATGGTCTTCATCGAGTCGGCCGGCTTGAGCGACAGCCCGCCCGAGTCGAAGGTGATGCCCTTGCCGACCAGGACGACCTCGCCGGTGGCGCCCTTGGGGTGGTAGCGCAGCTCGATCAGGCGCGGCGGGTGCTCGGCCCCCTGGCCGACCCCGATGATGCCGCCGAAGCCCTCCTTGGCCAGCGCCTTCTCGTCCTTGACCTTGACCGTGACGCCCTTGCCGTCGAGCAGCTTGCGGGCGGCGGTGGCCAGGTCGGCCGGGTGGAGGGCGTTGGCCGGCTCGTTGGAGAGGTCCCTGGCCAGGTTGGTGGCGGCGGCCCGGACCTGCCCGGCGGCCAGGGCGGCGTTCAGCGCGCCCCGCCCCCCCGACCCGCGCCCCGTGGCCGCCGGGGGGACCAGGGCCAGGGTGGCCAGCTCGGCAGGGGGCGGGCGGCCGTCCGACCCGGACCTGGCCTGCTTGTACTTGTCGAACCGGTAGGCGGCCAGCAGCGCGCCCTCGGTCACGGCCTGCACGGCCCCCTCCGGGTAGGCGGGCAGGGCCTGGGCCAGGGTGGTGACGGCCTTGCGGGTGCCGCGGCCATGGCGGACCACCGCGGCCGCGGCCCGCCGCAGGATCTCGGCGTCGACCTTGTCCCGCTCCCCCACCCCGACCAGCAGCAGCACGGTGGCCGGCAGCCGGCCGAGGGTCGGCAGGGGGGCCGCCTCCCCGGACTTGCCGGTGAAGCCGCGCGCCTCCAGCAGCGGCGCGACCGGCACCCCGAGGGCGGCCACCGCCTCCTCGGCGCCCGGGCCCAGCACCAGCCCGGCGAACACCGGCACGGCGAGCACGTCTGCCTTGGCGGTGACCGCGTCGGCCTTGGCGAGGGTGACCTTCATCGAGCGTGGACCTCCGTCGGTGCAGGGAGCGGCGAGAGGCTAGGCTAGCAGCCTCATGGAGCGCACCAGGCTGGCCGACCTGATCGCCTTCGACGAGCGGCGCATGGCCAAGCACCGGGTGTTCGAGACCGACCGCACGCTCACCGACCTGTACTGCCTCGACCCCGGGCAGGAGCAGTTCCTGCACGTTCTCGAGGGCTCGGACAAGGTCCTGGTGGTGCTGGCCGGCCGGGTGCTCGTCCGGGTCGAGGACGACACGGCCGAGGCCGCCCAGTACGAGGCGGTGCTGGTCCCCGCCGGCGCCAAGCACGCCCTCAAGAACCTCGGCCCCGACCCGGCCGTGCTGGTGGTGTTCGTCGGGCCGCGGCTGGCCTGAGCCGGATTAATTCCGCCGGTGCCGGGGCTAAGCGGCGATTAATCGCCGGTTAAGCGGCGCCCGGTACACCGGTGGCGTCGCGACGACCGGAGCACCACCGCTTCCACCCCAGGAGGGTCAGCCATGCCAGGACCTTGGGACGCCAGCATCAAGCTGCTGTACCCCGTCGACCAGGGAACGTTCTCCACCCTCGACGACATCGACAACAACACCCCGTTCGACGCCATCGCCAACGTGGAGATCGGCGAGAACCTCAACGAGAACGTCGACGACTTCGTGCTGCGGGTCGCCGTCGTCAACGTCACCCAGTCGACCACCATCCAGATCGAGGAGCTGAAGCGCGCCCTCATCCCGGCCAACAACACCACCTTCACCGCCGAGGAGCGGGTCAGCCTGAACGCGCCCAACCAGTCGCCGGGCGACGTCCTCAAGCTGGTGGCGTCCTACCGGGTGAACGCCGGCGCCAACTCCGACACCTCCACCGCCGAGAGCGTCACCTTCGCGGTGGTCTGACCGGCCGGCCCGGCGGCGGCGCGGAGCCGCCGCCGCCGGCCGCCCGACGCTGGGAGGAGCCCGATGTCCGGCACCTGGGACGCCACCATCCTGTCGGCGTACGCCGCCGGCACCGGGGAGCCGTACGCCGTCGACGCCGTCGGCAACGGCGAGAAGTTCGACGTCGTGGCCAACGTCAGGATCGGCAGGAACCTGATGCAGTTCGTCGACCGCGGCGAGCTGTTCGTGTCGGTCCGCAACCTGAGCCGGTCCACGACCACCGTCAGCCAGCACCAGCAGTACGAGCTGACGCCCCAGAAGCTGGCCCTCAACGAGGCCTTCCGGGTGCAGTTCGCCTCGGGCTGGACGGCCGCCGAGGGCGACGTGCTCGAGGTCCTGGTCACCTTCAAGGTGACCTCGGGGATCAACTACGACTACTCGATGACCCGCAGCGCCCCGTTCATCGTCACCGGCCCGAGCCCTACGGCAGCCGCTCCAGCCACTGGTTGAAGGGGATCATCGCCTTCCAGTCGGCCAGCAGGTGGTCGAGCAGCTCGGCCGTGCTGAGCCAGGGGGCCCGCTCGTGCTGGCGGTTGAGGACCAGCGAGCGGGCCTTGAGCAGCCCGGCCCGCGGGTGGTCGGCCGGCCAGTCCCTCGGCATGCGCTGGAGTGGGTCCAGCCACGGCTCCAGGCCCTTGCCGGCGGCCCGGCGCAGGATCGCCGCCAGCTCGGGGCCGGTGGTCTCGTCGGCGACGGCGGTCCGGACCCGCGCCAGGTCCTCGCGGGACGGGTGGTAGAGCCCGGAGGCGACGTACAGCCCGGCCGGGCCGACGTTCACGTAGTAGCCGGTGTCGACCCCGGGGCGGTCGCCGTCGCCGGGCCCGCGCGATGGGATCGAGGCGCTCATCGACGTCTTGTAGGGCGTCTTGTCCTTGCTGAAGCGCAGGTCCCGGTAGATCCGGAACACCTTGGGCGTCCCGATGCCGGGGGCGCTGCGCCGCAGCCGGGCCGCGGCCGCCTCCACCAGGGCGGCGAACGGCGCCTGGACCTGGGAGGCGAACACCGGCTTGTTGGCGTCGAAGAACGCCTTGGTGTTGCGCTCCTCCAGGTCCTCGAGGAACGCCAGGCCCTCGTCCGGCATGCCGGTGAACGTGGCCGTCGTCATCGAACCCCTCCCCTCGGGCGGCGACCCACGGCAAGCATAACCAGGAACGCGACGGCGAAGGACGGGATCGACGCGCCCAGCCACGGGAACCGGGCCGAGAGTGGGAACGGCAGGTGCAGCAGCCCGGCGAACAGGCCCTCGACGAGCGAGACCCAGGCGGTCACGGTCCCGGGGTTGATCCAGTTGTAGACCAGGAACCCGAGCAGCCACACGGCCATGGCCGGCCAGCGCACCCCCCGGTAGGGGCCGTCGGGCCGGTACATGGCGGCGACGTCGTAGCGGCGGCGGGCGAGCACGTACCAGTCGGCGGCCAGGACCCCGAACAGGGGCACGAACAGGGCC
>Ga0081539_10002727_pt1 | contig 23879 bp, 22 predicted proteins | sample TabmetS4T2R2_FD_71023 | JGI IMG/M metagenome (GOLD analysis project Ga0081539, IMG submission 71023) | Tabebuia heterophylla rhizosphere microbial communities from the University of Puerto Rico - S4T2R2 | ecosystem: Host-associated > Plants > Roots > Rhizosphere ...
ATGCCCTCGCATCGACGGTCCCTTATTGCGACATCGCCGTGACGGACAAGGAGGCCGCATCCCATCTGATGCAGACGGGTGTCGCCAGCCGGTTCCAGACGACCGTCTTGTCCCGGGTCGAGGACCTCATACCCCTGCTGGACTCGCCCGCATCCTGATCCGGTGGCATGGCTCCGACGCGGTCTACCACTGCTGGTTGCGGGCGCCCACGATGTAGGCGTGCCAACCGGCAACCGATTCAGCGAGGCGTGTGGGATCGCCGCCGAAGAGGCCGGCGCGGAGGAGCGGCCAACTCGGGCCCGCTGAAGCTATCTCCTGTTCGAGCATGACCTCGATACCGCCGCCATAGTTGCCGCGCCAACTTAGTCGTCCTACAGGCGCGTATCCGGTGCCAGGCGTCTGGCGGGTTAGGTCGAACATCGCCAACCCGAGGAGATACTCCCATCGGTCGAATGACCGTTCGTATGACTCCTGGTCGGGCTCGAGCTCCTCGACCCATGGCCGCACGACCTCGCACAGGTGATCGCTCGTTGGCGTGTGCCGCCGGTCGAGTCCGGGAAGGCGCTTCGCGACCTTGTTGCTGATGGCCGCGACCCCGCTGAGCACGAGCGCCACCTTCTTCCATTGACCCTGGTCTCGAATCGTGGCGGAGTCGAGCACGGCGGCGAGTTGTTCCTCCCGGTTGCCGATGACCGCGCCGAGGCCGCCGCCGTAGAGCGCGAGCACCGCTGGATACAGGTACAGGTCGAGCCAGACGTCGACCCCGTTACCTCGGTCCATGGCGTTTGCCAGGCGGGCGACGATGCCCGGCACGAGGCGGTCGTCCGTGGTCTTGCCCCAGTAGGCGACGAGCGCGGCCGCCCGCGCGAGGTCCTCGGTGAGCGCTTCGTAGGCGGCGACGCGACGAGCGAGCTCCTCGTCGGAGTACGGGACGCCAGCGGAAAATGACTCGTCACGCAGGCCCTCGATGACGCGAGCGACCTCGGCTTGAAGGAGGGCGTGGAGCGCCGGTGCCTTGGTCGGGTCCGCGACCAGTTCGCGGAGCTGACCGAGCAGTGCCTCGTTCACATCCACGATCCTACCGGCGGCCTGCATGTGACACTGGCGCCGTGAAGGTGTTCATCAGCTCGGTTCGTCGAGGGCTCGAGGAGGAGCGCGACGCCCTGCCCGGCCTGATCCAGGCACTGGGGCACGAGGCCCGCCGGTTCGAGGACTTCACCGCCCAGTCGGTGCCGTCGCGTCAGGCCTGCCTCGACGGCATCGAGGCCGCAGATGCCTACGTCCTGCTAATCGGCGAGCACTACGGTGACCCCCTCCCCGAGACCGGCAAGGCGCCCACCGAGGAGGAGTTCACCGTCGCCAAACGGCGCGGGATCCCGATCCGGGTCTTCCGGAAGCGCGGCGTCTCGCTCGAACCGGCGCAGGCGGAGTTCGTCGGGCGAATAGAGGCGTACTCGACCGGCGTCTTTCGCAACGCGTTCTCGAACGCGACGGAGCTGCTGGCGGAGGTTGCTCGGGCGATCCGCGAGCTCGAGAGCGCACCGACAGCCCTCCGCTACGACCGCCTGGCGATGCAGATCGCGGCCCACTGGAAGGCCTTCGAACGGCACGGATGGCGCTCGACCGCCACGATCCTCGAGCTCATCGCGATTCCGGTTGAGCCCGCGACGCCGACCGCCATCGCGTTGTCCGCCCTACCGGGACGCCTCGCCCGGCTTGGCCGGGACCACGGCTACTTCGATGACACCCAGGCGCTCGATAGTGGCTTGGCCAATTCCGCGGCGCACGCGGCCACTCGCCCCGATCGAAACGTGTCCATTCGGGGCCTTGGCGTGACAGCCACCGGCGCAGTCTCGATCTGGGAAGAGATGCCGTCGGACATGCTCGGCGTGATCCTCGATGAGGCCGACCTCGCCGAGCGGATTGCGCCGATGCTGAGGATCGCGTCCGACCTCGTGCCCGCGCCCAGCCCGGTGGCGCTGGCGATCGGGCTGCACGGCCTGGGCTCGGTCGTCGAGGGACGGATCGGCGACCTCGGCCGTCGCAACTCGGCATCCATGCCCGGCTTTGGACAGAACAAGGACGCGCTGGTCGAGCCGAGGGACGCCATCCCCGCAGGCTCACTGGGGCCGGCCGCGAATGAGATCGGAAGGGAACTCGCCACGCGGCTGATCCTGGGCTTCCGGGATGCCTTCCGGTATTGACTTCGCCCAGATCGGCGGCGGTCCGAGGCCCTCTCGATTCTTAGAGCGTAAAACTCCACCCGTTTCGCTCGGGGTCCCACTCGTGTGGCCACTACGCTCAGGCGGTCAGGCTCCGGAGGCCGACGCTCTATCCACTGAGCTACAGGCGCGGGGCTCGATCATACCGATTTGTGCCGAGGGAGAGCGTCGGCTTCCAAGCCGAAGGTCTGATTCCTGGCTCACGCCACGCACGAATGCAGCCACAACGCTCGGAGAGCAAAACTCCCTTGACAAACCCACGGCGAGCAAGAGCACGTCAGGGCCGACTCGACGACCGCCTTTGGGTCCGCGGCTCTCCCCTCCGACCCGATCAAACCAAGCCGCCGTTCGTCAGAGCAGTGCAAGCGCCGACCCGATGTGTCCCGCGGCCTTGAGCGGGCTGGTCAGTCGGCGATGGTTCGCGGCAGGCCAAAGAGGGGAAGAATGCTGTTCTCGAACCGCGTCATGGCACTGATCTGATCGCCAGACAGGGTCAACACCATGAACCCCATCGCGTGATACGTCCGTGTTCGAGGCTTCCGCATGTAGGCGGCGAAAGCTGGCTGGCCGTTGGCACGGGTCCACTGCAGGCGGTAGCGATCATCGCCGCGGGGGGCCACCGCGGCGAGGAATCTGGCGGCGCTCGCCCGGCCCTGATACTCGAAGGGCAGCGGCGGCATGGCGAAGACCGCGTTGTCGGTCAGAAGCGAAACGATGCTGTCAACGTCACCGACAGCGAACGCAGCGCCGAGCTGCTCAACGACCTTGCCCTCCTCCGGCGAGTTCGGTGCAGGCGGCGGCTCGCTCGCGCCCTCCAGCATCCGCCGGGACTTGACCGTGGCCCGGGCGCGCCTTAGCGCGCTGGTCACCGACTCTTCCGTAGATTCGAGGATCTGAGCTGCCTCGCGAGCGTGATAGCCGAGGACATCGCGGAGGATGAGCGCCGCGCGTTGTCGCGGTGGCAGGTTCTGCAAGGTAGTTACGAACGCCAGAGAGACGGCTTCGCGTGCCTCAACGCGCGCCTCCGGGCCCGGCTGGGAATCAGTCAAGTCGGCCAGCCGATCGTCCGGATACGGCTCGAGCCAAGGGACCTCCCCCAGCCTCGTTGGCGCGGGCAGATCAATGGCCGCCAGCGACGACGTAGCCGGACGCCGACGAGCCGCTCGCAAGGCGTTCAAACAGCGACGCGTCGCCACGCGGTACAACCAGGTTCGGATCGACGATCGTCCTTCAAAACTGCCAAGTCCCTCCCACGCGGCGAGCATGATGTCCTGAGTCGTGTCCTCAGCGTCGAGGGCAGAGCCGAGCAGCCGATAGCAGTGGACCTCAAGCTCTCGTCGGAATGGCTCGGTGAGCTCGCGGAACGCGTCCGCGTCACCCTGCCTGGCCTGCTCGATCAGATCTACTGCCATACCGCCATTGTCCGGGTTGCGCCACCCCGATCGCCTCGATGTTGGCGCCGCGCCTCGCGATGGCGTACCCGTATCGACACCTGATCCGCCACGAATTGGGCGGCGGACCGGAGTGCCGTTCCCCCAACGCACTCGCGCGCAGGCAGTCTTGGCACGAGTGCCTTGTGCAAGAACAGCATCCGGGAGACGAGGTTCAAAGAATCCGCGGCGCGCCCAGTTTGATCCTCCTGCGGTGTCCACATGCTCGAGCGGGTTGGATCGCGAGGATCCGCTAGTAGCCCGACAAGAGTCCAACAGGAGGATCAATGAAATGGCGATCGATCAGACGTCCCCAGCCGCTGCGAACGCGATCGGCCACGCCGAGGCCTGGAGCAACCACGACTGGGACACGGCCCGCGCGAACCTGGCCCCAGATGTCCACGTCAGCGCCACGTCCACCCAGAAGTTGATGCCGGTCACCGACACGACCGGGGCGGACGAGTACATGGAAGGGCTCATCCGCTTCGCGAGCGCGATTGAGCCCGGGAGCGCCAAGATCATTGCAAGCGTCGGCGATGCGGATACATCGCTGATCCTTCTGACGGTCAAGGGCGTCTTCGGACCCGGCGGGCCGAAGACGCTCGCCGGGGCACGCCTTGCCAACTGGGACGAAAACCAGAAGCTCAAGGACGAACAGGTCGTCTACTTCGTGCTCCCGGACTGAGCGGTCTGATGAGCTAGGCGCGCCGCTGAGCTCCCAATCACGGCAATCACCCGGCCTTCGGCTCGCAGTCGACCCCCGCGACTCGGGCCGACGGCTCCACCGACCTGCGTCTGCCTCGAAACGGAAAGGAGTGGCCGGTGTTATGGGCACCTACCTTTTACCTATCGAAGCAGACCGGGTGCGCAACCCCGGCCGGGGATCCGTGCGGCGTGGACGGCAGGGCTCGCGGGCCTCCGGCCCGCTCGCGGGCCTCCGGCCACACCTCATTGATGGCGGCAACCCGATCTTCGAAAGAGAGACAGTCGGAATGTCGCCGTGGAGACGGACCTAACGGGCTACTCGCTGATCGACGCCCCGGACACTCAAGCTGCCACTGCCTCACAAAGGATTGCCCGGCGCTCGAGGAGGGCGGCGGGGTCGAGGTCGGCGAAATGACCATCCTTCGAACGGCCGACGGGATCCTCGTCCTGGAGGCGTCTGAAGACGTCACGCGTAGAGCGTAAAACTCTGCCCGTTTCGCTCCGCGTCCCACTCGGGTGGTCACAACGCTCAGGCGGTCAGGCTCCGGAGGCCGACGCTCTATCCACTGAGCTACAGGCGCGTGGACAGGGATCATACCTGCCGAGCGTCGGTAGACGGACCGGAGTCAGCCGCCGGAACCGAACGAGTACGTGCCGTCCCACGTCCAGGTGACGAAGTTCGCGGTTCCGACCCATACGTCCAGGTGGAACTGCGTCAGCGACCCGGTGCCGGACGCGAACACGCAATGTCCGGGGGCGCTCGGGTCACCGAAGATCGGGGCGAGATCGCAGCGGCCGGTCGCGGTTCCGGTTGCCACGCTAATGACTGCGGTCAGGGTGCCGTCGCTGTTCGGGCTGTAGTTGATGACGCTGCCGGCCGGGATGCCCCGGTAGCTCGAGGACGTGATCACGCACGTTGGCGGGTTGCAGTCCTTGACGACGTGGAACGGCCTCGCAATGGAGGCCGAGGTGATCGGGGCGAGAGCAGCAAGGGTGAGGATGGTCCCGATCAAGACCAGGGTTCGGACCGAACGCATCTGAGGCTCCGTGAGCGGGCTTTGACACCCTGACAGACGCTGGGACCGGACCGAACGTACAAACCAAACCTCAACTGGGTGCGGGGGCATCGATGGCGCTGGCCGGGTCGAGGTGGACCGTCGCCAGGATCGCCTCGAAGTAGGCCAGATCGACCACGCCGTCGAGGCTGATCCGGTAGACGCGGTCGGCGGCGAACACGATCACCCCGAAGGCGACGTCGGGCGTGGAGAAGGTTCGATCGGCTGAGAGCGGGCAGCCGTTGAGGTCGAGGTACCCCGACCTGCCATCGACGATGATCCGCGCCCACGTGGCCCGATCCCCGCTGCACCGTCGGAGGAAATACTCCTGACCGTAGGACGCGATCCAGGACGCCTCGGTCTGGCCCTCCTGAAGGCGTTGCGAGGCGACGACCAGCCGGGCCACGCCGTCGAGCTTGAGCTCGTCGACCGCCGGGTTGCCGATCGGGATCAGCTTGTTCGGTAGCCACGTCGTCGCGGCGGCCTTCGTGGTCCAGCCCGCGGGATACGACACCGAAAATCCGTTCCGCGGCGAGACGAACGTTTCGGTCAAGGCGGGGACCGGGATCGGCGAGGCGCTCGCGGGCTCCGTCGGCGGCGGCGATCCGCCCACTCCACCCGGGATCGTTGGCTGCAGGAGCACGAGGCCAGCGAAGACCACCACGAGCACGACGAGGGCCGAGTCCAGCGACGCGAAGATCGGGGTCATGTGCGGAGGCCGGCGATCGACGCGGACGGAGGACCGAGAGGTTCGCACCGTTTCCACTCGCGGGTCCGTGCCGAAGTCGAGCGCCACGGCGCGATAGCCGACTTCGTCGGGGGGACCCTCGCGGAGCGATCGCTCGAGAGATCGCTCGTGTGCCGTCCGCGGCTCGCCGATCACCGGATGGTCGGTCATCTGAGTCCGCCCTCGAGCAGCAGGCGACGGCGCAGGGACGCGGTCGCCACGCTCGCATCGTTGCGGGCGCCGTTCGCGGTGATGCCCATCACCGCGGCGATCCGCTCGTAGGGCAGGTCCGCGCGGTAGCGGAGGTACAGGACCGCGCGCTGCCGGGGCGGGAGGCCGTCGACCGCCGCCCAGACCGAGAGTCGGTCCGCCGGATCGATCGGTTCGCGGCTCGTCGTCGATGCCAGGCGATCGATCACCGATCGTGCCAGCCGGCTGAACCGATGCTGGTCCATCGCCAGCCGGTAGGCGACCCGGAAGGCCCAGCCCTCCGGATCGGAGATGACGACTCCACGGAGGGACTCATTCCACATCCGCAGGAACGTGTCCTGCACGGCATCGTTGGCCTCGTCTTCGTTCAGCCCCAGCCGCCGACACAAACCGAAGAGGTCCCGGCCGCGGCGCTGGTGAACATCCTCGACGTCCGCAGCGCCCAGCGGCCGCCCGCCGAGCGAGACGCGATCCTCCAGATCCATCACGTCCGCCGACAGCATGCGATCCGGTGCCCTTCAGGACGAAGAGGGAGCTGGGCTTGGCAACGTCCCGTACGACTCACCGTCCAGGTGCCATTCGCCCTTCGCGTCGATCGACACCGTGAAGATCGCGGTGAAGCCGGCGAGGCCGCCGGTCCCGTCCCAGAACGTGCAGAGCCCGCGCTCCTCGGTTGGCCGGGGGTCGAAGCTGCAGTAGCCGGTTGCCGTGCTGCGGCGGGCGTCGACGATGACGACGTTGCTGCTCAGGAAATGCGCGTTGACGAGCTGCGGACCCAGGTAGTCGACCGTGGCGCCGACGGGAATCCGGTCGAAGTCCGAGCCCGAGATCACGCATTGGCTCGGGATCTCGCCCGTGAACATGCTGCAGTCCTTGACCAGGTGGATGGGCGTCGCATTCGGGTCCACTCGCGAGTTCGGCGGCGGGCTGGCGGGGGGAGGAGTGGTCGGCACCGCCGACGCTGCCGCGCTGGAGCTGGCGGCCACCGGCGATGCCGCGGAAGGACCCGCGCCCGAGCCGCAGCCGGACAGGATCAGGAGCCCGGCCAGGACCGAAATGGCCTGAACCGGCCGGGGCGAACGCATGAAGGCTCCTCGGGCGTACACGGCTCCAGTGAATCGACGTGGGCCGATGCCAAAACGTACAACACGACTTGGAGCTGCTTTGTGAGGAACCTGGCGCATCCGACAAACCCTGCTCCGCCGCCCACAACGCTCGGAGACGGTACACCCCGACGATCTCCCCCGCCGTCGAGGCCAGGATCGGGTGCCACCGGCGCCCCGTGCTCCGATCGCGAGATCGGGTGCCGGGTCGTCGGATGGGGTCCGGCCGAGCCCGTCACGAGGTCAACGAGGCGATCGACCTCACGATTGGCGATCGTGCGCGGCTCGCGGCCCGGGCGGAGAACCGGCAGTCGTCCCCAGGACGCGCTCGTGGAGCTCGCTCGTCAGGCGGTGGATCTCCCGGGTGAGCTCGGTGTTCGCCTTGAGCTCCTGCTCCTCCTCCAGGAAGTCGTGGTCCGCCTTGGCCTGCTGGAAGGCCGCCTGCCGGTTCTGACCGATCATCACGAAGGTCGAGAGGAAGATCGCCTCCAGGGAGACGACGAGCGTCAGCGTCGGCCACGGGCTCCGCTCGAAGAACAGCATCCAGGCACCGAACGCGACGGCGTGGAGGTAGACGAAGGGCATCGAGCCCGCAAACGCCGTGATCCGATCGGCCACGCGGAGCTGGACGTCGGCTGCGCGCTCGGCATCCAGCCGAAGGACGACCGGATGGCGCGGACGGGGCGGGCGCGGCCGCTCCAACCCATGGACGGTCAGGCGAGCCAGGAACGAGGCGACGCGGCGGGCCGGCCAGAGCCGCGCCCGCCGCGTCTGTTCCTGCGTCGAAGGCCGACGCGGCCTGTCCATGGTCGTGCTCAGCTCGCCGAGGCGGGCTTGGGCTGCGCCGACGCGATGCCGTGGAGCCGATATGCGAGCGCGAGGCTCGAGCCACCGAAGGCGATCGCGTAGAAGCCGACCAGCCAGACGAGCGCGACGAGGCCCGTGCCGGGCGACACGATGAGGAGGATGCCGAAGACCACCGACATCACGCCACCGAGGCCCATCCAGAACTCGCCCTCGATCTCGCGCCGGAGCGCGATCGCCGCGACGACCTGGAGGCCGCCCATCGTGATCGACCAGAAGGCGACGAGGTACAGCAGCGACAGGGCGGTGATGCCGGGCCAGACGAGCGTGACGATCGAGGTCACGATCCCGAACACGCCCATGAGCCCGACCGTCCAGGCGTGCTCCCCGGCGCCCCGGTCGCCGCGGGCGAGTGCGATCAGCAGCGCGACGCCGTCGACGAACGCATAGGCGCCGAACAGCAGGATGAGGGCGCTCAGGGTGATGCCGGGCTGGGCGATCGCCAGGATCCCGAACAGGATGGCGGCGACGCCCCGCAGGGCGAAGACCCACCAGTCGCGTGAGATGAGGTTGAGCATCGAGGTCGTTCCTTTCTTCCCTTGGACGCGATCTTGCGTCTCTGAGGCTCAGCCTCGAGCTCACCCGGATGAGCGGGCGTCACCCGATCCGGTCGATTCGCCTGGGTCCGGAAGGGCCATTCGCCCCGAATCGGGCCGCGCGATGCCGGTCCGAAACACCGTCCAGCGACGGGGCAGGTCGAGCTTCCGGATGGCGACGAGCGCCAGCGCCCACGCGCCCGCGGCGAGGGTGAGCGCCGCGGCTCGGCGCTCGTCAGGAGGTCCGGCTCGCGCGACCGATCAAGGAGCACCTCGGGAGCCCCGAGGATCGCGGTCGGCCCGTCGGGCCCGGCCAGGGTCGCCGCGGACCATCGACGGGCCGAGGAGAAGGGGACCGTACCGGCGAGTCCCGGCCAGGACGGTGCGACCTCCGAGGGCTGGTTCGCATCGAGCCACCGACCGATCGCCTCACCGACCCGATCGCTCGACCCCGCTGCTCCGGCCAGCGCGCGAAGGAGCCGGCAATCGCTGGGCGCATCCCCGGAGAGCCAGCGGACCTCGCTGAGCTCGAGATCGGCGTTCGTGATCGTGCCCGTCTTGTCGAGGACGAGCGCGTCGACCCGACTGATCGCTTCGACCGCGCTGATCCGTTGGACCAGGGCGCCGGCGCGGCTGATGCGGACGGCACCCAGGGCGTACGACAGGGTCGACATGATCGCCAGCCCCTGGGGGACGAGCGCGACGAGCACCGCCGCAGCCTGGACCACCTCGCCCGGAGCCGCGCCGCGGCCGATGGATGTCACGGCCACGACGGCGCTCACGGCGATGACGAGGACGGCGGTCGTCGCGATCAGACGCTCGACATCGCGCTGGAGCGGGGTGCGCTCGACCCGGCCCTCCTTGGCCTTGGTCGTCAACCGGCTCGCATAGCTGTCCGGTCCGGCCTGGGTGACCCGCATCGTCGCCCGCCCGGAGAGGCAGACGCTGCCCGACAGCAGCCGCTCGCCGGGGCGCCGAACGACCGCGACCGATTCGCCGGTGACGAGCGACTCGTCCACCTCGAGCTCGCCCTCGAGCACGTCGCCGTCGGCCGCGATCTGCTCCCCTCGTCCGACGATGACGCGGTCACCGGCGCGGAGTTCAGAGGGGTCGACCCGCGCCTCGGCGCCATCCCGGATCACCGTCGCGGTCGGGGCGGTCAGGATCCGGAGCTGCTCGAGGCGGTGCTCCCCCGGGCTTCCAGACCGGCGGTGACGAGGACGTTGAGAAGCAGTGGGATGGCGGTGACCGCCGCGTCGATCGTCAGGCCGAGCGCCACGAGCACGGCCGACACGCCGAAGAGCACCAGGCTCATCGGCGCTGAGGCGGCCTCCCAGACGATCCGCACGTAGGACCGTCCGGGATTCGCTCGGCCGCCGTGCGACCGACTGACGGTGAAGCGCGGCGAAGCCACGGGTGAGGTTGTCATGCTCGTGGCTCCGCCGCCCGTGAAGGGGGTTGGCCGGGTCGATCAGGCCCGGATGGCCTCGCCCGTCAGCTCGAGTGCGGCCTTGGCATGCTTGCGGGCCTCTTCGAGCTTCTCCTGGCGGGCCTTGTTGGTCGCCTTGGCCTCGTTGATCCGAGCCTCGATGCGGTTCCGCTGCTCCTCGCGCGCGCTCGCGATCTGGGTTTGCAGCGTGGCCAGTCGGGCCTCGAACTCGGCCTTGGCCCCCTTCGTTGCGGTGTCGATCCGGCTGACGATCGCCTCGAGCTTCGCTCGCTGGGCGGCCGCGGCGGCCTGGGCCTTCGCCCGCGCCTCGCCCTCCGCGCCTTCGAGCTCCGCCACCAGCTGGCGGGTCTCCGCCTCGGCCGCTTCCGCTTCGCGCTCGAGCTGGTCGTCAGCGACCTCGCCCGGGTAGCGCCGGAAGACGGTCGCGCCCATCGCCTCGAGCCGCGTGTCGACCGGGGTCGTCCAGCTCTCGTCGATGTCGGCGACGACGGCAACCTTGCCGGGCGTCAGCGACGACCCGACCTCGTCCATGAAGTCGACGCCCACGCCGACGTTGAAGAGGTCGTACATCAGGCCGGCGCCGGCGCCGATCCAGCCGCCGACAAGGGCGCCTGCTGGCCCGCCGAGCAACCCGACGAGCGAGCCGGCGACGACGCCGACGAGGGTGCCGAGCGGTCCGGAATCCGCTGCCTGGCGGACGGCGACCGTTCCGGCCGCGTCCTTGGCGATGACCGAAGAGGCGTAGAGGCTGATATCGCCGTCCCGGTGGAGGTCCTTCAGCGCGGCGATGCCTTCATAGGCGGTCGTCTCGCTGTCGAACACGGCGACGAGGATCTTGTTCATGGTCCGGTCTCCTTTGACGTAACTCCGACAGGCGCGAGAGGAGGAGGTCGCCGCGCCGCGCCTCAGCGACGGCGAACCTCGACGAGTTCGAGACCGAGGGCCTCGATCTGAGCCAGGACGCCATGCAGCGCCGACTGGTCCGGGAGGCGGCCCGTCAGCACCGTGTCACCGCGGTCGACGATCGCGTCGAGGTCGGGGAACGCCGCGACGAGGCGGCTCCCCAGGATTCCGCGGACCCGGATCTCGTAGCCGGGCGTTGTGAGGTCCCCGGCGATCGACTCGTTCATGGCGATCACCGTCCGCGCCGACGGGATGAGCGCGCGTCAACCGGATCGGATGACTTTCGGGGCCGCCTCAGCTTCGCCGCGAGCCGGAGGGTCCGAGCAACCCTAGCGCCCGCGCCCGCTCCACGGCCTCAGTCCGGCGATGGGCATCGAGCTTGTCGTAGATGTGGCGCATGTGGGTCTTGACCGTGCTCGTGGAAACCACCAGCTCGGCGGCGATCTCGCTGGCAGCGAGGTTGCTGGGCAGGTAGCGGAGGACCCGCAGCTCACTGCCGCTGAGCTCCTCCGCGAGCGCCTGGGTCCTGCTCGCGCGCAACGCCGGGGCGGCCCCTCGGAGCACCTCGGTGAGGTCCGACAGCAGCGCGGCGTGGGCCGTGCGGTGGCGGGGATGGCGTTCGAGGAGCTCGGGAAGCCGCGGCACGGGCGTCACGAGGAACGGGAGAACGAGCCCGTCAGGTTCGGCCAGGTCCAGCGCGCGCTCGACCAGGGCCTCCGCTTCACGGGACTCGCCGAGCCCGTCGTGGGCCGCGGCCGCGACGACGAGGGCCTGGACCATCGTCCCGACGCGGAGAGCTGGGAGATCTCCGGCGAGGACCTCTGCGAGGGCCTCGATCGCGTCCCGGTACGCGCCGTTTGCCGCCCGCAGTGCAGCGAGCGCCAGCCGGGTCTCTGCCTGGTTCCGGTCCGCCTCGTCGATCGACGCGAGCGTCGTGCGGGCACCGTCGGCGTCGCCGGCGCGCAGCTGGAGGAGCGCGATGGACTCGCGCACGGGTCCGGTCAGGATGTGCCTCGTCGCCAGGGTCCGCTGGAGTCGTCCGGCCGCGCGGTACGCCTGGATCGCCTCGGCGAGCCGGCCCTCGCCCGAGAGCAGATCGCCCTGCACGAACTGGACGAACAGCGCGGCCGCCGGCTCGATCTCCGCCCGAATCATCGGAGCCGCTCGCTCGAGCCGTCCCCGCGCATCCTCGAACCGGCCCTGGGCGATGTCCATCCCGGCGAGCGACACGAGCGCGGTCCCTGCGACGGGGTCGGTCGCCCAGCCGTGCTCGTCGACGAGCCGGAGCGCCACCTCGGCAAGGGCCCGAGCCGGCGCGAAGGTGCGGGTCGAGATGATCAACGCCAGGTGGGACTGGCAGCTGACCTCGATGAACGGGCGCCGCAGTTCCCGCGCCAGCGCGAGCGCCCCCTCGAGGTGCTCCTGGGCGTCCGTCAGGCGGGCGGACCACATCTCCACGATCCCGAGATTCATCAGCGCGACGGCCCTGGCATCGGCGCCGATGGCGAGCTCGCGAGCGGTCTGGGCGGCGACGGGCTCGAGGAGCGGCCCCACCTCGTGGAGGGTGGCCTCGACGTCGCCACGCCGCCGCGCGAGCGCCAGCCGCGTCAGGGTCAAGCCGGTACCGACGCGCTGCCGCTCCCGGGGCGAGAGCCCTTCTGCGAGCCGCTCGGCGAGCGCGAGGTGCTCGGCGGCGGCGTCAACGGAGCGCTCCGACAGGTCACGGTAGGCGAGGAGGACCAGCAGCGCGGGGTCGGCGAGCTGCTCCGCGGGGAACGCGGCGAGCAACCGGTCGATCGCCCGCCCCTGGCCGTCGAGCACGAGACCGAAGCCCTGCTCAGCGAGCAGCCGGGCGACTGCCGGCCAGTCCTCGGCGGCACGGCGATGGCGGATGGCCTCGAGGACCCCGCCGTGCTCCAGGTACCAGTCGGCTGCGGCGGCATGGATCTCCGGGAGCCGCTCCGGGCTCGTGCGCCGCAGCTCGAGCCGGAGCAGCTCGGCAAACAGCTGGTGGTAGCGGAACCATTGCCGGTCGGCGTCGAGCGCCGTGACAAAGGCATTCGACGCCTCGAGGCCGAGGAGGATCCGATCCCCACCGGTGGTCCCGAGGAGTCGATCGGCGAGCGAGCCACAGACGCGGTCGAGGATCGAGGTCGCGAGCAGGAACGCCCGCACATCGTCGGGTTGTCGGTCGAGGACCTCCGCGACCAGATAGTCGGCGACGGTTCGCTCGCTGCCCGAGAATTCCGTCACGAACTTCTCGGCGTCCGCGCGCCCGGCAAGCGCGAGCGCGGCCAGCCGGAGCCCCGCAACCCACCCCTCGGTCCTCGCGTGGAGCCGGGCGGTTGCCGTGTCGGGGAGGGAGATCCCGGACTCGGCGAGGAGCTCGGTCGTCTCCGCCGGGCTGAAGCGGAGGTCGGCCGCGCGCAGCTCGGTCAGCCGGCCGCTGAGGCGCAGCCGGTGGAGCCCGAGCTGCGGGTCGTGGCGCGTCGCCAGGATCACCGCGACCTGCCCGGGCAGGCGGGCCAGGAACCGCTCGAGCTGCCCGGGAGCGTCGGTCGCGACGAGCTCGTGGAGGTCGTCGATCACGAGCAGCAGCGGACCGTCGAGATCGCCGAGATCGTCGGTCAGCCGGTCGACGAACGCATCGCCGTTGAAGTCGGGCGCCGCGGTCCGGCCATCCACGAGCTCGGCCGCCCGGCCGACCGAACGAAGCCCCTCGACGACCTGGAGCCAGAAGCGCTGGGCGTCGTGCTCGCCGGGATCGACCGACACCCACGCCGCCCGGTCGGTCAGCTCGGCCGCCGCGATCCATGACCGGAGGAGGACCGTCTTGCCGCTTCCGGCCGGTGCCGACACGAGCGTCACCCCGCCGGCGCTGGCTGCCGACAGGCGCGCGAACAACGACGGCCGGGCGATCACGCCCGGACGCGTCGCTGGCCCTGCGGCCCCGGCTCCGAGCACATCGGTATGGTCGCACGCCGCCACGTCCGCGGAAACCGCGGCCAGGCAAGGAGACCAACATCGATCAAGTGTCTTGGCGCGACCGAGCGAGGCGCCCCGGCTGGCAGGTCAGCGGCGCTGGATTGCCGCCCGGCCTTCGACGGCGAACGTGAAGATCGCCATCACGAACATGAAGGCGCCGGCCACGCCGATCACCCCGCTTAGGATCGGGATCCCGAGCATCCACGCCACCACGGCGACGGCCCCGCCCGCGATTCCGGCTACCGCCGCGCGGATCGCGCCGGCCGGCCAGAACGTCGCGCTGGCGTGCTGGGCGAGCTCGGCTAGCGGTTGGAACAGCCGTCCGCCCGCCGGTTCGAAGACGACCAGGTCGTACTTCGTCGCGAGCCCCACGATCGACTCGAGCGCCTCGCGGGCGCCTTCGGCCGGGAGGCGGATCGCCACGATCCGGGCAGGCGGGTCGGGGTCCGGGGCCAGCCAGACCGGCGTCCGGCTCCCGCTCGGCTGGGCATCGGACACGAAGCTCAGCCCCGGGACGTCGCCGCGCAGCTCGCGCACGAACCAGCCGACGTTCTCGCTCCGTTCGAACGGGCTCGAGACCGGGTCGCCACCGGCCTCGAGCCAGGCATCGATCCGGCGCGCGACCTCGTCGGCCTCGAGATCGCGCGGCTCGTCCCAGACGTAGAGATCGAAGGCCATCGGCAATCCTCCCAGCCTGATCTTCGCCGATGCGGGCCCACCGGTTCCCGGCGACTCCGAGGGAGGCCGGCGGATCAGGCGAGCCCGTCGAGGACCTCGCGCAAGCGCTGGGCGAACGCGTCGGGCTTTCCGGTCGATCCGTACTCGCCGCCCAGGAATCCGTCATGCCCGCCCGGGAACGAGACGGAGTCCACGCCCAATCGCTCGGCGATCGCCGCGCCCCCGCGACCGGCGAGCCCACGGCGGGATTCCTCGCCGACGCCGGGCACGATCCGCGTGGAGGCGGACCGCAGGGCCTCGACGTCGGGCTCGTAGTGCGTGCACGAGATGACGTTCTGGAACAGGAGCGGATCGGTCCGCCTCCCGTCGTCGGCGGCCGGGAGCCCGAACATCGTGGGGTCGACGTCGCCTGCCAGGAGGCCTGCCGGAATCTCGCCGTCGTGGCTGACGAGCAGGATGAACTTCGCCATGCCGGCTCCGAACCCGCGCTCCTGATAGGTCCTGGCCACGTCGCGGACCGCGGCTCTGGCCGTGTCGCTGTCGGCGACGAGGGAGGCGAGCGGAGGCTCGTGCGCGACGAGCGTCCGTACTTCGCCGGGGTGACGGGCGACCAGGGCCAGCGCATTGACGGCCCCACCGCTGCTGGCGAACAGATCGACCGGTCCGCCGACGGCCTCGATGACCGCGTGGAGATCGTCGGCGTGCTGCTCGGGCGTGGATTCGGTGTTCGGGTCGGTCTTCGTGCTGCGCTCGACGCCGCGGGGGTCATAGGTCACGACCGTCCGCTCCGGGAAATGCGACGCCAACGTTGCGAAGCCGGCGGCGCCCATCGGCGAGCCGATGAGCATGAGGGGCGGCTCGGTGATCTCACGGTTGGGTCGGACGTCGAAGGTCAAGCGCGCCCCAGGGACGTCGAGCGTTCTCGTCGTCGGGCTGGTGAGGGTGATCACGGGCGGGGCCTCCTATGCGGGATCTGTGACCCGTAGACGGAGGCCCGCGCCGGAACTCATCGCCGGAGTCGTGCGGCCCGGGCCGTGCCGATTTCGGTTTCGTCAGGCCTAGGGAATCACTCCTGGATTTCGGCACCTTCGTTCCGTTTCGAAGTTCGAAACGGAAAGCGAGGTCTCCGCCGCGAAGTGATTCCGCAAACCTGTCGAAACCGAACTCGTTCGTGTGTCCCGGCGATCACGAGGGCGGGGCCGAGAGAGGCTGTCGGAGACCGTCCTCCCGCGTCCCGGCCTAGCCGGGTCGAAGGGCGGTCGAGGCGAAGGCGCCGACGAGTAGGCGAGCGCGCGCACTCAGACGCGCGTAAGCGAGCGGCGGACCGGGCAACGCAGCCATCGGGCGGTCCGCCGGCGCCGCGGAGACAAAACGCGAGGCGGCTCCCGAAGGAGCCGCCTCACTGCTGTCCCGGTGAAAGTCCGGCGAACCGGACGCCCGCCACGCGCCAGGGGCATCTATCACGTCGGCTGCACCGACTACCCTGACCCTACCTACCCATGACCCTGGTGCTGGGGCAGCTGGCTGACCAAGCAGCGCACGGTCATCCTACGCGTCGGCTCTCGCAAAGCCAAGCATTTTGACGAAGGCAGTGGTTTTAATTCCTTAACGTTCGTTTCGTCCGCGTAACAGCCGACCGGGCCGGAGCCGGAGACGCCGCCGAACCCGTGCGGGCGCGGCCGGTCAGCCCTCGCGAATCGTGATGCCGGTGATCGCCACGGGCTCGTCCGGCAGGTCGCGCGCGTTGCGCGGCGCGGACACGATCTGATCGACGACATCCATGCCCTTCGTGACCTGGCCGAACAGGGTGTAGTTCTTGGGAAGTCGGCCGGTCAGGTCCTGGTGGCAGATGAAGAACTGGCTGCCGTTCGTGTTCGGGCCCGCGTTCGCCATCGCCAGGGCACCGCGGACGTAGTCGCCCTTGACCGGCTCGTCCTCGAACTTGTAGCCCGGCCCGCCGGTCCCCACCCGTCCGGCGTTGAGCGACGACTTCTTGCCGTGCTCGCCGTCGCCGGCCTGCGCGACGAAGCCCGGGATGACCCGGTGGAAGATCACGTCGTCGTAGAAGCCCTTGCGGGCGAGATCGACGAAGTTCTGGCTCGCCTTCGGCGCATCGGTCGTGTACAGATCGATCTCGATGTCGCCCTTCTCGGTGGCGATCGTGGCGCTGGTCATGCTTGTTCCTCCTATGACGGACTGGCGGTGCTCGAGGCGGATGGCGACGGCGCTGTGCCCGAGCCGGCCGGCAGCGGCGGGCCGAGCGTGACCTCGTCCATGACGACCGGGTTGGGCGGCAGCTCGACGCCCTCGGCCGCCTGGTAGATCGCGTCGACGGTCTCCATGCCCTTGGTGACCGACCCGATGATCTGGTACGTGTTGGCGCTGGCGAGGATGGGCTGGTCCTTGTCGTCGAGGACGATGAAGAACTGCGAGCCGACCGAGTTCGGGGCGGACGTCCGGGCCATCGCAACCGTTCCCCGCAGGTACGGCGTCGTGACCGGCTCGTCCTGGATCTCGTAGCCGGGGCCGCCGCTGCCGGTGCCAGTCGGATCGCCGCCCTGGATGACGAACGGCGTTCCGTCCTGGAGCGTCGCGACGCGATGGAACACGACGCCGTCGTAGTAGCCGCAGCCGGCGAGCGCGGCGAAGTTTCCGACGGCGATCGGCGAGAGATCCGCGTTCAACGTGATCTCGATCGAGCCCTTCGCGGTCTGGATCGTCACGACGCGCTGCTCGCCCGCCGGGGCAGCGGGTGGCTGGGACGTCGGGCAGTTCGTGCCGCGCGGCGCGACCGAGCCCGCCGCCGAGGGCCGCACGGAGCCCGAGCCGCTCGACGCGCGCGCGACGCCAGAGCCGGACGGGCTGGCGTCGCCGCCACCGATCGTGCCGCTCGCGAGGAGTACCCCCACCGCGAAGACGGCCACCGCGCCGACCGCCAGCCACGCGCCCGGGATTCCTCCATGCGGAGGGGTCGCCCCGGCGCGCCGGACGCGGCCGTCCGGGCCGCGCCGGTCGCCGCCGGCTCCGGTGGCCCGGGCGGTCGACCCGGTCTGGACGGCCCGGCGCTTCTTCGACGAGCGCGCGGCACGGGCCCGACGGTTCGGATCGGCGGTCAAGCGGCGGCCTCCTGGGCGGCAGTGAAGTCGATCGCGCCCGAGAGGAGCGCCTCGCCGAGGATGATGCCCGCGATCCCGGCGTCGCGCAGGCGCCGGATGCCATCGAGGTCGGCCGCACCACCGGCCACGAGGAGGTCGATGTCGGGACGGCCCGCGATCGGGCCGAGGAGCGCGAGGTCGGGGGTGCGCCCGCCGTGGGCGAGGACGAAGCGGCTCACACCCCGGGCGACGAGCTCGCCGACCACGTCCCCGAGCGCCGGCGGCGACGTACCGTGGCGGTGCCACGGGAACGCCGCGAGCCGCTCCGGCCGTGGGTCGATCCCGACCGCCAGCCACGCACCGGCGACCTCGAGCCCGGCGGCCAGCTGGGTCGGGTCGTCGGCGATCGCCATCGACGCGACGACGCGGGTCGCGCCGGCCGCGAACGCGAGACGGATCCCGTCCGCGGTGTCGACCCCGCCCGCGACCTGAAGCGGAACGGCCACCCGCGAGGCGATCGCGCCGACCGCCTCGAGATTCTCGGGCCGGCCGCTGCGCGCGCCGTCGAAGTCCACGACGTGGATCAGCCGCGCGCCGCGCTCCACGAAGCTCTGGGCGATGCGCTCCGGACGGTCCGTCGGCGCGCCGACGCCCGTCGAGGCGCCGGGCCAGAAGACGACGCGGGAGCGGCCGCGAGTGAGGTCGATCGCCGGGATCACCTGCACCGATCGGTCAGGACGAGCGGGCTATCGTCGGGCTGCCTTCGAGGCGCCGCTCGGGCCGCCGGCCCCCGCGCGACCACCGGCTCGGTCTCCGGCCGCGACCCGCTCCGCGAGAATCCGGCGGTGGAAGCTGATCGGCAGCGAGCCGTTCGCGAGGAGCGAGTCGTGGAACTCGCGGAGCGAGAACGCCGAGCCGAGCCGGCGCTGCTCGTCCGACCGGAGACCGAGCAGGAGGACCTTGCCCAGCAGGTACGAGAACTGGTACGTCGGGGTGTACGTGTAGCGCCGGACCTCCGCCCGGGCGTTCGCCTCCTCGAAGCTCGTCTGCTCGACGAGGAACCGTATGGCGTCCTCGATCGCGATCTCCCCGCGGTGCATCCGGACGTCGAGGATGATCCGGCAGGCGCGCCAGATCGCGTCGGTGTGCATGTTCAACCGGAAGTTCGGGGCCGCGTCGAAGCCCTCCTCGCGCATCATCTGCTCGGAGTACATCCCCCAGCCTTCCACGAACTCCGGGGCGTCGGTCATCAGCCGGGTCAGCGACGGATGCGAGTTCGCGACGTGGAGCTGGAGGTGGTGGCCGGGGTAGGCCTCGTGGATCGAGGTGTTGCTGATCGAGCTGTAGTTGTGCTCGCGCATGGCGTTCGGGTCGTTGCCGACCGACGGCGTGACGATGTAGATGCCCTTGGGGTGGGGATCGAACTTGGGCGGCGAGAAGTACGCCGCGAACGGGATGACGTTGCGCAGGTACTCCGGCGTCGCCACGACGTCGATCCGCTCGTCGCCCGGGACCGTGACGATGTCGTGGTCGATCAGGTACTGGCGCGACCGGAGCATCACGTCGCGATAGGCGTCGAGGGCCTCCTCGAACGTCGCTGGGTGGTCGGACTTCAGGCGGTCGATGACCTCGGGCTCGGTCGCGTGGTCGTCGACTTCCGCGGCTGCGCGGATCCGAGCAGCCTTGTTCATCTCGAGCTGGTCCTCGCCGATCTCGAGGATCGCGTCGGCGTCGAGCCCGTCGAACGCGCGCAGCCCGATGAGCTCGTCGTAGCGCTCCCCGCCCAGCGCCCAATCGTCCGTCCCGCGTTCCAGCGATTCGCGCAGCCACGCTCCGTACTCGGCGATGGCCGCCCGCGCCGTCTCGGTCGCGGCCACGAGACGCCGCCGCTCGGGCTCCTCCAGGGCTTCGCCAGCCGCGACGATCTCCGCGAAGAAGGACGGCAGGTCGGCCGCCGATTCGATCTCGAGCACCTGCCAGGCCCGCACCTGCGGGACGACGGCACGATCGCGCGACTGCGTGAGGAAGGTCGGGATCGCCTCGAGCCGGCCGGCGATCGCGTCAAGCCGCTCCGGGAGCGGCGCGTAGTCCTGGGCGAAGATCAGGAACAGCGCGTCGCCGATGACGTCGAGGGCGGTCGAGCGGCGCTCCCAGGTCCGGACCTCCTCGGTGTCGAAGATCTCGCGCCGGAGGTTGTGGAGCTCGAGCTCGCGCTCGAGGCGGGCATCCGGGGAGAGGCCGGCGACGTCGAGCGCTTCCACCTGGGCGACGTGCGCCTTGTCGGCCGCGAGCTGGTCGAGAAGGGCGTCACGCGTCGCGTCCCCGAGGCGGTGGTCCTCGGTGTGGATGCCGAAGTAGGTCCCGATCAGCGGGTTCTCGCGGATGAGCCGCCGGAACCTCGTCTCGATCAGGTCGTACAGCCGATCGTCGAGCGGGCCCGGCTCGGCGGCCGACGGGCGGGTCAGGACGACGTCCTGCAGGGTTCCGGTCACGCGTCCTCCTCGGTCTGGCTCGCGCGTCGCCTCGTCCGCATCCTCAGGCGACGCCGGCGGCTGGGCGGTGTGGGCCCGGCCCGGGCGGTGAGTGTCGCCCATCGGCGCGGATCGCGCCACCCGAGGGCTCCGCCACGCGGGCGGCGGCTCGGCTCAGCCAGCGCGGGCGAGGGGTCAGTGGCTCCGGACCAGGCCGACCTCGGCGAGCGCCTCCTCGACGACCTGTGCGACGCGCGGGATGTCGGCGCTGGCGATGCCTCGGTTCGTCGCCGCGCGGACCTGGTCGTGCGGGTACCACTCGAGCAGCACGCCGCGGGCCCGGCAGGCCGCCAGGAACGCCCCCCGATCGCCCGCGACCCGGAACAGGACGAAGTTCGTCCGGATCCGGGTGGGATCGAGCGGCGCGTCGTCCGGTCCGGGCTGGGCGATGTCGCCCGGGGAGCGGACGCCGGGGATCTCCGCGAGGAGCCCGGCGAGCCGGCGCGCGTTGGCGTGATCGTCGGCGAGTCTCGCGATCGTGCCCGCGTCACCGTCCCGAAGCGCGACGAGCCCGGCTGCCGCCAAGACCCCGGCCTGGCGCATCCCGCCACCGAGCAGCTTCCGCGCGCGGCGGGCCCGGCCGATGAAGGACGACGAGCCGACCACGACCGAGCCGGCCGGACACGACAGCCCCTTCGACAGGCAGAAGGTGACCGAGTCGGCCGGTCCGGCGAGCGCGACCGGCGACACCTCGAGCGCGACGGCCGCGTTGAAGAACCGGGCGCCATCGATATGGAACGGGACGCCTCGCTCGTGGGCGACGTCCGCGACCGCCACCGTCGCCTCGACCGAGATCGGCTGGTTGTCCGAGTGGCTGTGGGCGTTCTCGATCGTCACGAGGGCCGTCGTGGGCTCGTGCGGATCGGTCGGGTTGCGGAAGGCCGCCGCGACCTCGGCCGGATCGAGCGTCCCATCCGGTCGGTCCGGCAGCTGGAGCACGCTGGCTCCCACCACGACCGCATGCCCGGCGGCCTCGTCGCGGACGATGTGGCTCTGGGCGCCGGCGATGATCTCGCCCCCGCGCGGGACGTGGGACATGAGCGCAACGAGGTTGCCCATCGTCCCTGACGAGACGAACAGTCCGGCTTCCTTGCCGAGGAGCTCGGCGGCCCGCTCCTCGAGGGCGTTCACGGTGGGGTCCTCGCCGAAGACATCGTCGCCCACCTCCGCCGCGGCCATCGCGCGGCGCATCTCGTCGGTGGGGCGCGTCACGGTGTCGGACCGAAGATCGAGGACGGACATGGGCGGCGAGGATAGCGCGGGCGGCCGCCGAGCCGCGACGTCGAGCTCGCGACGTCGAGCTCCCGAGACGGTGCCGGTGTACGGTGAGGCAGATGACCGATCGGAGAGGGGACCAGGGGTTCGCGGTCGTCACGCAGTCCGTGACCGGACGCGGCCGTGGCCGCGGCCCGAACCGAATTCGCGGCCTCGGTGTCGTCGTCGTGCTCGCCGTCGCGGTCGCGCTGGTCGGCGTGGGCTGGCTCGGTCCGCGGCTGAACGCGACTCCGAACTTCGACATCTCGTACTTCGCCACGCCCAGCCCCAGCCCCACCCCAACGCCCACGTTCCCCAACCGGGCGGAGCCCCTGGTCACGCCGCTCCCGGTCCTCACCCAGGCCGAGGGCGTCTCGCTCGACGGCCGGATCGCGATCGTCACCGATGCGATCCGCTCGCTCGACCTGCGGACCGGCACCACGTCGATCCTCCTGCCGATCGAGCTGTGGCGTGACGCGATCTTCCGGACGAGCGGCGACTCCTATGCATGCATTTGCATCGAGGAGCAATTCGAGGAGAACACCGCCGTCCGCCTCGTCACCTGGGTCGACATCGAGGGCGACCGGGTCACCAGGCACGAGCTGGTGCGGCTGGTCTCACGGGCGCGCCAACCGCTGAACCAGCCGGATCCCATGATCGACGTCGACCTCGTTGCCGACCACCGATCGGGGCTCATGGCGACGGCCACCCGGTTCGCCGACGAGTGGCGCATCGGCGTGCGCCCGATCGATCGGGCGCACGGGGCGCCAGACGAGGAAACGGCGCTCGGGCGGGTCGTCCTGCCCGCGATCTCCCCGACGCCCTCGCCCTCACCCACGCCGGACGCGGGGTTCGCCCCCGGCGAGGACGTCTACCTGGACGGCCCGCACATCCGGCTTGCTCCTGACGGTCAGTCGGCCTTCGTCTGGACGTCGGCCCAGCGCTACTACCCCGACCAGGAGCCACAGTTCGAGTCCGGCGCGTGGATCGTGCGGCTCGGCACGGGAGGCGCGGTGGACCGTGTGACGGAGGTCACGATCGATGACGCCATGGGCTGCGGCGGCTGGTCGTACGCCGCCCCGGACCGGCTGGTCGGCATTTGCGTCCAGGGCACCGGTTCTATCCCGACGTGGAGCGTCCAGGTCCTCGATGGTGTCGGCTCGCTGGTCCGCCAGACCCGCCTCGATGAGCCCGCGGAGTACGGCTTCGGCGAGCCGTTGATCGACCGCGCCAACGGCCAGGTCTACCTGTGGGATGCGATCGGGCTCACGATCACGCGCGTCGATGTTGCCAGCGGCGCGGTTGTTGCCGCCACGTTCGATTCCGCGGCGGAGGCGGCGCCCGGGACGGCCGATGGTCCGGCCGGCCTCCCGTCCTGGCATGACGTCGGCTCGGCGATGCAGCAGTCGATGTGGGCGCAGATGGCCGGTTCGGCGGATGGCACCCGCCTCTTCGCGGTGGGCCTCCGGCAGCTGAGCAACTCGGACTTCTACGGGCAGGCGAGCCTGGGCACGTTCGTCATCGATCGGCGGACCCTGGCCCTGCTCGACCGATGGGCGCCCGCGGCCAACGAAACAGCTGTTGCCGAGCTGCGCGACGGGATGGTCGCCTCGGCCGGTCAGCCCGGCGTCAATGCTGCCGGCGAACAGGTGCCGTGGGAGGGATCCATCACGCTGCGCGACGCGACGGACGGCAGGATCCTGGCGCGGTACGGCAGGCTCTCGACCGACATGGCCCCGGTGATCGTCCGGCCGTAGCTCGCCAGCGCTGCGGTCGGTCGGACGTCAACCTCGTTTGACGACAAGCCGAACGGCACCTGCTATCCTCCGCACTCGCCGCACGGACCCGTGGTGTAGCGGCCCAACATGCCAGCCTGTCACGCTGGAGATCGCCGGTTCGAATCCGGTCGGGTCCGCCACCGACTCGCTTCCATCCGACGCCCCGTCCGCCCGCCCGGCCGGGGCGTCTCCTACGCTTCCGAACGTGACCTATCGGTCGTCCGGGCGCCGTGAGCGACGAGGCAGTGCGGCGCGCCAGTCGCTGATGGCCCTCCTTGGCGTCGTCGGCGCGGTCGTCTTCATCGTCGTTGCCTCGTCGCTCGGAGGCGACGTCCCGGCCGCGAGCGCGGGCG
>Ga0081539_10002728_pt1 | contig 23878 bp, 17 predicted proteins | sample TabmetS4T2R2_FD_71023 | JGI IMG/M metagenome (GOLD analysis project Ga0081539, IMG submission 71023) | Tabebuia heterophylla rhizosphere microbial communities from the University of Puerto Rico - S4T2R2 | ecosystem: Host-associated > Plants > Roots > Rhizosphere ...
TGGGTGTGGTGATCGATAGTTTTCACTTTTACGCCGGTAACTCGACGTTCGAGATGATCGAAGCTCTCGATCCGGACTTGATCCAGATCTTTCATATCAACGACGCCGAGGATCTCCCGCGAACAGAGTTGGAAGATCGGCATCGACTGTTGCCGGGTCTTGGGATCCTGCCGTTGCAACAGATGATCTCGTCGTTTCGAAAGATCGGTTACGACAAGGTTGCGAGTGTTGAGATCTTCCGTCCTGAATATTGGGAACGAGATCCTTTCGAGCTTGCGCGTGATGCGCGTGCGGCGACGAAGCGAGTCATCGCGGAGGCGTTAAATGGCTAAGATCAGGATCGGCATAATGGGCGCGGGTTATATCGCCGGAGTTCACGCGGGCGTGCTCCAGCGCGACGAACGCGTGCAGCTCACGGCAGTTTACGATGTTGATTCGCAATCTGCTGACAGACTCGCCGCAACATACGACTGTACCGTCGTCGATACCACTCTCGAACTGCTCGAACGATGTGACGCGGTCTACATCACGACGCCAAACACGCAACACGTCTCTCTGGCAATGGCGTCAATCGAGACCGGCAAACACGTGTTTTGCGAGAAGCCATTCGCGACAAACGTCGCCGACGCAGAACGGGTCTTCAAAGAAGCAAGCGACGCGCGCGGCGTGTTTCAGGTGGGCCATAACCGTCGCTTCGCACCTGTTTACGCAACTCTGAAACGAATGCTCGCCGAATCGCACCCGCCGCATTCAGCACACGTAAAGATGAACCGCGGCGAGCTGCTCAAGCCTGAATGGACCGGCGATCCGTCAGTCACCGGAGGCTTTTTATACGAAACTCCGATTCACATCTTCGACATGATGCGGTTCCTGTTTGGTGAAGTTGAGTCGTTGCATGCGGCGGGTTCGACGCATGAGTACAAGGAGATTGACGACTTCTCCGTGCTCTTGAAATTTGCGAATGGCATGCACGCGACGGTCGCAACCGCCGCAGACGCGAGCTGGTTGTTTCCGTTCGAGCGCGTGGAGGTTTTCAGCCATCACGCGACGCTCGTCACGCGCGAAATGGAGAGTCTCACCTACAGCACCGACCTCGAAGGTAACTTTACAGAACAGACGATGCAGCAGTTGCCACGCGAGGAGAAGTGGGGTTACGCGCAGGAGGATCGCGCGTTCATCGATGCGATCGTTAACGGCTCCGAACCCCTCGTGACGGCCTTTGATGGCCTGATGTCTGTGAGGCTAGTCAACGCTGTCTACGAATCCGTGCGCTCAAAGGGCCCGGTAATAGTTAGTAAACAACTGTAGGGGTGGCCCTCCGTGGCCACCCGATCGGACTCATCCAGGTTGTTCCCTCCGATCGGGCGGCCACGGAGGGCCGCCCCTACAAAAAATGCAAGTCTGCAGTTAATATCAACTCACCCGGCATAGTCCTGTCATGTCGCAAGAGGCTTATTCGCGTCGAGAAGCTCCGGCGGAGCCGGCCGCTCGTCCTGTATTGGTAAGCTCGGTTAGACAGGATTAACAGGATTTTCCTCATGATTTACAGGACATCTTGTTAATCCGGCAAAAATCTTGTAAATCCTGTCTAATGCCTTCGCGTTGCTTCTGGGCAAAGACGCCCTTATCAATCGCATATCACGATGAAGAATGGGGCGTGCCGCTTCATGACGACAACCGCTTGTTTGAGTTTCTGATCCTCGAAGGCGCGCAGGCGGGTCTCAGTTGGGAAACAATTCTCCGCAAGCGCGACAACTACCGCGCCGCTTTCGATCGTTTCAATCCTGCGAAAGTCGCGAAATACGATCAACGCAAGATCGACAAGCTGCTGAACAACGACGGCATCATTCGCAATCGACTCAAGATCAACTCCGCTGTGACCAACGCGAACGCGTTTCTCGAAGTGCAACGTGAGTTTGGCAGTTTCGATGAGTATGTGTGGCGCTTTGTGAATGGCAAGCCGCTGAGACGAAAGCGCGGCGAGCCGATCGCGGCGCGAACTGAGCTCTCCGACGCGCTCAGCAAAGACCTGGGCAAACGCGGGTTCAAGTTCGTCGGCTCCACGATCTGTTATTCGTTCATGCAGGCTGTCGGGATGGTCAACGATCACGATGCGACTTGTTTCCGGTATCGATCAATTCACGCGTCTCCCTGGAGTGCGGCGGCCCGGCGCCGCTTTGGTATCGATGATGCGTGATCGAGGCCAAAGCGGCGCCAGGCCGCCGCACTCCAAGGAGGCGCCCCTCTGAACGAAATGTCTTTGCGCAACGAGTTCTTTGTGAGAAATTATCCGTTCAACTTTCGCTACTGGAGGTCCCTCAATTTGCGATTCAAACTTCTGCCACTTGCTCTTTTCGCCGTTCTTTCAATAACCAGCGTCGCGCTCGCCCAAAACTCGGCCGCCGCGCTCGCCAGTCTCCCTGAAGCAGACGCGATCGTCTACTTCAGCCCGCAGCGCATTCTCAACGAAGCCGCGCCGCGCGTGATGGCGCCGGCTGAGCTGACAAAGATGCGCGCTGGATTTGCCGACATAAAAAAAGGCGCCGGCATCGATCCCTCCGGTATCGAATACCTGGTTTTCGCGGTGCGCTTCAATAAACCCGCGACCGATCTGAGTTTCGTTGCTCCGGACGTGATGGCAGTGGTCGGCGGCGACTTCAGCTCCGATTCACTGATGACACTCGGTCAACTCTACCTGCAAGACAAAGCGCGTGTTGAGAAGCACGGATCGAAATCAATCACGGTGCTGAAGCTGAGCGATTTAGGAGCGTCTGACATCGCGAAGATGCCGATGCTGAGATCGTATGCTGAGGTCGGCATCGTGCCGCTAAGCGCAAACTCTATCGCGATTGGAAACCTGCCTTATCTCAAAGCCGCTGTCGATGCTGCTGAGGGCAACGGGCGAATCAGTGCGACAACGGTTGAATCGTTGTTGCGCGATCCGAATGTACTTGCCGCCGCAACCGGCGCTCCACTCGCAGCGATTGCGAAGAGCTTAGGCATGACGGGTCTCGAAAACACGTCGCGCGAGTCACGCTGCAATACGCCTTTCGGCAACTTCTATTTTGCCCTTACAATGACCGGCACCAATTTCAGCCTGCGCGGTGCGATGAACGCCGACAATCCCGACACGGCGAAGATCATCAACAATCTGCTTTCGGGGTTGATGCAACAAGGCATCAGCGCTGTACCCGACAAACAAGCGCAGGCGATGTTGCAGAGTGTGAAAATGTGGGTGCGCGAGAATGAGGTGGTCTGGGAGGCTGACATCCCGGAGAAAATTGTCGCGGACTTGATCAAGTCGGCACCAAAGGAACCAGCCACGACGTCCGCACCGGCCAAGCGACCTGCGAGTACGCCCAGGCGCCCGGTCCGGAAGAAGCCCGGGGTCTAAATTCAAGGAGAAACTCTAACCGATGCGAAAATCAATCTTGCCCGCGCTGGCTTTTTCATTGTTGCTGGTAGTTGCAGTTATTTTTCTGACTTCATTAGACGTCGCGGTCACGTCGTCCGCGCAAAACGCGAACAGCTCGACAACCACCAACAAGAGCCAGAACCAAAACGACAGCCGCTCGATCGCTCCGCCCGCTTCCGCGGCGCCGCAACAGGACTTCTCGAAGAACACGTGGGAGCTCCCGGACGACGCTGACAAGACCAAGAACCCAACGACGGCGTCGCCCGAGTCTATCGCGAAAGGTAAAGAGCTCTATATGGAGCGCTCGAAGGGTAACTGCGGGTTCTGTCACGGCGACACCGGAGCAGGTAATGAGGCAAATATCAGCTCGGGCAAGTTGCGTCGCAAACCAGCCGATCTCACGCACAAAGAGCGGATGACGGCGATGACTGACGGTGAGGTGTTCTGGAAGATCTCGAAAGGGATACAGGGGATCATGCCGGCTGGGGAGAAACGCATGAGCGAGGAAGAACGCTGGCACGTGGTGAACTACGTGCGGACGCTCGCGAAGTAAGTTTAGCCGCGGATTTTCGCGGATGAACGCTGATCTGCGTTTATCCGCGAGAATCCGCGGTTAAAAAAACCTCTCGGTATAATCCCGGACCTCTTTCAACGAGCTCTCCGCCAGCACCCTGAACACCTTCACTTCGCAGCCCGCGGGTATGCGTGGCGCCATCAGCGAGTCAGTAATCACAAACGCCGCCGATCGCAATCCCTTCTCCCAATTGCGTTCACGCCCATCACGAAAACTCAGCGCGTCCGGATCGAGCCCCGCCGCCACGAGCATCGTCCTGGCCCAGCGCAGGAACTCCGGCCAACGCGAGACGATCGCTACGAGCGCCTCTTGCGGTGGCCTTGTCTGTCCTCGCATCCGCTCAACCACCGAAGCTGAGTGCAGCACGAGCACATCGCTTTTGACCCGATCAGCAAACTGGCCCATGTGCCCATAAAGAACAACCGGCACTCCACCCGTCAGCGCGGCGTCCACTTCGCCTGGCCCAACACCTTTCACGTTCACTTTCGTCGCGGCGGCGATCTCTGCGACGAGTATCTCGCGCAGCTCAGGATCAGGCTCGAGTAAAACGAAATGATCCGGACGTTGCACTGACAACGAGCGCTGTATGCCGGCCTGTATCTCGGCGAGTGAATAACCCTCCTCGCGCAGGTTTCTGAAGAACCGCGCGATGACTTGATCGAGCGCGAGCCCGTTCTCGATCGGCTCGTCATCTCGCGCGCGCACGTAAACGCCGCTGCCCTTGCGAAACTCGACCCAACCGCGTCGCGCCAGTTCGCGATAGGCGGAGCTGACGGTGTTGGCGTGTATGTCGTAACGTCGCGCGAGCTCGCGCGTGCTCGGCAGGCGCTCGGCGATCTTGAGGTCGTTGCTGGCGATGCCGAGAACGATCTGCGTCACGAGTTGTTCGCGGATCGGGACTTCGCTGTTTTTGGAGATCCAGAGGCGCATTGGGGGAACCTCCGCTACCGCACACGGTCTGTTCAAGATATCATGAGACACATGCATTCGGCGTCGTATTTAACACTGCTGGAACAGGGCAAGCTCGAAGCGCGCGTCGACGAGCTCGAGCGGCTGCTGGAGCGCTGCACCGTCTGCCCGCGCGACTGCTTCAATAACCGTCTCAACAACGAGATCGCGGCGTGTTATTCGGGTCGACTGCCGATCGTTTCGTCTTACACGCCGCATTTCGGCGAGGAACCGCCGCTCGTTGGAACAAAGGGCGCGGGTAATGTCTTTTTCGGCAACTGCAATCTTCGTTGTGTTTACTGTCAGAATTACCAGATCTCACAAACGCACAAACAGCAGCTCAAGAACGAAGTGACGCACGAGCGCCTGGCGGAGATGCTGCTCGAGCTGCAAGCGCGCGGCTGTCATAACGTCAACTTCGTTTCGCCGACACACTTTGTGCCGCAGATGGCGCGGTCGATCCTGATCGCGGCGCGACAAGGACTGAATGTGCCGGTGGTCTATAACACGAATGCGTACGACTCAGTTGCTGTGCTCAAGCTGCTCGACGGCATTGTCGACGTTTACCTGCCCGACTTGAAATACGCTGACGACGAGTCGGGGTATCTCTATTCGAAGGTGAGCGGTTACAAGGAGTTCTCGCGCGCGGCGCTGCGTGAGATGTTCCGGCAGACGGGCGATGAGCTTGTGTTTGACGAGAATGGTTTGCTCAGGCGCGGTCTGGTCGTGCGGCTCCTCGTGTTGCCGAACGACATTGGGAGCATCAGTGAGTCGATCGAATGGATCAGGGACGAGCTAAGCCCGCGCGTCGCGATTTCGCTCATGGCCCAGTACTACCCGACGCACCAGGCGGAAACAAACCAGCGCTACGTGCTGTTGTCGCGACGCATCAGGGAAAGCGAGTGGATGAAAGCGACGACGGCGCTCGAAGAGTTAGGGATGGAGGAAGGTTGGGTGCAGGAGTTTGACGGCGCTTCTTATTACTATCGTCCCGACTTCAATGATGCCGACACGCCGTTTCGTGATATCAGAGATTTTGAATCACAGATGAACACGGATTAGGTCTCATACCTGACCGCGGGGCTACCCGCGGGATAAAAGACTCCCAACAGTCGCAGCTCACCAGAACCGGTGTTCTCAACACAGTGGACCTGTCCGCGCGGAAGATAGATGCATGAGGCTGGACCAATCGGCGTGTTTGTCTCCCCAGCCCACATTAGTCCCTCACCGCGCAGGATGAACAGTACTTCTTCGTACTCGTGAAAATGATAAGGCGCGCGGCCCGGTGGAATCGAGCCGACAAACTGTGTGACCTGCTCGCTCCCGATTTCATCGTCTACCAACACTCGATACCAGCGATCAGCAGTCGGCAAAGCTCTGCGATCCGAGAGCTTCACGATCGGCGGCAGATCGCTCGCGGCTTGCGCCGGCTGGACCACAGCGTCATCTGTTTCCTCAGGACACTGCGAGCTCACGAACCGAACTGCATCTGGTCCAGCATTCTGCACACTCAACGTTTGTCCGGGTCGAAGGTAAATACCAGTCTCTGGCCCAACCTCGTACGGAACGTCATCAATCACAACCGCACAACTACCTTCCAACACATAAAACACTTCATCGCTTGCACGATTGCGAAGCACAGGCGACGTACCTCGTCCAAACTCTAAAACACGCAACGAGATCGCTTTCGCGCCGCTCGCTTTTCCGATCTGGTTCCAGATCTTGAGTGAACCGTCGACACGTGGCTCACCTTCATGCATCGTCGAGACCCGGCAACCTCCCTCCAAGACGACGGCCATCGACGTTGCTCCTAGTGTTTGCCTGTGTTCAGGTGGTGCGTGGTGTGTTCAGTGATCGAGGGCTGCGATCTCGGCGCGGGCGCGAGCTCATTGGTCAGATTCGCTCCCGCAGGCAAAGTCGCGGCTGCGGGCGCCTCGTAAGGCAAGCGATTCGCGTTCGCGCCCGAGTCGAGCACTTTTTGCGAGAGAGCGTCGTAAGCATCGCCGGGAAGCGTCTTGCGCGGCAGCGTAAATACTAGCCCGTTTACGATCACTCCGATCCCGACGAGGAAAGTGATTAAAGCCGGTGTGATGTATGGGAAGATATCAGGCTTGTCGAGCGCCATGATCAGCAGAACGATTGACGCGCCGAGGCCGATCGCGGCGGTAATGATGCCGGCGCGAATGCGGCGTAAACGCTTCTCTTCAGGCGACTCGAGAAACTTCTCGAAGTGTGGCAACACGTCCTCCGCAACTCTTTCAAGATCCTTCGCTGAGCTCATCTGGCGGATCTTGTCAGCGACAGCCATACCAATATGTTCGCGCGCCGAAATTGCCGACTGCGTCACCGCGTCCGGGTTTTCGAGTGAATTGCGGACGATGCGGAGGTCGGTGCCGCAGGCACGACAGAACTGGCTCAGTTGTCGCTCTTCAGAACCGCAGGACGGGCAGTACATATCGGGGGATTATACGGCATGACCGCGGGGAAGTTCTTACTTCTTGGAGTGCGGCGGCCTGGCGCCGCTTTGGTATCGATAATGCGCGATCGAGGCCAAAGCGGCGCCAAGTCGCCGCACTCCAAGGAGGCGCGTAGGTGTTACAGGACGTATTAGCCGTGCCCGTGTTAAGATTCTGCAACTCTTCTCCCAGAGGTTTCGCCATGAAAAAAATCACTATCCTGACCCTGACCCTCGCGTTGTTTTGTTTTTCCGCCGCGCCGCTGATTGCCCAGGACCAGTCGGCCCAGCCGGCCCAGCAGCCCTCGACTGAAGAAGTCGAAAAACAGAAGGCCGAGCGCGAGAAGAACGCCTATCGCCTCCTCGATCAAATCGTCGACGAAGCGCAATCGCTGCGGCTCACCGAGAACCGCGTTCGCATACAAATCACCGCGGCAGACATGCTTTGGGACCAGAACCAGGGCCGGGCGCGCTCGCTGTTTGCCAATGCGGCCGAAGGCGTCGCGGAAGTCGGGCGAACCCAGGCGCCGAACAACAATCGACGCCAGGCGATGCAGGACGGAACCAACTTCCAGGTCTTTTCGGGGCCCAGTCCACAAAACATGCGCACGTTTCAACTGCGCCAGGAGCTGGTCCTGACTGCGGCTCGTCACGATGCGGCGCTTGCTTATCAACTACTCGCGGCAACCAAACCTCCGGCAAACACGCAGCCCACTGCCGACGCGCGTGGACCACGTCCTCAACTGAACTCTGACGAGAGTCTCGAGCAAACACTACTCGGCCGTATCGCTGCGCTCGATCCAAAACTCGCGGCCCAGAACGCCGAGCAGATGATGGACAAGGGTCAGTTTCCGATGACTATTCCGGAAGTCATCAATCAACTCTACAAACAAGATGCTGCTGCCGCGGAAAAGCTCGGAGACAAGACGGTCAAGAAAATTCAGGCAGCAAACATTTTGGCGAGGCCCGAAACGGGCGGTCTCGTGCAGGGACTGCTAAGGGCCGGGCCGCGTCCGGCCGGCGACGGGAAGAATGAGACCGCGAGCGTGCAGAACACGCAATGGCCTCCGGTGCTTGGACAATCCGCCTATGTCGATCTTCTGACTACCGTTGTCGACGCGGCGTTGAAAGCAACACCGTCACCGCAAAACAGTCAACGGAGTGGTGGTGGCCCAGTCAATGTTCGAGCAAACGGCAGCTTTCTTATGAACAGCAATCCGCAACAACTAACGGATGCGCAAGTCGAACAGGCCAATGCGCGCCGCTTGCTCGCGGGATTGCAGCAGATGCTACCGATGGTCGATCAATACGTGCCATCGAAAGCGCCGCTGGTGCGACAGAAGATGTCGGAGCTGGGTTTGTCAAACGTTTCGCCAATGAACATGATGAGCGCGCTTCAGGGTAATTTAACTGCTGACGCCCTCGTGCAAGCTGCGGCCGCTGCGCCACAGCAGATGCAACCGCGGCTCTACACCCAGGCCGCGTACAAGGCGCTCGAAGAAGGTGACACCGACCGTGCACGCCAGATCGCAAACGATCATTTGCAGAGCAACGCTCGCGACACCGTGATGCAGCGAATCGATTTTCGCGAGATGGCGAAGAAGGCCGAAGGCGCGCGTATGGACGAGATTCGCCAGGCAGTGGCGCGGCTTCAGACTGATAGTGAAAAGATCGATCTGTTGATACAAGTTGCGGGCGACACGCAGAAGACAAATCAGAAGCTCGCGATTCAGTTGTTGGACGAAGCAAAACAGATCGTGAGCCACCGCGCGACGAATTATGAGCAATTCGAGCAACAGCTACGAGTAGCACATGCATTCGCAAGTGTCGATCCGGCCCGCAGCTTCGAGGTGCTGGATCCGGGCATCAGCCAGCTCAATGAATTGCTGCAAGCTGCGTCTGTGTTGAGTGGTTTCGAGATCAACATGTTTCGCGACGGCGAGATGGCGATGCAGAGTGGAAACGGCTTGACAGCGATTGTGAACCGCTACGGCCAGGAGATTGCCGTCCTCGCGAAAACTGATTTCGAGCGTTCGGAAGCACTTGCGGGACGATTTCAGTTTACGGAGCCAAGGATCATGACGAAGCTCGCGATCGTTCAGGGATTGCTCAACGTGAAGCCCTTGTCTGGCGCAAGAGCAGTGGTCGGAAACTTTGGTGAAAGTATCGTGATTCGACCGTAGTAGTGTCTGGCTTAACTTGGAGCATGACATTGCAGCAGTTCAAAGATAAGCCAGACATTTCGCCAACAACACCATACGACCCGAGCGATCCGGCACAAACGCCGGATCCGGTTCCCTTGCCTCCCGACTCAAACCCGCCGGCTCCCGTCCGTGAGCCGGATCAGCCGCCACCAATCACCGACCCCTCTACGCCTGAGCCAACCAGACTGTAAAGGGGAGTCGTCGATTGCCGGAAATCATACGTCCGCTACTCATTGTCAGTACGACTCGTTGGGTGCTGCGAATTTTCATGAGAATGGGCCTGCTTGGTCTCTTCCTGATGAGCGCGCTCGACTCGTCGTTCCTCGTGCTTCCCTTCGGCAACGATCTGCTGCTGATCGCGCTGGTGAGCTCAAACCGGGATAGTCTCATTTGGATTCTTTACGTGATCGTCTCGGCGCTTGGTTCGGTCGTCGGTGTATTTTTTGTCGATTTGATAATGCGAAAAGCCGGTGAGTCGGGACTGGAGCGGTTTGTCAGTAAGAAACGTATCGACAAGCTGAAAGCTAAACTCGAGAACAAAGCCGGCATAACGGTGTTTGTGGCGACGTTGATACCGCCGCCGTTTCCGTTTACGCCCGCAGTGATGACTGCCTCGGCGTTGCAGTCTCCGCGCGGCCAGTTGCTGATTGCGGTTTTCCTTGGACGGCTGTTGCGCTTCGGTATTGAGGCTGTGCTCGCGCTGTATTTCGGACGACAGGTGCTCGCGTTTATGAACTCAGACGTGGTCACCTACATCGTTTACGGCCTTATCGGCATCGGCGTCATTCTGAGTACATTGTCCCTGCTGCGCTGGCTGAAACGAAACAAAGTCGCTGAGCCCGCGACAGAGTAGCCGAGTAGGCACGCCAGCAGAGGCGTTGCAAAAATTTTTCATGCTTTTTGCCGCTTTTTGTGCCCGATCAGGTTAGCAATTCGATTTTCCTGTGTGTAAAATCGCGACCTCAAAAAATACCTCCTGAAGGGAGCCACCAGGCATGCCAGAAACACGGGGCATTCAAGCCACCGATGAAGTAAAAGCAGAATGGTCCCTTGCGTACAAGCACTATCTCAGAGCGCCGGGGGACCGATTCGATAAGAAGAAAGATCGGACCCAACGAATAGATTACGTAGCCCAGGAAATGAAATTAACTCGCAAACAGGCCAAACGCCGTATCCGCAATTACGAAGCCTGGCAGCGAAACATTAAAAAGGGCATTGTTCGCCCGTAGTGATCCGCACTTCAACCTCCTGACTGGACCTCACCCAGTCGTTAGTCCGCATTTAGTCTGAGCCCTGCGTTCACCTCTGCGTAACCTCTGCGTCCTCTGCGTCTCTGCGGTGCAATCACTCTTCGGCCTGTTTCTTACCGCAGAGACGCAGAGGACGCAGAGGTTACGCAGAGAAAAGCTGCACCTCGTGTTATATTGTGGTCCTTCCCCAACCAGTTTTCGAACCACTACTTCGAGGAGGTTTACGGTGAGCTTCATCTTTCAGAGGCGCCAACTGTGGCTGGGACTTTTCTTTCTTCTCAGTGTGGGACTCGCGCTTATGTCATGTACCGATAATCCAAATGAATTGTCATCTTCCGGCTCGCCCAAAAACGAGGCCGAGAAGTTTCTCGACAACGCTGAAAAGCAGTTGCTCGAGTTGAGCATCAAGGCCAGTCGCGCCGATTGGGTGAAAAGCACCTTTGTAACTGACGATACGGAGTTGATCGCGGCTGACGCAAATGAACAGTTGATCGCAGCAACGACTGCACTAGCCGAGCAGTCGAGAAAATTCGAGAATGCCGATCTGTCACCCGAAGCGAAACGCAAACTCAAACTGTTGAAACTCGCGCTCACACTTCCCGCGCCGAAAGATCCGGCGGAGCGCAGCGAGCTCACTAAGATCGCCGCGTCGATGGAAGGTGAATATGGCAAAGGAAAGTATTGCCCTGACGGCGATAAGGGAAAATGCCTCAGCCTTCCCGACCTGGAGGACATCATCAACACGAGTCGTGATCCGGAAGAGCTGAAGAAGGCTTGGATCGGCTGGCATCAGATCGCGATTCCGATTCGGAAAGAGTATGTGCGCTTTGTCGAGCTCAGTAACAAGGGCGCGAAGGAGATGGGGTTCAAAGACACGGGCGCGATGTGGCGTTCGAAGTACGACATGGAACCCGATGCGTTTGCGGCGGAGATGGAGCGCCTGTGGCAGCAAGTCAAACCGCTCTACGACTCGCTCTACACCTACACGCGTCGCAAGCTGTCTCAGAAGTACGGCAAAGACATCGTCGCTGAAGACAAGCCGATTCCCGCGCACCTGCTCGGAAACATGTGGGCGCAGCAGTGGGGCAACATCTATCCGATACTCGCTCCTGCAAACGCGGACCGCGGTTACGATCTGACGCAAATACTCAAATCGCGAAATACCGATTCGAAGCAGATGGTCCGCTACGGCGAGTCGTTCTTTACCTCGCTCGGTTTCGATTCGTTGCCGTCGACATTCTGGGAACGATCGTTACTTCTAAAGCCGGCTGATCGTGAAGTCGTGTGTCATGCGAGCGCGTGGGACATCGATTATGAAAAAGATGTGCGCCTGAAGATGTGCATCCAGATCAACGAGGAAGACTTCTCGACTGTACATCACGAGCTCGGCCACAATTATTACCAGATGGCCTACGCACCGAAGCCGTATCTCTTCCGCGAGAGTGCGAACGACGCATTTCACGAAGCGATCGGCGACACGGTTGCGTTGTCAGTCACTCCGCCTTATCTGAAGCAGCTCGGCTTGATCGATAAAGTGCCTGATCCGTCGGCGGACATCGGTTTCCTGCTGAACCGCGCGCTCGATAAAGTCGCGTTTTTGCCGTTTGGCTATCTCGTGGATCAATGGCGCTGGAAAGTGTTCTCGGGCGAAGTTGGACCAAACGATTACAACAAAGCATGGTGGGAGTTGCGCGAGAAGTATCAGGGGATCGTGCCGCCAGTGCCGCGTACTGAACAGGATTTCGATCCGGGGGCGAAGTATCACGTTCCGGCGAACACGCCTTACGCACGATACTTTCTCGCTGCGATTCTGCAGTTTCAGTTTCATCGCGCGCTGTGTCGGGAAGCGGGATTCACTGGACCGCTGTACCAGTGCTCGATCTACGGCAACAAGAAAGCTGGGGAGAAACTGAAAGCGATGCTGGCAATGGGTGCGAGTGAGCCGTGGCCGGCAGCGCTCAAGGCGATGACGGGCGAAGACAAGATGGACGCAACCGCGATTATCGACTACTTCGCACCGCTGAAGACATGGCTCGACCAACAGAACGGAAAATCAGCCACAGATTAACGCGGGATACACACGGATCAGAAATTTTCTGAACAGTGTAGTCCGTGTTTATCCGTGGCTAAGATAGACGCGTGATGCTGCTGTCGCGGAGCACGTAGTGTGGCGTTTGCAGCTCGGTGATGATCTCGGCTGTCTGAAACTTGCGCAGCACTTCCGGTGGCCACACGCGATGGGCGCGGCCTTCGCGGACGGTGGCATTGTTGACACGCATGAACTCGTCGGTTGAAGGCACCGCGGTCCTGGCCCTGACCAGTGAATACTTCAGCGTGTGACGCGTGGTCAGTGGAAACTTAAGCGAGAGGATTGAGTTTGTTTGGGCTAATGCTTTCATAGACACCTTGTTGAACTGGGATTAACGCCTGTCCAACCTAAAGCAGTCTCAATCGACCGGGGTTTCCAGGTTTTGTTCGGCCATCTTTAAAAGACGAGAGGGGCGCCAGACCAATTGGCGCCCCTCAAGTTCATTGTTTATGCTCAGTTAGCTGTTAGTAACGCGGCCAGCGATTGTCCCAACGACCTCTACGATTATTGTTGTAGCCGTAGCGCTGGAAACCTTCCCTGTAGCCCTGTTCGAACGCATCACGGAAGACCTGTTTGTACTGTCCCTTGTTTCCGTAGGACGAGTTGTAGCCTTCAGTCGCGTTTCTCCAGTAGCGTGAACGCTGCGGGTCATAGTTCTGCCCGCGCTGTGCGTCAGCCGCACCAACGTTCAGGCCGTAGCTGTAGCCCTGTTGGCGGGCTGTCTGATAGCCATAGTATCTATCTCGGTAGCGATCATCACGATAACGATCATCCCGGTAACGATCATCTCTACGCTCCCAGCGGTCATCTCTGCGGTCTCGATCGCGATCGCGCCACTGGGCCTGAGCACGGGAACTGGCGACTGCTAGTATTCCGAACAGTAGGAAGAAAGCCAGTAAATATCCACCGAATTTTTTACTCGAGTAAGCTATGTTCATTTGTACTCAACCTCCCTGCCTGAAGATTGGCAATGACCATGCCACTCAAAAAATGGGGAATTTTAGGCAGATCCCGAGTAAAAAAGCCGGACGATCTGACACGATATCGTGCGGTCAGTGACCACTTCAGGGGCGCTACGCTGGACGTTGCAGATACGAGCGGAGCTCGGGCCGCGTTGCTTTCCGCATCAGCGCCGCCTTTGCTTTCCATTCCATGGCGCGGCTCAGCTCCACGAGGAAGTGGGTCTCGCCGGATTCAAAGGAGGCGATGGGGGCGCCGTCCTGGTAGAGAATGCGGTTGCTCGTGTGTGCCGTGATACGCGGACCGGGGATGATGATGCCGACGAGGTTCAAGGGATCGGCGGCGCTCACTGAAATCAAGCTCTCCTGTGCACCCGCGCGACGAATCGCGCGCAGCATCCCGATCGCTTCGGGCAAAGCAAACTGTTCACCTGAGATATTGGCGACGAAGCGTCCGCCACGAATTTCTCCACGCGCTTCGAGTCGATGATAGAAGCGCAGTAACACTCGCCAGGGGAGGGCCATGCCTTCGCGTTCGAGCAGACGTTTGAAGACTACGCCGTAACGTTTGAGCAATGCCCACGCGACTTCTTCGGTCAGCGTTTGATCGTTTGCGTTTGCCGGAGTGCTGCTGCGTTGCAGGATCGACCAGCGGCCGGCACTCGCCATGTCATAAACAGGTTGACGATGTTTCCGGCGTGATGCTGCCTGGGTCTTGCGGCTACCGGGAGTTAACAGTGCGCGTAGGCCTGCAAAGCTGTCAGACACGACCACGCCGTTCGCCACGAGCTCAGCCAGAGCTTCCTCAACCTGGCTGCGTAACAGGCGCGTGTTATCGACGATGTCAGTGAAGAAGGAAGCGCCACGTGTGTTCAGGTAGTCGTAGACCATCTGTGTCGTGCTTGAAAACTCTGAAGTAATCGTTGGCGCGGGCTGCGGAAAGACTGAGCTCCAGAGTGCGAAGTTTTTTCGTCGCAGGAGCGCGATGGGTGTGTTGCGGACGGGACCGGAGCCACGTGATCTCTCGCCATTCTCTGCTGCCGAACGTGCTAGCGGAGTGAGCCTGGCCCACACCACTTCTCCAGACAAACACAAAGCATCGAGCCACGCCGGATCGTATTCAACCATTCGCGACGGCAGCAGCTCGCCTTCCCAAGCTGCCGCGGGCGCTTCAACGCCTTCCAACTGCTGGATGATGGCTTTGAGGCTTTCCGGTCCTTCCATCTGGTGATCGGGCGTGACCTTTTGCCAGGCGAGCAGGAAACGGATGAAGTCACTGCTGGCAACGGGCTCGATCTCCTGTCGCAGTCGATTGAGGGTGTAACTGTGAATGCGAGCAAGGAGACGGCGTGCGCTCCACTCCGTTGTGGTCGTGCCGGGCGTGAACTTGCCGCGGATCACAAAACCTTCCGCTTCGAGTTTGAGCAGGGCAGTTTCGATCTCCAGTCTGTTCAAACCGGAAGAGGCGACGAGTTGATCGATTGTTACTGGTCCGAGTCCTTCGAGACGCCCGCGAATGATCTCGACGAGCGCGTCTTCGAAAGCCCACGGCATGCGAGCGACACTTTCCGGCGCTGAAATCGGCGGTTGCAGCTCAGCGTTAGGATAGACGATTTGGAGTTGCGGCAAGCGTTCGGCTGCAACCCACAGTCTCGTTGTTCCCGTCGACATCACTGCCGCACGACGATCTGCGTTCAACTCAGTAAAGAACTCCTGCCACGATGCGCCTTCTGCTTCTGTTATGTAACCAAGCTCGACGAGTGCGTCGTGCAGCTCGTCGGCATTACGCGGCTCGGGCCAAACCTCGTCGCGCACGCGATCGATCGCAGCTTGGTCAAGCTTGCCCATGTCGGCTGCGGTTTCGGGATCGAGCCAGCGTCGTTGAAAGACCGCACGTGTGCGACGTTCCTCGAGCGGAGCATCGTCGAGATACGCGTACGGGCGCGCGTTGAGAATCTCCTGCGAGAGTGGCGACGCTTCGATCACGTCGCGCGCGAACAGGTTCTTCTCGTTTCGCTCGATCGAAGCCAGCAGACGCTCGAGGCCATCGATGTCCATCGCTTCTTCCAGACAGTCTTTGACTGTTTGATCGACGAGCGGGTGCGTCGGGATCTCGCGTTCGCCGGTCGGAAGATTTTCAGCACACGCGACCTGGTCCGGGAAGATGGCAGTCAAAAGATCTTCCGCATCCATGCGTTGTAGCTGCGGCGGGATCTTTTTCCCACCACGACGCCGCAACACCGCCAGCGAGCGCGTCACGTTCCAACGCCAGCGAATGTTCCACATCGGCGCGTCAAGTAGTGCCTGGCACAGAAGCTGTCGCACAGTTTTGGAGTTCAGATAGTGGAACACATCATCAAGCGGAAAACTGTGCGTTGGTCCAAGCGAAAGCACAATTGCGTCTTCAGTCGCCGCTGCCTGCAACTCAAAATTGAACTTGCGGCAAAACCGCTTCCGCAGTGCGAGTCCCCACGCACGATTAAGACGACTGCCAAACGGCGCGTGCAGCACTAGCTGCATGCTGCCACTATCATCAAAGAACCTTTCGAGCACGAGATTGTCCTGCGACGGCATCACACCGAGCACGATCTTCGCCCCCGCCAGATACTCAACAATCTGCTCAGCAGCCGGCTCGGACAATCCCACTTCATCCGTCAGCCACTTCACGGCGGGTTGCAGATCAACCCCCGATCCATTTCCATCCGTGTTAATCCGTGTCGCCACTTCCTCTCGTAATCGCGAAACTGAGACGGATAGCTCGTGCGTCCTTGCCGGCGCCTCACCAAGCCAGAACGGAATCGACGGCGGCTGCCCGTGCGCATCTTCGACTCGCACCTTGCCCTGCTCGACTCGCAACACACGCCACGATGTGTTTCCGAGTTGAAAGATATCGCCCTGCAAACTCTCGATCGCAAAGTCTTCATTAACCGTGCCGATCACGAGATCGCTCGGCTCGAGCACGACCGCATAATCAGCCGTGTCAGGAATCGCACCGCCCGACGTGATCGCCGCGAGTCTCGCGCCTCTGCGACCGCGCAACCTCTTGTTCACGGCATCGTGATGCAGATACGTGGAACGCCGTCCTCGCTTCGTGCTGAAACCTTCAGCGAGCATGCGCACGATCGAGTCAAACTGCTCGCGCTCGAGATTGCGATACGGGTAGGCACGACGGACCATGCGAAAGAGATCGTCTTCGCCCCACTCCTCAGCCGCGACAGCGGCGACAATCTGCTGCGCGAGAATGTCGAGCGGTTTTTCCGGAATCTCCAAACGATCGAGCTCTCCACGTCGCACCGAATCCACAATGGAAGCACATTCAACCAGCTCGTCACGCGAGAGTGGAAAGATCCTTCCTTTCGGAAAACCTGCAACCGTATGATTCGAACGTCCGACACGCTGCAGGAAACTCGCGATCGAACGAGTCGAGCCAAGCTGGCAGACGAGGTTCACGTCGCCGATGTCGATACCGAGCTCGAGTGACGCTGTCGCGACGAGCGCGCTCAGCTCGCCCGACTTCAATCGCTGCTCCGCTTGCAAACGGTGCTCGCGCGCGAGACTGCCGTGATGCGCAGCGATGTTCTCCTCGCCGATGCGTTCACCGAGATGTCGTGCGACTCGCTCTGCGAGGCGGCGCGTGTTGACGAAAACGAGCGTGGTGTGGTGCTGGCGAATCAGTTGCGCGAGTCGATCGTAAACTTCATTCCAAACCTCGCCTGACATCACGGCTGACAAAGGCGACTCGGGCAACTCGATCGCGAGGTCGAGTTTTCGAGCGTGACCGCTGTCGATGATCGTGCAGTTGGTTCTGTTGTCGGCGTCGACGTTCTCAGTGCCGACGAGAAAGCGTGCGACTTCTTCGATCGGACGCTGCGTCGCTGAAAGTCCGATGCGCGTGAACGAAGCGTTATGAGAATGCTGGCGCACGAGTTGTTCGAGACGCTCTATCGAAAGCGCGAGGTGCGATCCGCGCTTATCGCCGACCACGGCATGAATCTCGTCGAGGATCAGTGTGCGCGCGGTTTCGAGCATGCGGCGGCCGCCTTCGCTGGTCAAAAGAATGTAGAGCGACTCAGGAGTCGTCACGACGATGTGCGGGGGACGCTTCGTCATCGCCGTGCGCTCAGCAGCAGGCGTATCCCCAGTGCGAACAAGCGTGCGAATGTTGACTTCGGGCAAGCCGAGGGCTTTCAGCTCTTCCTGAATTCCTTCGAGTGGGACTTGGAGATTCCGCTGGACGTCGTTGCTCAGTGCTTTTAGTGGTGAGACGTAGATGACGTGCGTGGAATCATCGAGTTTTCCTTCAACACCGAGACGAACGAGATCGTCGATCGCAGACAGAAATGCGGCAAGAGTCTTACCAGATCCGGTGGGCGCGGCGATGAGCGTGTGCCGCTGCTTCTTGATTTCAGGCCAGGCCTGGAGCTGCGGCTCGGTGGGTGCGGGAAAGCTGCGCGCAAACCAGCACGTTACGGCTGGGTGAAAGATTTCTTGTTTCATAGGTGAAATGCATTATAGTCGATAGGCCAGATAAGTCCTATAGGACGCCTCCTTGGAGTGCGGCGGCCTGGCACCGCTTTGGCCTCGATCGCGCATCATCGATAACAAAGCGACGCCAGGCCGCCGCACTCCAAGGAGGCGCTCTCTATTCGAATTGTTTCCTGAACTGCTCGAATTGCTCTTTCAGCCTCTCGACTTCAGCCGCCAACTCGTCAACCTTCTGTTCCAGACTCGCGCGTCGCGATGGAGTCGCTGCAGCAACGCGCTCGCTTTCCGCCAAAGCCTCGATGTCAATCTCGCCGTTAAGCAAATGTGCGAAACGGCCTTCCTTCTGTCCTGGCTGGCGCGGCAGTCGCGCGACCAGCGGTTCCGGATCGCGCGAGATGAGTCCGTTCAAAGTCGTCTCGACTTCTTCCAGACTTGCAAACTCATGCAGGCGTGAAGCGTTGCCTCGCAACTCGCCGAGCGTCTGCGCGCTGCGCAACATCAGGACACACATCAGCGCCACCTCGGGATGGGTTAAGTGCATCACTTCCGGCATCACGTGTTTGTACTTCGGCACGCGACTCGTGCTGCCGTAAAAGACGTATGCGAGGTTCTTCTCACGCAGACTCTCGACCGCGTCGGCAACCTGGTTTTCGGCGTAGGACGTGACCGGATTGCGGTTGTTTTTCTGGTTGCACGCGAGCGTCAGCGCATTGAGCGTGAGCGGATAGTATTCGGGTGTCGTGACTTGCTTCTCAATCAGCGCGCCGAGCACGCGCGTTTCGATGTCGGAGAGAATTGTTTCCATTTATGATCTCAAAAATATAGGTCCTATAGGACTAATAGGACCTATATTCGCGTTGTGTTTGATCGCTCTTATTGATTGTCGCCGTCAGCGGTGCTTGGGCGTTGTCCTCCACGGCCTTCGGAACGACCCGCGCTCAGGTTGTCGTAATTCAGCGCCGCATTGAAGATCAGGAAAAACTCACCCTGCGTTTGATGCCGCCACATCGGGTTCGTCGCAAACATCACGACGTGCCCACGTCCGACCGGCACATCGACAATCGCCGGACGGTTCGCAAGTTCATTCGCGCCTGCCAGCATGCCGCTGATCAGCAGGTTCTTCTCATCGTTCACAAAACGCAGCACGACGCGTGGCCGTAATTGTGGCGGCGTGAAGAACGGACTCTCACGCGCGTCAGCATCAGGATCCGGCCGGTTGTTCGGATCAGCAGGACGCGGCTGCGGCATTGCCTGAATCACGTCGGGATCGTTAACACCACCGCGCCCGGAAGCACGCGAGGCGCCGCCACCTCCGCCCTGTCCACCACCGCCACCACCAAAACCACCGCCGCCTGCCGCTACCTGAAACAGCGGCGACTGGCTGAAGTAGATCGGCAACCCGGCATCGTAGCCGTAAGCAATCGGACTTTTGCGATCCGAGAACGTCGAGTTGTAGATCGAGCCACGTGCCTGAAGCTTGTCAGCCTGTTGAATCGAAACACCGCTCGTGATGCCATAATCGATCGGTACTTGCGAGACGCCGCCGATCGTGATGAATAGACCACCGTCTTCGATGAACTTCTGCAGGTTAGCGACACCGGCGACTGTCATTCCACCGCGCATGTCGTCAGTCTGATCCGGCGAGTTGCCAAAGTTTGGCGTAATCGCAGACGCTTTCCACGGAATCGGATCGCCACGCTTGGGCATGCCGTTGACGATCGTCTGCGCTGAGCCGCCGACTGGCGGAAAGATCAGCACGTCGAACTTCTCGCGCAGGTTCGGCGTGTTGGCAATCACTTGATCAGAGATATACGTGTAAGGAATCCGAAGCTTGTCAAATTCAATGCGATACCAGCCTTCGTTTTGGGTATTGATCCATGTGTGGACGATCGCGATGCGCGGGACTGCGAGCTCGTGCGTCTTCACTTCCGGCAGTTTCTCGACACCGGCGGCTTTCAGACCGAGCTCAGTCACTGCAGACTCTAACCGCGATCGCAAATCGGCGGGATTGCCGTCCTTCTTGATGATGAACGAGCCAGTGTTGTACTGCTGATCGCCGACCTTGAACGACTCTTCAGCGGCGCTCATCTTCACGTCTTTCAAACGGAAACGAAGCGTCGCGAGTGTATTGTCAGTGTTGTGATTGATCACGTAAGCGACTGCGGATGCAGGACCGGTTAGTTGTCCGGTTACCTTCGCATCTTCCGTCAGCAGCGTCGCAGGCGCGTCGAGCACGCTCTTATCGACCACGCGCACGGTTTTCACGTTGCGCATCGCGCCCATCGTCCAGCCCGTGTCGTCGTAAGGCGACGGATCGCTGACGTTGTAGTACTGCGTGTCGAGCAGCATGTCGGCCATGCGCGAATACGGCTGGTCCATCCGCACGATGTAAGAGCCAACCGGGTATTTCTGATCCTTGACGCTGAACTCCTTCGTCGCACGATGCACTTCAACACCTTGCAGCCGAAGCAGATTAACCATGTCGGCGGCTTCGACCGGGCGCGGCGTGTCGCCCGGAATGATGTAAGCCGCGGGGCCTTCGTTCGAGGCCTTCGCGATCGAGCGTTTGCTCTTCAGGTAGAAGTTGTTGAGGAACCGCTCTCGCTCCTTCGCGACGAAGTTCATCGCAAACAGGATCGCTGACTGCTGCATGTTGACGTTGTTGCGCATGGACCAGTTCACACGTGGGAACGGCGGGTTGGGTCGATACCAAACACGCGAGGTTTGATTGGCGCCGAGAGTTCGCTCGCGTGTGTCGGCGCCGCCGTTGCCAAACGTTTCGTAGAAACGACCGATCGAGTTGTGACCGGTCGCGATGTAGAGCATGTAGTTCGGCGCCCAGCCGTCGTAAAAGCCGTGGGTCCAAACACCGGGCACACCACGCTTCGTCATCTCCTCGATCTCGTGATAGGCGAGCAACTGAAACTCGTCGATGGCGAGTGGATCGAGCCACGCGTTGTATGGGCCGGTGCCCGTCATCGTGTAAAGGTACGGCACCGATTCGTGCAGATCGTGCAGCACGGTCGGGTGATACTCGAGAAACGTTCGCATCTGGTTGCGTGTGAGCGCGAGTGCGAGTCCGAGACCGTCGCGATTGTTGTCGTGTGCGACGTACTTGCCCCAGTAGAGCAATGGCGGCGTTGGTTTGCCGGAGTTCGCTTTGCGATAGTTGTAAAGATCGACCATGCGATCGCGGCCATCGACTTCGAGCGCCGGCGTGATCATCACGATCATGTTCTTGCGGATGTCTTCGATGAACGGCGAATCTTCGACGGCGAGACGGTAAGCCATCTCCATCAACATCTCGGGCGAGCCTGTTTCGGGCGAGTGGATCGAGCCGGACGCCCAATAGAAAGGCTTGCCTTCCGAGATTAGTGTGCGCGCGTCGGCATCCGTGAGTTTGCGCGGGTCAGCGAGTTTCGCGGTTATCTCTTTGTAACGATCGAGCCGGGCGAGATTTGCTTCATCGCTCACGAGAACGAGCATCTGCTCGCGTCCCTCTTCGCTCTTCTCGGGCGCGATTAGCACGCGCACTCGGGGCGACGCCTTCGCGAGCTCGCGATAGTAACGGTAGAGGTCTTTCGTGTAGGTGAGCTTGTTTGGAGTTCCGACCGCGTAACCCAAAACTTTGTCAGGAGAAGGCACCTTGTCGGACAGCGGCAGGTGATCGACGAGCTCGGTCAGGAAGTACTTCTCAGTCGTGTACTCGGCGATCTTCGCGCCGTATGCCGTGTTCAGCGGAGACTTTGGTGTGGTGTATTTCGGATCAATGGGCGTGTTGCGCCCCGCTGTCGCTGGTGCGCTCGCCCCACTTGATTCAGTGCCGTTGCGCGCCTCACCTTGCGCGAGCGCCGAGCCAACAGCTAACACCACAAACACAAAAGTAGCGAGTACTCTTCGGAGTTCTGGGGACATGATGTTTCTCCTTCGTTAAGGTAGGCCTGATCCGCGTAGATCTCTTTTAAGATCCGTCTAATCCGCGGTTAAAGATCTCTTGCACATCGAAACCCCGAAATCATCCAGCGCTCGTGCGCGTGGAAGAAGTTTCGGTACGTCGCTCTGATGTGCAACTGCGGCGTGGCAAACGACCCGCCGCGCAAAACTTTTTGATTGACGAACCACTTATCGTTGTATTCGTCAAACTCCGACTTGAATCCCGGATACGGCACGTAGTCGGACGTGGTCCACTCCCACACGTCGCCAATCATCTGCTGGCAACCGTAAGCATTCGCGCCTTCGGGAAACGCGCCGATAGGTGCGACTGACCAGTAACCGTTCTCGAAAAGATTTGTGTAGCCGCTGGTGGGGTCAGTGTCGCCCCACGGAAATGCCGTCCTGACGTTGCGGCGGGCATCATAACACGCCGCCTTCTCCCATTCCGCTTCGGTCGGGAGTCTCTTGCCCGCCCACTTCGCGAACGCTGAGGCTTCGAAATAACTGACGTGAGTAACAGGCTCGTCCTTCTTGCTCGAGGCGGGATGCAGGCCGCCGAAGTCTCGAATCATCCACTCGCCGTCGTGCAGCTCCCAGTAAAGCGGCGCGCGCCACTGTTCTTGATTGACTGTTGTCCAGCCTTCGGAAAACCACCAGCGGAAGTTTTGATAACCGCCGTCGTTGATGAATTCGAGAAAGTCGCCGTTGCTGACGAGGGCTTTGTCGAGCGCGTAGTCCTGGAGAAAGACTTGATGCGCAGGCTTTTCATTGTCGAAGGCGAAGTCGTGCGAACGATTCGCCCCCGCGTGGTCGTAGCCTAAAGTAAACAGACCTCCTTCGATCTCAGCCATACCTTCAACGGGGGTTAACCGCTTTGGCAATGGCTTCATTGACACGTCAAACTGATCACACAGGAGATGTTTGATATCGTAGACAAGCAACTCCTGGTGCTGCATTTCGTGTTCGAGACCGAGTCTTATTAGCGGCAGTAAGATTTGCGCGTTTTCCGCTGATTGCAGTAGCTGGCGCACCTGCTCGTCGATGTGGTTGCGGTAAGCGACAGTCTCCTTCACTGTCGGACGCGACTTGGTGCCGCGTTTCGGGCGCTCGATGCGCTCGCCGAAGCCTTCGTAGTAGGAGTTGAAGTAAAAAAGGAAATCTTCCGAATAGACTCGGTAGCCGGGCTTGTGAGCTTGCAGCACGGTTTCGAAGAACCACGACGTGTGGCCGATGTGCCAGCGCGGCGGGCTCATGAACTCGGCTGTCTGGATGACGTAATCTTCAATCTCGAGCGGCGCGACGATCTGCATCGTGCGCGCGCGCACCTGCTCGTAAAGCTCCGCTAGGGAGACGGTATCCTGCCTTGAGAACTCGCGGATTGTCGAAGCCATGATTCTTTCGGTTAATAATACTAGGTGAAGCGCCAAAACGGTAATAGGTCCTATACGACTAGTGGTTGCAGTTTCAGTTTTGAGCGCCTCCTTGGAGTGCGGCGGCCTTGCGCCGCTTTGGTCTTGATCAGGCGTGATCGATAACAAAGCGGCGCCAGGCCCCCGCACTCCCAGG